>Ga0224559_1000019_pt1 | contig 84807 bp, 78 predicted proteins | sample 714S33034metaG_FD_180676 | JGI IMG/M metagenome (GOLD analysis project Ga0224559, IMG submission 180676) | Peat soil microbial communities from Stordalen Mire, Sweden - 717 S3 30-34 | ecosystem: Environmental > Terrestrial > Soil > Wetlands > Peat | place: Sweden: Norrbotten County, Stordalen... | reverse complement strand
CTGGCAGGTTTTTTGACGGGGTAAGGAGTTTCAGTTTGCCTACATTCAATCAGTTGGTTCGCAAGGGGCGCACCGCCCCGCGGTACAAGACGGCATCACCGGCCCTGCAGGCCTCGCCGCAGCGGCGCGGCGTTTGCACCCGCGTGTACACGCAGACGCCCAAGAAGCCGAACTCGGCCCTGCGCAAGGTAGCCCGCGTGCGGCTGACGAACGGGATTGAGGTCACCACCTATATTCCCGGCATCGGCCACAACCTGCAGGAGCACTCGATTGTGCTCATCCGCGGCGGCCGCGTGAAGGATCTGCCCGGTGTGCGCTACCACGTAGTGCGCGGCACGCTGGATTCGGTGGGCGTGGCCGACCGCAAGCAGAGCCGGTCGAAGTACGGAACCAAGCGCGCCAAGGGCGGCGCGGCTCCGGCCAAGGGAAAGAAGTAAGAAGAGTGGTCAGGTGTCAGGGCGGTCGTGAATTCAAAACCGTCTCGAATCTGGCAACTGACAACTGAAAACTGGCAGCAAGGTTCCGGGGCGTGGCATCTGGACCCGGACTTGGGTAGCGGTTGAAGCGCGAAAGCGCGAGGATTCTGAGGATTATGCCAAGAAAAGGGCACATTGCGAAGCGGGAAGTGGCGCCGGACCCAGTTTACGGGTCCACGCTGGTCACCAAGTTTGTCAACTCGATGATGTGGGGCGGCAAGAAGTCGACGGCCCAGGGCATCTTCTATCAGGCGATGAAGAACCTCGAAGAGAAGGGCGGCGGCGACGATGCCCTGAAGCTCTTCAAGAAGGCGGTCGAGAACTGCAAGCCGCTACTCGAGGTGAAGACCCGCCGCGTGGGTGGCGCCAACTACCAGGTGCCGATCGAGGTCAATCCCGACCGGCGCACCTCGCTGGCCATCCGCTGGCTGATTACTTACGGCCGCAACCGCGGCGAAAAGGGCATGACCGACAAGCTCTCCAATGAGTTGCTGGATGCGGCCAATGGGCGCGGCGCGGCCATGAAGAAGAAGGAAGACGTGCACCGCATGGCCGAGGCTAACAAGGCCTTTGCCCACTACCGCTGGTAAGCGGGCGGGAATCGCAAGAGATTTGAGGGCCGGCGGGCATGAGTGCGCCGGGTGGACAGGGTCCGCATCAATGGACCCGCTGAACAGATAAGAACCGCGGGCGAATGCGCCCGCAAGGAAGAAAATAGCCGTGGCTCGCACTATACCTCTGAATCGTTGCCGGAACATCGGAATCATGGCGCACATCGACGCCGGAAAGACGACAGCGACAGAGCGCGTCCTGTTTTACACGGGCATCACGCACCGCATTGGTGAAGTGCATGAAGGCACCGCGACCATGGACTACATGGAGCAGGAGCAGGAGCGCGGCATTACCATTACCTCGGCCGCCACCACCTGCATGTGGAAAGATGTCCGCATTAACATCATCGACACGCCCGGCCACGTGGATTTTACCGCCGAGGTGGAACGTTCCCTTCGTGTCCTGGATGGTGCGGTGGCGCTGTTCGATTCGGTCTCCGGCGTGCAGCCGCAGACGGAAACGGTATGGCGGCAGGGCGACAAGTACAAGGTGCCGCGCATCTGCTTCGTGAACAAGATGGACAAGGCCGGCGCCGATTTCGAGCACGTTGTGGACACCATTCGCAAGCGCCTGGGGGCGCGGCCCGTCGCGTTGCAGATTCCCATCGGCGCCGAGGCTAACTTCAAGGGCGTTATTGACCTGATCGAAATGCGGGCCGTGGTCTGGCACGACGAGAGCATGGGCGCCGAGTTCTCTATCGAGCCGATCCCCGCCGATCTCCAAAAGAAGGCTGAGGCCTTCCGCACGCAGTTGATCGAGGTAATCGCCGAGACCGACGACGTGCTGCTGGAGAAGTTTCTCGAAGGCGAGTTGCCGACGATCGCCGAATTGAAAGCCGGCATTCGCCAGGCCACCATCGACCTGAAGGTCTTCCCGGTGATCTGCGGAAGCGCCTTCAAAAATAAGGGCATCCAGACGCTGATGGATGCGGTGATCGACTACTTGCCCAGCCCGCTGGACAAGCCTCCGGTGGAGGGCATCGACCCCGATCATCCGGGCAGCACTGTTTCGCGCAAGCCGGACGACAACGAGCCGCTGGCGGCCCTGGCCTTCAAGATTATCAACGACCCCTTCGGCAAGCTGTGCTTTGTGCGCGTCTACTCCGGCTCGCTCAAGACCGGCGACACGGTGCTCAATCCCCGCACCGGCAAGACTGATCGCATCGGCCGCCTGGTCAAGATGCACGCCAACAAGCGTGAGGACGTGACCGAGATTCTGGCTGGCGACATCTGCGCGGTTGTGGGTCTGAAGGATCTGAAAACGGGCGATACGCTCTGCCCGCAGAATCATCCCATCGCACTGGGCGCGATTACCTTCCCGGATACGGTCATTTCCGTCGCCATTGAGCCCAAGACCAAGGCCGACCAGGAGAAGATGGGCGTTGCTCTCTCGCGGCTGGCCGACGAGGATCCCACCTTCAAGGTGCGGACCGACGAGGATTCCGGTCAGACCATCATCAGCGGCATGGGCGAGCTGCACCTCGAGATTCTGGTTGACCGCATGAGGCGCGAGCACAAGGTCGAAGCCAATGTGGGCGAGCCCAAGGTTGCCTTCCGCGAGACCATCCGCAAGAAGGCCGAGGCCGAGGGCAAGTACATCCGCCAGACCGGCGGCTCGGGCAACTATGGCCACTGCAAGCTGCGCGTCGAGCCGAACACGCCGGGTGCGGGCTACGAATTCGTCAACGACATCAAGGGCGGCGCGGTGCCCAAGGAGTACATCAAGCCCATCGATCAGGGCGTTCAGGGAGCGCTGGAACTGGGCATTCTGGCTGGCTTTCCCATGGTGGACGTGAAGGTTACCCTTTACGACGGCAGCTACCACGAAGTCGATTCCAACGAAATGGCTTTCAAGTTCGCCGGATCGATCGCCTTCAAGGAAGCCGCTCGCAAGGCCAACCCGGTGCTGCTGGAGCCGGTGATGGCCGTCGAAGTCACCGTCCCCGAAGAGTACATGGGTGTAATTATCGGCGACATCAACTCGCGTCGCGGGCGCATCGAGGGCATGGATCGGCTGGCCGGTTCGCAGGTCATCAAGGCCATTGTGCCGCTCAAGGAAATGTTCGGCTACGTGAACGAGATTCGTTCGTCCACCCAGGGCCGCGCCTCCTACTCGATGCAGTTTGCACGCTATGAAGAGGCGCCGCGCATGATCGCCGACGAAATTATCGGCCGGTCGCAGGGGAAGTGAGAAAGGCAAGCCGTTAGCTTTTAGCTCTTAGCTATTAGCGGCACTTGCGAAGGCCAAAAGTTGTTGCTCGGGCAAAAAGAAGTTAAGAGCTAACAGCTAAAGGCTAAAAACTGAGTTTTGGGGCTGGAGCCGGATGGCCGGCGCCCCCGATTGAAACGGGCAGTAAAAGTTACGAAAAGGATTTGGAGCAGACCATGGGCAAGGAAAAGTTTGACCGTTCGAAGCCGCACGTGAACGTGGGAACGATCGGGCACATCGATCACGGCAAGACGACGCTGACGGCGGCGATCACCAAGGTGTTGCAGAAGCACAACCCGAAGAATACCTTCCGTTCGTTCGACTCGATCGACAACGCGCCGGAAGAGCGGGAGCGGGGCATCACCATCGCCACGGCGCACGTGGAGTACGAGACCAAGAACCGGCACTACGCGCACGTCGATTGCCCCGGCCACGCCGACTACATCAAGAACATGATCACGGGCGCGGCGCAGATGGACGGGGCGATTCTCGTAGTTGCCGCTACGGATGGACCCATGCCGCAGACCAAGGAGCACGTGCTTCTGGCGCGCCAGGTGGGCGTGCCCTGCATGGTGGTGTTCCTGAACAAGTGCGACGCGGTCGAGGACGAAGAGCTGACCGACCTGGTGGAGATGGAGGTACGCGAACTTCTGTCGAAGTACCAGTTCCCCGGCGACGACGTACCGGTAATTCGCGGCTCGGCTTTGGGCGCGTTGAATGGCGATCCCAAATGGGAAGCCAAGATCGACGAGCTGATGGAGGCGGTCGACACGTACGTTCCGCAGCCGGATCGTGCGGTGGACAAGCCATTCCTGATGCCCATCGAGGACATCTTCTCGATCTCCGGTCGCGGCACGGTGGTCACCGGCCGCATCGAGCGCGGCAAGGTGAAGGTGGGCGAGGCGTGCGAGATCGTGGGCTTCCGCGAGACGCGGCAGACGGTTTGCACGGGCGTGGAAATGTTCAAGAAGCAGTTGGATGAGGGGTTGGCGGGCGATAACGCCGGCATTCTGCTGCGCGGCATTCCGAAAGAGGATGTCGAGCGCGGGATGGTTCTGGCCAAGCCGGGCTCGATTACGCCGCACACCAACTTCAAGGGCGAGGTTTACGTGCTGAGCAAGGAAGAGGGCGGCCGTCACACGCCGTTCTTCAAGGGCTACCGGCCACAGTTCTACTTCCGCACGACGGATGTGACGGGCGTGGCGGAGCTTCCCGAGGGCGTGGAGATGGTGATGCCGGGCGACAACGTGCAGCTGGCGATTGAGCTGATTACGCCGGTGGCGCTGGAAAAGGGCCTCAGGTTTGCGATCCGCGAAGGCGGCCGCACGGTGGGCGCCGGCACGGTCTCCGAGATTATCAAGTAGGCGCTTGCCGCGCCGGGCGGACCGCCCTTCGGGCGCAATCCTAGGGGCGGCGAGCGATTGAAACTGTTAGCTGAAAACTGGAGTCAGGGAACAGGGCTGAAGTAGTCATGCGGCCTGAGCAAGTCGGCACTGATTGCTGACTCCATAAAAATCAGGTGCGTGGGCGGCTGACAAGCGGTCTGCGGGGAAGACGGGAAGTCATGGTAGGACAGAGGATTCGCATTCGGTTGAAGGCATACGACTATCGTGTGCTGGACACCTCGACCGGCGAGATTGTGGAGACGGCCAAGCGCACCGGAGCAACGGTGGCTGGTCCGATTCCCTTGCCGACGATAAAGAACAAGTATTGCGTGCTGCGTTCGCCGCACGTGGACAAGAAGTCGCGCGAGGCCTTCGAGATTCGCACGCACAAGCGGCTGATCGACATTCTTGAGCCGACGCAGCAGACGGTGGACGCGCTGATGAAGCTCGATCTTCCGGCGGGTGTCGATGTCGAGATCAAGGCCTTCGAGAAGTAGGCACTTGCGGGAACTGGCCGTCCAGGCGTACGCGCCCTTCGGGCGCAAGGAACTTGGCGGTATGGACGCGAAGCGGTAGAAAGGCTCGGAAGAGCCCCGGCAGTGCGATGAATTCAAGATCGCATGATGAGGTGAGGAAACGATGGCAGTCACGGGAATTTTAGGTAAAAAGATCGGCATGACGCAGGTCTTCGACGAAAAGGGCGATGTGCACCCCATTACGGTGCTGCAGGCCGGCCCTTGCGTGATTACGCAGTTGAAGACGCTGGCGAAGGACGGCTACGAGGCCGCGCAGATCGGCCTGGTCGAGTTCGTCAAGGCCAAGAATGTGACCAAGCCGCAGCAGGGGCACTTCGCCAAGACGGAAGCGCCGCCGGTGAAGGTGATCCGCGAAGTTCCTCTGGAACTGGACGCCGATGGCGTGGTGGCTACCAAGGCGGGCGACCGTGTGCTGGTGGACATCTTCTCCGAAGCCAGATTCGTGGACGTGATCGGCACCTCCAAGGGGCGGGGCTTTGCCGGAGTAGTGAAGCGTCACGGTTTCGCCGGCGGGCTGGCCAGCCATGGGCATATGTTCCAGGTGCAGGGTTCGATTGGCGCCTCCAGCTATCCCTCGCGCGTCTTTCCTGGGCAGCGTATGCCCGGCCACATGGGAGCGGCGCAGATCACGGTTCGCAACCTGCGCATTCGCGGCATTGACCTCGAAGAGAACCTTTTGATGGTCGAGGGCGCGGTGCCCGGATCGCGCGAAGGCTATGTGCTGATCTCCAAGGCCAAGACTCCTCCGCGCGAGCGCCGTGGTTTTGCCGGTTCGGGTACGGTGGATCCGCTGAAGGCGTCGAAGAAGGCTGGCGGCAAGCGCAAGTAACCACCTGCGCCACCTGCGGTGGGGCCAAAAGCGCCTGACGGCGCACAAAGTTTGAGGGCCGGAGAAGATATTCGCCGGCGGAAGAAGAAGAAGATGGCAAACGTGGATGTATTGAATCTGAATGGCGACAAGGTGGGTACGCTGGAACTGTCCGATGCGCTTTTCGGGCCCGACCAGGTGAACGAGGCCCTGCTGTGGGAGGCGGTCAAGCACTACCGCGCCTCGCTGCGCCAGGGCACGCACAAGACCAAGAGCCGCACCGAGGTCGCCGGTTCGGGCAAGAAGCTGTGGAAGCAGAAGGGCACGGGCCGGGCGCGCATCGGCTCCGTCCGGTCTGCTTTATGGCGTCACGGCTACACGGTGCATGGACCGCAGCCGCGCAGCTACGAATACGCCTTCCCGCGCAAGAAGCTGCTGGGCGCGCTGCGTTCGGCGCTGGCCGCAAAGCTGGCCGACGGCAAGCTGACGGTGGTCGATACGCTGGAGATCGAGGGCGCCAAGACCAAGCTTTATCGCGAGGCGCTCACCAAACTCGAGGTCACGCGCACGGCGCTGCTGGTTGAGAACAGCAAGACGCTGACTCCGGCTTTGGTGCTGGGCGCGCGCAACCTCAAGGGCGTCGAACTGGTGCTCAACAACGAGGTGCACCCTTATGATCTGCTGCGCTATGAGCGGGCCATCTTCTCCAAGGCCGCCATCGAGCAGATTGCCGAAATGCTCGAGAAGAATGCGTCAAAACGCGCGGCAGGGCGCAAGCCCGCTGCTGAGACGGAGGCCGCCTGATGCCGACACTTTACACTGTGATTCGCCGCCCGCTGATTACTGAAAAAGGGCTGGGCGTGAAGGAGACCGAGGGGACGCTGGTCTTCGAGGTCGCGCCCGAGGCTACCAAGACCGAGGTCAAGCAGGCCGTCGAGACGCTTTTCAAGGTAAAAGTCTCCGCGGTACGCACCAGTAATGTCCTGGGCAAGGAACGTCGCCGCGGCAAGTACGCGGGCTTCCGCCCCGACTGGAAGAAGGCCTATGTCCGGCTGAAGCCGGGCGAGAAGATGCCCGAATACGTCAGCAACCTCTAGGGGCTGCCTGGCCGGATGAAACGGCTGCATTGAAGGATTATCGGGGCCTGGGAGAATCAGACGGGCTCCGGAGAAACGGGAGAGTGGCGCTGGAGTTTGGGCGTCGGCTTTCCGGGACAAACGACAATGGCAATCAAGACATACAGACCGATCACGCCGACGCTGCGCTTCAAGACCACGCAGGTCAATGACGACCTGACAACGGATAAGCCGCACAAGCCGCTTTTGGCGGTAAAGCAGCGTACCGGTGGACGCCGCAACCAGGGCGACTTGACCATCCGTCATCAAGGCGGCGGCCACAAGCAGAAGCTGCGTCTTATCGACTTCAAGCGCGATAAGTTTGGCGTGCCGGGCAAGGTGGCGACGATCGAGTACGATCCCAACCGCTCGGCCCGCATTGCGCTGATTCATTACCTGGACGGGGAGAAGCGCTACATCCTGCAGCCGGTTGGCTTGAAGGTGGGCGCGACGGTGACCTCCGGTCCCGAGGCCGACATCCTGGTGGGCAATGCCTTGCCACTCAAGAACATTCCCTCCGGCACGACGGTTCATGCTATTGAACTGCGGCCCGGCAAGGGAGCGCAGATGGCCCGTTCGGCCGGAACGCAGGCGCAACTGGTGGCCAAGGAGGGCGAGTACGCCCTGCTGAAGCTGCCCTCGGGCGAGACCCGCAAGGTGCTGATCGAGTGCCTGGCGACGATTGGCCAAGTTGGTAACACGGACCATGAGAATGTGTCCATCGGCAAGGCCGGGCGCAACCGCTGGCTGGGCATTCGTCCCGCCAACCGTGGCGTAGTGATGAACCCGGTGGACCACCCGCACGGCGGCGGCGAGGGTAAGACCTCGGGCGGCCGTCATCCGGTGACCCCTTGGGGCCAGCCGACGCGCGGCTACAAGACGCGCAACAACAAGCGGACCGATGCATTTATCGTCAGCCGCCGGGCGAAGTAGAAAAGGCAGCCTTTAGCTATTAGCTGTTAGCTTCTAGCTACTGGATTGCGGTAACAAGGATTTCAGGCGTAGCCGGCAGTTAGCTTGAGCGGGAAGAGGCTCAAAGCTAAAAGCTAAAAGCTAAGAGCTAGGAGCTGTTTTTATGGCACGTTCGACAAAAAAAGGTCCGTTTGTGGATGCACACTTGACCGTGAAGATCGAGGTGCTCAATCAGGCCAATGACAAGAAAGTTGTCAAGACCTGGTCGCGCCGCTCGACGATCTTTCCCGAGTTTGTGGGCCACACCATTGCGGTGCACAACGGCAAGAAGTTCGTTCCGGTGTACGTGACGGAAAACATGGTGGGTCACAAGCTGGGCGAGTTTGCGCCCACGCGCATTTTCAAGGGGCACACCGGGGGCAGCAAGGCCGCCGAGACCGGCGCCAAGCCGCGGTAGTAAGGGCAGCTTTTAGCTCTCAGCCTCTAGCTTTTAGCTAGATATAGCCGGAGCAAAAGTTTGTTGGGAAGCGGGACAAGCTAGAAGCTAGTGGCTAGAAGCTAGTAGCTGATTTGAGGACATACCAATGGCAGTCGAGACAAGGGAATTCCGGGCCGAAGCCAAGTTCCAGCGCGTGTCGCCGCAAAAGGCGCGGCTGGTGCTCGACCTGATCAAGGGCCGGGGGGTCGAGGAGGCGCTCACCGTCGCGGCCTTCACCAAGAAGCGCATCGCCCCGGTGATTCATAAGCTGCTGACCTCGGCGGTGGACAACGCGAAGTACGTGGCGGGCGAGCAGGGGCTGGATCTGGACGTGGACAATCTCTACGTCAAGCTGGCACTGGCCAACGATGGGCCGCGCATGAAGCGCATCCGTCCGGCGCCCATGGGCCGCGCATTCCGTTATCAGCGCCGGTTGACGCACATTGTTCTGGCGGTGGCCGAGCGTGAAGCGGCTGCGGGTCTGGTGACCAAGGCGGAAGAGAAGCCGGCGGCGCCGAAGACAACCAAGAAAAAGGCCACGAAGCAGGCCTAGAGGGTTTTGAGGGAAATCGCATGGGACAGAAGGTCCATCCTTACGGATTCCGGCTGGGAGTCAACAAGCCGTGGCGTTCGCGCTGGTTTACCGAGCGCGACTACGACAAGCTGCTAGTCGAGGACGTGAAGCTCAAGGCGGAGCTCCGCGAAAAGCTGAAGGCCGCTGGGGTCAGCTCGGTGGAGATCGAGCGCCCAGGCAACAAGCTGCGCTTTCTCATCCGCACCGCCCGGCCGGGCATTGTCATTGGCCGCAAGGGCGCGGAGATCGAGAAGCTCAAAACGGAGCTGGGCAAGCGCACTAACCGCGACGTGTTCATCGACATCATCGAGGTGAACAAGCCCGAGTTGGACGCTCAGCTGGTTTCGGAGAACATCGCCCTGCAACTGGAAAAGCGCGTCAGCTTCCGCCGGGCAATGCGAAAGAGTGTGGACTCGGCGCTGCGCTTTGGCTGCAAGGGGATCAAGGTGAGGGTTTCGGGTCGCTTGAACGGCAACGAGATCGCCCGCTCGGAGTGGTATCTGCAGGGGCGTTTGCCTTTGCACACACTGCGCGCTGACATCGATTACGGTTTCACCGAAGCGCATACCACTTATGGCGTGATCGGCGTGAAGACCTGGATCTATCGCGGCGACATCTACGAGCAGAAGCGCCGTCAGCCGGCCGCAGTGGGCACGTCGGTGTTTTAAGGGCAGGGGCTAGGGATAGGGACTAGGGACTAGGAAAAACGGTTCCGATCAGAAATTCAGTTCTGTTGCCTGGTTCAATGGTTGTCGGTTGTAGAGATTTGAAGTACGCGGGCCGGGAAGTGGATTGCGGCGGGACGGAGTTAGTCCCTGGTCCCTAGTCCCTAGTCCCTGCCTTTGAGGGTTTTCGTTATGTTGATGCCAAAGAAGGTGAAGTTCCGCAAGCAGCAGAAGGGCAAGAGGCGCGGCAAGGCGTGGCGCGGCTCCTCGATTTCGTTCGGTGAGTATGGTCTGCGCGTCATGGAGTGCGGATACATTACCGACCGGCAGATCGAAGCCAGCCGTATCGCCATGACCCGTTTCATCAAGCGCGGCGGCAAGATATGGCTGCGCCTGTTCCCGGACAAGCCCATCACCAAGAAGCCGGCCGAAGTCCGCATGGGTTCCGGCAAGGGCGCTCTCGACCACTGGGTCGCGGTGGTGCGGCCGGGCAAGATCCTCTTCGAGATGGAAGGGGTGGACCCGGCGACCGCGCAGGAAGCCATGCGCCTGGCGTCGAACAAACTGCCGCTGAAGACCAAGTTCGTGATGCGGCCGGGCGCTGAAAAGATAGTGGCTGCGGCCAAGTAGGAATGCAGCTTTCAGCTGCCAGCCTCCAGCCTCTGGCTCTTCACGTTGAATCGAAGAGTTATGGACGAGCAGGATGAGGCTAGTAGCTAGCAGCTAGAAGCTAGGAGCTAAGAAGAGATGGAACTGGAAAAGATTCGCAATTTGAGCGACGAAGAACTGGCGCATCAGGTGAAGACCACCGCCGAGCAATTGTTCCGGCTGCGCTTTCAGGTCTCGCTGGGGCAGAACGACGGAGTGAAGAAGCTCCGCCAGTTGCGCAAGGAGATCGCCCAAATCAAGACCGTGGCGCGCGAGCGCGAACTGGGCATTCGCGGCGCGGCTGCCGATGCCGCGGTGGCCGCGGACAGCCAGAAGGGAGAGCGCTAAATGACGGCGACTCAGGATGCAATGCAGGCACCGGCGGCCGTAGGCGCCCGGCGCAACGAGAAGGTCGGCCAGGTGGTTTCAACCAAGATGCAGAAAACCATCGTGGTCGAGGTCGAGATGCGCAAGGCTCACGCCAAGTACAAGCGGATCGTGCGCTCGACTAGGAAGTTTTATGCCCACGATGAGCAGAGTTCGGCGCGGCTGGGCGATGTGGTGCGCATTCGCGAGACCCGGCCGCTGAGCAAGCTGAAGCGGTGGACGCTGGAAGAGATTGTGCGGCGCTCGGCTCTCGGACAGCTTGAGGATGCCGCGGTCCTGTCTGAAGTTCAGGCCGCCAACTAGAACGAGCCGCTAGCTTCCAGCCTCCAGCTTCTAGCTGGATTGTTGGGGAGTCAGGCTGCGCCGGGAACGGTGAAAGCCAAGAGCTGGCAACTGGAAGCTGTAAGGAGAAGAACCCATGGCTGTGCAAATGAGAACCATGCTCGCGGTGGCCGACAACTCCGGCGCGCGCAAGCTGCAAGTGATTCTGCCGCTGGGCGGCGGGTTGGGCAGGAAGGCCGGTCTGGGCGACATCGTGACCGCCGCTGTCAAGGAATCCTCGCCCGACGGTACAGTGAAGAAGGGAACGGTGGTGAAGGCGGTCATCGTCCGCACGCGCCTGCCGCATCGGCGCCGCGACGGCAGCTACATTCGCTTCGATGAGAATGCAGCGGTGGTGATTGACGACAATCATGAGCCGGTGGGCACGCGTGTTTTCGGTCCGGTGGCTCGCGAACTGCGCGACAAGAAGTTTCTGAAGATCGTTTCGCTGGCCCCGGAAGTGGTTTAGTTAGTCGTCAGTTATCAGTTGTCAGTGGTCAGTTGTACCCTGCCAGCTGGATGCGAAGTAGAAGCGGTCTGACAACTGAAAACTGACAACTGTTAGATGTTTTGGAGAAGAAATGCCGAGTTTGAATATTCATCGCAACGATACGGTCAAGGTTCTCAGGGGATCGGACCGCGGCAAGACGGGCCGCGTGCTGCGCGCCTTCCCCGACAAGGGCACGGTGCTGGTCGAGCATGTGCGCGTGGTCAAGAAGACGGTTTCGAGCAAGAGCGGAAAGCGCACCCAGGGCGGCATCGCCGACCAGGAGTCGCCGATCAACGTCTCGAATGTCGCGCTGGTCTGTCCCAACTGCGGCCCCACGCGCGTGGGAATGAAGTCCGAGGGCGACGTGCGGACGCGCATCTGCAAAAAGTGCGGGCAGACGCTGCCGACCAAGAAGTAGGCTGCGAAGGTTAGCAGTCAGGACAGTTTCGGGATCCCAAGCCGGGGCGGCGAGAGCGCAAACGGCGCGAAGCCCAACGGCCAACCCCTTCCGCAACGGTAAACGGCCACTCGATGCGAGTTGCGGCCACTCCGGGCGCCGGAAGAAAGAGAGTGAAGCACCATGGCGGCAAGACTGAAAGAGAAGTATCACAAGGAGATCAAGCAGGCTCTCAAAAAAGAGCTGGGGCTTGACAATGTGATGGCGGTTCCGGAACTCGACAAGATCGTCATCAACATGGGTCTGGGCGAGGCTACGCAGAACACCAAGCTGCTGGATCCGCTGGTGGCCGACCTGGCGGCGATTGCCGGGCAGAAGCCGGTGACCACCAAGGCGAAGAAGTCGATTGCGGCCTTCAAAGTGAGAGAGGGCATGTCGATCGGCGCCATGGTCACGCTGCGTTCAGACAAGGCCTACGAGTTTCTGGACCGGTTGATTTCGACGGCGCTGCCCAGGGTGCGCGACTTCCGCGGGGTTTCGACGAAGAGTTTTGACGGGCGCGGCAACTACACACTCGGATTGCGCGACCAGTTGATCTTCCCGGAGATCGATTACTCCAAGGTGGAAAAACTGAAGGGCATGAACATCACCATCGTGACCACGGCTCAGGACGACAATGGGGCGCGGGCTCTGCTGAAGCACTTTGGAATGCCGTTCCGGCAGGGAGCGTAAGTACAGCCTTAATCTGTCAGCTTTTAGCCTTTAGCCATCTTCTAGGCGAGGCCGGCATTTAAGGCAAAACGAATTCGGGTTTGTTCTGGAAGCGTGGAAGTGCGTTGCGCAAGGAGCAAGCTGAAAGCTAATAGCTAAAAGCTACTAGCTGTAGTTGAAGAGGATTTATGGCAACCACTGCAAAAAGGGTGAAAGACGCGCGGAAGCCGAAGTTCAGCAGCCGCAAGCACAATCGGTGCCAGCTCTGCGGGCGGCCGCGCGGGTTCCTGCGCAAGTTCGGCATTTGCCGTCTGTGCTTCCGCGCGCTGGCGCTCAAGGGCGAGATTCCCGGCGTCGTCAAGTCGAGCTGGTAGTTTTCCAGGGATCAGGTTTCAGTGATCAGCAAAAAACGGGACTGATCTCTGCCCCCTGACAACTGTTTTAAGGACATTCCCGCAGGTTCTCCCCTGCATTCCGCGCAGGCGGGAGGGGGAGCGAACGGGGAATGAAGGAGAAGGAATGAGTCTGACCGACCCAGTAGCGGATTTTCTGGCGCGGATCCGGAATGCGATCCGGGCGCGTCACCAGAAGCTGGATGTACCGGCTTCCAAGCTGAAGACCGAGATTGCCCGCATCCTCAAAGAGGAGGGCTACATCTCGAACTATAAGACCCAGGAAGAGGAAGGCCGGCTGATTCTGCGCGTGTACCTGAAGTACGGCGGAGCGGAAGCGGCCATTCGCGATCTGGCGCGCATCTCGCGTCCCGGCTGCCGCGTTTACATCGGTCACGATGAGATCAAGCGCGTGCAGGGCGGTCTGGGCATCTCGATCATGACCACGCCCAAGGGCGTGATGACCGGCCGTCAGGCGCGCCGCGAGGGCGTGGGCGGCGAGTTGCTCTGCGAAGTGTGGTAGAGCTGTTTTTACGGGCTGCAGTGGAACGCAAGGGCGCGAACGCTCCGGCGGGACTCGCAAGCCAAATGAAGGATTGAAACAATGTCGCGTATAGGAAAGAAGCTGATTCCGCTGCCCGCGGGCGTCAAGTACAAGGTCGAGGGCAATACGGTGGCGGTCGAGGGGCCCAAGGGCAAGGTAACGGCGCTGATCGCCGAGGGCATTACGCTCGAGACCGTCGACGGCGTGCTGCACGTCAACCGCGAGAGCGACAAGTACGCGGCCTTTCATGGATTGACCCGCGCACTGGTCTATAACGCCGTTCACGGCGTTACGGAAGGCTGGAAGAAGGAACTGGATATCGTTGGCATCGGCTATCGCGCCGAGCTGAAGGGTAAGGGCACGGTGGTTTTCACGCTGGGCTACTCGCACCAGATCGAGTTTCCGCTGCCCACGGGCATCGAAGTGGCGATCGACCCCAAGCAGCTTCATCTGACGATCTCCGGCATTGACCGGCAGAAGGTGGGCCAGGTGGCAGCCGATATGCGTTCGCTGCGCAAGCCTGACCCTTACAAGAACAAGGGCGTGCGCTACTCGGACGAGAAGCTGAAGAAGAAGGCCGGCAAGACGGGCGCGAAGTAGGGACTTAGGGACTAGGGAATAGGGATCGAGCACACAGCTTAACATTGCGAAATTGCAACTAGTCCCTAGTCCCTCAAACAACCGAACGGGGCCGCGGGGCGGCTCCGCTGATAGGAACGGGAAATCATGATCACGCAGACCAAGAGAGACGCAATCCGCCAGCGCATTCACGCGCGCATCCGCCGCAAGCTGGCCGGCACCGCAGAGCGGCCGCGGCTGAACGTCTACCGCTCGCTTAACCACATCTACGCGCAGGTGATCGACGACCAGGCTGGGCAGACGCTGGTCTCGGCCTCGTCCATCAAGCTGAAGACGGGCGGCAACGTCGCGGCGGCCAAGGAGATCGGCAAGGCGGTAGCTGAGGCGGCGGTGGCCCAAGGCGTGAAGAAGGTGGTCTTCGATCGCGGCGGCTACCTCTATCACGGGCGCATCAAGGCGCTGGCCGATGCGGCTCGCGAGGCGGGTCTGGAGTTTTAATGCAATTGTCAGTTCTCAGTGGTCAGTGATTAGTTTGTTTGTACCGGATTTGCCTGAGTTCTGACAACTGACGACTGACAACTGACAACTGGAAAACGAGAGAGCAATGACGATCTTGAAGAAGAAACTCGATGCCAACCAGTACAACCTGAAAGATCAGGTGGTGGCCATCAATCGCGTGACCAAGGTGGTCAAGGGCGGCAAGAATATGTCGTTTGCCGCGCTGGTGGTTGTGGGCGACGCCGCCGCAGGAGTGGTGGGCCACGGTTCGGGCAAGGCCAAGGAAGTTCCCCAGGCGATTCGCAAGGGAATTGAGGCGGCCAAGAAGAACCTGGTTCGGGTCAACTTGACCCAGACCACGATTCCGCATCTGGTTCTGGGCCATTACGGCGCCGGACAGGTGCTCTTGAAGCCGGCCCCTGAAGGCACCGGCGTGATCGCCGGCGGCGCGGTGCGCGCGGTGATGACCTCGGTCGGGGTGCAGAATGTGCTCACCAAGTGCCTGGGTTCACCCAATCCCCACAACGTCGTCAAGGCCACCTTCGACGCTCTGGTGCAGTTGCGCGACCGGGCCGAGGTGGCGAATATGCGCGGCAAGTCCGTGGAGGAGCTCTAGCCATGGCGGAGACCAAAACAATTCGCATTCAGTACTACCGCTCGAAGAACTCCACGCCCACCAAGCACAGACTGGTGGTCAAGGGGCTCGGCTTCACGCGGCTCAATCAGATTGTCGAGCGCGTGGACAACGAGTCCATTCGCGGCATGGTCAAGGCCATTCCGCATCTGGTCCGGATTCTGGAAGACTAGCAATCAGTAGTCAGTTGGAGCTAGCGTTACTGAAAACTGACCACTGACCACTGCTTCAACACAACGCGAGTCGGATGGCTGGACGTCCAGTCCCCGGCGCTACAGCGAGGATAATCATGGCAACAAGAAATCTATCGAATCTGCGCGCGCCCAAAAAGGCTAACACCGGGCGCAAGCGCGTGGGCCGGGGCATGGGCTCTGGCATGGGCAAAACCTCGACCCGCGGCCACAAGGGCCAGGGTTCGCGCTCCGGCTTCAGCCTGATGCGCGGTTTCGAGGGCGGCCAGATGCCGCTGCACCGCCGTCTGCCCAAGCGCGGCTTTACCAACATCTTCCGCACCGAGTACACGGTGGTGAATCTGGACCGGCTGCTCCTGCACCTAGAGGGCCAGTCCATCACGGAGATCACTCTCGACGACTACAAGAAGCTGGGCCTGGCTTCGAGCAAAAAGGCTCTGATCAAGATTCTCGGCTCCGGCGAGCTGACTTCGGCTCTCACCATCCACGCGCACAAGTTTTCCAAATCCGCCGTCGAGAAGATCGAAAAGGCGGGCGGCAAGGCTGTGCTACTAGGCGGCGAGGCCCCGGTGGCAGCCAAGGGAAAACTGGTTTCCAAGGCATCCAGATAGAAGCTGAGTGCCCGTTAAACGCTGGCCGTTCGACGGAGTTTGGCGCCAAAGGCGCGCCAAACTCCGCTCTGGATGACAGGCTTGATGAGTGAGCGGGGCGACACACAGCGCCCTGCGCGGGTAAGATGGATAGCGGAATAGATTCGAGGGACGGCAAACGCCCTGAATGAAGCGGATAACCCAATATGCTTGAGAATTTTCTCAATATTTTCCGGATTCCCGACCTGCGCAAGCGGGTGCTTTTTACGCTGGCCATTCTAGCCGTTTACCGCTTGGGCGCGCACATCCCCACGCCGGGCGTGAATGGCAAGCTGCTGGAGCAATTGTTCAGCACGCAAGGCGGCTCGGCCCTGGGCCTGATGGATCTGTTCGGCGGCGGCAATCTGCGCCGCATGACGATATTCGCGCTGGGCATCATGCCCTACATCACGGCCTCGATCATCTTTCAGTTGCTCACCGTGGTTTATGAGCCGCTGGCGCGCATCCAGAAGGAAGGCGAATTGGGGCGGCGCAAGATTACCCAATGGACGCGCTACCTGACGGTGATTCTGGGAGCTCTGCAGTCGATCGGCATCGCCTTCATGCTCACCAAGGGCGGCATGGTGCTCAATCCCGGCGTCGGCTTCCTGTTGATGACGGTGTTGACGCTGACCACCGGCACAGCCTTCATCATGTGGCTGGGCGAACAGATTACCGATCGCGGCATCGGCAACGGCATGAGCCTGCTGATCTTCACGGGCATTATCGCCGGCCTGCCGCGCGGCGTCGCCGAGCTCTACCAGAAGGTGCAGACCAACCAGTGGGGTTCGTTTACCATCATTGCCGTGATCCTGCTGATGGCGGGCATGGCGGGCGTGGTGGCCTTCATCGTCTTCGTCGAACGGAGCGAGCGGCGCATTCCCATCCAGAGCGCGCGGCGCATCGTCGGCCGCCGCATGATGGGCGGCCAATCCAGCCACCTGCCCCTCAAGGTGAACTCCGGCGGCGTCATGCCGGTCATCTTTGCCGCCTCGATCCTCTCCGCCCCGATGATGCTCAGCCAGACCGCGATGGTGCAGAACAGCGCCTTCCTGCGGCCCATCTTCGATGCGCTCATGCCCGGTTACCCGTGGTATGAACTGCTGTATATTCTGGGCATTATCTTCTTTGCCTACTTCTATGTGTCGATCATCATGAAGCCGGACGACATTGCCGACAACTTCCGCAAATCGGGCTCGTTCATCCCCGGAATCCGCCCCGGCAAGCGCACCTCGGACTTCATCAACGACATCCTCACCCGCATCACGCTGGTCGGCGCCCTTTACCTGATTATCATTTCGCTGGTGCCCACCTTCCTGATCTCGGGCATTCGTTTCGACAAGGTTTGGCTCATCGGCCGGTTCTTCGAAACCCTGCCGACCTGGACCACGCACGGTTTGGGGGTCAACTTCTACTTTGGCGGCACCTCACTGCTGATTGTGGTGGGTGTGGCCATGGACACCATCAACCAGATCGAATCGCAGCTGATCATGCGTCACTATGACGGCTTTTCCCCGCGCTCCGGTCGCATTCGCGGAAGGAAAACCTGGTAATGTCATCTTCTAGTGCAGCAGCCGAAGCGGGTCAGGGAACGGATCGGAAGACCATTCCCGGCCCTATTCTTTTGTTGGGCGCGCCGGGCGTAGGGAAGGGAACCCAGGCCAAGGAACTGGTCAAGCGGTGGAAGATTCCGCAGATCTCGACCGGTGACCTGCTGCGCGCCAACGTGGCGCAAGGCACGGAACTGGGCCGGACCGCCAAGGAAATCATGGGACGGGGAGGGCTGGTCCCCGATTCGCTGGTCAATGAGATGGTCGCGGTGCGCCTCACGCAGCCGGACACCGCCAACGGCTACATTCTGGACGGCTTTCCGCGCACCCTGGTGCAGGCCGCCTGGCTGGATGAGCGCCTGGCCGCGCGAGCCGAGGGGTTGCCGGTGGTTGCCGTCAGCATCAAGGTGGACTATAATCAGCTTTTGCGCCGTATTACCGGGCGCAGGAATTGCCCTGTCTGCCAGAGCATCTACAACGTCTACGTCAAGCCTCCCCAGCGGGATGGCTTTTGTGATGCGGACGGAGCCGCGCTGGTCCAGCGCGCTGACGATACGGAAAAGGTCTTTGCGGAGCGGATGCGCGCTTACGAGGCGTTGACCGCGCCGGTTGTCGAGCACTACCGGGCCTCGGGGCGCTTTGCGGAAGTGGATGGAGACCAGCCGATTGAGGTTGTGATGGCTGGGATTATTGCCGCCGTCGAGCGGTTGCGCCAATAGTGCAACCGGAGACGCGGGTTTTTTGCGCAACAAGGCCAGTTGTCGGCGGCTCATGCGAGTGCGCCGCGGCTGAAAACGGAAAATTGAAAGTCAGGTAAGCCGGTTGGCGGTTGTACTGAAGTCGTCGCAGGAAATCGAGAAGATGCGCCGTGCGGGCCAGGTGGTTCGTGAGGTGCTGGAATTGGTTCGGGGCTTGGTCAGGCCAGGAGCGACCACGCTGGACCTGGAAAAGGCGGCCGAGGAACGCACCGTCAAACTGGGAGCCAGGGCGGCCTTCAAGGGCTATCATGGTTTCCCCTGTGTGCTGTGCACCTCGGTCAACAGCGAAGTGGTGCACGGCATTCCGTCGGCCAAGCGAATTCTCCGGGAAGGGGAGATCGTTTCGGTCGACTTTGGGGCATTCGTGGACGGTTACTGCGGAGACGCGGCGATCACCGTCCCAGTGGGCGAGAAGATTGATCCGCAAACCGCGCGGCTGTTAAAAGTGACCGAGCGGTCGCTCTATGCGGCGATCGATGTGGTTCACCCCGGTGCCACCTTGGGTGATGTAGGGTCCGCGGTGCAGCGGGTGGTCGAGGCCGAGGGCTTCTCGGTGGTGCGGGATTTTGTAGGCCACGGCATCGGGATGCATATGCACGAAGACCCGCAGGTGCCGAACTTTGGCGAAGCCGGGCGGGGCATGAAGCTGCGTGCAGGCATGGTGCTGGCTATCGAGCCGATGGTGAACGCGGGCAAGCCGGATGTGGTGGTTCTGGGTGACGGCTGGACGACCATCACTGCGGACGGAAGCATGAGCGCTCATTTTGAGCATTCGGTGGCGGTCACCGCCAACGGCGCAAGAATCTTAACCGAGTAGCATACTCGGGACAACAGGCCGGAGGGCGCTTGAAGCGCGTCGGCGGAAGCGGGATGTAATTTGTCGAAGGAAGACATGATCGAGGTAATGGCGGTGGTTACCGACACGCTGCCCAATGCCATGTTCAAGGTCAAGCTCGAGAACAATCACGAGGTGCTGACCCATGTCTCGGGAAGAATGCGCAAGAACTTCATCCGCATTCTGCCCGGTGACCGCGTGGCCGTGGAGTTGAGTCCCTACGACCTGAACCGCGGGCGGATCGTTTACCGCTACAAATAGCCTTTAGCTTTTAACTTCCAGCTTTTAGCTACTAGCTTGTTCGTTGGGAGTCGAAAGACTAAGTAATCGCAAGAATGAAGCTAGAAGTTAGCAGCTAGCAGCTTTCGGGAAGGGCAGCAACAACAATGAAGGTTCGTGCATCAGTTAAAAAGATTTGCGCCAAATGCAAGGTTATTACGCGCCGCGGAGTGGTGCGGGTGATCTGCGAGAACGCAAAGCACAAGCAGCGCCAAGGCTAGTTCGAGCCTGGCAACCGCGGAAACCTCCACGAACGGAAAGAGGCTAGTTAGCCTGAGTCAAGGCTTGCGATGAACCTCTGGAGGCTTGTCCGTCCAACACGTGCGAACCGGTTGAGGCCGGGGGCACATAACCTGAATTGCAAAGGAACTCGCATGGCACGTATTGCTGGCGTCGATCTGCCTCGTAACAAGCAGGCCCGGATCGCGCTCACATACATCTTTGGCATCGGAGATCCCCGCGCGCTCAAGATCCTGGAGAAGGCGAATGTAGATGCCTTCAAAAAGATTGAGGATCTGGGCGAGGACGAGGTCAACCGCATCCGCCAGGTGATCGAGGACGAAGGAAACGTCGAGGGCGACCTGCGTAAGGACGTCCAGATGCACATCAAGCGTCTGATCGACATCCAGAGCTATCGCGGCACGCGTCACCGGCGTGGTCTGCCAGTGAACGGGCAGCGTACCCACACCAATGCCCGCACTCGCAAGGGCCCGCGCAAGGGCACAGTTGCCGGCAAGAAGAAAGCGACGGGTAAAACCTAATGGCCAAACAAGAGCAGAAGGCCGGCAAGGCTGGCAAGAACAAGAAGTTCAAGAAACGCGAGCGCAAGAATGTGCCCTTTGGCATCGCGCACGTGCAGGCCACATTCAACAACACCATCGTCACCATCACCGACCCGGTGGGCAACACGCTGAGCTGGAAGAGTTCGGGTTCGCTCGGCTTCCGCGGCTCGCGCAAGGGTACGCCCTTCGCGGCGCAGCAGGCGGCCTCGAACGCCGCCAGCATGGCGCGCGATCACGGCCTGCGCGCCGTCGATGTGCGCGTCTCCGGTCCGGGTTCGGGCCGCGAGTCGGCCATCCGCGCCCTGGCTGCGGCCGGCATCGAGGTGCGCACCATCCGCGACGTGACGCCGGTGCCGCACAACGGCTGCCGTCCGCCGAAGAGACGCCGCGTCTAAGACGCGGCAGGGACTAAGAAACAGGAACTAGGGGATAAGGACGTAGGGACTAAGAAGCCGGCTGAACTTCAGCTTTTGCTAGTCCCTTAGTCCCTAGTCCCTCAGTCCCTCAAGAAAAACCGGGCCGGGATGGAGCGCAGTTCTTACGAGCGCGCGTAAACCGGCCGTCATCCGAAGTCAGGAGAAAAAATGGCTCGTTATACCGGAGCAGTCTGCCGCCTTTGCCGCCGCGAGGCGACCAAACTTTTTTTGAAGGGCACCAAATGCGCCTCCGAGCGCTGCCCGCTGGAGAAGCGCAACTTTCCTCCCGGCCAGCATGGCAAGGACCGCAGGGCCAAGATCGTCGGCTATGGCCTGCAACTGCATGAAAAGCAGAAGGCCAAGCGCATGTACTTCACGCTGGAGAGCCAGTTCCGCGAGTACTACGAGAAGGCCAACCGCGCCGCCGGCGTCACCGGCGAATTGCTGATTCAGCAACTGGAGCGCCGTCTGGACAACGTGGCCTTCCGCCTGGGCTTCGCCATCTCGCGCCGCCAGGCCCGCCAGGTGGTCCGCCACGGCCACGTTACGATCAACGGCCGCAAGGTGAACATCCCCTCCTATCAGGTCAAGGTGGGCGATGAGATTGCCATCTGCGAGGCCGCCAAAAAGCTGCTTATCGTCGAGCAAGGGGCGCAGTACGCCGCGCAGAATCCCGTGCCGGCCTGGCTGGAAGTGAACTTTGAGAACTTCTCGGGCCGCGTGCTCTCCCTGCCGCAACGCAAGGACGTGAACCTGCCCGTCAACGAGCAGCTGATCGTCGAACTGTACTCGAAGTAAGAAAAACTAGCTGCTAGCTTCTAGCCACTAGATTTTAGCTTATCCTCGCGGGAGTCTGTAGCCTGGTCTCCGCAAGAAATGAGCTAGAAGCTAGGAGCTAGAAGCTGGAAGCTGCATTTCAATCGAAGGAGAACTTGCGCGGCCGCCGCAAAATGCATCGCGACGCATCCAGCCGCGCGGGAAACGAGAGACTTATATGCTTTGGAGAGGATTTCAGAAACCGAAGCGCCTGGCAGTCGATGCCGAGACGCTCACCGACACCTTCGGCAAGTTCAGCGCCCAGCCCTTTGAGCGCGGCTTTGGTACCACGATTGGCAACGCCCTGCGCCGGACACTGCTGAGCTCTATTGAAGGCGCCGCGGTCACCGCGATTCGCATCGAGGGTGTGCTGCACGAGTTCCAGTCCATCACCGGCGTGGTTGAGGATGCCACCGACATCATCCTGAACCTCAAACAGGTTCCCTTCAAGCTGGCGGGCGAGGGCCCGAAGGCGCTCTATTTGCGCGCCGACCAGCCGGGCGTGGTCACTTCGGGAATGATTGAAGCCGACGGCGACGTCGAAATCCTGGACAAAAACGTCTACATCGCCACGGTTTCCGAAGGCGGCAAGCTGGACATGGAGATGCGCCTCAAGCGTGGACGCGGTTACATCTCCGCCGACAAGAACTTCGACGCCGATCTGGGTATTGGCTTCATCCCCGTCGATTCGGTTCACTCGCCCGTGCGGCGCGTGAATTACGTGGTGGAAGCCGCCCGTCTGGGTCAGATCACCGACTACGACAAGCTGACCCTGGAGGTGTGGACCAATGGGGCCGTGCTGCCGGCTGACGCCGTCGGCCTGGCCGCCAAGCTGCTCAAGGACCACATGAACATCTTCATCAACTTCGAGGAGGAGATGGAGACCGAGGGGCGCGGCGAGGAAGGCCGGATCATGCTGCGCAACGACCACCTCAACCGCTCGGTCGAAGAGCTGGAGCTGTCGGTTCGCAGTTACAACTGCCTGAAGAACGCCAACATTCAGACTATCGGCGAGCTGGTGCAGAAGACCGAAGCCGAAATGCTCAAGACCAAGAACTTCGGCCGCAAGAGCCTGAACGAGATCAAGGAAATTCTTGCCCAGATGGGCCTCTCGCTGGGCATGAAGATCGACGAGCAAGGCAACGCAGTCCCTGGACCTACCAGCATTCCGCCCGCCGCCGCCCTGGCCGCTAGTTACAACCACTACGACGACGAGGACGAGCCGCTTGATTCGGTCGATCTGACGCTGCCTACCGAGAGCGAGAACTTTTAACGCAGGCCAGCGGCAGGCCGGAGTAAAATTCGGCCCTTTACCAGTACGAAGTTTGCCGCCCACTGCCGGCGGACAAGAAATTTCCTGAAAGAGAGTTGCATCATGCGCCATCGCAATGCAGGAAACAAGCTCGGACGCAATACCAGCCACCGCCGCGCCCTTTTGCGCAATCTGACCACCTCCGTCCTCGTGGAAGATCGCGTCGAGACCACCGTGGCCAAGGCCAAGGCCGTTCGTCCGCAAGTGGAAAAAATGATCACACTGGGCAAGAAGGGCGATTTAGCTTCACGCCGTCAGGCCCTCAGCTATCTCATGACCGACAAGGCCGTTACACGGCTCTTTGACACCGTGGCCCCGCGCTACGGCGACCGTCAGGGCGGCTATCTGCGCATCGTGCGCACTGGCTTCCGCAAGGGCGATGGCGGCGAAAAGGCTTTCATCGAACTGCTTGGCGCCGAAAAGCAGCTTGACGCCAAGCGCCAGAAGCGCGACGACGTCAAGGCCAAGAAGCGCGCCGAGCTGGAAAAGCAGCTCGAAGAAGCCAAGAAGGAAGAAGACGGCGGCGAAGAGGTCACGTAAGCGCGCCCACTCGCTGTCGGCTCTGTTTTTTCACTGCTCTGAAGCCGCGCCAAGCGCTCCATCTGGGTGTGAAACGCTTTGGATTTGAGCAAAACGCTCCGGCAGGCGCGAAAAAGACAGGAAGCATAAAACACGAGGCCGTCAGACTGGGATCTTCATCCCGGCCTGACGGCCTCGTGCATTTCCGCGCCTTCTGTTTTCCGGCCACGCAAGCGCCGCCACGGCAGCCCTACTCTTCGGCTCCAAATCGCCATGAGATCGATCCGCCCACCCACGACACCATGCGAATGCCGACGGCCTTCTCGATCGTCCCGCAGTCGTAATCGCTGGTCGAACCCGCCACCAGCGCGCAATTCGGAATCGTGCCCATCGCCCAGCCGGGAGCGAAGGTTTCTGTGGTCTGGCCGGTGTAGCCGCGCGCTATCATTCCATGGACAGCGACAGCCACGACGGCGACGAACTGAACTCAATTTCCGTTGCGCTACACTAACAAACTACCTCGTACAAAAAATCGGACAGGCCAGTCGATAACCGCGGCATTTGTCAAAAGGTTCTTCCTAACCCGAATCGCACCAGAAATGGTTCGGTGGGGTGGTTAACGCGTCCGAATCCCGGCGCGGCTGTTGGCACGATTTGGTAGACATAGGCGTAATCAATGTCGGCATCTTTGCGGTCAAGCATATTCAAAAATTCGGCCGTAACGTGCCATTTCTTGAAAAATTGATCCCCGACCTCCCCATTGAGCAACACCGTTTGACTTGACTGATAAAGTCCGTCGGACGTCAAATCGCGCGGGCCAAAGTAGCGCAGGCGCAAACTCGACGAAAAGCCTTTGTAATCGTGCAGTGTGATGCCCGAGGAAATCACCACCCTGACCGCTTCGGGCACAAGCTTGCCCCCCGGGTCGCTCTGTTGCGCATAGAAGGAGCCAACTGGGTTGCCATTGATTGTGATGGAGCTATTTGTGACGTACTGTGTCGCATCATCCGGGTCTATTTGGGTAAATTGGGCTCTGGAATCCGAAATGTCAAAATCAACAGCTAAATGTTCCGTTGGCGTGTAGTAGTTCGCCCATTCGAGGCCATAGCGGTTGCTAGACTGTTCTGAAGCAGACGTGCCTCCGGTGTCGCCATCCTGCAACAGTTCGGAATTACTGCGGAGATACCAGAGGGCAAGGGTGCTTTGCAGATGAGGGACGGCCACCGTGCGCACGCCGATTTCCCCGCCTTTGGTTTGGACCAGGGGAGTAATTTTCGCGTTGCGCGTATTGGGGTACGGATTGTCCGGCGAAACCGGTTGCACCGTTTGCGTTGCGCCACGCCCGTCGTTCGAGTGAAAACCGAATCCGCCCTGTAAATAGAACTCAGTATTGGCCCACGGGCCGAAGATCAAACTCGCTTTTGGGCTGGGCAGGAACTTGGTGGCCGAGCCGGAATTGGCCGCGTTAACCGAGGCCGTGTAAGCCAAGCTGGTGACGACAAATTTTTCGTCGTCGCCGCGCAGGGCCACGACCGACCGGAATTTGTTCGCCCACTGGATTTTATTTTCCACATAAGCACTGCCTATCATGTCCGTAAAGTTATCCCGCTCCGTGGTCGGAGGCAAAGCCGGGCAGGCGCTGGGAAAAGTGGTAGGGGTACCACCATCCATACTGATACTAACAGTGGATGTGTAGGTGTTGCAGATGGTGTCGTTGAAAGAGATGCCGGTGGCGGAATAATAAGTTTTGATCGTGCGCCTGCGATTTTCCGTCTGGTAAAGGCCGTTGTTGATCCAATCGTTGCGGAGTTGCAGGCCGAACGTATTTGCCATCTTGCGGCCAAACCATGTGCTGAAGACAGTGTGGTGTGCGTCAAACCCACGTACCCAGCGCCTATCCTGCTGTTCGAATTGGTCGCCCCTGTTGTGGTCCACCAGGTAGTAAGTGAAATCGGAAAATAAATTCATATCATAATAAAATACGTAGGCCGCGATTCTCGACTCGGAATTTGTGCCTTGGTGATGCCACTCACCCTGCAAGCTATAGCGCTGGCTGTGGCCGCCGTCAGTCGGGTTCAGTGTGCCGAAGTAACCAACTCCGTATGGCGTAGATGGTGTGGGGTTGACTTGGGCGGCAACGGGGATTTGATCGCTCGAGTTCCATTTTCCGTGGTAAGCGCGGGCCGTGATGCTGACACCATCGGCGTCGTCGCCCCGGCTGTAGGTTAGTAAGCCGTTGATTTTGTTATAAGCATCCGTATGCTTCCATGGGCCGTCATAGTAAGTCTCTTCTGCGCCGTACAGCAAATTGCCCGAACCGAGCTTTTGCGATGCGCCGAAAACGGCCCGCCCATAGATGTATGAGCCGCCTTCCACTTTGGCGAAGTTCTGGGGCAGCGTCTTGAAAAACTCCATACGGGTCGATGCAGCCGAGCCAAAGTCGCCGACATCAGCGTAATAAGGACCTTTCTCGAAATCTACCCGCTTCACAAACTCCGCGATGACGGTGTTCATGTCCGAGTAGCCCTCGCCGTGCGCGTGCGACGGCAGGTTAAGCGGCATATCGTCGAGGAAAATGGCGATATCTGTGCCGTGGTCGAGATTGAAGCCGCGAAGATAATATTGGTTGGCCTTGCCGCCGCCGGCGTGTTGAGTGATAATGAGACCGGGAACCGTCTCCAAAATTTCTCCCGAACGAAGAATCGGACGATCCTGGATTTCCTTTGCGCCCACCGTTCCCTGGGTGCCGGATTCGGCAATTCCGATGAGGTCATCCTCCCGGCCCTGCACGTTGATGGTGGTGCTCACGGAGCCCACTGCCAGAGAGATGCGCAGCGGGGCCGGCGCTGCGGTGTTCCCTAGGGTGACAAGGATTTCTTTGGTTTCAAAACCGGGATTCGATACCACGAGTCGATAAAACCCTGCCGGGAGTCCAGAAAGAATGAAGGAGCCGTTCGCGTTCGACTGTGCCGTTCTTTGTACAGTGCCGCTCGTGCCGCGAAGCTGCACGGTAGCCCCGGCAATCACCGCGCCAGAGGCGTCAGCGACAGTTCCTGATAGCCGAGACGGATAAGCCTTATCACTTGGGTCGGCCGGGAGACCCTGCGGCTCGAGCACCGTGCCGTTGATGCGGCCCGCGCTGGTTTGCGCATTAGCCGCAAGAGCAAGGGTTAAAATGAAGAACGCAAGTATTACGAATATAAATATCGTGCTACCGATTTTCGTGATTCTTCCTGGCATGATTCTTCCTCTATTGGTTGTTTTTGTGAATCTCAGAGTATGTGGCTGTGCGTGTGCCTGTGTTCGCCTTCGCTGCCGTGCTCGCCGTTGTGCGTGTGCTCGGTCGTGTGTGCCGGAACGGTCATCACCAGCCGCCCGTGCTGCACGCCCTTCAAGCCGATCAACTGGTCGGCAAACTGGGCCACCTGCGCCGATTGGCCATGCACGATCAGCACTTCCAGGCAGGAATCGTGGTCCAGGTGCGCATGGCTGGTCGAAACCACCAGATCGTGGTGCGCGTGCTGCAACTCGGTCAGCTTTTCGGTGATGCCGTAGGCGTGGTGCTCGAAGATCAACGTGATCGTGCCCACCACCGTCGCCTCTGGCGTTGCGGTCCGCTCGCTCACCAGCCGGTCGCGGATCAGATCGCGGAAGGCCTCGGAGCGGTTGGTATAGCCCTGCCGCTCGATCAAGCGGTCGAACCGCTTGAGAAGCTCCGAATCCAGAGCAATGCCAATTCTGCTCAAAACGCCCATGCGCACTCCCGCGCCAACCGCCGGCTTCCCAGAGAATTCCGAGGGAAGTTTTAGAGTAGCACGATGAATGGATTCATGCTATTGCGACTCTCTTCCAACGCAAGATGAGCCTGAAGGTCAGGTTTGATTCCAGTACAAAATGAGCTTGAAGGGGCGTTCGTGCTGAGGATTGAAGATCAGCGTGTATGAAGCGGAGAAGTTGAGTTTGGAGGAGATTCGCGGGTCCAGTTTGGCCAGCGAATCGATGCACTTTGAGGGTGCGGGTCGCGAAAGTTCGGGTGCCCCAGGTCCCGTTTTTAGGACCTGGGAGATCACCAATTCATACGGTCGCTTCCCTAGTTGATGGCGCTGAGATCGGCCTGCAGCTGCTGGAGGTCAAAGCCGCTGGGTGAGCCCTGTGCCGCGATCCAATCGGGCGAGAGCAGCGCGTGGGCCTCGTCGCAATAGGCTCGCCAGAAGGCGCGGGTCATCTTCTTCAACTGCCCCCAGGTGATACAGGTGAAGCCGTCGGTGTCGTACGCGCAGACGTAGACGCAGTGGCCTCCCCAGGAACCGGCCTGCGCGTCGCTGCTGCCATCGTCCGGCGCCACGTCCCATACGTCCTGTTTCTGCGCCGTTATGGGCAGCGAGAGGCCGATGTAGACCCCGCCAAAAAGATTGATGGCCTGCTGGACCTCGGTCAGATTGCGCACCTTGGGATCGGCGAAGGCCAGCAGTTGGTGACCGTCGAGTCCGTTCTTTCGCCAGTCCTTGAGCACGTCCAACTCGACGCCGCCCGCATCCGTGTCCGGGTCACTGGGGTCGTACCCGTCCCACTGCTCGTAGGCCGCAAGAATCTTCGAGTCGGGCACGGTGGCCTCGCTGCTTGTGTTGGCGGTCCAGACCTGCACCGCGTGGCCGCAGCCGGCGATGGTGCAGTCGCCCAGGGTGTCGTTCTCCATCATGCCCCAGGAGGCGATGCCCTTCGTCCAATCGGCGGCGGGTGGGGGCGGAGGCAGCTCCGGCGTCAAGTACTTTGCCAGTCTCAGCGTCCGCGTGTCGGTTTTCACGGCCTTGCGGCCGAGTTTCATCTGCGAGTGATCTGCCATGGGAGAGCTCCTTTGTGTTCGTGGGAGATGGCCGCCGCCAGCGGCTGCAGGCGCGACGCGGGGCAAAGAGGGAGAAAATCCGCTCTCTGTTCCGCAAATCTTTCCTAAGTCTCCTTATAGCGAAATCAAGCAAAATGATCGGCAAAATCGCCATACAATTGCTCTACGATGAGGGCAGCAAAAACTGGAGGGAAGATGGGACGGGTTCTCTTGGGAGTTCTGCTGGGGATGGCGCTGGTGCCGGCGGCCCTGCTGGGGTGGTTGCGGTTTGGCAAAGTGCCGGTAGCGGTGGCCGATCCGCCCCTGCCGCAGGAGCAACTGCTGACAGGAATACCGCTCCAGGCGCGCATCCATCGCGAGATGATGAGGTCTTCGGTCATCCAGCCCGATGAGGAGAGCCTGGTGGCGGGCGCCGGAATCTACCGCGACCAGTGCGCCGCCTGCCATGGATTTCACGGCAAGCCGTCCAGCTTCGGCGCGCGCATGTTCCCCCCCGCGCCGCCGCTCTGGGAGCAGCATCAAAACAATGAGGCGGTGGGCGTGAGCGACGATCCGCCCGGCGAGAGCTTCTGGAAGGTGGCCAACGGCATCCGGCTGACGGGAATGCCGGCCTTCAAAGGCGTCCTGACCGACGCTCAGATCTGGCAGGTGAGCCTGCTGGCGGCCAGCGCCGACAAGCCCCTGCCGCCCGAGGCGGTCGGGATTCTGCGCGGTCAGCCGCCCGCGCCGGTGGCGGCTGATGCGGTGAGGAAGTAGCAATACAGGGAAGGTTACTGCCCCTGGAATGTGGGTGCCGTGCTGGAATCTGGGTGCCCCATCCTCGCCGCGTCTTTGTTTTTGCGGCCAGGGCGGGAAACCATATTGCTAGAATCGACAGTAGGCCAGAATCCACGCGCCCTTAACCCATGCCGCCCAAACCATGCCAATGACACGCCAGCAGGCTCTCGACTTTTTCCGCTCCCCGGACCTGATCGGCCTGGGCTTCGAGGCCGATGCTGTGCGCCGCCGCCTGCATCCGGAGGGCGTGGTCACCTACATCATCGATCGCAACATCAACTACACCAACTTCTGCACCGAACACTGCTCCTTCTGCGCCTTCTACCGGCCGCTGCCCCGGCCCGGCCAGAACGACCCGCGCGCCGCCGAGGGCTACATCCTCGATTTCGAGAAGATTTATGAAAAGATCGCCGAGACGGTCGCCGTCGGGGGCACCGGCGTGCTGATGCAGGGCGGCGTACACCCCGATCTGAAGATCGACTGGTTCGAGCGGCTTTTTTCGGGCATCAAGCAGCGCTTTCCGCAGGTCTGGCTGCACTGCCTGACGGCCTCGGAGATTCTGGCCATCGCCAGGTACTCCGGGCTGACGCTGCGCGAGAGCATTCTCCGGCTGCGGGAGGCGGGCCTGGACTCGATTCCCGGCGGCGGCGCGGAGATTCTCGACGACGAGGTACGGCGGCGCGTGGCGCGGCTCAAGTGCAACACCGAGGATTGGCTCAGCGTGCATCGCACCGCGCACCAGTTGGGGATGCGCACCACGGCCACGATGATGTTCGGCGTGGGCGAGACGATCGAGCAGCGCATGAACCACTTCGAGGCGGTCAGACGATTGCAGGAAGAGACCGGCGGCTTCACGGCCTTCATCCCCTGGAGCTTTCAGCCTGGCCATACGGCCCTGGGCGGACGCGGCTGGGAAGAGGCGACTTCGGTTGAGTACCTTAAAACGCTGGCCATCTCCCGGCTCTATCTGGAAACGATTGAAAATGTACAAGCCAGTTGGGTGACGCAGGGATTGAAGGTCATGGAGCTGGCCCTATTTTTCGGCGCCAACGACGTCGGCTCGGTGATGCTCGAGGAAAACGTCGTCAAGGCCGCCGGAACCTCGAATCGCACCACCGAAGAAGAGCTGCGCCGCATCATCCGCGACGCCGGCTTCAAGCCGGTGCAGCGGGATACGCTGTACCGGACCTTTTTCTTGAGCTGACGGGCAAATGCCGCTCAGAATGACAGCGGCGAGGGCGGGGCGCCCCGTTGGTGCGGGCTCGAAGCCTGGTTTACGCACTCCAAGAGCGCGGGAGGGGGCAAAGTCTCAATCCCAAAGCACCCCCGAGGTGATTTAATACCAATTGGGGGGAGCGCTGCCTGCATGGAGGGGTGGTCTGCTTCCGCATTCCCGTGGAGGTAACTCGAAACCGATGTCTTCTTCTTGCCGTTTTGCCCTTTTTCTGGCGCTGGGTCTGGCCGCCGCCACCGCCGCTCAGGCCCAAAGCTCGAGTTCGAGCAGCAACCGCGCGGATTCGGCCTCGGATGCCAGCCAAGCTCTGGCCCAGGCCGAGCAGCCTGCTGCCCAGTTTCAGTCCCAGGAGCCGTCTCAGGGCCAGATGAGCGTCGAGGCCCGCATCCGCGCCCGCCGCGAGCAGCGCCGCGCCACGGCCCTTCACCAAGCCTACGATCACACCTATGAAGCCTATGTCGGCATGGGCTACCTGCGCTTTACCCCCGGAGCCAAACTGGAACGCGCCAATGAGTACGCCTGGGACATCGGCGTCACCCGCTACCTCAATCAGCGGCTGGGCGTGACCGTCGATGGCCGCGGCTATTACGGCACCGCCTACGTATACAACAACCAGGAGACCAATAGCGCCATCACCAACCCGGCCATCAGCCAGTATGCTGTTTTGGCTGGCCCCACCTATCGCTTTTATATGCAGCCAAAGTACTCCATCTCCGGCCGCGTCATGGGCGGAGTGGCGCACGGAAACTTTTCCAGCGACACAAACCACAGCGAAGCCCTCTCCACGGCTCTCGGCCTCTGGCCCGATGGAAATACTTTTGCGGCCAGCGCTGGCCTTGTCGGCGAGTACAACTTGACTCCGCATGTCTTCGTGCGCGTGGTTCCCGAGTACGTCCTCACCGGCTTCGGCTCGACGACGCAAAACAGCCTCGGCTTTACCCTCGGCATCGGCTACCGCTTCGGCGGGCAGTAAGAGGCAAGGAACAGAGAATAGGGAACAGGGAACAGTTGACGGTTGTCAGCCGGTTTTAGAGCAAACCAGAGCAATACGGTGCACAGCTTTGAAAGCGCGCGGTTTCAGGCGCGATGCCAGTTAGACCAATGGGTTGGTCCTCGCCTCTGAAGAACTGTAGAGTCCACATCCTGCATTTCTTCAGAGGCGTTGTTCTTCGCTGAGGTTTGCGCTCATTCCGATGCCTTCCATTCCCCAGGCCGCTGTTCCTACAGAGCTAGCCGCGTTCCCGGCGGAGAAGGCTGCATTCGATTCCCGTTTTGCTGCGGGCTTGGAAGGCGCGCCTATGGGCGCGCTCCGCTCCAGCAACGCGGCCACGTTCATCCGCGACCTCTGTGAACTCTTCAAGCTCCGGGTTGTCGCCCTGGTGCTGGTCACCGGCTGGGGTGGCTTTTACCTTGGCTGCGGCGGTTTTTATCCGGGATCGACGGAGTCTGGCGCCTCCGCCCTGACCGGCGGCTTGTGGTGCGCCTTGCTCGGCATCGGCCTGGTTTCGGCCGGGGCTGGCGCGTTGAATGAGGCTTTCGAGCACCGGATCGACGCGCGCATGAGGCGCACCGCTGGCCGCCCGGTCGCCGCCGGCCGCTTCTCGCTGGCCCAGGGTGCGGTGGCAGGCCTGGGAGCGCTGGCTCTGGGGGCCATCTGGCTGACGCTCACCACTAATCTGCTCACCGCGGCCCTGGCATTGCTGACCGCCTTCATGTACGTCGCCGTCTACACGCCGCTCAAGCGCGTTACCGCCCTGGCCACCTTCATCGGCGCATTTCCCGGCGCGATGGGCCCCGTGCTCGGCTGGACCGCGGCCCGCGGACGCATCGAGGGGCCGGCCTTGGCTCTATTCGCCATTCTCTTTGTCTGGCAGTTTCCTCACCTGATGGCCATCGCCTGGCTTTATCGCGAGGACTACGCCCGCGCCGGCATTCGCGTCCTGCCCGTCGTCGATCCCAGCGGCCGCTCCACGGTGGCCGAGGCGCTGTTTTTCGCGTTTCTGCTGATCCCCGTCAGCTTGGCGCCCTGGACTCTTGGCCTGGCCGGGACAACGTACGCCGTGCTGGCCGTTGCGCTGGGCCTGGTTTACCTGGGCTATACTATTCGCTTCGCCCGCATCCTCCGCGCCGCCATGGTGGATGAAAGCCGCCGCTTGGCCCGCGGCCTGCTCAAGGCCAGCATTCTCTACCTGCCGCTGCTGATTGCCGCGCTCATGTTTTGCGCCACGGCCAAACGCTAGAGCGGTTCTCCAGTCACGATAGTGGAAAACTACTGCGGCTCAAGTGGCTGTTTCTTGAAGAAAAGGCCCCCTTACACGATTCCTGAAACCCACATTAACTGGAGAGCCACTCTGAAATCTGGCTGAACCTTTTCCTGGGCGAGCGAAAAAATTGCAAAATTTTGGAACCAGGGAAGAATTTATCTGGGAGTGCGTTTGAATTTGGCGAGGTGTGCTTTTAAAGCGGGACAACAAGCCCCATATGAAGGTATGAGGCTCTTTCTGAACGAGTGAATCTCTATAATTTGGCTGCCCACCAGGGATTCGAACCCCGATATGCTGCTCCAGAGGCAGCTGTCCTGCCATTGAACGAGTGGGCACCGGACACAAACCGGCCAATCCGCAGCCGTGTCGGCGACAGACGCGGCTCACAGCCGCCTCCCCAAGCCAACTTGATTATCATAAGGGGATTCCGCTCCTCCGGTCAAACCGCGCCGTGCGAAATTTTCCGCAGCATTCAACTCTCGCAACTCCGCAGGCATTCGCCCCCGCGCCCGCTTCGCCAGTTCGCTCTCATTTCACCGGACGCGCCTCCGCTCAGGCGTGATGCTTCTGGTGCCAGATCCAGGCTGTACGCAGAATCTCGTCGAGCTGGGTGTAGCGGGGCCTCCAGCCGAGTTCGCGGATAGCCTTTTCCGAACTGGCGACCAGAACCGCGGGGTCGCCCGCCCGGCGGGGCCGGACCTCGGCCGGAATGGGGTGGCCGGTGACGCGGCGCGCTGATTCGATTACCTCGCGCACGCTGAAGCCCTGGCCGTTGCCCAGATTGAAGATCAGGCGCGCCTCGGCGGCGGCCGGAGTTTCCAGGGCCTTGAGGGCCAACAGGTGAGCCTCGGCCAGGTCGGAGACGTGGATGTAGTCGCGGATGCAGGTGCCGTCGGGGGTGGGGTAGTCGTCACCGTAGATGCAAATGGACTTGCGGCGACCGAGAGCGACGTCGAGAATCAGCGGAATCAGGTGCGTTTCGGGATGGTGAGCCTCGCCGCGGGTAATGCCGCCGGGGCCCTCCAAGTCTCCAGCCGCGCCGGCCACGTTAAAGTAGCGCAGCGCCGCCGAGCGCAGGCCGTGAATGCGGTGCATCCAGCCGAGCATCCGCTCCACCAGCAGCTTCGATTCGCCGTAGGGGTTGGTCGGAAGCAGCCGCGCATCTTCTGTGATGGGAAGCGTTTCCGGCTCTCCGTAGACGGCCGCGGTGGAGCTGAAGACCAGCCGCCGGGGCCCATGGGCGAGGATGGCCTCCAGCAGGGCAAGGGTCGAGGCCGTGTTGTTGCGGAAAAACTCCTCGGGATGGAGCATCGACTCGCCGGCCTCGATCAGGGCGGCAAAGTGGAGTACGCCGTCAAAGGGCCTTCCCTGGGCCTTGGCCGAGATGAAAAGGCCTTCCAGAGCCGTCCTGTCGCCCACTTCGCCCTCGACAAATTCCACGCCTGGGGGCAAAAGATCGCGCCGTCCGTGGCTCAAATTGTCAAAAACCACGACCTGATTCCCATTTTCGGACAGCAATCCTGCGACCGTTCCACCAATGTATCCCGCGCCGCCAGTGACCAGTATTCGCATAAAAAACTGTCCCCATTCCCGCACACTTCGGTATAAACTAAAGTCTATTACAGAGGGCAGAGCTGCACCGGCCTCACGCCGACTGCCTTCAGGCCGCCAAATAAATGGCGGAGTGTTATCAAAAAAGATTGTTGTACGGCCCGCACCGGCGCAAAGTCCCGCCATTTGAGGCGTCGTCTTGCGTGGGGCGAATAGTGATTATCCCTCTGCACGGCGAGGGACTGTATTTTTGTTCAATACCCCGGACGCGGATAGGAGTGCTCAAGTGCCTGGGGTTCAATCGGCCGGCAGTCCGTGTAGCTCAGAGCTTAAAGAAGCAGTATCTGGCTGCGGTTGCGCCGGTTTATTTACGTCACTTGCGAGAAGCATGAATAAAAAACTTTTCTTTTCCTGTGCCGGGGATGCGCGTCAGCAGTTTGCCCTTGGCTTGGCTGCCGAAGTCAGAGTGGACGCATTTCGCCTGGAGCCATCCGGCCGGATGCCTCCAGTCGGAGAGACGCTTGCGCCTGCCGCGCAAGCGTGGGCGATGGCTGAGGTTTTGCTCCAGCCAGTCGATATATCTTGTAAAGCGGTGCATGGCTCCCGGCGGGCGATCGAAGCTGCCCGCTCAACGGAGGCGCCGCAATCTTCAACTTCCGCCGATTTCCGCGTTGCAGGATCGTCAATTTCCGCAGTGCGGAAACCGCTTTCCGCACTGCCGGAGCCAGGTTGCGTTGTCTCCACGGCCGTAAGCGAGGAATGAGACTATGCTGATGAAATCCTATTCAGGACAAGCCACTTTCGGATTACTTCCCCAGCCCGAGCGCAATCCCGCCTCATTGATCACCAGTACGGTGATCAACGGGATGATCCTGATGACAGTTCTCTACGTTGGAGCGATGGCCAGGCAGACAATCAATCAGCACCGGTACGAAGAAACGATGTTGATCCTGCCGGCCAAAGAGCCTCCGCCAACGCCCAAGGTGAAGATTCCTCCGCCTCCTCCGCCCAAGCTCCCCAGGGTGAAATTTGAGGCGCCGAAGATCAATCTGCCCAAACCGCAGCCCAAGCCGATTCAGATGGAAGCCAAGCTCGCGGCGCCGGCCATCAAGGCGGGCAAGCCGGCGGTGATTCTGGCGCCGCAGCCCAAGTCGGCGCTGGCCGCCGCGGCCATGCCGGCGCAGGACAGCCACGTCAAGCTCTCGACGGCCCCGGTGCATTTTGGCCAGACCTTCGGCGTCACGCCCAACCCGAACGCCTCGCGTCCGGCCAACGTGGCGGCCATCGGCAATCCTTACGGCGGAATGCGGGGTCCGGCCGTGGCGCCCCACGGGCGCGTGGGCTCGACAGGTTTTGGCAATGGCACCAGGTTTGGCTCGAATGCCGGAGTGGTGGGCAAGGTGGCCTCGGTGGGCATTCCCGGCGGAACGGGAACCGCGCGCGTGGGCCCGGCGGAGAGCCGCGGCAAGGTGGCCTCGGCCGGCATTCCCAGCGCACCCACCGCCCTGGTGGCGGCTTCCAGAATCACGGCTGAGCCGAAATCTACTAACCTGGAGGTTCTCTCCAAGCCGACCGTGCAGTACACCAGCGAGGCCAGGCAGCTAAAGGTGCAGGGCGATGTGATTCTGCGGGTAACCTTTACAGCCAACGGCCAGGTGGTGATTCGGGGCGTCATGCATGGACTGGGCTATGGCCTGGATGAAGAGGCACGCCGGGTGGCGCAACAGATCCGCTTCCGTCCGGCCACGCGCAACGGCCAGGCGGTGGACATGACAACCAACATCACGATCACGTTTCAGTTGGCATAGTATCGCGGTTGCATAAAAAAGCGTGGTAGTGCTTCTGCCTCCGGGGCGCTGGGCAAGATCGGGCGTGTAACATCGTGGAGTACACACAAAAATGGTAGTTGCGTCTCTGCCTCTGCCTCCGGGGCGCGGCGCAAGAGTGCGCGTGTAACATCGAAATGGTACGCCGAAATGGTACTCAAGAACGGAATTACCCGCCGTGCAATCGGCCAAGAAAAGACTTGCAAGAACCCATCTTAGGAGCATGACATGACCTTTCGGAAGATCTCCCTCGCCTTCCTATTCATTATTCTGAGTGTCGCCAGCGCACACGCAAAAAAGAAGGAACCCAAGTACGCGCCAGCTCACCAGCTCACACCGGAACAGGCCGCACTGGTAGAGAAGGCCATCGGTCGCGAAAAGGTGCTGATCGGCGACATCCAGAAGCGCACGCCTTTGGTGGAGACCTACATACAGAACACCCGGCCCGACCAGAAGCTCTATCAGGTTCCGGTCTCGGATGAGTACATGCTCAGCCGCATCGACTTCGGCAAGGGCTTCTTGGACGATCCCTATTCGCCGCGCGGCTCCGCCAAGCACAACGGTTTTTTCAAGAGCTCATTGGCCTCCATCGCCAATTTGACCAAAGCGCTGAAGCTGGACACGCATTTTACCTATAACTCATTGGGTTTCACTGAGATGATGTTCGTGGACCCGCACAGCTTCGATAGCCAGCACTATGCCTTCAGCTATGTGCGGCGGGAGTTTCTGGGGGGAGTGCGCACCTGGGTCTATGACGTGCACCCCAAGGTGGCCGGCATGGGCCGCTTCTATGGGCGCATCTGGGTCGAAGACGAGGAAGGCAACATCGTCCGCTTCAATGGCACCTACACTGGCCCCCGGAGCGAGGACGACTCGCGCTACTTCTTCCACTTCGACAGTTGGCGGATGAACGTACAGCCGGGAATCTGGCTCCCGGTGGCCGTGTATGTGGAAGAAACCAACCGGACCGGGGCTGAAAAAGCCGTCGGCTTGAAGGCCCAGACGCACTTCTGGGGTTACTCGCTCAAACTGCCCACGCGGGAGAGCGAGAACGTGAGCATGAAGGTGGAAGACGCGGTCGACAAGAGCGACGACTCGCAGGATGTAGGTCCGCTGCAGGCCTCCCGCGCCTGGGTCGCGCAGGCGGAAAACAACATGATCGACCGGCTGGTGGAAGCCGGCCTGGTGGCGCCGCTGACCCCTGGCGGTTATGAAAACACGGTTCTGGATCAGATCGTCATCAACCTGCAAGTGCCGAATAATCTGGTCTTTAACGATCAGGTGCATACGCGCGTCCTGCTGACCGATACGGTGGAAGCCACCACCGTTGGCAACACCATCCTGATCAGCAAGGGGCTCATCGACACGCTGCCCAGCGAGGAAGCTATTGCTTCGGTGGTGTCGATGGAACTGGCTCACATCGTGATGGGCCACCACATCGATACCCGCTATGCCTTCAACGACCGGCTGATGTTCCCCGATGAGGCGACCTTCCAGCGCATCAATATGTACCACACCGACCACGACAACGCCGAGGCCGCCAAGCGGGCCATGGAGTACCTGGGAAACTCCATGTACAAGGACAAACTGCCCTCCGCCGGCCTGTATTACGCGCAATTGGTTGATCGGGAAAAGGAGCTGAAGGCGTTGAACACGCCCCGGCTCGGCGACTCGCTGCTCAGGGAAGACGGAACTCCCTGGATGGCCGATCTGCAGAAGATGGCGCCCAAGCTGAACTGGGACGACCTCACCCAGCGTCCGGCGCTGCCCCTGGGCAGTTGGCTCAAGACCGATCCCTGGGACGACCGGGTGCACCAGCTCAACGCCAAGATCTACGCCTACATGAACCCCCGCGACAAGATGCCGCTGGAGGTAACGCCAATCTTCTTCAAGCTGCAACGCTATGATGCCTCGCGGCTGACGCCTCCGGCTCCTCTTGCCGGGACGCCTGCCCCGGCGGCCGGCGCTGCCCAGCCTGATGCCTCTCAACCTGATGCCGCCCAGCCAGCCGCTCAGCCCGAGCCGGGTTCGGCCCCTTCGGCGAACCCTGGATCGAGCAACGCGGGGAGCTCCAGCGCGGCTCCGGCGGCCGATGCGCAGCCGCAGCCCGCCGATGCCGCGCCCCAGCAGTCTACGGGCACATCACAGCCGCCAACGCAGTAGCAGGCTTCAGAATTCACGGGCCGGAATCCGCTCCGCGGCGCATTCCGGCCCGTAAGTTCCAAACCACGCTTGATGGCATTTCCCCCCGGCAGTGAAGATTTGACCAAAACAGTGAATTTTCGACCCAACTGAGCCGATATTTTAAAAATGAGACTCTTCCGCGCCCTTTCCCTCTCGCTTCTGCTTGCCGCCAGTGCTCTTTCAGCCCGAGCGCAAGTAGTTCCCTCGGCCACCGCGCGCCACCTTTCGCTCACCGCTGGCGGAATGGTCTCCCTCTTCCAGCCCGACTTCAAGGGGGATTGGACGTATCCGAATTCCTATAACGTTCAGTACCCCGTGGCGCAGGCCAGCAACCAGGGCCTGTTCGGCGTGGGCGCCTACGTGGACTTCAAGCTGAGCCATTGGGTGCAGATCGAGGCCGAGGGTCGCCGGTTGCGCTTCAACAAGTACGAAGACATTCACCAGGACAACTACCTGATCGGTCCGCGGCTGCCGGTTTACCATTTCTGGAAGGCGAACGTCTACGCCAAGGCGCTGTACGGATTTTCGAAGATGAACTTTGACCCCCAGGGCGATCACGGCACCTTCTCGACCATTGCCTTTGGCGGCGGCATGGACGTGCAACTGACCAAGAAACTCAGCTTTCGCGCCGTGGACATTGAGTACCAGGACTGGCCGGCATGGGGCAACTCTTCGATCAAGCCCTACGGTGCCAGTATGGGTGTCGGCTACAGGTTCTTCTAAGGTTTTGAAGCGAATTGAAGCCAAAGTTCGCGCCCGGAAGGCGAACCTTGCGGCTTAGAGTCTTTACCGTAACGCTGTGGGCTGAAACCTCGGCACTCAAACCGGCGCGACCAGCAGGAAGCGGCGGTTCTGAACCAGGTTAAAAGGCTATTTGGCGGGCCTTCTGCAAAGAGTAGAAACCCCAATGCCGTGGAGCTTCGGCCGTGGGTTTTGCAGGCAGAGGCTCCGCAATCCATTCAGCAAAGATAAAATCCACTTGGCAAAGGAAAGGGCCATTCACATGGAATGGCCCTCTTTGTGTAGGGAAGCGGATTGCCGTTAGGCTGGAGAAGGCGAACCTTCGGTGAAACCCGGACCGTGGCTCTCCGGTTTGAGCACCTGCTGCACATCGCCGCCTCCGGTGTCCGATGGAGTGGCCAGATTGGAGCGCAGCGGAGGCAGTTCCTTGCCTTCGATCAGCAACCGCACCTCTTCGGCATCGATAGTTTCGCGCTCCAGAAGGGCCGCTGCCAGGCGGTGCATGGCATCGGCGTGGGTTTCGACCAGCGTGTGGGCCGACTGGTAGGCCTCGTCGATCAGGCGGCGCACCTCGAGGTCGATCTGCCGCGCCGTTTCTTCGCTGAAGTCGCGGTGCTGGGCAATCTCGCGGCCCAGGAAGATCTGCTCCTCCTTCTTGCCGAAGGTGAGCGGGCCGAGGCGGCTCATGCCGTACTCGCAGACCATGCGCCGGGCGAGATCCGTGGCGATCTCGATGTCGCTGCCCGCGCCGGTGGACATCTGGTTGAGGAAAATCTCCTCGGCCACGCGTCCGCCGTAGGCCGTCGCCAGCCGGGTCTGAAGGTACTCAAGGGTGTAGTTGTGGCGGTCGTCGGGCAGATAGATGGTCACACCCAGCGCCATGCCGCGAGGAATGATGGTGACCTTGTGGATGGGGTCGGAGCCCTCGCGCAGGAACGAGACCAGCGCATGGCCGGACTCGTGATAGGCGGTGACCCGCTTCTCCTCGTCGGTCAGCAGCATGGACTTGCGCTCGGCGCCCATCAGCACCTTGTCCTTGGCCAGCTCGAAGTCGTACATGGTGACCTGTTTGCGGTTCACGCGCGCGGCGCTCAGCGCGGCCTCGTTGACCATGTTGGCCAGGTCGGCGCCGCTGAAGCCGGGCGTCCCCCGGGCCAGTACATTCAGGTTGGTGTCCTCTGAAACCGGAACCTTCTTGATGTGCACGCGCAGAATCTCTTCGCGGCCGCGAATGTCGGGCAGGCCCACCACCACGCGGCGGTCGAAGCGCCCTGGGCGCAAAAGAGCCGGGTCGAGCACGTCGGGGCGGTTGGTGGCCGCCACCAGGATCACGCCGTCGTTCGATTCAAAGCCGTCCATCTCGACCAGCAACTGATTCAGCGTCTGCTCGCGCTCATCGTGCCCGCCGCCCAAGCCGGCGCCGCGATGGCGGCCCACGGCGTCGATTTCGTCGATGAAGATGATGCAGGGAGCGTTCTTTTTGCCCTGCTCGAAGAGGTCACGGACGCGGCTGGCGCCCACGCCGACGAACATTTCAACGAAATCCGAGCCGGAAATGGAGAAGAATGGCACGTTGGCCTCGCCCGCCACGGCCCTGGCCAGCAGCGTCTTGCCGGTTCCCGGAGGCCCCACCAGCAGCACTCCCTTGGGAATGCGTCCGCCCAGCTTCTGGAACTTGGCCGGCTCGCGCAGGTACTCGATAATCTCCTTCAGCTCTTCCTTGGCCTCGTCCACCCCGGCCACGTCCTTGAAGGTGATCTTCTTCTGCTGCATCGAAAGCAGGCGCGCGCGGCTCTTGCCGAAGGACATCGCCTTGTTGCCGCCCGACTGCATCTGGCGCATGAAGATAAACCACACCACGCCCAGAAGCAGGAAGGGGCCGACGTTGATCAGCAGCGGGAGCAGAACATTGGTCTGCTGTTCCTTCTTGGAGAAGCGGGTTCCGGAGGCCAGCATCGCGGATTCAAGATCCTGGTACTGATCCCCGACATGGGTGTGGAACTCTTCCTTGGGCGTGGCCTTCAAATGACCGTGCAGATCGCCGCCCTGGACCTCCGCGTCAAGCACCAACCCCTGCTTCACGTCGTTGAACAGGTCAGAGTAGGAAATTTCCGTATCCTTGCTCATGTTGGCGCCTCTCTGCACCACGCCCCAAAGCAGCATGAGACAGATGAGGATAAAAACCCAGAACATGATCGTTTTAACGGTCGAATTCACCAGTATTCCTCTTTTCCGGCACCAGATGGGCCGCTCAAGCAGCCTTCCGTGCCGACTACATCACCCTTTAGACGCTGGCGGCCTGCTCAAAGTCACAGAAAATACGCCAGCTCCTGACGGCGGGTACACCAAATCTTTTACGGCAGGCACAGCTTCTCTTTCGCCCGGACAAGCAGTAGCTCCGATTGTACTCCCTAGGCGAATAAACTTATAGCAATTTGAGGGCCGGTCCCGCGATGGCAGCAAAGCGGTCAGCCGGCGGGATAAATTCCCATCGGGTGAAGCGCTGCGCTGGCCTTTTCCGGACTGGTTCCCAGGCTGGTTGCCGTGATGCGGATTCCCGGTACGGGCTCCACTTCGACTCCCTGCATCCAGACGATGCGGTCCTCAAATTCGAGGACTGGCCAAAGGGCGCGGCTGGAGCCGGTAACCCGCAGACGCCCCAGAACTTCCTTCACTTTGCGCGGGCTGGCGGAGTAGCGCAGCCGGACGCGGTCGCCGGACCGCCAGTTGCGCAGCGTGGCCGTCCGGCCGGGAACGGGTGGAGGGTTCTCAGCCAACCCAATGGGTCCGCCAGCTTCGATGCGCAGCCGTAGCCCGAAGGCCGGAGCCGTCACCTCGCCGGGGATGGCGACCGTGTACTCGGGAGCAGTCGGAGCAGGCGCGGTGCTGGCCGGCGAGACGGGCAGGACCGCCAGCCGCAGCTCCCTCGGCGTTCGCTCGGCGCGCAATCCCTGGGCCAGTTCTCGCTTCTGGCCCGCGCGGCCGGCAAGAGCCAGGGCGCGCAGGGCTTCGGTTGCGGGAAAATCCACCGCCGCGCCCAGCTTCTCCGCCGCGTGGCGCAAGAGCCGCCGCTGGAGGGCCGGAGCGAGCGCGGCCAGGCGGGTGACGTCGATCGACAGAGACGGAGCCAGAAGATCGCCGGCGGCGCGTCCTCCGCCCCGCCCCCCACCTCGGATTGCCCGGCCAGGCAGAAGCAACTGCGGCCCTAGGCGGGCCAACTCGGCCTGCCACCAGGCCTCCTCGTCGCGGGCCAGGGAGGCCATCTGCGCCAGGTGCTCGCGCAGGCGCGGATTCCAGCTCTCCAGCAGAGGCAGCAACTCGTGGCGGATGCGGTTGCGGGTGAAGGTTAGGTGGCGGTTGGAGGAGTCTTCACGCCAGTTCTGCCCCAGCGAGTCCAGATAAAGCTCGACCTCGGCCCGGGTACTCGCAAGCAGCGGACGCAGAATGCGGCCCTCGGGAAACTTGACCACCGGGTGAATGCCGCTCAGGCCCTCGGTCCAGGCTCCGCGCAGGAATTTGGCCAGTACGGTCTCGGCCTGGTCGTCGCGGGTGTGGGCGGTGGCCACCGCCTCGACTTCGCCCGAGGCCATCAGTTGCCGGAACCAGCCGTAGCGCAGGCGGCGCGCGGCCTCCTCGATGGTTTCAGCGGGTTTGCCCGGTTCTGTCTGGCCGGCTTCGAGCCGGGCGCGCGCTTCGGCCGCGGTGTCCACCCACGCCTCGTGGAAGGGCAGGCCGAGTTCGGCCGCCAGAGCGCGCGCAAAGGCCAGGTCGCCGTCGGCCTCCTCGCCGCGCAGTCCGTGGTGCAGGTGGGCGGCATGAAGCACCAGCCCTAACTCCTGGCCGCGCGCGGCCAGCGTGCGCAGCAGGGCCACCGAGTCGGCACCTCCGGAAAGGCCCACGGCCAGACGCAGTCCTGGCTGGAGCAGCGTTGTGTCGATGGTGAGCGTAGGTGGCCGGTTCGGGCGCATCTCCAAATAATAAGGCGGCGCTGTGGCGCCTGGCCGGAAATAGCCTTCCATGAGGAAGCAGCTTCCCGGCCCTGCAAATCCATGAAACCGCCGTTTTCTCCGCTTTTTGTCCCGGTTTTTTGCAAAAAGAATGGGAAATCTTGAACTCTCGGCGGCACTCTTTCAGGTTCAGCATTTTCGCAAATTGCCGTAGAGCGGAACCTCACACTCAAGTGGCTTTTTCCTTTCCGGGGTCCGCGGCGACAGGTCTTCGTCGCTGGGGTGGAAGTAAAAGCCGCATTCAATGTACCCAAAAGGGCTGCGTCCATTCCGAAAATGCTCTAAACTCATCAAAACTCTGCACCAGGCCAGGCCCGTTCGTTGTATACTCCAGCCGTAATGCAAGTATTCGCGATTCTTCCCGCCGCAGGGCTGGGAACCCGGATGGCCGGGCCGCAACCCAAGCAGTTTCTCGCCCTCGATGGGGTTCCCATCCTGGTTCATTCGCTGCGCGCCTTTGCTTCGGTGCCCCGGATCACCGCGATCTACGTGGCCGTGCGCAAGAGCGAGATCGAGCGCGTCCAGGCTCAGGCCGCCGAGTACGGCTTTGCCGATCGGGTCCGCGTTGTCGAGGGCGGCAATAACCGCCAGGAGTCGGTGGCGCACGGGCTGGCCGCTTTGCCCGCCGAGGCAGACGACATCGTCTTGGTGCACGACGCGGTGCGTCCGCTGATCGACGCGGCCACCATCGAGCGGACCATTGACGCGGTCATCGAGCACGGAGCGGCTATCGTCGGTCTGCCGGCCGTTGATACCATCAAGCAGGTCGAGCGTACCGCCCACGGGGCGCTGATTACCTCGACCATTCCGCGCGAGTTTGTGGTGCTGGCGCAGACGCCGCAGGGCTTCCGCTACGGCCTGCTGCAAAGCGCTTTTGCCGAAGCGCTGGCGGATGGCTTTATCGGCACCGACGAGGCCTCGGTCGTCGAGCGCGCCGGCCATCCGGTCGCCGTAGTGCATGGCTCCGCGGTCAATCTGAAGATTACCCAGCCGGGCGACCTGGAACTGGCCGAGTTCTATCTGCGCCAGCTAGCGCGCTGAATGCAGGCGAAAGAAAAATCAGACCAAAGAGTTTGAAGGAACGGGCTGAGGCCCGTTCCTTCAATTCGGCAGTTTTTGGACAGGTTCTAAAGTCCGTTCCCTTCAGGGCAAGACTCGCCAAGTTTCGGCTGGGCGGCACCATTTTTGGAATAAGATTCCAACGGCAGGCACGGTGACCATGGAAACACGAATCGGATTTGGCTGGGACTCACACGCCTTCAAGGCCGGCGTGCAGCTGCGCCTTGGCGGGCTCTCGCTTGATCACCCGGAGGGCCTGGCCGGCCACTCCGACGGCGACGTGCTCTTGCACGCCCTGACAGACGCCCTGCTGGGCGCCGTGGCCGCCGGCGACATCGGCAGCTTCTTCCCGCCGGGCGACCCGCGCTGGAAGGACGCCGACTCGGCCATCTTCCTCAACCTGGCCATGGAAGAGCTTGAACACGCCGGCTTCCGCATTGTGAACGTGGACACGACGCTGATTATGGCCGCGCCCAAGATCGGCCCCATTGCCGGCCAGATGCGCGGCCGCGTCGCCGACCTGCTGAATCTCGGCATCGACCAGGTCAGTATCAAAGCCAAAACCCCCGAGGGCTTGAACCTTGACCATGTCGCCCAATGCCACGTCGTCGTCCTGGTCGAGCGCGTGATCGAGCCCGACGACATGAAGAGTATGAGCGACGTAATCGAAAGCCAGCGTCAGTTGGAAGACGTCGTCGAAGATCTGCTGTCCAGCGTCCACGGCGTTCCCAAAAAGCGCGGCGACGCGGTCTACGACACCGAGGACATCACGTAGGGCAGGGAACAGGGACTTGGGGTTAAGAAACAGAGAAACTCTGCCGGCCGTCGGCGCATCGGTCTATTTTCTGCCTCTCTGGCTTGGCCAATACCGAAGTTGCAAGCAGAGGAGAGACTTTAAAGCAGGCCCAAAAAAACGGAAGGAGCTACCCGGCAACAGGGCAACTCCTTCCTTAGGGAGAATAGTTCCAACGGAGGCAAAACCATCAGAACTTTCTGGCTGCATAGTAGGTGCGGGCGAGGGGAGTGTCAAGGGGAATTCGGGAAAGAAATAAATCCATCTGAATCAACTACTTGCAAAATAATCCCTGAAAAAGTGCAAAATGATATTCGTCGTATATTCGCTTTTACTCTCTGGTAAAACCCCGTCTTTTCAGTGTGTTTTCTCGGGTTTACGCCCTGTTTTCCACAGATTTTGCGGCTCCATTAACCCTTCGGATGCGGCCGCGGGTTCAGGAGTGGAATTTATTTTTTCTCAGTCGCGCAGATGCAGGCTGATGAACTCCGTATCGTAGACTGAGGAGGCTGGCTTGCCCCGCGCCACGCGGTAGAGAGCCCGGAAGCCGCCCAGAAAAATGCCCAGTAGAATGGCCGCTCCGGCTCCGATGATCACCAGGCCGGCGATGCCCATCAGCAGCCTGCCGGTCTTCGCAATTTCGGATTCGGTGGGCTGCGGGATCGACATCAGATTGGGCTCGTAGTGCACCGTGGCCAGCAGACGGTGGCTTTCTTCTGGAATGGCGTCACCGCTGACCAGGGCCACTAGCGGCCCGCTGCGGCGCACCTCGAGCGAAGCCAGGTCAGAGTCCTGAAGCGGCTTGGACCAGCCCATCTGGGCCGGCTTGCCCGCCTGTTTTCCGGCGTCGATGTAGCCGCGAATCCGGGCCTCCTGCGCGGCGGCCAACTGCGGCGTGGGGTAGTCGATGATGGTCAGCGTGGCCGGGCCCGAGCGCAGCGTGTAGTTGGCGGTTACGGCCTCGGCTCCGCGATCGAAGCCCACCAGCCCTGGCGGCAGCACTCCTCCCCCGCCGGCATAGCCTGCTGGTCCCAGCGCATAGTGCGTGGTTTGCCCCGCGAGATTGGCCTTGGGCAGGTTGGCCAGGATGGGAGGCGCCAGCGCCGCTCCGCCCTCGGGCGCGGGCAGCCGGCCGGCCAGCTCACGCAACTCCGCGGCCGACATGGCGCCAATGTGAGAAAAATTCGCATCCACCACGGTGTTGCCCACCCAGAAGAGCACCCGGTTGTGGTCCGATGTGGCCCCGGTGCCGATCTCTTCCCTGGGCCAGCCGCTTTGGCGATAGAAGGTATAGGCCCCGTAGGCTCCGCTGGCGTCGTGAAAGCGGAGCGCGCGCAGTTTCAGCGTCTCGCCGTCCCGTTTGTAGGTGGCCGCCGTGGCGCCGGTAAAGCTGTATTCCTTGAGGGCCGCCGCATTGGCCGGGTCGGCCTGGGCCGCGTCTGCCAGCTTCGCCGGCGGCGCCACGGCCACCCATCCGGCCAGCGTCTTCGGCAACAGCTCCCTGGGCACAGGGGGGAGCGTCAGGCGCGTGGCCTCCGTTGCGGACGAAGCCTTAGCCTTGATGGGCTTGGCTGTGGCGGCAACCCCCGCCGCCAACGCCGCTGAACAAACCAGAACCGGGACCCAACGCATCGCTACACTCCAATCTTCAGGGTACACGTTTCTTGGACGGCCGATCCCATGAAGTTTCTTCAGCGGCAAATGCATCTATTCCAGAAATATTTTTGGCCGATAAGAGATATAATTGGTCACCGAGGCATAATCTTTCAACTTTATGGAGTGAATGCTCATGGTGTGTACGAAATGCCAGAGCCAGAGAATGCGCCGGATCGAGAGGGTAGGATTTCTGCGCACAAGCCTAGCTCCACTGTTTGGCTTTTTCCCTTGGCGATGTTCCACCTGCGGGACGGTGCAACTGCTCCGTGCCCGAGGCAAACGGCAAAGCCGGCGTGAAATCAGCGATCCGCACCGGGAAGCCGCCGGTCACGGCACCGAGCCATTGCAACAAAGGCCTGTTGGCTGATCGAAGAGGCTTGCAGCCGCGAGAGCTCACGGCCGCGCCAAGGTTCTTGTCCCGTTTGGCTGTTTATTTGGGCAGCAAACCGGGAAACGGGCGGCAAGCCCGCCACGCGAGTCAGCCGTCGGCTTTTTGCGCCACCAGCATGGACTCAAAAATCTGCTCCGAGACCTCCTTGACGGCTCCCGGAGCATGAGCCAGGAACAATGTGTTGGTTTTGTCACTCTCGCCGATGGACTTGAGGGTGTCGAAGTACTGCGTGACCAGCACCAACTGCATGACCTCCCTGGATGACGCGCCCTCGACCGCCTTCTGAAATTGTTCGACTGAATTCTGCAAGCCTTCGATGATCGCCTTCCGCTGATTGGCGATGCCCTGGCCTTGCAGCGCCTTGCTCTCGGCCTCGGCCTCGGCCTTCTTGACCACCAGAATTTTCTCCGCCTCGCCCCTGGCATTGGCGGCCACTTGTTCGCGCTGCGCGGCGTTGATGTCATTCATGGCCGACTTCACCTTGGCGTCGGGAATAATATCGGTCACCAGCACATTCACGATTTCGTAGCCGAAGGTGGCCATGTCCGCATCGAGTTCCTGCTTGACCGCCGCGGCAATCGACGATTGCGAGGCGAAGACTTCATCGAGGGTCATGCCCGGCACGTGCCCCAGGATCACCTGCTCCACATAGGACTGAATCTGCGCCACCGGATCGGAGAGCTTGTAGTAGGCGTCGTAGACCTTCTCGGGGCGCACGCGATTCTGCACGGAAATCGGGATGGTGACAAACACATTGTCCTTGGTCTTGGTCTCCATGGTCAGCGTGATCTGATTCACGCGCAGGCTCACGATGCCCGCCACGGTGTCGAAGAGCGGCCGTTTCCAGTTCAATCCCGGATCGGCGACGCGTAGAAACTTGCCAAAGCGCGTGATAATGGCCACTTCGGCCGTGTTCACGGTGAAGAAGCTGCTCAAAACCAGGATAAGAACGAGGAGAGCCAGCGCCCCCACCGGAATCAGGATGATCGGGTCCATTCACGTCCTCCGCTGCCTTAATAGAGAAGTAATTGAGAATTATACCCAACCTCCAAGGCCGTCAAGTTACAGCGCCCAGGCCTTTGTGCTCTGCGCAATACGGGCTTGGGGGCATCAGAGCGGATTCAGAGCGCAACTTGTTTTTGCGCCCGTGGCGGAATGCTCGTCTCCGTGGTTCTTTGTTGTGGCCAAGCCCGCCTCCTCCAATTTTCCGCTCGGCTTGATCCTCTCCATTTTCTTAATGGGAGGTGAATGCCGTAGACTTCAATGCACAGATGCAAGCGCAGATTGAAAACCTCGTAAAGTTGCAAGCGGTGGAGTTGGAACGAACTCGGCTTACGCAGGCTGTGCGCGCCTTGCCGGCGGAAATCGCTCAGGCCACGGCGGCGCTGGCCAAGGCCGAGCGCGAGGCCGCCGAAATTTCCGACGCTCTCAGCCGCGAGGACTCGCTCCGTACACGCCTCGATCGCGAGATCGGCGCCCACCGCCAAAAAGCCGCCCGTTATCGCGCCCAGCAGGACTCGATCACCACTCCTGCCCAGGCCGCCGCCGTGGAGCATGAGATCAGCTTTGCCGAGGCCGAGGCCGAACGCCTGGAGAATGAGGAGTTTGCCAGCCTGGAACGTTCCGATGCCCAGGAATCGGCGCTGGCCACCATCCGCGCCCGGATCGAGCTGCTCGCCTCCGCGCTGGACAAGACCCGCGCACGCGTCGCCCTCCGCCAGGCCGAGTACGACGGCGAACTGGCAGCACTTGCCGCCCAGCGCGAGGCTCTCCGCCCGCTGATCGCCCCTGAGTGGCTCACGCGCTTCGACCGCCTCTGCGCCTCTCGCGGCACGGGGCTGGCGAGGGCTGAAAATCAGCAGTGTACCAGCTGCCGCATGGGCGTCCGCCCCCAGACCTGGAACCAGCTTCGCGAGGGCGAGTTGCTCACTTGCGACAGTTGCTCCCGGTTGCTCTATTGGGACCCTTCAATGGCGCCGGCCGCTGACTCCACGCAGCAGCAAGCGGCCAAGCCCAAACGCAAATCCTCCAAGCCCGCGCCGGAGGAGTAGAGTCTCCGCCCTTTCCCTGCTAACCTTTTCTTGGGCGGCCACAATTCTGAACAACAACGGCAACCCTGAAACAGCAACGGAGGAGGGGGAACTCTTGCAGCGCATCTGCGTGGACATGGACGAGGTGATGGCGGACACTCTGGGCGAGCACATCCGCCGCTACAACCAGACCTTCGACGAGGAAGTCACCCCCGAAGACCTGGCCGGCAAGGGGCTCTGGGAGGTTGCGCCCCAGGACCGCCAGCAGCAGCTTCGCGACTTTCTGGACGCCGAGGACTTCTTCGAGGATCTGGACCTGATCCCCGGGGCGCAGGAAGTGCTCCAGAGCCTCTCGGCGCGCTTTGAAATCTTCATCGCCACCCAGGCCATGGCCGTCCCCAACTCGCTCGGCCCAAAGTACCGTTGGCTGCAGCGCCATTTTCCCTTCATCCCGCCCACGCATTACGTCTTCTGCGGCGACAAGAGCATTCTGCGCGCCGACTATCTGATCGACGACCTGCCGAAAAACCTTCTTCGCTTCCAGGGCCAGGGCCTGCTCTATACCGCGCCGCGCAACCTCACCGCTACCGGCTTCCTCCGCGTCGATAACTGGCAGCAAGTGGCCGATTACTTCGCCGGCTGTCCTTCGAGGTGAAGGTTCCCAATGCCACCACCCGCAGGGCATGGCGGAACTTGAGGCCGGAAAAGGCAAGCGCTTTGCCAGCGTAGAGGCGCTGATGGCCGATCTTCATGCGGACGATTGAGCGCTCGACGGCCGTCAAACGCGACTGCAAGCGGGAGGCCAAGGGAGAGCACCGGTCTACGCTGGATGCGGATTTGGCGCCGGTTCTGGCGGCCTTGGCCAGCGACCAGCTTTTGCAGCCACGACACCGCGATCACGAGTTGAGCGGCGAGTGGGGAGGCTATCGCGAGTGCCACGTCAGGCCTGGGCCCGTTTCAACTCGTCGTACTTCCCCATGCGACATCATCGCGAAACGAAATCTGGCACTTCGAGATGGAGCGCGGCCCTAGATAAACAGGTTAAGGTTGGAATCTTCGGCTTTGCCGAGATAGTAGCCCACGCCACCGGCTTCGACACCGTCAATCAATTCTTCCTTGCGTAATCCCATGACGTCCATGGTCATCTGGCAGGCGATAATTTCAATGCCCGCTTTCTGGGCGGAAGCAATCAGATCCGCCAATGAGGAGACGTTCTTATCCTTCATCACCGCGCGCATCATTTTTGTTCCCATACCCAGCATGTTCATCTTGGACAATTTAAGCGCACCCGCGCCACGAGGCAGCATCCATCCGAACATCCTGTCAGTCGGGCTCTTCTTTACGCGCACGGCTTCGGGTTTGCGCAAAATGCTCAAACCCCAGAACGTGAAGAACATGGTCACCTTTTTACCCATGGATGCCGCGCCATTGGCAATAATGAAGGCCGCCATGGCCTTGTCGAAGTCGCCGCTGAAAACAATGATCGTCTTGTTGTCTTTTCCAGCAGCGGCCATCAACGGTTGTGCGGCAGAGTTCTGACCTATTTTCTCAACCGAGGCCAGGACAAGGCCTTTTTCCTTCCTTACCTCGATCAGGCGGTTGCCAGTCCTTTGGCACCAGGCGCCGATGTCGGCAAAAAAGCCAGGATCGGAGGCCGTGATCTCCAATACCTGACCTTCGTCCATTTCATCCATCGAGGCTTTCACGCGCATCAACGGGCCGGGGCAGGCAAGGCCGGTGGCGTTCAAGGTGCAGTGGGCCACACGGCTGACCGGCGCCTGGCGCATGACTTGTGTTTCCGTATCAAGCACGATGCTGGACGGTGTTGCTGATGGCTCGGCGAGTTGCGCCAATGCTGATTTATAGCCTCCGGTCATGTTTTTGACGCGGAAACCATTCTGGCTCAGAATGCGCGATGCAATATAGCCGCGCACACCGACCTGGCAGTAAGTCAGAATCAATTTATCTTTATCCAGATCCGATAGCCGCCGGCGCAAATCGTCGACGGGAATGTTGATCGCGTCTGGCAGGTGGCCATTCTCGAACTCCATTTCCGTCCGCACGTCCAGCAGAATTGTTCCCTGGCGGTCAAACGAGGCAAGCTGCTCGTATGTGAAGACGTCGCTCAGGCCAGAAAGAATATCTTCTGCCACAAAGCCAACCATGTTCACAGGATCCTTGGCCGAGGAATAGGGGGGCGCATAGGCAAGCTCAAGTTCAGTCAGATCCCTGACCGTGCCTTTGAGACGTATAACTGTGGCAATGACATCGATGCGCTTGTCAATGCCGTCGAGGCCGATGGCCTGGGCGCCCAGAATACGCCCAGCATCGTCAAAGAGCAGTTTGATGGTCAAGGGCAGAGCACCGGGGTAGTAAGCCGCATGGGAGTTGGGGTGCACAATGGCCGCATGGCAGGCGACACCGAGGCGCTGCAACATGCGTTCGTTGTTGCCGGTAGCAGCCGCTGTAAGTGTGAAGACCTTCAGAATCGCGGTTCCCTGGGAACCTTTGAACTGACTGGAAAGCCCGGCGATGTTATCGGCGGCAATCCGGCCTTGCTTGTTCGCGGGACCGGCCAGCGGAATGGCGGCGGGCTGGCCGCTGACGAAGTCAATAACTTCAATTGCATCCCCGACAGCGTAAATGCCGGCTTGTGAGGTTTCCAGACGGTCATTTACAAGGATATGTCCGCGCCGGCCAAGCGCAATTCCACTGCCGGACAGAAATGCCGTCTCTGGCACGACGCCGATTGCCAGTATCACCAGGTCGGCGGCCAACACCTTGCCACTCTGCAGGGTGACGGATAGACCATCTGCTTGTTCCTGGAAACTGGCTACGCCGTCCCCGAGAAAAAGCTGTATGCCGTTTTCCTCTAGTTCGCGCTCAACCAATACAGCCATGTCGCTGTCAAAGGGGGGCAGGATGTGAGGGGCCGCCTCGGTAAGTGATACCTCCAGGCCGCGTTCTTTCAAATTCTCCGCAATTTCCACACCGATAAAGCCGCCGCCCACAACGACAGCCCGGCGGCAATCCTCGCGATCAACGACGGCTTTGATGCGGTCTGTGTCAGGAATAGTGCGCAATGTGAATATTCTGCTGCTGTCGATGCCAGGCAGGTTGGGGCGGATCGGCTTGGCACCGGGAGAAAGAAGCAGATAGTCATAAGTCTCTTCATATTGCCCGCGGTCCTTGCTGTTGACCGTAATCGCTTTTCTATCTGAATGCACTGCTGTGACTTCGCTCTGCACGCGGACATCAATGGCGAAGCGGGCGCGCATGGCCTCCGGCGTTTGCACCAGCAGCTTGTCGCGTTCCTGAATCACTTCGCCAATGTAATAAGGCAGTCCGCAGTTGGCGAAGGAGATATACTCGCCCCGCTCCAGCAGAATGATTTCCGCCTGCTCGTCCAGCCGGCGCAATCTTGCTGCCGCTGAAGCGCCACCCGCAACGCCGCCAACGATCACTACTTTTTTCCTTGTCATACGGGTCAGCCTTCTTTCCGGGTTGAAAACAGCATGCCGATTAACTTGACAACGCGCTGGTCACAGACCTGATAGTTGACCTCGAGACCGTTGCGCGTTCCCCTGATGAGGCCGGCCATCCGCAATTTTTGCAGGTGCTGGGAAATAGTTGATTGCGGCGTTTTAAGGCACTCCTGCATATGGCCAACATTACAGCTACCCTTTTCAATCAGGCCGCGGACGATGCACAGGCGCACTGGATGGGCCAGGGCTTTGAGAACTTCTGCAAGTTCAGCGTAGTTCTTCGTACTCATGTTCATCCATAACACCTCTGGAGTGAGCATCCACCGGCAAGCGGGGAAACTTCAGTTTGCATAGTACACCCATATATTACGATATAACGATGGTTCATGCAAGAAGAAATGTCAACCGTGAGGGTAAACATCCGCTGGCCTGCCCGGCAGATTCTGTACCAGCGGAGATGAGAGAAACTGGCCTGGAAGGAGCCTTTGACAGCAGGGGGAAAGAAGCATACGCCGGAGCAGACCGTGAGCCTGCTTCGTCAGGTTGAGGTAGGTATGGCGAACCGCTGGGAGGCGGTAACGGAGCAAGGGTGTCGCGTAGTCGGAATCGGTCACCGGTTCACGCCACCCCTAAAATCCATCCCTGAACGGCGGCAACCCCTCGCTCCTCCGGCGTCAACTGCAGATTTAAAAAGCCTTTCAGAGAACCGCCTTGGTCTGCCCGTTGCAGCCACGCCGCCACGGCGAAGGCCGCTTGTTCGTCGCCGATGACACTTCCTGAATCGTGCCGCCTGTTCAGCCCCAGTGGGTGGCGGAATTTTTTCAACCGGCTTTATGAAGATTTTTGCATTGGCGCGGACAGCGGGGGAGAAGAAGGCGGGGCTGGCCGCTGAATATCGGATATCGCGGCAGACGTTGTATACGGCACTTGCATAGAGGCCGGAAACAACAATTCGGAGCAGTGCAGCGTAATATCCTCTTCAAGGAAGCTTTACAGAAGGTTGCAGATGAATGAACTCGGTAAAACGCTTCTTGGTCTCGGGCTCCTGATCGCAATCGCCGGCGTCTTGCTGATTGTTGCGGGACGCATCGGCCTGCCTCTGGGGCGATTGCCGGGCGACATTGCCTACAAGGGCAAACATGTCTCCGTCTTCTTTCCTCTCGGCACGTGCATCCTGATCAGCGTCGTATTGTCCGTTCTCTTCTGGTTGTTCTCTCGTTTCCACCGCTAGTCTGGCGGTTGCCTGATGCAAGGAACTTCCTTAAACGTCACCGAACCTCGTTCGTGACCTCATCAGAGTCCTTGTCGTCTGCAAAAACAGAATCTGGAGGTGGTCTCCATTTGCTTCGCCACAAGCCCGCGTCTAAACGCCGGCTTGTGGTCTATTTTTGCGCCGCCGCGTACACGTCGGCATGTGACGGGACGCACAGACAAGAAATGATTGAAGTTATTCCATATCTTGTGGCTTCGCTTCCCCCGCTGAGCAGCTCCCGCGAGTGCCGCCTACCGAGAAATACCGGAAGATGAAGTTCTATGCCCACAAGCTGGGAAGCGATGGGAAGACCGATCAGGCGGTCTTCGGCTACGAAGTTTGCCCTGGCGTGAAGGTAGGCGAAGATGAATTTGGCTCCGTTTCACCGGCGCCGGGCTCGTCTTATGCCATCGGCGTCGTCAACAATGGAGCCGCGCCGGCCCTGGAGATCTATCTCACTCCCTTGAGCGCCATCGCCAACAAAACAAGCTGGAAGAAAGTGGCCAGCTACGACGACAATATTGTCGATAGCGCCCTGGTCGGCAGCGATCTCTACCTGGTCACGCTGAAAGGCGCGCCCAACGGCAAGATTCTCCGCGTCAGCGCCGCCGATTCCGATCTCTCTAAAGCCGAGGTCGTGCTTCCCGCCACTTCGGCGGTGCTGATTGGCAGTTTCGGCTGGACCAATATTCTGCGGCCCGCCAAAGACGCGCTTTACTTCCAGCAGGCCGAAGCTGGCGTGGTCAAGGTTCTCCGTCTTCCCTATCGACCGGGTTCCGAGCTGGAACCGGTCTCGCTCCCCTTTGCCGGCAGCGTTGATGATGTGGCCGCGAGTCTGACCGTGCCGGGACCGGTGATCAAAATGACCTCCTGGACGAAGCCCGGAGATTATTACCGCTACAATCCGGCCACGGCCAGTGCCGTCGCAACGGGCCTGGAGCCGGAAAATGCCATCGATCCCAAGGACTTTGTCTCGGAAGAGCAAAAGGCGCCGGCGCCCGACGGCACGCTGATTCCCCTCTCGATCATCTACAAGAAGGGGACCAAACTGGACGGCAGCAATCCCACGGCGTTGATCGGCTACGGCGCCTACGGCGATGTATGGAAGCCGGGCTTCGGGCGTCGTTATTCCGTGTGGATTGAACGCGGCGGCATCCTGGCCGTGGCGCACGTGCGCGGCGGCGGCGAGTTCGGAGAAGCGTGGCATCTGGCTGGTCAGAAACTGAACAAGCCGAATACCTGGCGCGATTTCATCGCCTCGGCGCAGTACCTGATTGACCACAAGTACACCTCCATGCCCAAGCTGGGCATCTGGAGCCAGAGCGCAGGCGGAATTCTGATCGGCAGATCGATTACCGAACGCCCCGACCTCTTCGCCGCCGCCGTCGATGGTGTGCCCAGTTCCGACACGGTGCGCGAGGAGACGAGCGCCAATGGACCACCCAATATTCCCGAGTTCGGGAGCGTAGCCACCGAGGATGGCTTCAAGGGGCTCCTGGAGATGAGCTCGTATGCGCACGTGAAGGCGGGAACGAAGTATCCGGCGATGATGGTGACGGCCGGCGTCAACGACCCCAGGGTCGATCCCTGGCAAGGCGCCAAGATGGCGGCCCGGCTGCAGGCCGCGACCGCCAGCGGCAAGCCGGTCCTGCTGCGCGTCAACTACGACGCCGGGCACGGAATTACCGACACCGTTGCGCAGCAGGTCTCCGACTGGACGGACATCTTCACCTTCTTCCTGTGGCAGTTTGGCGAAAAGGATTTCCAACCGTCGGTACTGAACCCCTAGAGATTCTTCGCGCTGAACGGGTCTCCACTAGAGGATTGACGAGCCGAGCGTCAACTCTTGATATCAATGCGCTTAACAAGCTGTTACTTCTGGTCGTCAGGGTTCACAAGCTGGTTCCCGAACAGGTCTGGACGCGCCGTTATGACCGCATCAACGCCTTCGAAAAAGGCTCGTCGAGCACGAAACTCACATTCTCAAGTTCTATCTGCACATCTCCAAAGAGGAGCAGTTGAAGCGATTCAAAGAGCGGCTGACGATCCGACCAAGCATGGGAAGATCAGCGAGTCGGATTACAAGGAGCGAGCCTTCTGGGCAATTACGTTTCCGCTTACGAAGCCGCGTTGTCACGATGCAGCACCGAGCATGCGCCCTGGTTTATCATCCCGGCCAATCACAAGTGGTTTCGCAACCTCGCCGTGGCCAGGATCGTCGTGGAATACATGGAGGCGCTGAACCTGAGGTACCCCAAGCCCGCGGTCGATATCGAGCACATCCGGCACGAGTACCACGAGGCAAAGGAAACATAAACCCACCATCCTTCTGTCGCGCAACCCGGCCAGATGCGCATCTGCCAACGCCAGGGAATGAGAGCCTGGAGTGCATGGCAGGGTCTTTGCGAGAGCCGCGAAATTCAGGAGTTTTTCCTTGGGCGTTGCCAGGAACCTGCCTCGAACGCCTGGGCTTTAGCCTTGGAATATATGCAAAAAAATTGTGAGCAAGGGCAACTGGGGTATATTGGCTCGTAGCCGGGAGGCAGAATGTAAATCCCGGCTCACAGGCTTGTATGAAACTTGACGAATACCGGAAGAAGCGTCAATTCGGAGCGACCACGGAGCCCCGGGGCATGGACGATGCCCGAGACGAAAATGAATCACTCATCTACGCCGTGCAGAAGCACATGGCCACGAACCTGCATTATGATTTTCGTCTGGAATGGCACGGCGTACTTCTTTCCTGGGCCGTTCCGAAGGGCCCCTCGCTCGATCCGGCAGTAAAGCGCCTCGCGATGCAGACGGAAGATCATCCCGTCGAGTATTCCGACTTCGAGGGGGTGATTCCCAGCGGCCAATACGGAGCGGGCACGGTAATGTTATGGGACCGAGGAACCTGGCATCCGGAAAACGCCGATGTGGATGGTTCTTTGCAGAAGGGAGAAATCAAGTTCACTCTTCAGGGCAAGAAACTCCAAGGTGCATGGGTCCTGGTTCGCACCCGTGGCTTTGGGAAAAATCCTTCTGGACCCGCCTGGCTTCTTATCAAACATCGCGATCAGTATGCATCCGCGAAGGATGTGACGCAGGAAGAGCCGCGCTCCGTAACGAGCCGGCGTCTTCTTGCGGAGATTGCACGGGACGAAGGAGGCGACATCGAAAGAGCTTTGCAGGGCGATCCGTCCGGCAAGGGGTGAAGCACAACGAGCGCAAAGTCAGTGTAGATGCGTATTGAGCTGAGAAACCGAATTCCATCTCACCTGCGAGCCATGCTTGCCACGCTCGCGGCTGAGCCATTCGACAAACCTGAGTGAGCCGCTGGGGAGTGGCCTGCCCGGTCTTTTGTACCAGTAGATTGTTAGTGTTATGCAGCGTATGAGGGGCCCATCCCGGAACACAAACTCCGTCAAGAACCACTTGGGCGCGAGGTGTCCACCGCCAGCCACCACCCCCGCCCAGCGCACCAGCAGCTTTCATCCGGCTGGCCGTTCCGATGCAACCACCGAACCTCGCCCCAATTACCCCGCCGAAATGCCGCTGCCAGCGCCCGCCCCGCCTGTTTGTCCTGGGCCCCGGCACAAGGAACAAACTCCACCGGCAACAGGAACCGTGCCGCATACGCGCCGGATGCCTGCCGAGTCACCAGCAGCATTACGCCGAACCCGCCTTTCGGCGCCAGCGGAAACAGAAGCCGCCCCTCCGGCTGCAAAGCATCCAGCCAGACCGCCAGCGGCTCGGTCGCGGACGCATTCACATAGAGCACATCGCAATTCGGCAGCGGCCCCTCGGCGCCAGATCGGCAGTGCACCGCAACCTGCGCAAACTCCCTGAGGTTTACCCGCGCCCGCTCTGCCAGTTCGGGCTCAATCTCATAGGCGTCCACCCGCCCCGCCTCGCCCACCAGCATGGCCAGCATGGTCGTGTAGTAGCCGGTGCCCGCGCCCACGTGAACTACGTGTTCGCCCTTCCTGGGAGCCAGCGCGGCCAGGCACCTTGCGTGCAGGCTCGGCTGTCCATTGTTCAGTCCCCAGCCTGCGCCCAGGGGGACGACTATATCCTGGTATAGCGTTGCCGGATCGTACGAAACAGTCTGCAAATAGTTTTCGCGGGACACAATCATCCACGGCGCAGGCCCCACAAATCTCTCCCGCGGAATCGTCGCCAGCGCCGCTGCAATCTCACCCCCCAGACCGCCCACTGGATTGATTCCCGCAGCAGTCATAATTCGCAGCGAGTACGCCGTCCGGCACTTCTGGAGCTGCTCATCCTGAATTGAATGGGTCTGGACTGGATCAGCCTTATCGTGCTCCATCTCGATCCTCCATCTGCCGCTTCGACACGCATTGTGGAGGTTCTGTTCACACTCAGCGCTTATAGCCGATTTTGCGCAAGAGATCATGCCGCCACGCTATGTCATCCTGCCCTTCGATGCCTTTGGGCGACGCGCCGTCAATCACGCCAAGCACTCCCTGCCCCTGGTCGGTGCAAGCGACTATGATTTCGACAGCATTAGCGGTGGCACAAAATATCGAACAAACCTCGGGCACGTTGCGAATTGCATTCAGGATGTTAATGGGATAAGCCACTGAAAGAACGAGTACGAAAGTATGTCCACAGGCCAGTGCCTGGGCATTCTTTATGGCAGTCTCCTGCAGCGCCGGATCATTCCCTTCAGATCGTGTCAGGCAAGCTCCGGAACTTTCATTGAAGGCCAGGCCGAACCTGGCTTGTGGCGCTGTTGTGATGACCGCTTCATACAAATCTTCCACGGTCTTGATGAAGTGTGATTGCCCAACAATGATGTTGGCATCGGGTGGAAACTCCATGCGAACCGACTTGATCTCGATCATAACTGGGCCTCCGCCCGTGCCAACAGAATACCCCTATGTTTCTATTCTGCAAAAATGTACTGCTTTTGTACTGCCGGAATGCCAATTCGCGCGATTTTAGCGATTTCAGAGGATGTGATCTGCGCCATGGGAGAATCGCTGTAGCTGTTGATTTTTCCAGTACTTGTGGCAAAATGATAGTGGATTCGCGCAAGGGATGGATGTGGCGGGACCTTTCGAGTTCCACCTGAGGAGCCAAAAAATCAATAGCTTACAGCCCCCCCCGAATCAAACTCGACCACATTTCATCGCATTTGGAACTTGAAAGCGCGCTGCAAACAGGCGAGTTGTAGATCCGGAAGAGAAAGATTGTTGCGAAGGTGAGGCCGGGCTTGAGATTGCATTGTTTTTTTGCGTTCGCGCCTATGGCTCTTGCGATCGCCGCCGTCGCGCAGAGCCCGGGCCCGGCGCCGCGCCCGGCACCGCGCTTCGATGCGTGGAAGATCATCGGTCCCGGCGGAGGCGGAACCACCATTGGCCCCATGATCAGCCCCCACGATCCCGGCCTGGTAGTGGAGCACTGCGACATGACCGGGGGGTACATCACGCACGATGGCGGTCAGTCCTGGCGGATGTTCAATCTGCGCTCGGGCATGGAAACCTTCGCCTTCGACCCTGGGAATCCCCGGCGAATCTATGCGGGAAACGCTGCTTTGTGGCGCAGCGACAATAGCGGCCGGAACTGGCGCATGCTCTTCCCCAATCCCGCCAAAAAGACCCTCGAGCATCAGAATGGTGACCACAGTGACTACAGTCTGACTTCGCAGGACAGCCATAACGTCACCGGGTTGAGCATTAGTCAAATTGCCGTCGATCCCAGAAACTCGAAGGTTGTCCATATTGCGTTTTACGATCCGCAAAGCGGCGGGACAAAACTGCTGGTCTCAAGGGACGGCGGAGTCTCTTTCCGGCACGAGCACGAGTTTCCCTCCGATAAAATCCTTCTGCTCGTCTATAAAGGCGGCGAGCGGCTGGCGATTGGAATGCAGGGCGTCTACCGCGGCCGGGCAAAATCCGCACAGCCAATCGCGGGGCCAGTCGCGGGGCCAAACGCGGGGTCTGGAGAGATCATCGCGCAGGCCAGCGCGGGCGAGGCGCGGGGAAGAACCATTATTTTTGCGACAACGAAAAGGGGAGAGCTGTTCGTCTCGGAAGACGGGGGCAGAAGCTGGCAACTGAGAAGCCCGGCGCTTGGCCAGCAGGCCGGAAAGTTTGGGGCGGTTGCCGCGGCTGGCGGCAATGGGCGGGTCGCGTACGTTGGCTTTCGCGGGCTCAAACTGGGCGAAGGCTCCGAGGAACTCTATAACGGCATTGCCAAGACCATCGATGCGGGTCGGAACTGGTCGATCGTATTCCGCGAATCGACGCGGCCTGCCGCCAATCTCGATGCCTCCTGGATCGAGGATCGCGCCATTGGCAGCGGGACGGACGATAGCAAGAATATCTTTTTCGACGCCCCTTACAGTCTGGGAGTAGCTCCCGGCAACCCCCTCATCTGTTATGCCACCGATCTGTTTCGAACCTATCGGACGCTCGATGGAGGCAAGACCTGGGCGCAGGTCAACTCCGTGCGCACCGCGGACCGGCACTGGACTACCCGCGGGCTCGACGTCACCACAGACTACGGCGTGCAATTCGACCCGTTCGATGCGAAGCACGTTTTCATCGACTACACCGACATCGGAGCCTTTGCCAGCGAGGATGGAGGCAAGTCCTGGGAATCCGCCACCAACGGGGTTCCCGATGCCTGGCGGAACACAACTTACTGGCTCGCCTTCGATCCCGAGGTCAAGGGTTTGATGTGGGGCGCATTCAGCGGAGTACACGATCTGCCCCGGCCGAAGATGTGGCGGCAGAAAGATGCCTTGAGCAGCTATCGGGGCGGCATCGGAGTTTCGGCCGATGGCGGGCGGCACTGGAGCCCTTCAAACACCGGCATGAGGGAAACCGCTTTCACGCATGTGCTCCTCGATTCCACGACTCCGGCTGGGCAGCGCACCCTGTACGCCTGCGGCTTTGGCGCCGGCGTGTATAAATCGACGGACAACGGAAAAACCTGGCAACTGAAAAACAACGGCATCAGCGAAAAGAACCCCTTTGCCTGGCGAATCGTACGCGGCAATGACGGCGCGCTTTATCTTATTCTGGCCCGCGCCAATGAGGGCCGCTACGGCATGACAGGCGGAAGCGGCGCTCTCTATAAATCCGTCGATGGAGCGGAGCACTGGACGAAGATGAAGCTGCCGGAGGGCGTCAACGGGCCGAACGGGCTGGCGCTGGATCCGCGTGACAATCGCCGCATCTACCTCGCCGTCTGGGGGCAGGAGCGAACCGGCAGCGTGGACTCGGAGGGCGGGGTGTGGCTTTCCACCGACGGCGGCGAAAGCTGGCGCTCTATCTTCAGCAAGTCGCAGCACGTCTATGATGTGACGATCGATCCAAAGGCGCCGGATACGCTCTACATCTGTGGTTTCGACGCGGCGGCATACCGCTCGACCGATGCCGGGCTTCATTGGACGCGCATTCGGGGCTATAACTTCAAGTGGGGCCACCGCGTGATGATGGATCCCAACGACGCGTCCATGATTTACATCACCACCTATGGCGGAAGCGTATGGCATGGACCGGCTGCCGGGGATCCGAGCGCACCCGAGGATAGCTTGACGCACGTACCGATTGCGCAATGAGTCATCCGCATTAAGGACATCTCAAACCAGTAAGCAGAACCCTCGCTGAATCACTTCGGAACGGATCTTCACGCTGAAGTCTTCCAATTGCGGGCGTTGCCTGAATCGGCCTTCGAGCGACTACTTCACCGGAATACGCACAAGATGCAACCGCGATTCCGAAGGGTGTTGGCGTCAAGCACGATGCTGAGGGCGTGTTCACATCCTCGGCTTTATTCGGCGCCATTGGAGAAGTCCGAGTCCGTAACCGGGTCCATTTTAGTCGTGGGCAGCTCTACTTGTTTCCTGAGCCGAATAGCCAGAGCACCGCTACCTCATTTTCCAAACCCTGGGAGGTCTACGCGCTTCGCAATGTGATCCTGAATCCAGTGTGGGTCCCACCATTCCTTCGGGTCAATCTGGGTGCCATCGAGTTGCATGGCAAAGTGAATATGGTCGCCTCCGGCCATTCCGGTCTGGCCGCTATGGCCCATGACCTGGCCGCGTTTTACCATGTCACCTTCGTGTACATTGATTTGGCTTAGGTGCCCGTAGATCGTCTGTAGTCCGTAGCCATGATCTACCACGATGCAATTGCCGTAGATGCCCAGCGGAGCTGCATAGACAACCCGGCCATCGTTGGAAGCTTCCACGCCAATATGTTGTGTCACGGCTAGATCATATCCGAGGTGAACCTGCTGATCGATCTTCTTCCCGTGGTATATATAGTTCCGCACGTCTGCAAAGGTCGCCTCCGCCTGGGAATGAGACTGCCGCGTGAAAGGCTGTGACCATAGGAACTTGTCTGCTGTCTTGAAGCGCAGATCGGAAAGCACCTTGTTGTTGGCACGGCGCATTTCGTTGTTAATTTTTACAAATCGCACGACCGCATCGCCCGAGCCATTCGGGTCAAGCTCGCCGATTACCTTCTGCAGGAAGGCATCGCTCACCTGCAAGTCGTGAACGGTGTATTTCGGCTGCTCCTTTTTAGGGAACTGAAACACCAATGGGCCGGTCACGTCATTTCCTGCGCCATTGGAGGCATAGACAAGGGGCACGGTGTTGGACGGCATATTCCAGGCAAAGGCAAAGAGAGAGAAGAACCCTGGCTTGCCTCCGGGCATGGGCCAAGCGCGATATGTTTGGTCGCCGACCCGCACACCTGCTTCGGTCCAAGTTCCTGAAACATTGAAGGTTGCGAGGTCAGCCATGCCCAGGTAAAGGTAGTGTTGGTCTGAATCTACGCTGATAGTCGGCGGTTGCGTCACCACCGTTACCTCACGTTCCCAGCTTGCCGTCTTCCGAAGCAAACCGTTCGAGGTAGCCTCAAGGATCAATTTTGCCTTGCCATTTTGGAGCTGCGGCGTGGTTTTTACGCCCGCCGTAAAGTTCCAGGTACTGTCTGTCACGCTGGAGGGTTGAGCCGTCTCCCAGACGTGATACCGAACGCCGTTCTGCTCTACGAATGCTGCGAGCCTGCGAACCCCATGCGGATCGCGTACGTGGACGGTTATCGGAGTGGCCTGGCCCAGGGAAGAGACAGGGGACGGCAGGTCCACAACAGGGGGAGCCGATCGTACCAACAGGAGCGCGATGGGCAACAAAACAGCTATTGCAATCACGATAACAATGACTTTTCGCATAGGCCATTGTAGCGCTCATCAAACGCCTTGTTCGATCTGGACCATGAGCACCCGCTGCTTCGAAGCGGTAGCAGTGGCGCCATTGCTGGCGTAATCGCCGCGAAGGGGAAGCAGACGGGACTGGTGACTCGCAGACAGGCCGTGTATAGAACGCAAGCTTATTGCTTCCTCAGCTTGGCGTACTGCTCCTCGGGTTTGGTCTCGTGGAGGCATGGAGGCAGTATAGGCGAAATTGAAGCGAAAGTGTCCGCAGCCCGTTCAGACCTCCACGCTTCGGTATAATTCGGGCATGACTGCCTCTATTGCCGAGTATCGGCGAAGGGAAAGGGACGTCACAGGACGCCGGGGATGGGTTACACGAGGATTTCTGTTACTACTTGTTACTATTTTCGGCCATAACCGGTGTAGCTGAGAGTTCGCGATTGTAAGCGATAGTAAGCAACAGGTCAGAGGCTAGGCACTGAAACGATTGGGCTTAGCGTGGTGTCATCCACAGAATCAATGGTTTGCGGAACCGCCAGTTCGAATTCTATTCTCTCCGCCAGAAGATTCTGTAAGTGATTGAAAAAAACGTAATACACGCAAACTAAACACCTTATGGCAATGCTAGTTTGTTCCCACAGTCCACATAGATACGCCTAAAGTGGCAGGGCCGACGCATATTAAAATTGACGCATCCAGGTAGCTATATGCAGATAATCAAGGCTGCTTGCGGGAAGAGATCATTAACTCGTTTCGCCTGCTCGATGCGGAATCGGTGGCCGAGGAGATCGACTGCGGGCACGGGCGCGTGGAGCGGCGCCGCTGCTCGGTTATCGCCGATACGAGCCTGGTGGAAAAGGCCTCCGAGTGGGCTGGTCTGCGCTCGCTGGTGCGCATCGAGGCCGAGCGCTACCACAAAGCCGCGGGCAAAACCGAGCACGAAACCCGTTACTACATCACCAGCCTGGCTCCCGACGCGACGCTGATCAACGGCAAGATTCGCCAGCATTGGGGCATCGAAAACAAGCTGCACTGGGTGCTGGATGTGGCCTTTGGAGAAGACCTGAGCCGCAAACGAGCCGGAAATGCCGCGCAAAACTTCTCCCTGCTCAACCGCATCGCCTTGAACCTTCTCAAGCTGGAGACGAGTCTCAAACGCGGCATCAAAGGAAAACGCCTCAAAGCCGCATGGGATCACCCCTACCTGCTCAAACTACTCGGGGTTTGATATGCGTCGGCCCTGGCCTGCGATGTCCTTTAGTGTGGAAAATGCCCGCACAAAGTGTATACTCGTGTGCAATTCGGGATTTTGAAAGTTTCTTAAAGAAGTTCAGGCTTTTTCCGAGTGACGAGATATGCCTTGTCAAGGGGAGAACTCGGACACCAGAGTGGATGACAATGCCCAATCAAGCTGAAGCAAATCTCTCGGCCTTGATCGAAAGCACCGAAGACCATATTTGGTCGGTGGACCTGAATTGTCGCCTGGTTTTTTTCAACCGGGCATTTCAGCGGCACGTCGAACAGATTTATGGCGTCCAAGTCGCGGTGGGGATGCACCCGGAGGATATGTTCCTGCCAGAGAGAGCAGCGCCTTGGCGACAGTTGTTTAAGCGGGCGCTGTCTGAAGGCCCTTTCCGTACAGAGTATCCTCTGCTCGACGGGCACACTCTTGAGATGGCTTTCAACCCGATCATTGCCGATGGAAAAGCAACGGGCGTTTCGGTCTTCGGGAAGGACATTACCGAACGGAAGGCGGCAGAAAGCGCATTGTCCGTCTCTCCGATTAAAGACGCAAGCAGGCAGGTTACAGGGTGTTCGGCGATTGCTCGCGACCTCCCTCCTCGAAAACGTGATGCGGAGCTATCACGATTGCAGACTGCAGCTTTGGAAGCGACTGCCAATGCCGTCATCATCACAGACTACGAAGGCAAGATAGTGTGGGTGAATCGGGCGTTTACTGCGAAGACTGGCTACAGCAAGGAAGAGCTCTTGGGAAAGAACCCTCGGCTGTTGAAATCCGGGGAGCAACCCGAAGCCTATTATGCCGACCTATGGTCAACCATCTCATCAGGCAAAGTCTGGCAAAGCGAGATTGTCAACCGGCGGAAAGATGGAACAACCTACACCGAAGAGATGACGATCACGCCTGTGACCCTAAAACTCGGCAGTACGATCGACACTTACTTCATCGCTATCACGCAGGACGTTACCGAGCGGAAGCGGATCGAGGATGATCTGTACCGGTCACGCGAGTTGCTTCAGTACATTCTGGACACCATTCCTCAACGTGTCTTTTGGAAGGATCGGAACAGCACCTACTTGGGCTGCAACCAGGCTTTTGCGACCGATGCGGGTTTGAACAACCCGGCAGAGGTTATCGGCAAGAATGATTTTGAACTCGCTTGGAGCGGGACGGCAGAACGTTATCGTGCCGATGACAATCTGGTAATGGAAAAGGGAACTGCAAGGCTCAACTATGACGAAACCCAGAGCAGACCCGACGGACGTCTGATTTGGCTCCGTACTAGCAAATTGCCTCTGCACGACCAGGAGGGCAAGGTGACCGGCATCATTGGAACCTATGAAGACATCACCGAGCGCAAGCAGACCGAGGAATCGCTGAAGTTCTTCCGGCTGTTAGTCGATCAATCCAACGATGCCATTGTGGTCGCCGATCCGGAAACGCTGAGTATGCTCGATATGAATGCACAGGCTTGTTCCAGCCTGGGCTACACGCGCGAAGAGCTTCTGTCCATGCGTATTTCCGATATCGATCCCACAATCGACGAACCCGCGCGCGCAAAAATAACCGAGAGTTTGCGGAACTCGGGATTAGCTATCATCCAGAGCACCCAGCGGAGGAAGGACGGTTCAACCTTTCCGGTGGAGGTGAGCATGAAGTTCGTCCACCTTGACCGCGACTACGTGGTCAGCGCCATTCGCGACATCAGCGAGCGCATGCAGATGGAAAGAGCTCTCGAAGAGGTAAACGCTAAGCTGAGGATTACCCTTGGAGTATCGGAGGAACAGGCTCGGGAGGCCATCAAACTCACCGAACTTGTCGATATCCTGCAATCCTGCCAGACAGTCGAAGAAGCCTACCAGATCATCGGGGACACTCTGCCAAAGACTTTGGCATCCTTCTCTGGGGCCTTGTGCATGACAGCCCCGTCCAGAAACATGGTGGAAACAGTGGCCGCCTGGGGCGGCACCAACATTACCGAAAAGGTCTTCTCCCTGGATGACTGCTGGGCGCTGCGGCGCGGCAAAATTCACAGTGTGAGCAACGCGGCCTCCCCCTTGCGGTGCGCGCATGTGCGTGGATCTCTTGCCGGCGGCTACCTTTGCGTTCCACTGGCGGCGCAGGGTGAGACTCTCGGAGTGCTTTGCCTGGAGAATTCAGTTCAATTTCCGAGTCCTTCCCTCGGATCCCCGGAGAATCAAATGGAAACTCTCGCCCGCCAGGCCAACGCCGTGGCAGAACGCATTTCCCTGGTGCTGGCGAACCTGAGGGTTCGAGAAGTACTTCGCAGTCAGTCCAATCGAGATCCCTTGACAGGACTTTTCAACCGCCGCTTCATGGAAGAGTCCCTGGAACGAGAGGTGCGTCGTGCCGCCCGCAACAAGGAGAGTGTAGCGCTGCTAATGCTCGACCTCGATCACTTCAAGCTGTTCAACGATACCTTTGGCCATCAGGCAGGGGACGTGCTTCTGCGTGGATTCGGCGAATTTCTGAGTAAGGAGACGCGCGGGCAGGATGTCGCTTGCCGTTATGGAGGAGAGGAGTTTCTTATCGTTCTTACCGGTGCAACCATCGGTGCCGCCAGCAAGCGGGCAGAACTCCTGCGGGAAGGTCTCAAACATTTGACGGTGCGCCACGCTGGTCAGGTCCTGGGGAAAATCACTGTTTCCATCGGTGTGTCAGCCTTTCCCGACCACGGCGCAACAGTCGAAGAATTGGTGCGTGCGGCAGACAAAGCTCTCTACCGCGCCAAGGAGGAAGGGCGCGACAGAATCGTTGTGGCAAGCCCCGTGAATACCACGGCGTAGACCCCTCAGAGCCGATGATACTGCCACGGGTACCCCAGTTGTATAACACCGTCAGGCCACACTCGTCGCTCGGATATAGACCGCCCGCGCCGAAAGCATGGCTATATTTCTCCGCAACTGGTAACAGTGCGGCGTGAGCTTTGAAACATCGGTTTGTTGGGGGACGCGATGGGTCCCTGACATCATTTCGCCAACAGCTTTTTAATCTCGTCCAGTTCGATGCGGCGTTCTTCAGTGGTTTTGGGGTAGTCCATCTTGAGTTCTCCCAATGCATCCAGAACGATTTGGGAGACGATTAGCCGCGCGTTCTCCTTGTCGTCGGCGGGGACGACATACCACGGCGCATGATGAGTGCTTGTCGCACGGAAGCAGTCTTCATAGGCCTTCATGTATTGCTTCCAGTATTTCCTCTCGTGAATGTCAGAGGTGCTGAACTTCCAGTTCTTGTCAGGCTCATCGATACGCTCAAGGAATCGCTTCCGCTGTTCTTCGTAAGAAAGGTGGAGGAATATCTTGACAATCCGCGTGCCGTTACGATGAAGATGCTTCTCCAGGTCCACGATGGAGCCATACCTCTGCTCCCAAATGTCCTTCTCGTCGCACAATTCCTCGGGAAGCCCCTGGCTGCGAAGAAGCTCCGGATGTACCCGAACGACGAGCACTTCTTCGTAGTAAGACCGATTGAAGATACCGATGCGGCCGCGTTCGGGAAGGCGGCACGTGCTGCGCCAGAGAAAATCATGTTGGAGTTCCTCGGCGCTGGGCTGCTTGAAACTGAAGACCTCGCAGCCTTGCGGATTGATGCCGGACATGACGTGCCGGATCGCGCCATCTTTGCCGGAGCCGTCCATTCCCTGAAAGATCACCAACAATGCGTAGTGGTTGGATGCGTAGTGCAACCGCTGCAGCGAACTCAGCTTCTCCATGTGTTGTTGCAGAATATCCTTATACTCCTGCTTCGACTTCGAATAGGGGTCGACAACTGTCGGCCACTCGCCGAGGTCGACTTTCTTGTCTGGCGGTACACGGTAGGTCTTCGAATCGATGGTCATTTTGTCCCCTCGGTGTTACAAGAACCTCTACGCAATCTTATTCCCGGACGGCTGATCGCCGCGTGTCTCCTGTTCGGCTTCAAGCCAGTCCTGATCCTGTTGGCTCTCACCATGGACTTCTATCCTGGTAGAGTTCGTAGGCCCGCGCGGCAATCTCGGAGGTGCGATCGACAGGCTTCTTCTCAAGCAGAGATGGTTTGCTCGGATCGAAGATCCGATAAACATCTTGACTTCCACGCCCATTTGGCGGGCGCTCGCAATGGTCGCCTTGGCTTGCTTGCGAGGCGGATCAAGCAGTGGCAACACGCCGGCAAACTGCCACATGCCTTCCTCGTCTGCCCGTGCCACGCCGAGAGAACGAAAGCCGCGCCCCGCAAATTCATTCACAGCTCTCACGACCGCTGGCTTGACTTCAGCGGCGTTGGTCGACATCTCCAGAATCACCTGCAGCGCGCCCTTGGCCACAAAGAACAGCTTCCCGTCCGCTCCTTTAACGGTGACGGGCAAGTACTCGCCGGTCACAGCGGACTGATTAACCTCGATCGAATCGCCATCCAGGAGGCGCGCATCTGCCGGAACAATGTCGCCGAGCCGCAGACGGATGACGTCTCCCGGTACCAGTTCACTCGCCTTGGGATTCTCCCACTTGCCGTCTCGCTTGCACGGCGACAACCGAATTGTGAACCTACATTTCAAAATCCCCTTGGTCAATAGGCGTCCTCGTCAGGCAAACGGAACCCAAGTTTTAACTATAACCGCGCATGAACAAGAAGTCCGTTCCATTTTGAACTGTATGTGTAAAGAAGCTCTCGACGTATAACATGTAATAGAATCAAGCGTTTAGAAGGGTAGTTCAGCCAACCTTCCAGATTGTCCCTCTCCGATACTCACCTGCCATAAGTTATTAACGCCCCTTTTATCATTGTGGGTTTGCCTGGAAGATCGTCTCGCTTTTAAAAAGACACAACGTCGTCACTCGCGAAACATGACACTTTGCGATTGAGTCTTTCGCATAATATCGGCACTTCAAGGAACGAGTCGCATCGCATCATTCCAAGGCCTGGCATAAGACGAAGCACACGACGAAGGGCGCCGTGAATGGGGGCAAGGAAGGCGCAAAGCAGCCGTAGAGCGGTTCTCCAGTTGCTGTAAAGGGAAACCAATGCTGCTGAGTGGCTTTTTCTTGAGAAAAAGCCACCTTGGCGGTGCCCCATGTCGACGACACTTCCGTGGCTAAACCTGTCCCGGCGTGCCGGAGCCCTCGGCGGCGTAAAGCCGGAGCCCCTTGCAACTGGATTCAGGCGTCTCGGCGCCGGAGTAGTCGATGCCGATGTAGCGCTCGAAATGGGGCAACCCCGTAACCTCCTGAGGGCGAAGTGTCCGGGGACTTCAGTTTTCCATGTGCCAAGTTGCTATAATAACAGGAGGTTTAGAGCTAGTATCATTCTGTGTTTATTACTGTCCCTGATTGATAAGTTGGGAAGATTTCTATGTCAATGAAACCATTGATCTTAGAGATAACCTTTTCTTATTCCCTGCTTGCCCTGTCTGCCGCTTTCGCTACGACGCACCGGGCCTACTCTCCACGACCGACCAGCGCACATCACAACACCGCACGTCCATCGTCCACAAGTCGCCCGAACTATGGCGGCGGACACCATACGACCTCTCACGGCGGGAATTATTCAGGCGAGATAAACGCCTACCACCGGAACGGCCATTACAGAAACGGGCGAATAGACAATCGCTATGGGGTAAATAAGCCTCACTGACGATTAGGCTGCCAGGATCGGAACTTTTATTCAGGAGAACAGTATGTTTTGTGCCGCATGTGGTTCGACGCTGCAGAATGAAGCTCAGTTCTGTCCACGATGCGGCAAACGCAGCGTTCTGGATGAGGTCACTTCAGATACCGCTTTACCGGAAGCGCCCGCGAATACGGAGATAGATACGGACGACAACCGGAAGATGCTTGAGCCAGAGCAGAGTCCACAATCTGAAACCAATCCGGCCTTGCCCGCCTCCGAGGCGAATGCCACTACAAATGCTGTTGCACAGGCCGTCTCCGCTGAGTTTGCCACAGGAAACTCGAAAGTTCCCAATAGGTATGTCAACGTAGGCACGATTACTCTGGGTGTTGCCGCATTGATTGGCCTGATACTCGGAGCCGTTCAGGGATTTATCCCGAGATGGTACGTTTGGCAAGTTGTTCTGGCCCACTTCGGCCGTTTAATCTGGCCCACCCTTGGAATGTTGAGGTTCTGAGGGAAGAGCTTTCCAGTCGCTTATTTCAATCGGTGCTGGGGGGTGGTCTCTAGTCGCTTCTTGATCACAATGGGGCAACCCCGTAACCTCCCGATGACGAAATGTCCGGGGATTTCAGTTTTCCATGGGTTGCGTGCGGATTGCAGGAGGGTGCCAAACCACTTTTGGTTCGACTTGACGCCCCATCATTTTACGGCCAATTTCAGTAAATAATTTAACTACGCTTTAGCAATGTTGAGAGACCGACCGCAGCGGTCGAATTTTGGAACTTTTTTGCGCTACCCTTAGTGTTGCATTAGCTTACGGGGAGTTCACCAGCAATCCACCAGAGAGACAGGTGAGACAGGAGCCGAAGATTAGAACCCCCCGGAGCTGATTGCAGGGGCTATATTTATTGAATTTTGAGCGATTTTGCTTGCGTTTTGGTGCCGATGAACTCAAGCGGCTCCTTCCTCAAGAAGAAGCCACCTGCCAGGATATTCGCAACACCACATTACCCCTGGATTCGCTCTAGTGGCGATCGTGGTCTTCGCGGAAGTGAGAAAAGGCCATATCGTAACCGCGGCGGAAACCGTCGCGGTATTCGTCGCGTGCGGGCCCAGGAACCGGAGGATGGCGGAATTCGTCTCTCCATTCCGCGTTCGGGGGACGCTGATTCTGGAAGTCGTTGCGGGCGGCTTCGATGCCATCGTGGAAGCCTTGGCGTTGAATCTCTCGGAACTCCTGGGGAGGCGCATCCCAGCCGCCACGATCATGGTCAGGGTAATCCTGGTTCATTGGCATCGGAGATGGTCCCGTTTCCTCGCGGAAGTGAGAAAAGGCCATATCGTAGCCGCGGCGGAAGCCGTCGCGGTATTCTTCGCGTGCGGGCCCAGGAACCGGAGGATGGCGGAATTCGTTTCTCCATTCCGCGTTCGGGGGACGCTGATTCTGGAAGTCGTTGCGGGCGGCTTCGATGCCATCGTGGAAGCCTTGGCGTTGAATCTCCCGAAACTCCTGAGGAGGCGCATCCCAGCCGCCACGATCATGGTCCGGGTGATCCTGGCCATATCCTTGCTGCGGGTAGCCCTCGGGCGGCCCGTTTTGGGCCATGAGCAGGGTGGATGTTCCCAGTGCAAGAGCAAGCGCTGCAACAACGAGCCGAGTGAACTTCATGGGTGGATTCCTCCGTGCTGTTTGTGCACTCTCGTGAGTGTACATCCCGATGGTTGCGTTGTCTGCAAGAGCGCCTTGTCCAAAGAGAATGAGCGGAGCAGTGGCGTCTCAAGTCTCAGCCTGATCCCCGTCCTGGTGTCTGGAGGAAATTCCTGCGTATTTTCTTCCAGTACTGGCCTGAGTGAGGAAAGCTCTCCAGAGAACCATTCTGGTCTGCCCGTTGCCGCCACACCGCCACGGCGTTGGCCGCTTGCTCGTCGCCGTCCTGGCCTTCCTTCAGGAAAGCGTACTCGCTGTCCATGTGCCGTCCATCACGCCAGCCTTCGGCCATCTGCGAATCAGGCGCGGATGGCTGATCCGGAGTTCAACGAGACCAATGGGCCGATCGAAATATCGGCGTCTGCAATCCATCACCTTCGTGCGCGTAATCCCAACCGCAAGTCTGTCCAGCGCGTCATGCTGGCTGCCCGCACGGGGCCGGATGACCTTCCGTGGCCGTGCCGGCGTTGAGGGCACTGGCAATCTCCGCGATCTCATGCGCCAATTGTGGAACTGTGTCGTAGACGGCCGCACCGTCCTGATCCGCCTGGATCACTTGGGACAGGTAAGGGAGTACGCCCAGTAGCGACAAAGCGCCGCAATTCTGCTCAATAAACTGGCGGTCGTTGGCGGTGCGTACTTTATTGGCAATCATCGACATTTGGCGGATACCGATGTCCTTGGCCAGGCGTGCAATCTGTTGCGCGGTGTCGAGACTGCGGCGGCCCGGCTCGACAATAATCAGAAGGTGGTCCACCGCTCCGGCCGTAGCCCTGCCCAGATGCTCAAGTCCGGCATCCATGTCCATGATGAGCAGGTCATTCATGCGGAGCAGTAAATGCGTGACCAGCGCTTTAACGAGGGCGCTCTCGGGACAGATGCAGCCGCTTCCGCCCAGGTCGATCGATCCCAGGCGAAGCAGGCGTATTCCTTTGTGCTCCACGCTATAACGCTCGGGGATGTCATCGACCTTGGGGTTTAGCCGGAAGTAAGTGCCGTAGGCCCCCTTCTCCGCACCGGTTCGCTCCTTGATCAGCTCGGTCATCTCGCTGATGGGTACAAGCTTGTCCAGCAGTTCGAGGGGCAGGCCAAGAGCGGCGCCGAGGCACGCGGACGGATCGGCATCCACGGCAATCACCCCCAGCCCTTGGGTAGCGAAGTAACGCGCCAAAAGTGCCGCCACCGTCGTCTTTCCGACTCCGCCCTTCCCCGCAACGGCAATCTTCATCTATCGCTCCCATCGTGAATGGCTTCTCTCATTCACACCGCCAGGCCGAGGTTCCTGCGCTTCGTGTTGATGTGCGCCTCAATGAGGTCAGCCGCTTTGAAGGGGTCCGGTTCGACCGCGAACTTGCCGCCAACCACCCCCTCGGCGCCGTTTGTCAGCAAGTCGGTGACGGCGGGTCCGCCGAGTATCGGCGGCATCAGGCCCAGCACCGTGAAGACGCCGCTGGCCACCGCATACGTGCCGATCGCCACGGCCTTTTCACTCATCCATTCCGGCGCCGCGGCAGCGATCGGCAATTCGCTGATGTCCACGCCCAGCGCATTGGCGACCGCCGCGCAAGCCGTCAGTACCCGGCTGTTGTCAACACACGATCCCATGTGCAGGACCGGCGGAATCCCGAGCGCCTGGCAGACGGCTCGCAACCCTGGACCGGCCAGTTCTGCCCCCTCGGGCAGCATCAGGCCAACCTTGGCGCAGGCAATGGCGTTGCAACCGGTGCTGAGCACCAGGATGTTGCGCTTCACCAGTTCCTTGACCAGATTGGTGTGCGAGTAATCGTGCTGAGTTTTCGGATTGTTGCATCCCACCACGGCGGCAATACCGCGGATCTGATTTTTTGCGATGGCGTCGATAAGCGGCGTCAGGGTTCCGCCGAGCGCCTGGACGATGGCTTCGACGCTGAAGCCTACCATGCAATCGGTTTTGACGTTGGGAATATGGACTTGCCCAGGCTTGCGGAAGCGGTAGTTCTCCACCGCCGCGCGCACGATCTGTTTTGCGATCTCGTAAGCGTTCTTCTCGTCAAACTCGATGTGCGTGGCCCCGGTGAACTTGGCCTTGGGCGAGGTGGTGATGAACTTGGTGTGGAAACAGCCGGCTACGGTGACCAGCGAGGGGAGAATGCATTGCACGTCCACCACAATGGCTTCCACGGCGCCGGTGGCAATGGCCAATTCCTGCTGGATGTAGTTGCCGACCGATGGAATCCCCTGCCGCATCAGAACTTCATTGCCGGTGCAGCAGATGCCGGTAACATTGATGTCCTTGGCGCCGAATTTCTGCGCCAGGCTGACCATCTCGGGATCGCGGCTGGCGGCCACGATCAACTCCGACAGGGTCGGTTCATGGCCATGCACAATGATGTTGACCTCGTCGGTCTTGAGCACGCCCAGGTTCACGGCAGAGCGCTTGGGGGTGGGGGTTCCGAACATCACGTCAGAGAGTTCCGTGGCGATCATCGAGCCGCCCCAGCCATCGGCCAGCGAGGTGCGCAGCCCTTGCAGCACCAGATTCACCGCATCGTTATCCACTCCGATGTGGGTGCGATGCATGGTTTCGACAACTTCCCGGTCGATGCCGCGGGGCATGATTTTCAGGGCGGTCCAGAGCTGCTGGCGTTTCAGTGGTGCGCGCTTGGTGAAGTCGAGCGCCCCTTGCTGCTGGCCGAACTGCCCCAGCAGCTTTTTGCCGAGTTCCGTCGCGATCTCCGACTTGGTGCGGCCCTCGGTGGCAATGCCAAATTCGGCGGCCAGCGCCGCCAGCTTGACCTCATCACGAATTTTGTAGTCGGTGGCCTCGCCCTCGGCCGCCATCAGGAATGTATGCGCGATGTCACGGCCGTGATCGGAGTGGGAGGCCGCGCCGGCGGCGATCATCCGATCGAGAAAGCGGGCCACGATCACGTCCCGGGTGGCGCCGCAGACCCCCAGCTTGGGGCCGGCATCATCGAACGGGCTGATGCGGCAGGGGCCCATATTACAGTTACGACAGCACAGGCCGGTTTCGCCGAAGCCGCACTGCGGTTGCATGGCATCGAATCGATCCCAGATGGTCTCAATTCCGGCCTTTTGCGTCAGGTCGAGCATTTCTTGAGTGGCTGGGTCAATGCTTCTGGCAAGAATTTTCGACGAATAGCTCATAGCGAAGTTCCTTCCGCAGTGGGATTGACGGCATTGGCGGCGCGGTCCTGTGCCTGGATCGCGGCAAGGTAGCGCTGGGCGGAGTCCTGGATCGCCTCATTCATCACCTCCCGCGGCTGGGCCAGCGAGATGGCGCGCGTGGGGCAGGCGGCGATGCAGGCTGGGCCATCCTCGCGATCGACACATAGGTCGCACTTGATGGCGGCCGGCTTGCTGCGGCTGTTTACCTGAACCGAGCTGATATGAATGGCCCCGAAGGGACACACCATCATGCAGAGTTTGCAAGCAATGCAGAGTTTAGGATTGACGGCGGTATAGGTTGCCGTCTGATAAGTCGCTCCGGTCGGACATACCCTCACGCAGGGCGCATCCTCGCATTGCCGGCACTGCGTGGGAAACCGGGTGGTGGCAACCTGCACAACCCGATTCCGGGCTGACAGAGTTTCGCCCGCAACCATGGCAGCCGATAAGTCGCCCGCGCGGGAATGGGCCACCGCGCAGACGACTTCACAGGTATGACACCCCATGCACCGGTCGGGGTTGACTAGCAGAAACGGTCCTGAATGATCGCTCATTTCCAACCTCTTTTCGCAGGCGGGAGGGGATTTAGCCAGACCGTCTGGAAATGCCCTTCCGTGCAGCCACTAAGTCGCCGGAGGCTCATCGGTAGCGGGCCAGCCTCCGGAATATCGTCCCGTAACTCCGGCACGGCGCCGGGATCGGTTTTCGAATTGGCATAGAGTAAGGCCACAATTGCCAGGTGGACTATTTCTCAAGAAAAGTCCATCCAGTCTCAAGAAAAATCCATCCGGCACACTGTTGGCGACTCTACGGCAATTCAGAAAATGCCATAGAGCCAGGCGCTGGCGTGCAGCCAACTTCGAGGCTCAAGATTCATCCCTTTCTCCTGCAACAATTCCGCAATGCAAAAGCTGGTTCATCGTCAAGCCGGGCTAAAAGGTTCGCCGCCAGGATTGTATCACCGGTCCGTGCAGGAATAACAGGGATCGAGGGCCCCCTGGATCAATGGGACGTCGGCCAGATCGCTGCCCCGCACCATGGCCGTGACCGTGGGAATATTCGCAAAACTCGGCGTCCGCACCTTGACCCTGGTGGGAGTGTCGCTGCCGTCCGACCGGACGTAGTAGAAAACCTCGCCTCGGGGGCCCTCGATTCTCGCCACCGCCTCGCCGGGCGGCACGGTGTAGATGTCGCCGGCGTGAAGAGGGCCGGCCGGTATCCGCTCCAGGGCCTGATCGATCATCCGGCAGCTTTCGACAATCTCCAATGCACGCACGACAATGCGCGCCAGCACGTCGCCTTCGGGCCGGGTCGGCACGGCGAAATCGAGAGCGTTATAGGCAAGGTAAGGATGATCGCGGCGAATGTCCGTGTCCAGCCCCGAAGCGCGCGCCACCGGGCCCACGGCGCCGTAAGCAATGGCCTCCGCCAGCGAAAATTTCCCCACGCCACGGCAACGGGCGGCCACCGTCTGGTCGGTAGTAAACAATGGAATCAGCGTGCGCGACACGGCGTCCTGGACCTGGCTGACCGCCTGGCGCACCGCCTCCGGGTGCGCGATGTCGCGATTCACGCCGCCAATGCGGTTCATGGAGTAGTTCACGCGGTTGCCGGAGATCGATTCCAAGGCGTCCATGACGCACTCCCGGAGCCGGAAAACCTGCATGAACAGCGTTTGGAAGCCGATCAACTCCGCCGCTATGCCCGCCCAGAGCAGATGCGAGTGCAGGCGTTCGAGTTCCGCCACCACGACCCTTACATATTGCGCGCGCGGCGGAACCTCCACTGCTCCGATCTGCTCCAGGGCCATGCAGAAGGTCATGGAATGCACGTTGGAGCAGATGCCGCACACGCGCTCCATGAGGGCAATGGCTTTGGTGATGTTCTTGCGTTCGGCCAGCCACTCGATACCGCGGAAGTTGAAGCCGACTTTCAGCGTAGCGCCGGTGACGCGTTCGCCCTGGCAGTCCAGCTCAATCTTGTAGGGCTCCTCCAGAGCGAGGTGGTAGGGACCGATGGGGATGCGATAGCTCATGGACGGCCCTCCTCCGCCGGAGACAGCATCATGCCGGGCGCATCTTCCGCGCGCAGCATCAAAGTTGGCGTGGCATCGCGGCCCTCGAAGGTTATGGCGTAGTAATCGCGCGTCTCGCGCTCGGCCCAATCGGCTCCCACGTAAATGTCGGCGATGCTGGGGGCGGGCCTCCCGGCGGCCAGCGTCGTCGTGACCGACAGCAGCGTGCCCTTCAGATCCCAGTGCCACGACAGGCCAAACTCCCCCTGGCTGCCGGGGCTGGCCACCAGAGCCACGAAACGAGCGCCCCCGGCGAGCATGGTCCGGGCGGCGGCGCAAACCTGCTCGGGCGGCAATGGCAGCCACCAGCCGTCATCGCGCTCGGCCCAGCTTCCGCCGATCTGATTGCGAATCTCCGCAGCGCTCATTCCGCTTCTCCTTTTTGTCCCCGATCCGTTCGGCCCTGATCCGTTTGTTCTAGGGCTTCGTCCTCGGAGTTTGTGGCCAAGAACTGCTTGCGCTGCAACCGCTGCCGGCAATGCTCGCACAGGCGCGCCAGCAGCCGGATCTCCGGGTTCACCTCATCGTACGCGCGGCCGAGCAACTCCTCATTCACCGGCCGCGACGGCGCTCCGCAATGCGGGCAGGCGGAGAATGGCACCAACTGCCGCACGCCCCGTTCGCCCGGCTTGGAGTACGCTGCAACCGGCTCGGCAGCCATCGTCAAGGCGCGTCCCGGACAGCGGTCCACACAGCGCGCGCAGAAGGTGCAGCGGCCCGGCTCATAGGTCCAAAGGTAATTCTTGTCCTGCTCCTCCCCGGTGATCGCGTCGCTCACACAGACATAAGAACAGATGCCGCAGGCGAGGCAGAGCGCGGGATCCAGCGTTACGGCTCCGCGAAAATTCGCGGGGCAGGGCACACTGCCTGGCAGCCGAATCGTCCCTGGGCCATGGAGCAGGTTGCCGGCGATCACCGCAAGAATACGGAACATTTCAGTAGCCTCCGTGCCCCAGATAAAAAGTCAGATAAAAAGCCGCGGCCAGCGCCACTGCCGCCAGCAGGGAGGCCCACCGCCAGAGCAAGCGCGTGGCTTGCCAGAGCTTGAGGCGCGCCGTCGAGGCAGCCAGCAGGTTCAGCAGCAGCACGAGCGCCAGGGAAATCAGCACAAAGCCGAGAAAATCGAAGAAAATCTGCGGGCTGCGCACGGGAACCGCGAGAGTGGCCACGAATCCCGTCAGTGCGACCCACTCCAGCCCGTGCGCCAGCTCCCAGAGCGCCAGTTGGCGGCCGTCGAACTCGGTGAGTGGGCCAGCGAGAATCTCCTGCTCGGCATTGGAGAGTGAAAAGGGGTTGGTCCGCAGCTTCACCGGCAGGCACAACAGGATGGTCAGCAGCGCGGGCAGGCGCACCAGCCACGGCGTTGCCACGGCGATTTGCGAGAGATGGAGGCTTCCCGCGGCGGCGGCCATGGCCACCAGCGCGGCCAGAAAAGGCACATTCGAGGCGATGCTGAGAGCCGCCTCACGCGTCGCGCCCACCTCGCCGTAGATCGAACGCGAGGCGTAGCCGGCCAGAATCAAGCAGAGCGCCGGCAGCTCAAGCAGCCCCACCAGCAGCACCAGATCGCCGACAAAACCCGTTTCGCTCGAAAACACCGGCAGCAAGGCCAGCGCCCCGAGCATGGCGCCGACGGCCAGCAGCGGCAGGCCGGTCAGCAGCCACATCTCCGCCGGTACGCGCGCCACCGGCTGCTTGGCCAGCAATTTGACCACATCATAGAAGGGCTGCGAAAGCGGCGGGCCAATCCGTCCCTGAAAGCGCGCCATCAGCTTGCGCCCCGCGCCCAGCATGAACCAGCCCATGGGCAAGGCATAGAGCAGGCCGGGGAAAACCAGCAGGGCGAAGAGCGCATGCCAGACATTCATCGCTCACCTCCTGCCGGCGTGGCGCGATATTCAGCCAGCCGCTCGATCGCCTGAGCGATGCCCTGGATGATCTGGTGCGGCCGTGGCGGACAGCCAGGAACGTAGACGTCGACAGGAATGATCCGGTCGAGCGGGCCATCGATCACTGGACTGCCCGCGAAGACGTTGCAGGTCGCGGGGCAGGAGCCGATCGCCACCACCACCTTGGGGTAGGGAATCTGGCCATAAATGGTCTCAAGCGCCTCCCGTGTGGTGCGTGTAACCGGCCCTGAAACGCAGAGCACATCGGCTTGCCGGGGGCTGCCTTCGAGCTTGATGCCCAACTGCTCGACGTCGTACCGGGGCGTCAGGCAGGTGATCAACTCGATGTCGCAGCCATTGCATGCGCCTGCGTTGAAGTGAAAGAGCCAGGCCGAGCGCCGGCGAGCCCGTTCGACCAGGCGGAAAAGCAATCCTTTCGTCGGCGCGCTCATGCGACCCCTCCCAGCAGACGGGGCCAGAATCCGGTGGCCAGCAGGGCAAGAGCGAGCAGCACGACGGCGGCTCCGAGCAGCAGCCGGTTATACGAGGGCGCCGCCTGATGCGGCGAAATTTCCGGCCCCCACCAGAACAGCGTGATGGCGCGCGCGTAGATGGCGACCATCAGCATGGCTCCCAAGGCCATGGCCGCCAGCATCGGGAGACTGTCAGTGGCAGCCGCCGAGAGAATTCGCCAATGCGCCGCGTAGCCCAGGGTCGGTGGAACTCCGATCACGGCCAGCGCTCCCACCACAAAACCGGTCGCGGCCAAGGGATGGCGGGAGGCAAGTCCGCGCGCATCCGTCAAAGCCTCGCCGCCTGCCTCCGGTGCGGCCACGCTGGCAAAGAGCAGGGCCTTGGCCAGGGTATGCACTGTCGCTCCCAGCACCGCGCCGGGCAGGCCGTAGGCGCCGCCCAGGGTGAGGGCCACCACCATCAGGCCCATGTCGGCGATTGTCGAAAACGCCAGCAGACGTTTCAGGTTGCGTTCCGCCAGGGCGAGCAACGCACCCACAATCACCGAACCAACGCCCAGCGCCAGCCAGGGCAGCCCCGGACGGAATATCCACGGCTCGGCCCCGCGAATTGTAATCAGTTCCGCAAAGGCCGCGACGTCCACTACGCCGACGATAAGCCCGGCCACGACGGCTGGCGCCGACTCGGCCACCAGGGGCAGCCAGAACCAGAGCGGAACCAGGCCGAACTTGATGGCGGCGCCCGGTACCAGCAAGGCGCGCGCCAGTTGCGCGTGACCGTGCGCGGCAGCCAGTGTGCCGCCTATCATCCCGATGGCGGAAAGCGCGATAGCGGCAAAATAACCGCGACGGGCAGCCGGTCGGCCGCTGGCCCACCACAGTACGACGAAGGCGATGGTGGCTGCGCCTTCGAGAAGCAGCGTGCGCCAGAGCGCCGTTTGAACCTGACCCGTTGGCGCCAGGACGCCACTACAGGCGAGCACCCCCGCCAATGCCAGCGGAAGGATGAACCGCCGCTGCGCCCGGATGGCGGCGCACGCCAGCAGAAGCCCCACGACGGAGACCGCGAGTGCGGCCACCAGCGGCAGCAGCGTTGGCAGAGGGTTGCTGACGCCGGTGGCCTGCTCGGCAATCAAGGTCCTGGAAGTGAGCCCCGCGAAAATCGCGACGATCACGGCCCCGATGGTGAGCAAGCTCGCGGGAAAACCCTCGGCGTAGTGCAGCAGGCGAGCCAGGCGCGAGGCCAGGCGGCTCAGGCCGTGCCAGAGAGCCAGCCAGGCTCGATCGACGTCGAAAGCGCGGTAAAACGGGGCGAGATTCTCTTTAATGGTGTAGGCGAAATCGCTGGCGCCCAGATGACCTTGCGGGCTGAGCCGCTCGCCGCCGGTAAAAACGCTGGGAGCGCCGCCCGCCGCGACGGCCGTGACGCTGGCGCCCAAAGGAAACCAATAGACGAGCGCGCCGAAGCCCAGCGCGATGATGCTGAGCGCCAACCCTCCCGTGGCAAACCACAGGCCCTCTCCGGCGGAAAAGCCGAACCAGCTCACTCCCACCAGCGGCCTGCATCCCATCGCGGGCAGAAGCGGATTGATGAGGTAGGTCATGGCCAATTGCGGCGCGATGCCGAATAGCAGGCAGCCAGCGGCCAGAATTCCGCCGCCGCCAACCATGGTCCACGAAGCCTCGTGCGCCTTTTCGGTGGTGGCGCCGTCGCTGCCCAGGAAGACGCCACTGGTGGCCTTGAGAAATGAAAATACGGTAAGAATGCTGCCGATCCAGGGAATCAGCGCCAGCAGCGGCTGATGGACCTCTAGCGCGGCATTGTAAAGAAGCCATTTGCTGACGAAGCCATTCAGCAGCGGAATGCCGGCGATCCCCCCGGCCGCGACCAGCCAAATCTTCATGGTGTGCGGCATCTTGCGGCCCAATCCGCCCATCAGGTCCATGTCGCGCGTGCCCGTACTGTGCTGCACGGAGCCGGCGCAGAGGAAAAGGCAGCCCTTGAACAGGCCATGGTTGAGGCAGTGGAAGAGCCCGGCCGCGATGCCCAGTGGAGTGCCGAGCCCCAGGCCGAGCATCATGTAACCGATCTGGCTGACGGTATGAAAGGCCAGCAGCCGCTTCAGATCGCGTTGCGCGAGCGCGAACAGTACGCCTATCAGCAGCGTGCCCGCTCCCAGCCAGGAGACCATCAGGCCCCATGAGACCGGCCACGGCGTGATGGTGTGCAGCCGGGCAATCAGGTAGACGCCGGCTTTTACATAACAGGCCGCGTGCAGCAAGGCGCTGACCGGCGTCGGCGCGGCCATGGCGTCGGGAATCCAGGTGTAAAGCGGGAACTGGACCGACTTCGCCAGCACCGCGGTGAGCACCAGCACGAAGATGCCGGTGGTGAATGCCGCGCCGATGCGCGGGTCCGTCCACAGCGTCGTTCCTGTCCTCTCGTGCAGCAGCACCACCGCGACGAAAAGGCCATAGCCGGCCAGGTGGGTCATCGTCAGCACCTTGCGGGCTCCAGACGCCGCCTCCGTCTGGCGGTACCAGAAGCCGACCAGGAAAAATGAGCAAAGTCCAACGAATTCCCAGCTGAAATACAAAAGAAATAGGTCGGCGGTATAAACCAGGTGGATCATTCCCGCAATAAACAGGAGCATCAGCGAGTAGAAGCGGGTCGTGCCCTTCTCCGGCTCCATATAGCCGACGGAGTAGAGCAGGACGGCCGCGCCGATCCCGGCAGCCATCAGGGCGAACAGCAGGCTGAGGCCATCTACGTGATAAGCCAGTTGGATCGGGCCATCCCAGCGCCCCAAAGTGAAATCCAGTGCCTGTCCGGAGAACACCTGCCACCAGGCGGCGACTACTCCCACCAGCGCGGCCAGCCCGGTGGCAAAGGCCAGCCAGCCCTTGGCGCGAGCGGAGAGCACGGCGGCGAACAGCAACTGGAGGGCGACGCCCGCGACTAGCGCCACCAGCGGAGTGAGTACCAGCAATCCGACATCCACCGCTCTTGCCTCCCTGCGTCTAAAATTACGCGTACTCGATCATTAGATCCGGGATAAATCTGCAAACGCGATATTCCGCGCCTCAGGAGCGCTTCCAACGCCGGTGATGTTGCAGTCCAGTTTTACTCGTAGCGACAGAGGGCGTCAAGAAGTACTCTTGTTCAACGCAAGATGAGTCGCACATGACCGTGCCGGTCACAAGAGGGGATGAAAATGTGGGCAAGTGGGCGTAGCGTTGGGACGGACCGTTTCTGGGCCGAAGGCCGTTTCAGGCAGTGGCGCCGGTAAGCCCGCGGATGAGTCTGGCCTGGAAGCCTGGAGGAACAAGGAACGCTGGAGTCAATAGCCAAATACATCGAATGGTTCATGAGCGGAAAAGGCAGCGAGTGCCTGAACTTACACCACAGCAGCATTCACGACAAATACGAAGCAAATCTTGGTACACAAACCGATGCAAGGTTTCGGAAAGTATCAAGCTACAGCGTTTTCGATTCTGCTCTTTACAGAAAGCACACCGCCGAGTGGCTTTTTCCTTAAGAAAAAGCCACCTTTGATGCACTTCCAATGTCAATATGTGAATCGAAAACGCTCTAAACGCTAGCGGCTAGAAGTTCTTTTGCCGCCTGCCGTCCCAGGCGGATGCAGTCGGAGACGCCGATGCCGTCGTAGGCGTTGCCGGCCAGGCGCAGGCCATCGAGAGCCGCTACGCGCGCGGCGATGCGCCGTTTGCGCCGCTGGTGACCGACGGCATACTGGGCCATCGCCCTGGGCCAGCGCGAGACTTGGATGTGCTCCGGCTCAACCGCCAGGGGCAGAACCTTTTCTCCGAGAATCTCGCTCAACTCGCGGCGCACGGTGGCCACCAGGGCCTCGTCCGGCGCGGTGAGCAGGGCGGCGTTTTTCATGCCCCCCAGAAAGACCCGCAGAACCACTTTGCCCGGCGGCGTGCGGCCGAGAAACTTCCTGTGCACAAAGGTGCAGGCAAGCATCGAGCGGCCTTCGACGGCCGGAACCAGGAAGCCGAATCCATCCGGCAGGCGGCCCAGACGGGCCTCGTCATAGATCAGATTGATAGTGATCGACGAAGAGTAAGGAATGGCGCCCAACTCCTCGCCCAGCACTGGATCGACCGGGCCGAGCAAGGCTCCCGCGGCCCAGGCGGGCGAGGCCACGATCACCGCGTCGTAGAACTCCGCCGCGCTGCTGGCTTCCAATCCCACGGACGAAGACCTGTCCCTCCACCCCAGCGAGTCAAAATCACTCGCCGGGGACCCCAAATCCGCGGGGGCCCCGGTTTCCCACCCCACGGACGAAGACCTGTCCGCAGGGGCCCCGGCTTCGACCTTCCAGCCAGCGGCGGTCTTTTCCAGGCCTCTGACCGGCGTGGACAGGCGCACCGAGGCGGGATCAAGCCGCGCGGCCAGGGCGTCGACCATCTGCTGCATTCCCCCGTGCAAGGTGGTGAAGGCGGCCCGGTGCGCGGGGCCGCTTCCATGGGTTTTCCCATTATTTGCAGCCATTTTGGCGCGGGCGCGCTGGGCGCGGTGCGCGGCCAGCATTCCGCGAGTAAGAGAGCCGAAGGCCTCTTCCATCTCCACCAGTCGCGGCAGCACGGTGCGGGCGCTCAGTTCGGCGGCGTCGCCGCCATAAATTCCGCTCAGCAGCGGATCGGCCAGCCGGTCGACCACCTCGCGGCCGAAGTGGCGCTCGACCAGCGCCGCCACCGACTCATCCGGCAACCCGCTGGGCCGGGGTGGCAACAGCAGTTCCAGCCCCATGCGCAGCTTGGTGGGCAGGCTGAACAGCCGCGTCACCGCGGTGGGAATCAGCTTGGTGGGCACCAGGAACATCAGCCCGTCAGGCAGGGGCACCAGCCGGTTGCGGACCAGAATGCAGGTTTTGCGGGCGGCATCATTCGAGGGCGTAAGTTCGGCGGCCAAGCCCAGTTCGCGGCAGAGTTCCGCCGCCGCCGGCTTTTCAGTCAGAAAGGAATCCGGACCGCGTTCGAGCACCGAGCCGTCCACAATCTCCGAGGATAAGGCACCGCCCAGCCGGGCCTGCGACTCAAAGAGCGTGTACTCGACCTTGGCGCCCGCGCGGCGCGCCATTTCCAACTCATAGGCTGCTGCCAACCCGGCGATGCCGCCGCCAACAATCGCAATACGCATCCTCGACCCCACACAACATTAAAGCAGTCAGCACATGGACGTATAGGCTCAGGACGAAAACCTCCGATTAACATAAAAAACTCTCCCTCGAATCAGAGCTCGAGCGGCAGTCGCCTGTCGCGTGTGATTTACGTCACACAATAGTTCTAAACAGGCCGATTTTTTCATCTTTACAACGGACAAAACGGGTCTACAATTGCCTTGTTTGAGATTAAGCTGTACGGGCAGTCTGTTTTTTTGCTTTTTCCGCGCACCTCCCGACACAGGAGACTCTTAATGAACGCTGAGTTGATCCACAGGTTGCACTTTGCCTTTACCGTCACCTTCCACTATCTTTTTCCGCAGCTCACCATGGGCCTCGCGCTGCTGATTGTGGTGCTCAAGTCGGTCGCGCTCAAAACCGGCAGTGAGCAATGGGACCGCGCGGCGCGCTTCTGGGCCCGCATCTTCGCCATCAACTTCATCTTCGGCGTGGTCACCGGCATTCCCATGGAGTTTGAGTTCGGCACCAACTGGGCGCGCTTCTCGCGCCTGTCGGGCGGGGTGATCGGCCAGCCGCTGGCCATGGAGGGCGTCTTCAGCTTCTTCCTGGAATCGACCTTCCTGGGCCTGTTCCTGTATGGAGAAAAGCGGCTCTCGAAGACGCTGCACTGGTTCTCGGCCGTGATGGTCTTCATCGGATCGTGGATCTCCGGCTTCTTCATCATCATCACCGACGCCTGGATGCAGCACCCGGTGGCCT
>Ga0224559_1000018_pt1 | contig 85330 bp, 85 predicted proteins | sample 714S33034metaG_FD_180676 | JGI IMG/M metagenome (GOLD analysis project Ga0224559, IMG submission 180676) | Peat soil microbial communities from Stordalen Mire, Sweden - 717 S3 30-34 | ecosystem: Environmental > Terrestrial > Soil > Wetlands > Peat | place: Sweden: Norrbotten County, Stordalen... | reverse complement strand
TGCCCGACGGAATGGAAATGGTGATGCCTGGGGACAACGTGACCATGGACATCACCCTCATCACGCCGATCGCGTGCGAGGACGGGTTGCGATTCGCCATCCGCGAAGGCGGCAAGACCGTCGGCGCTGGCGTCGTGACCAAGATCATCGCGTAGGAAACCGTGGCGGAGTCAGAAAGAGCAAAGTAAAAGGGGGCACCACGTGACACCCAAGATCAGAATTCGGCTGAAGGCCTACGATCACCGCTTGCTGGACCAATCGGCGGGAGAGATCGTCGACACCGCCAAGCGAACTGGCGCGAAGGTTGCGGGTCCCATCCCGCTGCCGACGAAAATCAACAAGTACTGCGTTTTGCGCTCGCCTCACGTCGACAAGAAGTCGCGCGAGCAGTTCGAAATCCGAACGCACAAGCGGTTGCTCGACATTTTGGATCCGACGCAACAGACCCTGGACGCCCTGATGAAGCTCGACTTGTCTGCGGGCGTGGACGTCGAGATCAAGACCTGAGGACGACCATGCAGATCGACGTCGTAAATCTCGAGGGACAGAAAGTCGGCCAGATGGACATCGCCGACGAGGTCTTCGGCACCAAGGTCAAGGAAACCTTGTTGTGGGAGGCCGTAAAGGCACAACAGGCCAGTTGGCGCGCAGGCACGCACGCCACGAAAACCCGAATGTACGTTCGTGGCGGTGGCAGGAAGCCGTACCGACAAAAGGGAACCGGCAATGCCCGCCAGGGCTCGACCCGCTCGCCCAATTTCGTCGGCGGCGGCAAAGTGTTCGGTCCGCATCCACGCAGCTACGAATACACCCTGCCCAAGAAGGTGAAGAAGGCCGCGCTGGCTTCGGCCCTGTCGCTGCGGGCGCAGGAGAAAAAGTTGGTGGTGGTCGACAGGCTGGCCATTGAGGCGCCCAAGTCGAAGCGCATCGCCGGGGTGCTCAAGGCGCTCGGTTTCGCGTCGGCCTTGGTCATCGATGCCAAGGGCAATCACAACCTGGTCAAGTCGATTCGCAATCTCGCCGCCCACGCCTGCTTGCCGCCCGAAGGCCTCAACGTCTACGACATTCTCAATCATGGTGGCCTGGTCATCGCGAAGGACGCGATCAAGGCAGTCGAGGCGCGCGTCGTCGGTGCCGAGGCCGAGGGCTCCGCAACGTAAGCAACGTCAAAAGGACAGCCATGCGTTCTCCTGAAACCATCATCAAGCGCCCGCTTCTCACCGAGAAGGGCACATTTCTCAAGGACACGGGCGGCAGGCCCGAGGACGAAATCGGCGATCCCGAACAAGTGTCCCCGCAACTTCTCATCGAAGTGGCCCGCGACGCGAACAAGATCGAAATCAAATACGCCGTCGAAAAGCTGTGGAACGTGAACGTGCTCAAGGTGCGCACCTCCATCGTTCGCGGCAAGCAGAAGCGCGTTGGCCGCTACATGGGGCGCACCTCCAATTGGAAACGCGCGCTGGTGACGCTGGCGCCAGGGCAGAAGATCGAATTCTTCGAGGGAGTCTAGGTCATGGGTCTTCGCACGATGAATCCAACCACGCCCGGTGTCCGCGGCAGGATTGCCCCGGATTTCTCCGAACTCACCAAGGGCAACGAGCCGCTTAGGTCGCTGACGACCTCGAAGGCAAACCCGGCGGGACGAAACCACTTCGGCCGTATCACCTCGCGTTTCCGCGGCGGTGGCCACAAGCAGCGTTTCCGTACGATTGATTTCCGCCGCGACAAGATCGGCGTGCCCGCGAAGGTGGCGAGCATCGAGTACGATCCCAACCGCAGCGCGCGCATCGCCCTGCTCAACTACGCCGACGGCGAGAAGCGCTACATCTTGTGGCCGGTCGGGCTCAAGGTGGGCGATACAGTGCTCTCGTCGCGCGAAGCCGATATCAAGCCAGGCAACAGCTTGCCTTTGCGTTCGATTCCCCTCGGCACGACCATCCACAACGTCTGCCTGCAGGTCGCGGGTCGAGCCCAGCTGGTTCGTTCGGCCGGCGACGGCGCACAGCTCATGGCCAAGGAAGGCGATTGGGGCCAGGTTCGCTTGCCCTCGGGCGAGGTTCGCTTGGTTCACCTCGATTGTCGGGCCACCATCGGGCAACTCGGCAACATCGAGCACAGCAGCGTTCAGGTCGGCAAGGCCGGCCGCACGCGCTGGAAGGGCCGCCGACCCCACAACCGTGGCGTCACCATGAACCCCGTCGATCACCCCATGGGCGGTGGCGAAGGTCGTTCGTCGGGCGGTCGTCATCCCTGCTCGCCCTGGGGTCAGCTAGCCAAGGGTCTGAAAACGCGTGAGAACAAGAGGACGGATCGCATGATCATCAAGCGCCGAGGAAAGAAGGCTTAGCCATGGCCCGTTCAGTAAAGAAGGGCGCCTTTGTTGATCGTCACCTTATGACCAAGGTGGCGGACATGCAGAAGCAGAAGTCGAAGAAGGTCATCAAGACCTGGTCGCGCCGCTCGACGATTCTTCCGGAAATGGTCGGACTCACGTTTGCCGTGCACAACGGACGTAAATTTCTGCCTGTATTCGTGACCGAGAATATGGTCGGCCACAAGCTGGGCGAGTTCTCGCCGACGCGCGTCTTCACGACCCATTCGGGTGACCGCAAGGCGGCCGCGGGCGCAGGTTCCTCGGCTCCAGCCGGCGCGGCTCCAGCCGCAGCGGCGGCGCCCGCCGCGGGTGGCGACAAGAAGTAGGGCAAGAATCAGTATTTGGAAGGTAAACTCCCATGGCACATGCAATCTTGAGAAAGTTCCGCCAGTCGCCGCGCAAGGTGCGGATGGTCGCGGACATGATTCGAGGACGCCAGGTGGCCGATGCGATGGCCATTTTGAATCTTCAGCAGCGCAAGGCTGCCAAGATGTTGAGCAAGGTGCTCGGCTCGGCGATCGCGAACGCGACCACGAACGAGAAGGCGGACGCGGACACGCTGCTGGTCACCAAGATCACCGTGGATCCCGGGCCCGTGGAAAAGCGATGGCTGGCGCGCTCCATGGGGCGTGCCAATCGTATCAATCGACGGACCTCCAACGTGACCATCACGGTCGACGTGGCGCAGGAGTAATCAATGGGTCAGAAAACCAATCCAATAGGCTTTCGTCTGGGGGTCGTCCGGGGATGGTCCTCACAGTGGTATTCCGAGAAGGACTTCGCGAAGTGGCTGCATGAGGATTTGCGCTTAAAGAGGTTCGTCAAGGAGAAGCTCGGTCACGCGGGCGTTGCCTCGGTCGAGGTCGAGCGCGCCGCCAACAAGGTGAAGATCAACATCTACACGGCTCGCCCTGGCATCGTCATCGGCAAGCGCGGCGCTGGCGTCGAGACCTTGAAGAAGGAAGTCCAGGCGCTCACTTCCAGCGAGGTGTTCCTCAACATTCAGGAAGTGCGTAAGGCCGAGACCAACGCGCAGCTGGTGGCCGAAAACGTGGCGACCCAGCTCGAGCGTCGCGTGGCCTTCCGCCGCGCCATGAAGAAGGCGGTCCAGACAGCCATGAAGTTCGGCGCGAAGGGCATCCGCCTGGCTTGCTCGGGTCGCTTGGGCGGGGCCGAAATGGCGCGCTACGAGTGGTACCACGAGGGGCGCGTGCCATTGCACACCCTGCGCGCGGATATCGAATACGGCACGACCGAGGCCCACACCACCTACGGCGCCATCGGCGTGAAGTGCTGGATCTTCAAGGGCGAGGTTCTCCCCCAGCGGGCAGGTCGACTGGCCTAGTCGCTAGTCGATCGACGGAGAAAGCGACGAGAGGAAGTCATGTTAGCACCAGATAGAGTCAAGTGGCGCAAACAGCAGAAGGGCAAGATGCGTGGGGTTTCCAAGGGCGGAACCTCGGTGTCCTTCGGTGAATTCGGCTTGCAGGCCCTAAGCTGCGGGTTCGTCACCGCTCGCCAAATCGAGGCGGCGCGCACGGCAATCTCGCGCCATGTGAAGCGCGGCGGAAAACTGTATGTGCGCATCTTCCCGGATAAGCCGATCTCGAAGAAGCCGGCCGAAACCCGCATGGGCAAAGGCAAGGGCACGCCGGAAGAGTGGGTCGCTGTGGTCAGACCGGGCCGCGTGCTCTACGAACTCGAAGGCGTATCCGCCGATCTCGCCAAGCAGGCATTTCACCTGGCGAAACACAAGCTGGCGGTCCAGACGCGGGTGATTGGCCGGGAGCAGGTACTATGAAGAGCAAGGTTCAAGCGAAGGATTTGCGCGGCAACGAGACCGCGGAACTTGAGCGCACGCTCAAGAAGCTGCGTGAGGATCTCTTCCAATCCCGCCTCAAGCACAACACCAATCAGATCGAGAACACGATGGCGATTCGCAACACCCGTCGCGACATCGCCCGCGTGAACACGGTACTCGCCGAGAAGTCGCGTCAGGCGCCCGCGGCGGCAGTCCAAAATGCGCAACACGTGCAGGAGAAATAGGCCGTGGAGAATGAAAACGTAACGTCAGCCGGCGCCGTCAAAGCCGAAGATGCGGGACGGGCGAAGAGTGGAAAGCGAAAGCTGGTTGGGGTCGTGGTGGGCGACAAGATGGACAAGACCCGCGTGGTCATCGTGGAACGCCGCCTGGCGCACGCCAAGTACGGCAAGTACATGACAAGGCGGGCGAAGTACAAGGCGCACGACGAGAAGAATCAGTATCGCGTGGGCGATCGCGTGGAGATCGTCGAATCCCGGCCGCTGTCGCGCGAGAAGCGCTGGCGGGTGGAACGGCTCCTCGAAAGGCCGCAAGAGGCCTAGGCGCCTAGGCGCATTCCGGCCAGGCTTTTTTATTCTCAGAGACGGCAGGTTTACACATGGTCCAAACGACAACAACCCTCGATGTAGCCGACAACTCGGGCGCCAAGAAGATTATGTGCATCCGTGTGCTTGGCGGCACCCGGCGCAAGTACGCCTCCCTGGGCGACACGATTGTGGTGTCCATCAAGGAAGCGATTGCGAATTCCAAAGTGAAGAAGGGCGAGGTCGCCCGCGCCGTGATTGTGCGGACGAAGAAGGAAGTTTCGCGCCAAGACGGCTCCTACATTCGCTTCGACTCCAATTCGGCCGTGCTGGTCGACAAGGACGGCGAGCCCATCGGAACGCGTATCTTTGGGCCGGTGGCGCGCGAGCTACGCGCCAAGCGCTTCATGAAGATCATCTCTCTTGCGCCGGAGGTTCTCTAATGCATGTCCGCAAAGGCGATACGGTGGTCGTTGTCGCCGGAAAAGAGAAGGGCAAGCGCGGTCGTGTGCTGCGCGTCCTGACCGACAAGGAACGCGTGGTGGTCGAGCGCGTGAACATCGTCAAGCGCCACACCAAGCCCACCCAGGCCAATCCGCGCGGCGGCATCCTGGACAAGGAAGGCTCGATAGCGCAGTCCAACTTGGCTTTGTGGTGTGGCAAGTGCGGCGCCGGTCGACGGGCCAAGGCGGAATTGCGCGAAGGTCAGAAGAAGCGCCGCGTGTGCGTGAAATGCGGGAGCTTGTTCGAATCGGCGTAGCCGCCGCTTTCGGAAGGATAATGCAAGATGGCTGAGAAGATGGCTGAAGAGAAAGACAAGGCCGAAAAGGCCGAGAAGCCGGCCAAGCCCGAGAAATCGGCAAAGTCGGTGGCTGGGACCGGGGGCGAAGGAGCGGAAGCTTCCGCCAAGCCGGAAAAGGTCGCCAAGGCGCCCAAGGGAGAAAAGGGCGCCGGCAAGGGCGGCAAGGGCAGGGATGCGGGCAGGGGTGTCGCCAAGGCCGAACTCGCCACCGAAAAGGTGAAGCGCGCCGAACCCGCTCGTCTGCGCAAGCTGTACGAGAGCGAACTTCGCGCCCGTCTCAAGACCGAGCTGGGACTCAAGAACGTGATGGAAGCTCCGCGCATGACCAAGATCACGGTCAACATGGGGCTCGGCGAAGCCATTACCAATCCTAAGATTCTCGACTCCGGGGTCGAAGATTTGGCGGCCATCACGGGGCAGAAGCCGGTGGTGACGAAGTCCGCCAAGGCCATCGCAGCTTTCAAGCTGAAGGGCGGCCAGAAGATCGGCGCCATGGTCACCCTCCGCCGCGACGGCATGTATGAATTCCTGGATCGCTTGATCACCTTCGCGCTGCCGCGCGTGCGTGACTTCAAGGGCGTTTCGCCCAAGGGATTCGATGGACGCGGCAACTTCACCATGGGCGTTCGCGAGGGCAGCATCTTCCCCGAGACCGGCGCGGAGAAGCTGGAAAAGCCCAAGGGTATGAACATCACCATCACCACCACCGCGCGCACCGACGAACAGGGTCGCGCCTTGCTACGCCACCTTGGCATGCCGTTTAGGAGCTAGCGAATCATGGCGAAGACGGTCGATATGTGTCCCAAGAACCCGAAGTTCAAAGTGCGTCGGCATAGCCGCTGCAAGAAGTGTGGCCGCTCGCGTGCCTTCATGCGCAAATTCGAATTGTGCCGTATTTGTTTCAGACTGCTATCGCTCCGGGGAGATATTCCCGGGGTCATCAAGTCGAGTTGGTAGACGCCCATGACTGATCCAATTGCCGATTTTCTCACGCGCATTCGCAATGCCATTCTCGCCCGCCGTGGCGACGTGGTCTGTCCTTCCTCGACGCTCAAGGTTCGCCTGGCCGAGGTCATGAAGGATGAGGGGTATATCGCCGGCTACGACGTTCGCCCTGGTTTCGACGGGCATGCCGAGCTCATCGTTCGGCTGCGCTGGCCCGAGCCAGGCACCAATGCCATCACGGGCTTGCGCCGCCGTTCTCGTCCCGGCCAACGTGTCTACGTCGGCCACGAGCGGATAGGGAAGGTTCGTTCCGGGCTCGGTGTCGCGATTCTCTCCACGTCGAAGGGCTTGATGACCGACCGGGCCGCGCGCAAGGCGGGTATCGGCGGCGAACTTCTTTGCGAGGTCTGGTAGATGTCGCGCATCGGACGCAAACCTGTGATGATGCCCAAAGGGGTCGTGTTGGCGCAGAAGTCAGGGCAGTTCAGCGTCAAGGGCCCCAAGGGCGAACTCTCGAAGCCCATGCCAAGCGGCGTGTCCCTCAAGCTTGAGGGAGACAAGGTGATTGTCTCTCGCGCCGATGATTCGGGCCCGAACCGTGCCAAACATGGCCTCGTGCGTGCCCACCTTGCCAACATGGTGAAGGGCGTGACCGAAGGTTGGAAGCGCGAACTCGAAATCAACGGCGTCGGCTATCGCGCCGAGGTCTCGGGCGATTCCATCACCTTCGCGCTCGGCTACTCGCACCCCATCGTGTTCAAGTTGCCCAAGTCGATTTCCGCCAAGGTGGAGAAGAACCGCCTGACCTTGGTGTCGGCCGACAAGGACGAACTGGGGCAAATCTCGGCGAAGCTGCGTGAACTGCGTCCGCCCGAGCCGTACAAGGGCAAGGGCGTGAAATACGTCGAGGAAGTCATCAAGAAGAAGGTCGGCAAGGCTGCCGCGACCGGCGGCGGGGCCGGCTAAGGCGCTGCGAAGGAAACGGGAAGAAGACAAGTCATGGCCAGGAAGAGCAAAGCTGATTCGCGCATTCGGAGACACCGCTCCTTGCGCAAACGCATTTCGGGTACGGCCGAGCGTCCGCGCTTGGTCGTCTATCGTAGCGCCCGCCACATCTATGTCCAAGTCATCGATGACTTGGGCAACAAGACCCTGCTGGCGGCCTCGGATCTTCTTCCCAAGAAGGATCCTCTTGCCGATGCCCCCAAGGGCAAGAAGCGGGATCGGGCCAAGCAGGTCGGCGCCATGGTGGCGAAGAAGTGCCTTGAAAAGGGCATCTCGCAGGTCGTGTTCGACCGGGCAGGCTACCGCTATCACGGTCGCATCTCGTCTGTTGCGACCGGCGCGCGTGAAGCAGGGCTGAAATTCTAGGGTGCGAAGCTACGAAGACGAAGTTACGAAGACGAAGTTACGGACACTGAGGTCTAGGAGCAAGAATGGCGATTAACTACGAAGACGTCGGCGAGCTGGTCGACAGTGTCGTGTTCATCAACCGCGTGGCGAAGGTTGTGAAGGGTGGCCGACGATTCTCATTCTCGGCCTTGGTCGTGGTTGGCGACCAGCACGGCTATGTCGGGGCTGGGCTCGGCAAGGCCAATGAAGTGCCCGAGGCCATCCGCAAGGGAACCGAGCAGGCGAAGAAGAACCTGTTCAAGATTCCCTTGGCGGGGACCACCATTCCCCACGAGGTCAAAGGCACCTTTGGTGCGGGGACCGTGGTGTTGCGTCCGGCAAGCGAGGGAACCGGCGTCATCGCGGGCGGCGCGGTTCGTCCGGTGCTTGAGGTCGCGGGTGTGCAAGACATCCTCACCAAGTGCATCGGTACCTCCAATCCGCACAATGTCATTCACGCCACCATCGATGCGCTCAAGCGACTTTCGAGCGGCGCCGCCGTGGCCGCCTTGCGTGGCAAGCGCCTCGAAGACATTCTGGCAGCGGGGTAAGTCATGGCAACCAAGCTCAAAGTCACTCTCGTACGCAGCGGAATCAACCGTCCCGAACCGCACAAACTGACCGTCGCCAAGCTGGGCTTGGGAAAGCTCGGCCGCACCGTGGTGCTGCCCGACAATCCCGCCGTGCGCGGCATGATTCGCTCGGTATCGCACCTGGTGAAGGTCGAGGCGACGGAGTAGGCCGCGCGTAGGATCCCGGAAAGGAATCGAAACATGGGCACGACGTTACAGCAGTTGAAAGGTCCTCGCGGGGCGACCAAGAATCGCAAGCGGGTGGGCCGTGGTCCAGGATCGGGAACCGGCGAGCAGTCGGGGCGCGGCGTGAAGGGACAGAAGGCCCGCACCGGTCATCATGGCGCGCGCCTCGGCTTCGAAGGTGGTCAGATGCCTATGCAGCGGCGTTTGCCCAAGAAGGGTTTCAAGAATATCTTCCGCAAGGAGATCTTCGCTGTGAACCTCTCCGACATCGACGCGCGCTTTGGGGATGGCACGGTGACCATCGTCGAGCTCAAGGAAGTCGGTCTGGTTCCGCGTCGCTGTAAGTGCATTAAGGTGCTGGGCGGCGGCGAATTGACCAAGAAGTTCGTGGTGAAGGCCGACGCCTTCTCCGCAAGCGCCAAAGAAAAGATTGAAAAGAAGGGCGGTCGCGCAGAGCTGCCCAATGGTTAGGAACTCGCACACAAGATCGCGCGCAATCGCGTGGGCAGCTGCCGGCATTGCCGGCAGCGAACCATCGCGGGAGGGTATGGGAACCCTCTGAGGGTTGCCATCAAGAGGAGGAGTTAGATGGCCTCTGGCTTTCAAAATATGACCAAGATCCCAGAACTGCGCCGGCGGTTGCTCTATACGCTGGCGCTTCTGGCGGTCTATCGCATTGGTGTGTTCGTGACCACGCCGGGCGTGAACGCCGCGGTCATGAGCAAGATTGTGAGCCAGTCCTCGGGGACCTTCCTGGGACTCTTCAACATGTTCTCCGGGGGCGCCCTGGAGAAGATGTCGATCTTCGCCTTGGGCATCATGCCCTACATCAGCTCCTCGATCATCATCCAGCTCTTGACCGTCGTCATTCCCAAGCTGGAACAAATCCAGAAAGAAGGCGAGGCGGGACGTCGGCGCATCAACCAATACACGCGCTATGGTTGCGTGATCCTGTCGCTGATCCAGTCGTACTTCATCGCCCGCTGGCTGATTTCGAACAACTCGGCGTACGGCAATTTGGGCGAGGTGGTTCCCGATCCAGGATGGTCGTTCTTCCTGCTCACCATGATCTCCCTGACCACCGGCACGGCCTTCATCATGTGGCTGGGCGAGCAAATCACCGAGCGCGGTGTCGGCAACGGGATTTCCCTCATCATCTTCTCGGGCATCGTGACCGATATTCCGAGCGCGCTCGTGCGCTTGGGCACGCGCGCCCGCGAAGGCAACATCACGGCTTTCTCGCTGGCCATCATGGGGCTCATCGTGGTCGTCGTCATTGCCACCATCATCTTCTTCGAGCGTGGGCAGCGGCGCATTCCCGTGCAGTACGCCAAGCGGGTTGTGGGCCGCAAGATGTTCGGCGGCCAGTCGACCCACTTGCCGCTCAAGGTGAACACCGCGGGCGTCATTCCTCCCATCTTCGCGTCGTCGATCTTGATGTTTCCCCAGCAGATCGCCTCGTTCCTTAACAACTCGTACGCCCGCGCCGTGTCGGACGCCCTCCATCCCGGCGACTGGCGCTACAACGTGCTCTACGTCGGCCTCATTGTATTCTTCTGCTATTTCTACACTGCGGTGACCTTCAACCCGGTGGATGTTGCGGACAACATGCGCAAATACGGCGGGTTCATTCCCGGCATCAGGCCCGGCAAGGCCACCGCGTCGTATATCGACAAGGTTCTTACGCGCATCACCGCCGGTGGTGCCCTCTACGTGTCGGTCATCTGCGTTCTTCCCAATCTGCTCTCCGACAACCTCGGCGTACCGTTCCGCTTCGGCGGCACGGGCTTGATGATCGTGGTGGGCGTCGCGCTCGACACTGTCCAGCAGATCGAGTCGCACCTCATCACACGAAACTACGAAGGCTTCACCGGTCCCAAAGGCCCGCGCATTCGCGGTCGCGGCGGGCGCATGACAGCCCCGGTTGGCGGATAGGTTTGCGCGATCCGATCTCATATCGCCATGGCGAACAGCCCTTCACCTCGCGCCGGTTCAAGCTGCGGTGCGGAATGTTGCCGCATTATGCTGTTGCACGCGGAGGCCGCATGAAGGGCATCGAGCTGAAGACGCCCGCGCAGATCGCCAAGCTGCGAGAGGCGAATCTCATCGTCTCCGACGTACTCGATGCCATTTCCGCGGCGGCCGGGATTGGGGTCAGCACCTGGGATCTGGAGATGGTGGCGCGCAAGCGGCTCAAGGAGCTGTCGGCGGAATCCGCCTTCTTGGGCTATCGCGGCTATCCCGCGGTCCTGTGTGCCTCGGTCAACAGCGTGATCGTTCACGGTATACCGCGCAAGGATATCGTCTTGAAGGATGGCGACATCCTGTCCATCGACTTCGGCGCGTTCAAGGACGGCTGGTGCGGCGATTCGGCGCGCACGCTGCCTATCGGGCGCATCTCGGACAAGGCCGCGGCCCTGGTCGAGGCCACCCGGGTTTCCCTGGAAAAGGCGATCGAGCAGTGCGTGCCGGGCAACCGCTTGGGTGATATCGGCTGGGCCGTCCAGCGCCACGTCGAGGCGCGTGGCTACACCACGGTGGAGCAGTTCTCCGGGCACGGCATCGGGCGCCATATGCACGAGCCACCCCAGGTACTGAATCAGGGACCGGCGGGGCGCGGGCCGCGACTTAGCGTGGGGATGGTGTTGGCCATCGAACCCATGGTAAACGAGGGCGGCCCGGATGTAGTTATCGAGGACGACGGGTGGACTGCTGTCACGAAAGATGGTAGCCTCTCCGCCCATTTTGAGCATTCGGTGGCGATCACCGAAAACGGCCCGCTGGTTCTCTCGCGGGCCTAGAACGGATGAGGGTCCTATGAAGGTCAGAGCGTCAGTCAAAAAGATTTGTGACAAGTGCAAGGTGATCCGCCGACGCGGCGTCGTTCGGGTCATTTGCGAGAACTCTCGCCACAAGCAGCGGCAGGGTTAAGAGTTCGAATAGGAAAGGAAGTCCAGCTTCATGGCACGCGTAGCAGGTGTAGATCTTCCCCGCAATAAGCGCATGGAATTCGCGCTGACCTATATCAACGGCATCGGCCGCACCAAGGCGCGCGAGGTGCTCAAGGCCGCCGGGATTTCCCTCGACACGCGCAGCGATTCGGTGGACGACGCCCAATCGAGGCGCATCCGCGAGGTCATCGAGCAGATGGGCCTCAAGGTCGAAGGCGACCTGCAGCGCGAGATCTCCATGAACATCAAGCGTCTCATGGATCTCGGTTGCTACCGGGGGCTCCGCCACCGCAAGAACTTGCCGGTGCGTGGCCAGAGGACGAAGACCAACGCGCGCACCCGCAAGGGCCCGCGCAAGGGCCAGATGATCAAGCGCAAGGTCGAGGGGACGGGCGCCTAGGCATCTGGGGCTCGCGAGCAGGAACCTTCAGCAATAGAACGGACGAGATATGGCGACAGAGAACGAAGAAGCAGCAAAGCCAAAGGTCAAGGCCAAGAAGGCTCGCAAGAGCGTCCAGAGCGGGATCGCCTACATCACGGCGTCCTTCAACAACACCATCGTCACCATCACCGATGTCTCCGGGAACGTGGTGTCCTGGTCCTCGTCGGGCGTAAAGGGCTTCAAGGGTTCGCGCAAGTCGACCCCGTTCGCCGCCCAGCTTGCCGCTGATGACGCCGCCCATAAGGCGATGGAGCACGGTATGAAGTCGATCAACGTGTTCATTCGCGGTCCCGGCTCGGGGCGTGAATCGGCCTTGCGCGCGCTCGCCGCCGCGGGTTTCAAGATCAATGTCATCAGGGATCTCACCCCGATTCCGCACAATGGATGCAGGCCGCCCAAGCGGCGCCGGGTCTGAGGCATCCTCGATGGGTTACTCCAGGACAGAGAAAGAACGAGGAAGGTAAAATACCGATGGCGAAGTATTCCGGTCCGGTTTGCCGCCTGTGTCGCCGCGAAGACACCAAGCTTTTCTTGAAGGGCGATCGTTGCTACACCGACAAGTGTGGCTACGAGCGACGTGCGTATGCCCCCGGCCAACACGGCCAGGCGAGGCGCAGGAAGCTCTCCAACTACGGTTCGCAGTTGCGCGAAAAGCAGAAGCTCAAGCGCATGTATGGACTCGCCGAGCGGCAGTTCCGCGGCTACTACCACAAAGCCACCCGCATGAAGGGCGTGGCGGGCGAGAATCTGCTGCAATTGCTCGAGCGCCGTTTGGACAACGTCGTCTACCGGCTCGGCTTCGCCTCCGATCACGCCGAGGCCAGGCAGCTGGTCCGCCACGGCCACTTCCAGGTCAACGGCAAGAAGGTCAACATTCCGTCCTTCTTGTGCGGCCTCAACGATCTCATCGTGGTGTGCGAGCCTTCCAAGAAGGTGACGCGCATCATGGAGAGTCTGGGCGCCGTGGATCGCCGGGGCGTTCCCAAATGGCTGCAACTGGACAAAGACAATTTCCAGGGCAAGCTCGTGACGCTTCCGTCGCGCGAAGATCTCACCATGTCGGTTCGCGAGCAGCTCGTCGTCGAACTGTATTCGAAGTAAGAAGCCGCGCCGCTATTGATTCCGGGAATCTAACAGGAGAACAGGATGTCGACCGCTAGTGCTCAAACCACCGCTGTCACGCCGTCCGCGTTTATCGCGAGGAACTGGCGAGACCCCATCAGGCCGCGCAAGCTTGAGGTGGACACCGAATCGCTCACGCCAACCTACGGCAAGTTCAACTGCGAGCCGCTGGAACGTGGCTTCGGTACGACCATGGGCAACGGCCTTCGTCGGGTGTTGCTCTCGTCGCTACAAGGGGCGGCCATCACCACCATCAAGATCGAGGGCGCCGTGCACGAGTTCACCTCGTTGCCCGAGGTGGCCGAGGATGTCACGGACATCGTGCTCAACCTCAAGGAAGTCATCATCCGCTCGCTTGATGGCAAGCCGCGCACGCTTCGCATCGAGAAGAACGGCGAGGGCAAGGTCACGGCCAAGGACATCCAGGTGCCCGACGGCATCGAGATCCTCAATCCCGATCACCACATCATGACCTGTTCCAAGGGCGCCAAGGTGCGCATGGATCTGGAAGTGGGCGTGGGTCGTGGCTACGTGCCGGCCGAGCGCAACAAGCAGCTCAACATGCCGGTGGGCGTGGTTCCCATCGATTCGCTGTTTTCTCCCATCCGCAAGGTCAACTTCAGCGTCACCAACGCCCGCGTCGGTCAGCAGACCGACTATGATCGCCTGACGCTGGAAGTGTGGACCAACGGCACGGTGAAGCCGGAAGACGCGGTCGCCTACGCGGCCAAGATCTTCAAGGATCAGCTGTCCATCTTCATCAACTTCCAGGAAGGCGCCGAGCCGGCTCCCGAAGCCACGGTTTCCGAAGAGCAGCAGAAGCTCAACGAGAACCTGTGGAAGTCGGTGGACGATCTCGAACTGTCGGTCCGTTCGGCGAACTGTCTGCAGAACGCCAACATCCGCTACATCGGCGAGCTGGTGCAGAAGAGCGAATCCGACATGCTCAAGACCAAGAACTTCGGGCGCAAGTCGCTCAAGGAAATCAAGGAGATCTTGGCCGGCATGGGGCTTTCCCTGGGAATGAAGCTCGAAGGTTGGCCTGGCGACGGTCCGCCCAAGAAGGCCTAGCCGCGGGCTTTTGCGGCAGCACAGACACGGCAGATCCACCAACCCCGTAGCGCGAACGAGAACCTAGGCCAACATGCGACACAAGAGAGCTGGACTACATCTTTCCCGAACGGCGGCCCACCGCAAGGCGCTGTTTTCCAACATGGTGGCCGCGCTTCTGACCTACGAGCGCATTCGCACCACCGAGGTCAAGGCCAAGGAGATCCGACGTCTCACCGAACGGGTCATCACCTGGGCCCGCCGCCTGGGCGATATCCTCACCAAGAACCCGGACAAGCGCAGCGACGAAGAGCGCGCCCGCGTGGTGCACGCCATGCGCATGGCTTTGCGCATGGTCCGGGATCGCGATGCCGTGCTCAAGCTCTTCGAGGAGATCGGGCCGCGCTTCCTCTCCCGTCACGGCGGCTACACCCGCATCATGAAGGTCGGCCCACGGCCCGGCGATGCCGCCCCCATGGCGCTGCTCGAGCTCATTCCCGCCGAGGGCGAGGCGGCGCCCTCCAAGCCAGAACCCAAGGGCAAGGAAGCCAAGGGCGGCAAGGACGGTGGTGAAGGAAAGGCCAAGTCCAAGGCCGGCGCCGCATCCGAAGGCAAGCCCAAGGGCAAGCCCTCGGCAGGGGGCGCAGCCGCGCCCAAGGCGAAGAAAGACGTCGGCACCCGTGCCCCGGCCAAATCGGCCGCGACCATGAAGCGCTCCGGCCGCGGCCGCGGCGGCGGCGAGTAGCCGACAAGTTCAGGGCCAGCCGATCCAGCGAACCCTTTGCCACGTGCGGGGCCGGCATCCGACCGTTCGCTGGCCAAGGTCCAGCGGATGGGTTACCGTTGCCAAACGGCATCCATGCACCGAAAAGCGGCGTTTGGCCTTCTTTTGGCCGTGTTGTCAACGGTCGCCTACGCGAGCGCTGTCGACAATCCGTTCGTCTACGACGACCTCACGGCCATCTCGAACAATCTGTTCGTCCGCACTCCGCGTGCAGCTTGGGCCTTTCTCGTGGGCAGCCCCACCAGCCAGGGCTTTGCCAACAACCAGTTCAGGCCCTTGCCCATGCTGTCGCTCGCCATCAATTATCAGAGCACCGGCGTCGCGCCACGTGCTTTTCGGCTGACCAACCTGGCGTTGCACATCGCGAACTGCCTGCTCGCCTTCGCGGTTCTTCGCCGAGTCCTCAGGAGCGTTCCACTCCGTCGAACGGCCGGCGTTCTGGGTGGGCGGGAGTCGGAATGGGCGGCCGTCCTTGGCGCGGCTCTTCTCGCCGTGCACCCGACCCATTCCCTCGTCGTTCTGCTCGTGTGGAAACGAGCGACCTTGCTGGCGACCGTCTTTTCGCTGCTTGCGCTTTGGTGCTTGTTGCGTTTCCGCGGGATGGGGGATCCCGAGGGCTCGCGCCCATCGCGGCCCAGCCTGTGGTTTCCCGTCGGCATGGTATGCAGCCAACTTCTGGCGCTGTCGTCCAAGGAAACCGCACTCGTACTGCCCGCCTTGCTCTTGCTGGTCGATCTGTGGCCGCGTGACAAGCATCCGCGCCTTGACAAGCAGAGCGCCAAACACATGGCGGCGCTCCACGCTCCTCTGTGGGCGCTTTCGCTCATTTTCTTGGTTTTCCTCTACCCTCACACTTCGCGCGGGGCCACGCTCTCGCCCCTGACCTATTTGGCGACCCAGATGAAGGTCGTGTGGTTCTATGCCGCGACCTTGGTCGCGCCGAACATGCTATCCATCGCCTACGCGGTCGATATTCCGAGCGGCCTCGATCCCAAGGTCATTCTCGGCGGACTCGGGATCGGGGCCATGGTGGTGTCATCGTTGGTTCTGGCCAAAAGAGCCCCGCTTCCTACTCTCTGCGTGCCGTGGGCATTGATCGCCCTCTTGCCCACCAGCAGCCTCTTCCCCATCCCGCTTTTGGTCGACGAGGACCGAATCTACCTGAGCGCTGTCTTGCCGTGGGGATTGGTCGGGGCGGTGACCGGAGCCCGCCGGGGTCGAAGGACGCGCACCCTGATCGCGGCGGCGAGCATCCTCGTCGTTTTGTCCGCGATGGCGTTCACCTTGGCCCGCGGCGTTCTTTGGTCATCGCCGCCTCTCGTCTGGCTCGATGCGCGCATGCGCTACCCGAACTCGTACCATGCCAACACCGGACTGTGCGGCGCCCTATCCAATGAGCCGGCGTGGAGTGCGCAGGCCCTTTCCGTGTGCCGGGAGGCAGTCAATCGCTATCCCGAGGCGGACGAGATCCGCGAAGGTCTCGTGTGGGTACTCGCAAAGTCCAATCGGCTGGAGGATGCCGAGGCCGTCCTTGCCGAGGGCTTTCGACGACAGCCTGACAGTGGGAGGTTTCTGCGTGCCGCCGGGCATCTGGCCTGGGCGCGCGATAGGCCCGCGGAGGCCATCGACTACTACGAGCGTTCCTTGCGCCGTTTGCCGCTGGACGAGACGGTGGCGCTCTACCTCGGGGCGAGCTACGCCGAGGTGGGGCGGACCGCGGACGCCTTGCACATGGCCAAGCAGTTGATCGCGTGGCCCGCACCGCAGGATCCCTCGCACCGGCTTGAACTCGCGCGGCTCTACCACACCGTTGGCTGGCATGATCAGGCATGCGCGGTCTATGCGACGCTGAAGACCGCCATGCAGGAATCCGTGCCGCTGATGCAGTCTGGGCGCGATATGGCGGCTAACTGTCCGAATCGCTAGGACGTTGCCAACCAGCGCTTGCACGGCGCCGGGCTGCACATGCGATCCGGTCAAGGAGAAATGGCGCTTGAATCCCTGATGCTGTCCACCTTCGCCGGTCGAACGGCGTAGAGCCGCCACCGTCCGCTGTCCGTGATGGCCACTACGGGTGCATGTTCCCTGAAGCTCTGGTGATCCTGAGGCACCGCGTTCACGAGAACGATGTCGAAGGCGCGTACATCCGCAGTTCGCGCGCGTTCGGGAAACCACAAGAGATCCGGGAACCACGTGCGCTCGCGCGGCGAACGATACGACACCAAACTCGAACCGTGCTCCGCGAAGGAGAAATTGAGCGACCCACCCTTTTCGGCCTGCAGGTAGGCCATCATGTGCATGAACGGTCGCCCACCGACGAACGCACTCTCGCGCACCATATCCAGTTCCAGCACGCGCGCGCTGGGCGGTGACGCATCCAGGGCGGAGCGAAATCCGGTCATCTCGATGGTCGAGAACGACAGCCAGGCAAAGCAGGTCGCCATGCAAGCGGCGCCGAGCAGTCCGGCGGAGAAAGCGAACCGCAGGCGCAGCCGTGGCGCTGGCAGGCCCACCAACAACAGCGCCACCGAACAAGGTGCCCATCGCTCGGCGAAGGAGATGGTGTTCATGTATTTGTCCGGGGCGGCGAGTGCGAGAAGACCCAGCATGGCCGCCGCGAACAAGAGAACCCGATCCGAGCTGCGGCGTAGTTCGCCCCATCGGGTGACCAGAACGATCAGCACCCAGAAGGCGAGCGCTCCGCCCATGGCAGCGGGATTCGGACCCGCTGCGCCTCCCATGATGGTCTCGAGCAATCCCAGCGGGTGGAAGCGTTGCCACCAATCGTGGCGCCAGATCGCGCTGGTCTCGAACTGGGCGCGATGTTGCGCGAGCCGTGGGTACCAAGTCGCCGCCAACAGCGCACCCGGGACCATGCTGGCCAAGCGAAGCAACCAGGTGAAGCGCGGCGGGCGGGTGAGTATTCCGACGAGCACGAGCCAGACGCCACCCAGCGCAAACCACAGGATGTGGGCACTGTATAGAAGCAAACCCATGGCGATAAGCACGATGCCGTGTCGCCAACCTTTGTTCCTCGGTGCCGGCGCGCTTGTCAGTTGCAGCCACGCGAGGAAGACCGGCCAGCCCACCAGGAAGTTCAGGAACCCCCAGTAGATTGCCGCTTGGAAGGCGAGTACGCATGCGGCGACACCGAGGAGTGGATCGCGCCCGCGCCTGACCGCGAGAACGAGCGACGCCAGCGCCCACGACAGGACCACGATCCACAGCCCCACGCGCGCCGCCAGGTGCGGCGGCATGATCGCGGAGAGGCCGGCGAGAATCGCGTAGACGAGGTTGTTGGGGGCTAGCCAGGCGATGGACAGATCCGGCGCGTGGCCGGAAAGGACATCGCCAGCGAGTCGGATCTGGGCAATGTGCTGTGCCAGATCCGTCGAGGGCGGGAAGGGCGCCAGCAGGAATGGAAGCGATACCCCGAACACGCACAGGAGCAAAGCGGTGCGCGTTCGTACCGCACGCGATGGTGTGTCTGTCGTCTTCACGGCTTGGGCGAAGGGGCCGGGGATTCCGGGGGTGTTGCTGACGGCTCGTTCATTGCACGTATGCTCTGTAGGATCGCCTGGGCGTGAATCCGCTCCTGAGCGTCCTTGAGTTCCTGAACGGAGAGCTCCAGTTCGCGGACGGCGGTTCGGGAATCTCCTTCGTCCAGGGCGATGCTGGCGAGCAAGGAGTGCGCGCGGTCGCTGCGTCCGATGAGATTGTCCTCTATGAAGGGCCGCTGAATCAGTCTTCCGTGCGACCGCCGCATGGCCTGTCCGCCGCGGCCGATGCCCTCCGAGGCCAGGAACAACAAGACGGCGATCCCGACCTGGGTTTCCAGCCGCGAGCGCCTGGTCTTCGTGGCGGGCTTCATGCGCCGCGACAACGACGAAACACGGTAGCAGAGCACGTAGATGACTCCGGCCAGGAGCACACCAGCGAGAATATCGACGAGGTAGTGCTCTCCGAGATAGGCGATGACGAACAAGACCGAGAGGGTGTAGAGGGCAAGTGGAATGGCCCTGCGGCCGAAGTGGTGGAAGGCGATGAATGTGCAAAGGCAAGGGAAGGCGGTGTGTAGGGAAGGCATGGCTCCAATCGGATTGGTGTCGAAGGAGCGCTGAAGCGTTGGAACGGCGAAGTTGTAGACTTCGGAGCTGATGTGGCGAATAGGCGGAATCAAGTGGTAGTGATCCGCGGCCATCCACGGAGGGACGGTTGGAACAAGGAAGTACGCGGTGATTCCGCACACCATCAGGAGGACGAACGCTCGTTTGAAGCGCCAGAACTCGGCACGACGGAACAACCACACCGCGATGCCGGCAAACAGAAAGAACACAAAGTGCGAGCCGTGAATCACGACCAAGATTTTTTCAAACCATCCAATGACGCCGTTGAAAAGCGATTCTTGCAGGATCGTCGGCAGCGTCTTTCCGCCAAGTAGTGCCCGGTCCCAGTCGATCACATAGGCGGCGTAGTACGGGAGGCGGAAGCGCAGGACGAGGGAGAAAACCAGCCCGCGCAAGCAATCGAACAAGACCACCGCGCCCAGAAAGACCGACCAGTCTTTGACAAAGGGAGCAAAGCGCCGGGTAACCAGCGCGACCAGAAGGAGCATCGGGACGATGGTTGTCTTCCAAACAAACGCGAAGCGGCCGGTCGCGGCGAGGTACCCAATCGCGGCGAAGTAGACGACGATGATTGCAGCCAGCGCAATGACGGCGCCACGGTCGGACCGTTCCTTGTTGCGGGTGTCGGTCGAACCAGGCTGCTCGGTCTCGGCAACGTCGGGTGTTGGGCTCTCCATGAGGCTCGGCGGATCGACGATTGGAAGCACATCCAGAGTAACAGCCCAGCGGAGTACTGTCGAGTTACGCGGAAACATCGGCCAGAACGCGCCGGTGTTGCCGTCGTGGCGGCGACGAAGCGCTCTACGCCCGCGCTGCCGCGATCTTCTCGTAGAGCAAGCCCCAGCGGATGCCGCGGTCGCTGACCAGAATCTCGGGCGCTCTTGCGGCGGTGGCGATGTGGCGGAGAATGCAGGCGCCGGCGAGGACGACGTCGGCGCGTTTGGGGTCGAGGCCGGCCATCCGCTCGCGCGCGGCTTGCGTGGAGTCGTGCAGGCGGGCGATTTGTTCGTCCAGCGCGGCCATGGTCAGGCGGTGGCCGTGCACCAATTGGGGATCGTAGCTCACAAGACCGAGCGACATGGCGGCCAAGGTGGTCACGGTGCCGGCGGTGCCAATCAGACGAAGTGGCGGGGAAGGAAACGGGACCGGCTCAAGCATGCGTGCGATGTCTGACTCGACGGCAAGGAACTCCTGGGAGCTTGGTGGGTCGTGGGCAATATGGCGTTCGGTCAGGCGGACCGAGCCAATGGGCAGGCTGCGGCGGAAGTCGATGCGCCCGCCTTGCGCCACGATGATTTCGGTCGAGCCCCCGCCAATGTCGACCACCACGGCCGCCCCTGCCGCCAGTTCCGGGAACGAGCGACTAGCGGCCAGAAAGGTCAAGGCAGCCTCGCGGTCGCCGTCGATGACCTCCACCTCGCGCCCGAGAATCGCCGCGGCGGGAACCAGGAAGTCTTGCGCGTTGTTCGCGCGGCGCAGACCTTCGGTGCCGATGGCGTGGAGGGTGGCGCCGTGCTTGGCCGCCACGGCGGCGTATTCCGTCAGCACGGACAAGGTTCGCTCGATGCCTTGCCGGCCGAGTCCGCCGTCGGTGCCAATGCCGCGTCCAAGCCGGGTGATCTCGGCGCGCTCGTCCAGCACGCGAATCTCCGCGTCGCGCGCCTCCGCGACGAGGAGCAAGGTGGTGTTGGTGCCAATATCGATGGTTGCCAGGCGCTCGGGCATCAGTTGAAATCCGCAGGCGGAGGGCCCCACGAGGGATTCTTGGCGCCGCCTTTGTGGATGTGGAACTCCTTGTGCGTCTGCAAGTTCATGACGAAGAGTCCGCCGCGGCTGGAAGCGTAGACCAAGAGCCGGCCGTCGGGTGACCAAGAGGGATCGGAGTTCGAGCCCTGATTCTGCGTCACGCGGTCGATCTTGCCGGTGCGTAGGTCGTACACGAAAATGTCGAAGACATTGCGCTCATCGCGGCCCGTGAAGGCGATGACAGGCGTGTCCTTGCGCGGGCAGAAGCGCGGGGTTTGGTTGTAGCTTCCCTGGAAGGTCAGGCGGCGCGCATTGCCGCCCGATGAAGGCATGAGATAAATCTGCGGGGTGCCCTGGCGGTCGGACACGAACGCAATCTGATCGCCACCCGGCGAGGGCGAGGCAGACGAGTCGATGCCCGGCGAGTTGGTCAGGCGCTGGATGATCTTGCCGTCCGCGGCCGAGATCTTGTACAGCTCGGCATTGCCCTCGAAGGAAAGGGTGACGATGAGGTTCGTGCCGCCGGTCAGCCAGGCCGGGCCGGTGTTGAGGCCGGGCCGATCCGAAATACGCCGCGCGCGACCGCCACTGGTCGAAACCACCCACAGGTCGGCACCGCCGCGCAGGTAGGAGTTGAACGCAATCCAGCCACCCGAGGGCGACAGCGCGGGCAGGAGACACTGGGATTTCATCTGGGTCACCACGTGCAGTTCCTGGCCGTCCATGCCCACGGTGGCGACTTCGGGGTTCTTGCCGGTCATGGCGAAGGCGATGCGCGAGCCGAACACGCCGCGCAGGCCGGTAAACTGCTGGATCACGTCGTTGACCCATTGATGGACCAGGGGGCGCAACTCGGCGCCGTGGTAGGTCTTGGCCAGCGCGGCGTTTTCCCCGCGGCCAACTTGGTACAGCTTGCCTTCGAGCTGGATGCCGCTTGCATCGCGAATGGCGCGCAGCTTGGCCACGCCCTGGGCTCCCACTTGCGACCACAGCTCCGCCGAGAAGCCCAGGCCTTCCTTGACCAGGGAATCCGGGAACGATGCCGAATCAAGCACGCGAAACAGGCCGACCAGATCGAGATCGCGGCGCTCGACCTCGCTGGCGAGCGATGCAAGCTCCGCATCGCCCACGGCGCTCGGCAGGGCGAGGCGAAAGAGGTCGCGGTTGGGGTCGGTGATGGTGATCTGGGGGAGATCCTCGCCTTCCGCCGCGGCCTGATCGGCAGCGATCGCAGCCCTTTGCAGGGCCATCGCCGCGAACAAGAGGCCAGTGGCGAATAGGTACTTCTTCATACTGGATCCATCCGGCAAAATCCGCGTGCGCATACCCTTGTCTATCGCGCCAACTCCCTGCCTGCAAACTTGAGATTGAAGCCGCGCTTGAACGCGGGCGGGGGTGGCGGCACCCTGCCGGTGGCTTTCACGGCCTGAATGCACGAATCGTCGAAGTATTCGTTGCCCGAGGACTGTTTGACCATGGGGTTCTGCATGACGCCTTCGGCGCTGATGGAAATGCGCATGACCGTGACCAGGGTGGTTAGCTCGGCATCCGTGACCAGGCCGGTGGGCGTGACCCAGTTCCTGCGGATGGCGTTGAATACCGCGGTGGCGTATTCGTCGCCGGTGGTTCCCTGCGAGGACGTCCCCTCCGCCGAGCCGGTGAGCGAGCCCTCCGCCGGCTCTTCCGTGGCCTGTGCCAGCATCTGCGCGCGCTTAAGGGCGCGGCGCATGTCCTTGGAAATGTCGGCGTCGTCGATCTTGGGTGCCTCCTTGGGCGCAGGCGCGGCATTGGCATCGTCGGTGAGCTTCAAGGTTGGCTCGGGTGCCTTGGGCCGCGGCGGCTGCACGATGCGCGGCAGCCAGAACTTGTCGCGCGGCTTGCCCAGGGCCACCAGCTGGGTGACGATCATGTCGCGCGGCACTTCCATGGGCGGCGGCGATTTGATGTGGGCGAAATAGATCAGCGCCACCAGACTGGCGTGAATGAGCACGGTTGCGGCGATGCCGCCGAAGGAGCTGCCTCGGCCGAGCGGACGAATGCGGTTACCGGCTGCGACGCTCACGTCACTCCAGGGGATCGGTGATGAGTCCCATCTTTTCGCCACCCGCCAGCTTGATGGCGGCCATGACCTTCACCACGTCGCCGTACGACAGGGCGGTATCGGCGTGCAGATAGACCTCGCGGTCGGCCTGCAGCTTGGCGTTGGCCTTTAACTTGGTTTCGACCTCGGCCACCGGGATCTCCATGCGGCCGATGAACACCCGGTGGTCCTTGGTCATGGTGACGATGAGCTTGCCGCTCTCGTCGGGCACGGTCTGCGCCTTGGCCTCGGGCAGGGTGACGTCGACACCGGTCTGGATCATCGGCGCGGTGACCATGAAGACGATGAGCAAGACCAGCATCACGTCGACCAGCGGCGTGACGTTGATTTCCGACAGCGTCCCGGTTTCCCGCCCGCCGCCCGTTCCCATGGCCATGGCTAGAAGAACCTCCTCCTGATGATGTTGAGGAAGTCGTTGGTGAAGGTCTCCATTTCGGCGGAGATGACGCGGATTCGCCGCGACAGATAGTTGTAACCCATGACGGCCGGGATGGCGGCTACCAGGCCGATGGCGGTCGCCACCAAGGCCTCGGCGATGCCGGGCGCCACGGTGGCCAGGTTGGCCGCGCCCTTGGCGCCGATGTTGCGGAATGAGTTCATGATGCCCCACACGGTGCCGAACAGGCCGATGAAGGGCGCGGCGCTGGCCGTGGTGGCCAGGAAGGGCACCTTGTTTTCCATCTCGGTGATGGCCATGGTGCGGGCCCGAGACAGGGCGCGTTCGATGCTTTCGATATCGCCGAGTCCGCTCTCCTCGGTCTGCGAGCCGGCTTGCGCCTGGGCGTGGCGCTTGCGCAGCTTGATGAGTTCGAGGTAGCCGGCGCGGAAGACCTCGCTCACCGGCGAGGGCGGCGCCTCTTGCGCCTCCTTCCACATCTCGTCGAGACTGCTGTCCCAGAACTTCTCGACGAAGTGGACCGAGCGTCGGTAGGCGCGTCCGAGGTACAGCCATTTGGCGCCCATGACGTACCAGGAAATCAGCGACATCAGGCCCAGAAGGCCCAGCACGGCCTTGGGCACCGCGCCGGCGTGGACGATAAGCGAGATGATATCCAGCTTGTCTCCCGCGCCGCCGGCTTGCATGAGGACGTGAATCATCGAGTGCTCCTTCTTGATCGACCTGGATTCGGGCAGTTGCCTTCCCAGGAATACTGGTAATCTACCCTCGATCTTATGGATCGAGTCACGGGGATTGTGCTTCTTTTTTCTGCCCTGGGCTGCGTCCCCATCGACGGTGGCGCGGTCGAGGCAAACTGGGTCGTGTCGACCTGGGACGGGCGGGTCATTGGCGATTGCGCCTGCACCTGCCCGCCCATCGCCAAGGTCCGCCTGCAGCTTTTGCCTGTCTCGGGGGGCGGCGCGGATCCTTGCGCTGGCCGCACGTCATGCCAGTTCTCGTGCAATTCCCAAAGCGGTGCCACGCATTTCGATATTCCTCCAGGCACCTACAATATTTCCCTGGTGCCCGTCGACGCGAGCGGGAACGACGTCACGAACGGCGAGGCTGGCACTTGCACGGCGGGGAGCAGGGCTGATTCCGTCGTGCGCGACGTACAAAAGGGCAGGGTGACCCAACTCAATGCCCAATTCGTGCTGGCGGACTGCGCCGCCGAATGCGGCGGCTCGAACAGCAACAACGTGTGCACGAAGTAACTGCTCCCGCCGCTGTTCTTGCTGGCGGCCGTGGTCGTAGTCGTGGCCGAGCCGTGATTCTGCTAGCCTAGAGAGCACATGCCTGATCGTCTCCCCGGTCGAAACCCCGCGCCCTCCTGGATGCGTCCCATCAGCGAACGGCTTTCGCCCACCATTCGCAATCTGATCATCGCCGAGGCCGTTGTTTTCGGCCTCTACATCATGGCCGCCGGCTTGCGCCCCGCCATGACCGCGCACCTGGCCCTGGGCCGGCTGTTCGTGGCAGGCGAATTCTGGCAGCCGCTAAGTTCGCTTTTCGTCCACATCGATCTATGGAGTTTCGTTTTCGACCTGATCGGGCTGTGGTTCGTGGGCGCGACCATCGAACGCGCCCTGGGGCGGCGGCGCTTCTTGCTGATGTTCTTCGGGGCGGGGCTTGGCGCCAATGTCGTCGCCGGACTGCTCATGGCCAAACTGGGTTGGCTGTCTTCCTACGCCGGGTGTGGTGATTCGGTACTGGCCATGTTCGTGGCGCTCGGGGTGATCTACGGTAAAACCCAGGTGCGCGTGATCGGCACCCTGGTGCTCGAGGCGAGGCTTCTGGCTGGCATCCTGGTCGGCATGGCAGTGCTCTCGGCGCTGCTGCAGCAGGCGTGGCCCGCCCTGGCCGGCAGCCTGGTTGCCATTGGCATCGGCTATCTCCTGGGCGGCGGCAGTGGCAAGAAAATTCTCGCCTTTCTCACGCGTCGGGCGCGCGGTGGTTTACGCGTGCTCGATGGCGGGCGCAAGAAGGGCGGCAAGAACTACGTGAACTGACCCAGAAGGCGATGGCGTGGGTTCGCTGAAGGGTTGCTTGGCTCGCTCGAAGCAACTTTTCCGTCTAGGTTCCGATAGCAGTCGGTGCCATGATTCAACGACAGATGCCCATCGTTTTTCCCCCGTTCGAGGACCGCCTACGCAAAGCCGTCGCACACTACTGGCGCACACTTGAAGCGCAGGCACACAAGCAGAAGGCCGGGATGGACCACGGCCGCCGCACAGCGGTCACCGGTGGTAAGCAGATGGACGGATTCTGCGATCTGGTCCATTGGCTTCTGCGCGAGAATGGGCTTCACGAGGCCAGCATCTATGTCCGGTCCGACCGCGAGATCCCGGGCTTCTTCAGGCCGACAAAGGAGTGGGACATGTTGGTGGTTCACGAAGGACATCTCGTGGCTGCCGTGGAGTTCAAGTCGCAGCGTGGGCCATCGTTCGGCAACAACTTCAATAACCGCACCGAGGAGGCCCTGGGGAGCGCCACGGACTTGTGGACCGCCTTCCGCGAGGGCGCCTACGGCAAGGACCGCCCGCGCCCTTGGCTTGGCTGGGTGATGCTGCTCGAAGACTGCGTTGGGTCGACACGGCCGGTGACGGTGGCCGAGCCGCACTTTAAGGTCTTCCCCGAATTCGCAACGGCATCGTACGCGCGGCGGTATGAACTGCTGCTGCGCAAGCTGGTGCACGAGAAGCTCTATGATGCGGCAGCGTTTCTGACTTCAACCGAGAAGGGCGGCACGCGCGGCCAGTTTAACGAGCCGGCAGAGGATTTGACGATGAAGCGGTTGTTGGCGGCCTTTGCAGGCCACGTTGCCGGCTACTTGGCGGCCATCACGTAGCGGCTATGCAGCTCTCGATGGATCTACCTGTCGCCTTTCCGAAGGATGCGTATGCATACGGCCGGCGTTCGTCGGGGGAGACGCACGGTGTGGTGCTGACCAAACCGCACATTGTCGAGCTGATCCTCGACCTCGCTGGCTATTCGCAGGATCGAGATCTCCCCAGCATGCGCATTCTTGAACCCGCGTGCGGCCAGGGCGCCTTTCTGGTTCCCGCCGTCGGGCGATTGATGGTGGCAGCCAATGCCGCGAGGGTGAAGTCGGCTAAACTGACTGATTGCGTGCGCGCCTTCGATATCGACGATGAGCACGTCCAAGTTTCGCGCGCCGCAGTCGCGGAAACCTTGCGCGCCCATGGTGTCACCGACGCCGCCAAACTGGCCGAGGCGTGGATCCGACAGGGCGATTTTCTGCTCGTCCGGACTGAAGGGAAGTTCGATGCGGTGGTAGGAAACCCTCCCTACATCCGGATCGAGCAGATCGCACCGGAGCTGCAAGCCGAGTACCGAGCCCGTTATGAATCCATCTATGATCGGGCCGATCTGTACGTTGCTTTCATCGAGCGCGGCCTCGAACTCCTCGGGCCTCGTGGGGTGCTGTCCTTCGTGTGCGCGGACCGCTGGACGCTGAATCGGTATGGCGCACCCCTCAGGCGGCTGATCGCGGAGAACTATCGCGCTCAGGCCTACATCGATCTGCACCAGGCATCGCCGTTCGAATCCGAGGTGAGCGCATACCCCGCCATCTTTTCGATCGGCCGCCAGTCCACCGGTCCGGTCATGGTCGCCCGAATGACCACGAGTGTGCCGGCCGAGTGCGAGACGATCCGGGCGGCCATCCATAGTGGCCACGCGGTCGGTGGCGTGGAGTTTCACCCGACGTGGTTCACGGGCGACGCGCCGTGGATCGTGACCTCGCCAGAACAGAGCAAGATGCTCCGCCGGCTCGAGACGAAGTTCGCGGCGATTGAACACGGCGGCGCGGCCCGCGTGGGCATCGGCGTGGCCACCGGCTGCGACCGGATCTTCATCGTCGGCAGGGACTCCGACATCGAACCCGAACGTCTCTTGCCGCTGGTCATGCGCGACGACATCGAGCAGGGCAAGATCCGCGATGCCGGGCGCTACGTCATCAACACCTTCCGCGACGAGGGCGGCCTGATCGATCTCGCCGATTACCCGAGGCTCGCGCGCTACCTGAAAACCCACGTGCTCGATATCCGGAAGCGCCACGTGGCCAAGAAGGCGCCGGCCAACTGGTTTCGTACCATTGATCGGGTGTATCCGAAGCTGGTGAGCACGCCAAAGCTCCTGATTCCAGACATCGCGGGTGCGAACGAGGTGGCCTTCGATACCGGGTGCTTCTATCCGCATCACAACTTGTACTTCGTGACGTCCGACCGTTGGGACTTGGAGACTTTGGGCGGCTTGCTCAGCTCCCGCGTGGCACTGTTTTTTGTCTGGTCCTACGCCGTCAAGATGCGCGGAGGCTACCTTCGCTTCCAGGCTCAGTACATCCGGCGGATCAGGCTTCCAGCCCCGGATAGCTTGTCCGCGCCACTGGGCTCGGCCATAAAGAGGGCCTTCCGCAAGCGTGACTTTGTCACTTTGGACGCCCTGGCATTGAAGGCCTACGGGATTGGCGAGCTGCCGGAGTTCGAGTTCGTCGATACGCGGGGACGGTAGGCACTTCCCTCTTTGGTTAAATCCTTCCGCCGCGCTCCGGTTGAGGCATCATTCCACCCATGCCTCCATTTTCCAACCGAGTCATCCTGGGGCGTACCGGCCTTTCCGTCTGCCCGCTGGCGGTTTCGGGCGGCTATGGCGTCGACGACAAATCCCTGCTGCGCGCCTTCGAGCGTGGCGTGAACTACTGGTACCACGGATCATTGCTGAAACCGGGAATGACGTCGGCCATCAGGCAGCTCGTCGCCGCCGGCAAGCGCGATGACCTGGTGATTGTGCTACAGAGCTACGTTCCCTGGCCTTGGTACATGGAGCGCACGCTGGGCAAGGAGCTGCGCATGCTCGGCATCGACCATTGCGATGTCCTGCTCCTCGGCTGGTACAACAAGCTGCCGCCAGGAAGGGTCATGGATCGCGTGGAGCGCATGCGCGCCAAGGGCATGTTCCGCCACGTTGCGATTTCGTCGCACAAGCGACCGACGTTCGTCGAGCTGGCCAAGGATCCGCGCTACGGCGTCCTGCACATTCGCTACAACGCCGCCCACACCGGCGCCGAGCGCGACGTGTTCCCCAACCTCCCCGCGGAGAATCGGCCCGGTACCGTTGCCTACACGGCCACGCGCTGGGGATCGTTGCTCAAGGCCAAGAACGCGCCCAAGGGCGAGGCGCCCATGCGCGGGCGCGACGCCTACCGTTTCGTGCTCAGCAATCCCAATTTTAACGTGTGCATGACCGGACCTGGGAACGCGGCCGAAATGGACGAAGCGCTGGCCGCTCTCGACGAGGGCCCGCTCGGACACGAGGAAAACGAGCGCATTCGCCGCTTGGGCAAGTACCTCTACGAGCGAGCCCTTCGCAAGGGGTAGCCTTCGCATGCATCCCGCTTTCGCCGTGTTGCTTGCGAGTTTGTGCGCTGACACCGGGACGGTTCCCGACGGGGGCTTGCCGTTGTGGGCGCCGCGACTCAAGCGCGCGGATGTCGAGGACGCGGCGACCTATGGCCTGCGTCGCTGGGGCGAAGGCTACTTCTGGGAAAACGCGAAGTTCGAGGCGCGGGTTGGCCGCGATGGCCTGGTGACGTTCAAGGACAAGCACGGTTCAATGGCGCTCTCGGGTTTTCCCTTCTCCTTCTTGCCCAAGGCGACACAACGTTCGCGGAACCCCCTCGACGGCGTGCGACCTCCGGATTCGGCTTCCCGGCGCGGACCGTGGTTGGAGCCGCCTCGTCAGCCTCCTGTGTCTGACCGCAAGATGGATCAGACTGTGCTCTGTCCGCCGGGTTCGTCCTGCTACGCACTTCCCACTGCCAACATGGTCGAGGTCAACGGAACTTTTGATCTGACCGACGAGATCATGCGCGGCTTGGGCCAGGATCCCTACGGCTTGGAAAAGGCCCGCTTTCTTTCCGCCACGTTCGAATTTCGCATCAAGTTGGCCATCGAGGCGCGTAAGGCCGACCTCAAACGCGCCCTCGATCGCTTGCCCGAAGCTCTCGATGAATTGTGGGGCGATGGCCGCTACAGCGCCCGCGAACGGCGGCGCATTCTCTATGAACTTTGGTACGAGATGGACCAGAGCCTCGAGGGCGAACGCGCGGCCCGCACAATCGACCAGTTCATCCGGCGCCGACTGCCGTGTGGAAGCCCGGACGGATACCCCAAGGGCGAGCTCGATGGCTTCGCCAAGGCCCACCCCGAGGGCCATTTTTCACCCGGCGCGGGGTGTGAGCCTTGAAGACGCGCTAGGTTCGTTCGAGGTACGTGTATCCGGACAAGCCTTCTTCGTACATGCGCAGGAGCGAGCGAGTTTCTTCCAGGCTCATGCCGCTCGATCGCACGGCTTGCTCGGCGAAGCGTCGCACGCGCGCCACCAAATCCTCGCGCGCGTAGCTGACGTACTTGAGCACGTCGGTCACGGTGTCGCCGGTGACCACGTGTTCGATCTGGTAGCCGCCGCCAGGGGCCAGCGAAACGTGCACGGTGTTGGTGTTACCGAAGAGGTTGTGCAAATCGCCCAGGATTTCCTGGTAGGCGCCAGCCAGAAACACGCCGAGGAAGTATTCGTCGCCGGGCACCAGCGGGTGCAGTTCAAGGACGTTCTTGACGTCGCGCCGATCGATGAAGTGGTCGATCTTGCCGTCGGAATCGCAGGTGATGTCGGCCAGCACAGCCCGCCGGGTGGGCTCTTCGCCGAGGCGATGGATGGGCATGATGGGGAACAGTTGGTCGATGGCCCAGATGTCGGGCAGCGACTGGAACATGGAGAAATTGCAGAAGTAGGTGTCCGACAGATTGCGTTCGAGACCCTCGAACTCCTCGGGGACTTCGCGCATGTCGCGCACCAGCTTCAGGATCTTTTGGCAGATGGCCCAGAAGATGTCCTCGGCCACCACGCGTTCGGGCAGCGATAAGCTGCCGAGCGAGAACAAAGACAGAGCCTCTTCGCGGTATTCGAGGGCGTCGTGGTAGGCCTCGCGCACGTTTTTGGTCGAGATGTCGCGCCAGGTGTCGAACAGGTTGCGCACCACGCGCGAGGCATTGTCGGGCAACTTGTCGGGTGCCTTGCCCACGTCGAATTCGCCCACGCCCAGGGCATCCACGACCAGCATCGAGTGGTGCGCGACCACGGCACGGCCGGATTCGGTGACGATGGTGGGCGGGGTCACCGCGGCCGCATCACAGATCTCTTGCAGGCTGAACACCAGGTCGTTGGCGTATTCCTGCAAGGTGTAGTTCATGGACGACGCGAAATTGGTCTGAGAGCCGTCGTAATCGACGCCCAGGCCGCCGCCGGCATCGAAATACTTCAGCGGCGCGCCCAACCGCACAATCTCGACAAAAAAGCGTCCCGCCTCGCGCATGGCATTCTTGACGGCGCGGATGGCGGAGATCTGGCTGCCCAGGTGGAAGTGGATGAGCTCGAAGCAAGACAGCATGTCGATCTCACCGAGGTAGCGCACGGCCTCGACTACCTCACGCGTGGACAGTCCGAACTTCGAGCGATCGCCGCCCGAACCTTCCCAGCGTCCCGAGCCCTTGGAGGCCAGCTTGACGCGAATGCCGATGCGCGGCCGCACGCCGATCTTCTTGGCCGTGTTGGCGATAAGCTCCAGCTCGGAGAACTTCTCGACCACGATCAGGACTTTGCGCCCGAGCTTCGAACACATGAGCGCGGTCTCGATGTATTCCTCGTCCTTGTACCCGTTGCACACGATGAGGGCTTCCTCGTCGTCGAGGATGCCCATCACGGCTAGGAGTTCGGGCTTCGATCCGGCCTCGAGGCCGTAGTGGTACGGCCGCCCGAATAGCGTGATCTCCTCGACCACGTAGCGGTGCTGGTTGACCTTGATGGGATAGACGCCGCGGTAGTCGCCCTTGTACCCGTATTCCGTCATGGCGCGTTTGAAGGCCTCGTGGAGATCCACGACCCGGCTTTTCAGGATGTCGGAGAAGCGTATGAGCAGAGGAAGGCCGATCCCGCGCCGTTGCACTTCGTCGACCAGTTCCTTGAGATCGATGCTTCCGGCCTCGGGCCCTTGCGGATGGCTGACCACGTGGCCAAGGTCGTTGATCGAGAAATACCCGTTCGACCAGTACTTGATGCCGTAGGTTTCAGCGGAATCCGCCACTGTCCACTTGCGTGGCAGACCGTTCGATGTGCTCATGGGCGTACGTTGAAGAAAATCTCGCGTGGATGCCAGCAAAAACGAAGGCCATTGGCAGGACGGTCGGCGCAGGCATGTGGTAGCCTTCGTCTCAATCGTGGCAAGTGCATTTGGACAGCTTTTCCGCATCGCGACCTGGGGCGAGTCGCACGGACCGGGTGTGGGGGTCGTGGTCGACGGCTGTCCTCCGCGCCTGGCCATCAGCCGCGAGGAGATTCAGTCAGAATTGGACCGACGGCGGCCGGGGCAGAGCCGGATCACCAGTCATCGCGACGAGTCCGACCAAGTCGAGATCCTTTCCGGCGTGGAGGACGGCCTGACCACGGGTACCCCGATTGCCTTGCTCGTGCGCAATCAGGACGCGCGCTCGGGCGACTATGACGAGATGCGCACGAAATTCCGACCGTCGCATGCCGATTTCACCTACCAGGCCAAGTACGGCATTCGCTCCGTCGCCGGGGGCGGTCGCGCCAGCGCGCGCGAGACCATCGGCCGGGTCGCGGCGGGGGCCATCGCGCGCAAGCTCCTGGCCGAAGCTGCGGGCGTGGACATCGTCGCCTATGTGAAACAAGTTTGTGACATCGAGGCCGAGGTCGATTCATCCACCGTCACACGTGCGAAGGTCGAAGCCACCATGGTGCGATGTCCGGACGAGAAGGTCGCGCAGGTCATGATCGACCTCATCGACGCTACTCGCAAAGCAGGCGATTCGGTGGGCGGCGTGGTCGAGGCGGTCGCGCGCAAGGTGCCGGTGGGTCTGGGCGAACCCGTGTTCGATCGCTTGGAAGCCGACCTGGGCAAAGCAATGCTTTCGCTGCCGGCGTGCAAAGGTTTCGAGAGCGGCAGCGGTTTCGCGGGCACGCGCCTGCGTGGTTCGCAGCACAACGACGCGTTCTACGCCGATTCTGGTCGCGTGCGCACCCGCACCAACCGCTCAGGCGGCATTCAGGGCGGCATCTCGAACGGCGAGGACATCGTCGTGCGCGCGGCTTTTAAGCCCACCGCTACCATCTTGATGCCGCAAGAAACCGTGGACATCGACGGCAAGCCCACCACACTGCAGGCGCGCGGTCGTCACGATCCTTGCGTGCTGCCGCGGGCCGTGCCCATGGTCGAAGCCATGATGGCGCTAGTTCTGGCCGACCATTTTCTTCGCCAACGCGCCCAGTGCGCGGCTATCGGGGCATGAAGCCTTCCCCGAAGCCCTCGGCGAAGTCCGCGGCATCTCACAAGGGAAAGTCTGCTCCAGACGTCGTAATGCTGGCGCGAATGGTCGAGGGGCCGGTCCCCTATCTCGAAGTTTGCATGCGCGGACCGGTCACCGAGGAATCCATGGCCCGCGTTTTCGAGGGCGTTCGCGTGGAGATCGTTCGACATCAGGCAAAGCGGGTTCTGGTGGACGGGCGGGAGATCTCGGTCGCACTGACCATCTCGGACATGTACGAGCTGGCCAAGACGGTGGGCGTGTCCTTGGCTGGCACCGTGGATCGCTTTGCCCTGGTGCTGCGCCAGGAGGATATCCTGTCCGAAAAGTTCTTCGAGCCCTCGGTAACCCATCGTGGCCTGCCGACCCTGGTGACCGCGGACCTCGACGAGGCAGTGTTCTGGATCACCTCGAAGCTCAGACCCCCACGATAGCGATCGCGGTCGCGTGGAGGTCATGTGCGGGCGCGTCTGCCCATGAAAAAAGGATGCATCAAGTCCGCTTTATCTCCAAGTTCGCGATGCCGACTGAGAGAAGTACGGATTGGCAACGACTTCACGCGAGAAAATGTGCGGAATTCGCCGAAAAATGGTGCCGAAGTCGCAAAATGCTGCGGTCTTGGCACACATGGTCTTTTCTCCTAAAGATGGGCCGCGATTGTATCGAACCCCATGGAGGAGGTTTTCGCCATGACCATCGACATCAACAGCATTCAGTCCACCTACGCTACCCAGGATATCGCCGCGCTGACGTCGGCTTCGACACAGCAGGGAGTCACCGGAACGGGCAGCGCATCGTCCGCCGTCTCCGTGGATCTCTCACAGCCGGGGCAACTGTGGAGCCAGTTGCAGAGCCTCGCGCAGAACAACCCGACCGAGTTCAAGCAGGTCACGGCCGACATCGCCAGCCAGCTCAAGGACGCGGCCTCGTCCGCGACCGGCGGCCAAGCCCAATTCCTCACCAACCTCTCCAACCGTTTTCAGGCCGCCTCGCAAAGCGGGAGCATGAGCGACCTGGCTCCGCCCGCCAGCCAGGGGCAGGGGGTGCACCACGGCCACCATCACCATCACGCTCAAGCCGCGCAATCCACCACTGACAGCTCCCAGTCGAGCAGCACGGGCCAGTCGAGCACCGATTCTCTGATGCAGCAGATTCAGTCGATCATCGCCAACGCGCTTCAGGCTGCGTCGAGTTCGGCAGCTTCAAGCGGCTAGGACTCTTCACTGCCGATTCGCCTTGTGGGAGGGGTCGTACATTCTCGCGTCTTGGGCTAAAGTCGAGCCCAGGTTCCGATGTCGCGCTGGCCAGTCGTATTTCTAGGGTTGCTTTTCCTCGCGGGGTGTCTCGAAGAGGGGCCGGCGCCTTCGGGGCGACGCCTCTTCGCGGGGCTCGACGTCGAGTCGCCAGCCTTCACCAGCGTCGCTTCCGACCCGATGGTGCTCTTCCAGAACCGTCTGGCTGCGGCTACGCCCACCACGGGTGGCTTCTACGATGTGTGGATCTCCGCGTTCGATGGCAGCCAACAACGCAAGGTGCTGGCCAACCGCACGGATCGCTGGGGCGAGCAGGACTGGGGGTGGTCGCAACAAGACTATCCCCTGGCGAACCAACCATCCGTCACGGGCGAACACTACTTCATGGCCAATGAGGCTCTTGTTGCCAGCGGGACTGGAAACACGCCTGTCGCGTCCCTGGTTCGGCTCGGTCCCACCTACGACGAGGAGCTTCGTATCGATGGCATAACCAACTATTCGCGATTCACGCTGCCCATCAGCCTGCTCCTGGAGCAACCGCAGAGCGGTCAATCCTGCCCGGGATTTCCCGGCTTGCAGAACAACTGCCCGCAGCTCTTCTTCGAACGGCCGGCGCAGGTCGGCGAGAGCTACCCCACCTTGTTTCTTTGGGACGGCCAAAACCAGTTTCCCATCGGCAAGGACTCGGGTTCCTTTCAAATTCAAACCATGGGCAGCGGAGCGTCCTACTTCGTCCTCGATAGTTCACGCACGTTGACGCGTCTGCATCGGCCAGGCAACGCACTCGAATCCCTGCGCGCGAATGTGTCGCGCTTCTACGTGAGCGGCGACGAAAGGTACGTCGCCCTTGCCGTGACGGATCCCGGCAAGTCCATGACCGTGATTCGCGACCTGACCACGGGGGTGGAAATTTCCCCGGCCACGCCCAACCCATCGGCCTGGGGCGGATTCCAGGGCAGCAGCTTCTACTACTCCCAAAGCGCAACGTCCGCCGCGCAAGCAGAGTTACACACCCTCAATTTGACGACCGGGGATGACAGCGTGACCCTCGTTCCTCGACCGCTTGTCGACATCGCTGGCACACTGGATCGGCCGGGCAGCGACGAGCGACTCGTTCTCGACAGCGCCGGACGTGGGGTTTTCACCGGCAAGGGAGACCTCATCGTTCGACGGGTGGTGTCGGCGACGCTTATCACACCCAACTTCACGCCGGACGGTGCCTACCTGACCTACATCGCGCAGGCAACAGCGACACTCTTCGACACCGGCCAGCAGGGCGCGTTGGTCTTTCAAGACGCCGAACTTCTGCAACCCCCGGTCACGGTTTCGCCGCCAGGGCTGGTGGTGAGCGCGCAGAATGGTTCCAGCTACTTTTTCACCAACGGCGACCACGGGCCGATTCTGATCTTCTGGGCCCATCTTGGCCGGGCCAGCTCGGATCTCTATTTCGCCGACTATCCAGGGGGCGGTTTGCCGACCAACATGCGCCTCATCGCGCGCTCCATCATGTCGGTGTCGATTTCGGCGCATGTTCTCTTCGGCATCTTGAACGTCTCGCAACAGGATGAGGTCGGCGATCTAGTCTACCGGAACATCGACACCGGCGTGGATACGCTCTATGCCCACGCGGTTGCGGAGGCGGTCGAGTACGCTCCGTCCGGCGCGGACCTCTCGGGAACATGGACCGCCTACCTCGTGCGCGGACGCGCCGATTCCGACCACTCCGGGCTTTGGCTGACCACGCTCGCGCCTCCCGAGAAGTTGGACGGGGGCGCGGACTAGCGTGAATTCGCTTTTCGCCGTGGTTCTTCTCATCGCCGCTCCCATCGACGGTGGCAGCGAGCCTAGCGCGCCGGCCGTGGACGGTGGTGCGAGCGATGCACTGGGCATTCCCGACGGCGGCGTGGCCGATGCTGCTGCCGTTCGCGGCGATGTCGTCCACCTCGAAGAAGTTGTTCGCGTGCCCCTTTTCAAGTTTGGCGGCAAGGTGCTCGCGCGCGGCACACGCGTTCCGCTGGTGGGCGCCCTGGTGCGCGCGGGGGTGGGCGAGGCCGCCAGCACCGAAACCGACGCCGACGGCCGTTTTTCCGTCGAGATCCCGTCCGGCACACACCAGCTTCGCGTGCAGTGTCCAGGCTACGCACCCGCAACGCGCGAGGTGACGGTGGTGGCCGACACGCGCGGCTTCATCGTGCGGCTCGAACCGCGCATCGAAGGCGAACGCTACGAAACCGTGGTCACCGCCGATCCGATTGAGCATCCATCGGTACCCATCAAGAAAGAGGAGCTGGTGCACACCGCCGGCTCGTTCGGCGATCCCTTCCGCGTGATCGAGTCCCTGCCCGGCGTGGCGCAGACCACTTGGCCCTTGCCTTTCTATGCCATTCGCGGCGCCAATCCCGGCAACACGGGATTCTTCATCGACGGTGTGCGCGCGCCAGCCCTGTTCCACTTCGCGCTCGGTCCCTCGGTCATCCATCCCTACTTCATCGAGGGAATCGAATTCTATCCCGGCGGCTATCCGGTGAACTACGGGCGCTACGCCTCGGGCATCGTGGCCGCGCAAACCGCGAATCCACCCACCGATCGTCTGCACCTCTCGGCCGACATCCGCCTCTTCGACGCAGGCGGCATCGTGGCCACGCCCTTCGATGGCGGCAAGGGCACCCTCGCAATCGCCGGCCGCTACTCCTACACCGGCTATCTTCTGTCGGCCTTTTCCAGCGCTTACTCCGTCGATTACTGGGACTACCAGGTGCGAATCGAACACTCCCTGGGGCCGGGCAAGCTGACTTTGTTCGCCTTCGGCTCGGGAGATAACCTCGAACAAAAGAACCCCGACAACACCGACTGGGGCTTCGTGGGCGAGCCGCAGACCATCGCCCCTGGGCTGGCCAAATTGATGTTCCATCGCGCGCAGCTGCGTTGGGATGGTTCGGTTGCGGGTGGCCACTTGAGCGTGGCGGCCGTGGCCGGCCTGGACGATTCGACTGTCAGTTTGACCTCGATCTTTTCCCTGCCCGTGGGCAGCCGAATGTACTCGCTGGCGCCACGGGTAAGTCAAGCCTGGTCGCTCGCTCGCTGGCTGGACGTGGAGGTGGGCGCCGATGCCGATATCCAGCGCTTCCGCCCGACCTCACTGGTCGCCGCGAGCGGCGGATTCCTGTCGGACAACTACGAGACCGACCTCTTTCACAACCGCGATGCTGTCTCGGCAGGTGGATACGTCGGTCTCGCCTTGCGCGCGGGAAGCAGGCTGATCGTTACGCCAGGGCTGCGCTACGACGCCTTTTTCGAGCAAGGCACCTCCAGCATTGCACCGAGTCCGCGCCTGCTCGTTCGCTACCGGGTGGGGCCGCGCGATTGGCTGAAGGTTTCGGCTGGGGAGTTCTCGCAAATGCCCAGCCTGCCCGTGGGCGTGCCTGGCTTCGATTCGTTTGGGCTCGCCACCTACGGGTTGCAGCGCTCGCGCCAGGTGTCCTTCGGAATCGAGTCGGCGCTCGAGGATCGCCTGGGCCTCGACCTCAACCTGGATACCTCTCTTTTCTACCAGCGGCTGCACCTTTCGGACATGCGGAGCTCTCTCATCCCGGATCCGGAGGCACAGGACCTGCTCGAAATGCGCGAAGGCGAGAGCTATGGCCTGGAAGTGCTGCTTCGGCGACCCATGCGACACAAGCTCTACGGCTGGCTGTCCTACACTTTGTCGCGTTCGTTGCGCGTGGTCGACGGGATTATCGCTCCATCGGATTGGGACCAGCGGCATATTCTCAACCTAGTGGTTGGCTATCGCTGGCCGCGCAACTACTCGACCTCGGCGCGCTTTCACTACAACAGTGGCCGGCCCTTTCCCCTCTACAGCGCACGTACCTACGAAGTCGAGAACTACGTGAACCTGCCCGCCTTTCCCCAGCTCGACCTGCGCGCCGACAAGCGCTTCTTTCTCGACAACTACCTGCTCGACATCTACTTGGAGCTGGTCAACGCCACCCTCAGCCGCGAGGTCTACGACATCCAGCGCGACCAGTCCGGATCCATCGTGGAGAGCGCCTACCGCCTGGTCCTGCCCTCGGCCGGCGTGCATATCGAGTGGTAGGGGCTGGTCATTCGTCGGACGCAGGTTGACTCACGCCCGCACTCGGTTGAAGCTCTTGCCCATGAAGCGTGCACGGCTGCTCTTTGGGGTGCTTTCGGTCTTGCTGGCCATGTCCGGTCCGGCGGTGGCCGATGAGGCGGCGATTCACTACAACCAGGGGCTGATTCTCAAACGGCAGGGGAAGGCGGAGGAAGCCATCGCGGAACTCAAGCAGGCGGTCGCGGCCCGCAAGGACTACGCCGCGGCCTGGTTCGCCCTGGGGAATATCTATCGCAACGAAGGCGACTACGAGAATGCCTTGCCGGCCTACCAGAAGACGGTCGCGTTGCAGGCCGCGAATTCGGACGCGCACGCCAACCTGGGGGCGCTGCTTGTTCGCATGAAGCGCGTCGAGGAGGGCATCAAGGAACTGGTGACAGCCATTTCGCTTGATGACAACAACTACGAAGCGCGCGCCACCCTGGGGATGGCTTACCGGCAGAAGGGCGATTACCCCAAAGCCATCATCCACCTGCGGCGGGCGACCGACCTCAAGCCCGGCGAGGCGCTTGCCTGGCTGAATCTCGGTGTCGCGCTGACGAGGACCTCGGACAAGGAAGGCGCGGCGACTGCCTTTAGGAAAGCCATCGACATCGACCCCAAGAACGGGCAGACCCACTTCGATCTGGCCGTGGTGTACCGGCAGCAGAAGCGCATCGACGACGCGATTCCGGAATACCAGGAGGCGGTCAAGCTCGACCCGCTGCTTTCCGGCGCGTACTACGACCTTGGCCTGCTCTACTCGCAGGATCGCCGCTACGAGGATGCGCTGGCCGCTTTCAAGAAGTATCTGGCCACCAACGACAAGCACGACCCGGCATCGCAGCGGGACTCCGAGGAGCGCATCAAGTCGCTCGAATCGGGCGCGGGGAAGAAGAAGTAGCTAGAACCTGATTAGAACCTGATGCCCATGAAGGTGCGCAGGACTTGCGCGGCGCTGGCGTCTTCGGGGGTGCTCCACAGGGTGTTGTTGACGTCGGGGTTCGAGCGGCTGAGCGCGGCCATGGGCCAGAACACGCCCCAGGTGAAGCCGGCGTAGATGTTCTCGCGCCGGTTGCGGTACTGCAGGCCGAGATCCATTTCCACGCCGTAGTTCATGGAGTTTCCCGGCGTCGACACGGGGACCGGCGCGATGCTGTAGATGACCGAGCCGGAGATTCCGACCTCGCGAATCTTGCTGGAATCGAGGTCGAGCCAATAGGCAATGCTGGGCTTGAAATAGATAGCGTTGGTCACGGTGCCCAGAATGCGCCGGAAGAGGATTTCGTCCACGTGGTACTCGGGCGAGAAGTGGAAGTCGTTCAGATTGTGGTCGCCCCTCGGCTGGGGCACGAACTTCCAGCGGTAGTTGAGGTAGGGATAGTAGAGGTTGTTGGAGGTTCCGTCGGTCGAGGCAAGTTCTGCTTGATCGCCCGTGGCGCCGCCGGTCTCGAACCCAATGAAGAGAGAGTCGCTGTAGAGCTTGAGGTCGGCGGCCAGAACGAATCCGGCCTGCAGAATGCTGAGGCCTTGGTCGCCCAGCACGGCGTTGTTCTTCGGGCTGTTGTCCAGAAGCAGCGGTCCCGCGTTGCCCATCCTTCCGATTAGTGCATTACCTTCAAACTCCAGCGTGAGAGCCTTCCATCCCAGCTTGAACCACAAGCTGGGGATGAAGAGCAGCGCGTTAACGTTCGTTGTCATGGAATTCCCAAAATCCGCGGTGGTCAGAGGAGTCTGGGTACTGACATTGCTGCTTCCGGTGGGAGTTGGCGAGCCCACGAAGGGGTTTGGGTACGGGCTGATGGAAAAAGTCGCGTAGTCCTGGCTGCGGTAGACGAGCTGCGCGCCGTAGTTGACGGCCACGTCTCCCGCCGCGATTCGCTCGCGCCAAGTCTTGGGGTCGTCGATGCGGGTCAGCGCGGCCGTGAGCTGCGTGACGTCGTCCTTCTGGGACAGGTCCAAGGGAAAACCGCCAGTATTGTTTACGCCAAGGTTGGTGTAGCCGATGTCGTAGCCTTGGGCGCCGAAATCCCAGGAGACGGCGAGCTGGTGGCCGTAGATCGTGGTGAGGACCATGAGGCGATCCACGACGGTGCCACCCTCGCAGTCGGCGCAATCGCCGCGGTTGAAATACATGCCGCGTCCGAAGTGCCAGGGCATGCGACCGAAGCGAAGCGAGCCCAGCTCGGTGTCGATCTCGCCCCATGCCTGCTTGGCGAGGATGCTGGAGGCATAGCTCGTCTGGGTGTTTGAAAGAATGTCGGTAGGTGCCGCGGAACTGGTTTGTCCAACTGGGCTTGATTGGTTGGTGCTCGGGTTCGTTTGGTAGGGGTTCACCAGCGAGTCGGGAGTGGAACCCAGAATCAAATTGTCGAACACGTCGAACTGGGTGCGCACCCGAACCTGATCGGAGATATTCAGGGTGGGTTCGATGCGCAGACGCATGTTGGCATTGCCCAGGCCCTTGTTGCTGCAGGTAGCGGGGTTTGTCCCCGAACTCGTCCCGTTCTGTCCCACTCCGCCGTTGGGAAGGCATTCTGCTGGAACGGGGAAGGGTGGCAGGGCATTGGGCGATGTACCGCCGCCGGTGTTGTATCCCTGGCCCATGTTCATGTCGTAAAGGTAGTCGGTGCGCAGGCGGTAGTAGCCGTCGAACTCGACGACCTTGGTCCTGCGCCGGGCCTGGTTGAGGTAGCCGCCTTCTTCGTCTTTGCTGGGCGGCGCCTTGTCTTCCGCGTCCGGTGCCAGCTCCGCGGGGCCTTCTTCCTTTTCTGGGCCGCCTTTCGGCCCAGGAGGCGCCATGCCGCCAGGCCCCCCCATGCCAGGGCCCATGCCGCCCATCTGGGCCATGACGGGTGGGGCCATGGTCAGGGCGAGGGTGATGGGCAGGCCGGTCGCCAGCCAAGAAAGCATTTTGCCTGCCTTTTCGGACATTTTGGTTACCTCGGTCGTTCGTGGAGTACTCAAGCCAGCGCCCTTATAGCAAGAGCCCAGGGCGGCGGAAACCCCTACGCGCGCGGCTTCGACATTCTCCCGGCCGCCGGAAGTCGCGGAATATCTGACCCTTCGTCTGCGGCGTATCAGAAAGCTGACGATCTACCCGTCGTTTTTCGGCGAAAGCGCGGCCTGGGCGATGGTATGGCTCTTGCCAAGCTGAGCAACCATGACAAAGACCCCGTTCATCTGGATGGGACGGCGCAGACGTCAGCTATGAGGACATGTACGCCTTGGATCCCTCGGCCGGCATGACTATCACGCGTACCTACTCCACTACAGGCCCGATGCTGATGATGCATACCTGCACGCCAGCCCTGCCCGCGTGCGGGGCGCCCGGGGTGGTCTCGGTTTCGACCATCGTCCAGGACTTGGCCGCGGCGGACGTGCAGGCCGCGTTCTCGCTCGCCGCGCCCCCGGTCTACGGTGTCGACGAGCGGCCCGAGGATGGCCAGGTTTGGTCCATTGTGCTTGCCGGTGCGGGTGCCGGTGCGGGAAGGATTTTTGTCGGCGGGCCTTGCCCGTCGCCCATCATGGATTCGTACCGGCCCATCCCGGCGGGCGTGCAGCGCCTGGCCGACGATCTCAAGAGCCTGGCCGTGCGGTCGAACCTACGTGCACGGGGCTGTGAGGTTTCCGCCATTGCCGGTTTTCGCGCGGAAATTGGCTCGCGTTCGCGTTTCATCGGATACTTTGGGGGCGTGACTTCCTCCGAATTTCGCCGCGCCTGCGGTCAGCTGTTGTCCGTGGGGTTCGATGGACCGAGTCCGCCCCCGGAGCTGATCCGGCGTATCGCGCGCTCCGAGGTCGGTGGGGTCATGCTTTTCCGGCCCAACGTCGAAACGCCCGCGCAGGTCGCCGGGCTGGTGCGCGCACTGCGCGAGGCGAGCCCCACCGAGGTGCATCTGGTGGTGTCGGTGGATCAAGAGGGCGGTCGCGTGCAGCGCCTGCGCGCGCCTCTCACGCCTTGGCCCGACATGTTTTCCGTCGCGGCCGCGGGTGACGTGCGCCGCACGCGCGTGGTGGGCGCCGCCCTCGGACGCGAGATCGCCGCGCTCGGCATCGGTTGGAACTTCGCGCCGGTGCTCGATGTGAACACCAACCCGAACAATCCCGTCATCGGGGATCGCGCCTTTGGCAACCACCTCGAGGTGGTCGAGGATCACGCCCTGGCTTTCTGGCGCGGCCTGCACGACGCCGATGTGCTTGGTTGCGGCAAGCATTTTCCCGGCCACGGCGACACACACGCCGACTCGCACCTCGAACTGCCACGCGTGGATCACGATAACCGGCGTCTGCATTCGGTCGAGCTGGCGTCGTTTGCCACCGCGGTTCGCGCCGGCATGGAGGCTTTGATGACCGCGCATGTCCTTTATCCAGCCTGGGATGCCAAGTTGCCAGCCACGCTCTCGCGGCGCATCGCCCACGACATCTTGCGCGGAGAACTTGGTTTCGCGGGCATGCTGGTAAGCGACGACCTCGGCATGCGCGCGGTGGCCGACCACTACGCCGTCGAGGATCTCGTGGTGGAAAGCCTGCTCGCGGGCGTCGATCATTTTCTCGTCCGCGAACCCATCGAGCGCCAGACGCGCGCTTTCGCGGCCCTGGTCAAGGCTGGCGAGGCCAGGACCGAGGTGCGCGAGCGCATCGAGGAGAGCGCGGCACGTGTGGCGCGATTCAAAGCCAAGCTGCGCGTCCCCATGCCCGCCGCGGGCGATGCCTTGCTCGCCCAGCTTGGCACGCCGGAGAATCAGGCGCTTGCGGCGTCCTTCGTGCGTGTCATCCCCTTTGCCACCTTCGATTCACCCGTGGTGGACGCCTAGTCACCCGGGGCGCACTCCTGGCTTCCGCCCGGTGCCATCGCCAGCGTTGCTTGTCGTTCTCCGTGACACTGGGGCGAATCGTGAGTAGATCTCAGCCCGCCGTGAACGCCCTGATTTTCGATTGCGACGGAACCCTTGCCGACACCATGCCGGTGCACTACCTCGCCTGGAGGGAGATCTTGAAACCCTATGGCATCACCTTCGCCGAGGATCGTTTCTACGCCATGGGTGGCATGCCCACCGGGGAAATTGTGGAGCGCCTATTCTCGGAAGTCGACAAAGTGCCTGACGTGCCCGCGCTGACGCGGTTGAAGGAAGAGGCGTTCGTGGCCAGGGCGAGCGACATTCGCCCCATCGAGAAGGTTGTCGATGTCGCGCGTCGGGCTCGCGGAAAAATGCCCATGGCCGTGGCGTCGGGCGGGCATCGCACTATGGTCGAGCTGACCTTGCGCCGCATCGGCATCTTGGATTGGTTTTCGGTCTTGGTCACGGCCGAGGACACGGCCAAGCACAAGCCAGAGCCCGACGTGTTTCTGGAGGCGGCCAAGCGTTTGGGCGCGGCGCCCGCCGACTGCACCGTCTACGAAGACACCGACCTTGGCATCGAAGCGGCGCGCCGGGCGGGCATGCGCTGGGTCGACGTGCGCACGATGTAGTGATTCGACTAATTGATCGGAATATCGGGGTTGGTTGACAGCCCGAGCGAGGTCGTGATGAGCAGGTTCGACTGGGTCATATGGCGCTCGGCGGAGAAGAAGTCGAGCGGGTAGCTCGTGCCCTGGGTGAGCCCCAGCGAGTCGAGGGCAACGCTGGCCGGCTCGCGGCCGTGGACGCCGCCTAGGTTGATGACCAGCTGGTTGTCGATGTAGACGAAGACGTCATCGTCGCCGCTGAAGTTGAAGGTTTCGCCACCCTGGTAGGTAAACACGGTGTGGATCTCCACGGTAAAGGAGTAGTTGTGGGGCTCGCGTTGATTGCCAAACTTGGTTGCGTATGTGGTGCCGTCGTCGATGGGGAAGAAGCCGCCGCCTGGGCTAAGCGGCGGGCCCGCGCTGAGGCTGTCGTACGAGTAGGTTCCGTCGGCGTTCTTGTTGAGCGTGAGCGGGATGGCTTGCGGGATGTTGGTGCCGTCGACATCGCGGTACCATTTGTCGAAGGCGGCCTGGCCATGGGAGGCCAGGGTGGTTCCCGAAGGGTTCTTGTATACCGGCTTGTGATCCGAACCGAGCTGGTCGGCCACGATGTCCTTGTCATCCCATGGACCAAGATAGTTCGTGCTTGGGTTTCCGCTCTGGTCGGTCTTGGGGACGTTTTCGAAATCGGGATCCGTGGTCGCATCGTTCGCGTCGTAGAACTTGAAGTCGCGGATCAACATGGTCAGTTGCCCCGGCGTGGTGCTGGTCGCGATCCCACCGGTCCCGCTCGTGGCTCCGCCCACGCTTCCGTCGAGTTTCAGAATCAGTCCACCCGCACCACCACCTCCACTTGGATCCGGTGTCCCCACTGCTCCGCTGTTGTTGCATCCGGCCCAAGCGGCAACAAGAGCTATCATGAAGAGCTTGCTAGTCATGTTGGCGTCTCCTCCTAGAAGCTTGACCAAGTCTAGCGCCCATGGAGCTGGGACGCTCGCGGATTTTGAGCTAGTTGGTGACCGGCGTTCCACTTTGGTCGCAGGAATAGAATGAGTTGTACTGTCCGATGACCTTCGCGCCATTGCCACTCACGTTACTTTGCCAGGCGCAGGTCGGCATACAGCAGTCCTGCATGGTGGTGGTGGTGTAGCCCGACTTGAACGAGGAATCCCCGGCGGCCTGGTCGGGCGTGAGAACCGCGGTGTTGACGGCCGGCAGACCTTGGGGCGCCAGCTTGCAACCCGTGACCTCGGTGAGGTGGATCGGACATTCGACCCGCTTGGCGTAGATCTGCCAATTGATGTGGTAGTAAGTGTTGGGATCGTTCGACTTGACGCAGGATCTGACGGATTCATCGGTCACGGCTTGCGAATTGGCCTCGATCTTCGCGCATGCGGTCACAACGTTGCTTTGGCAAGCTGTTGAAGACAGGCTGGCGGTGTTGACGAGGTCGTACTGTCCCTTGCATCCGGCGACCTGGGTGGCGGCGTTCAGCCCGCCCGCGCCCGGTTCACCGTCGGGCGGAAAATTGGTGTAGAGGTACTTGCCAGACGCGCTCGTCATTCCCGCGCTGGGTGCGCAGGCGTCGAAGGCGCCGAAGCCGCCCGCCGCCATGTACACGTCGAAGTTTTTGCCGCCGCCCGCCGAGGTGTTGAACGCCTGCACGACCAAGGGCGGGGGAATGGGGATGGCCGACTTGCCGCCGCCGTTCACCTGCGCCTCCGCTTCAGGGAGATAGAACACGAGCTGGTAGCACTGGCAGCAGCTGTTGGTCTGGCTGCCGTCGATGCCGCCGGTTTCGACATCGTGGCCCACCACCGCGTAGTTGAGGCCCGCGTTGCCGTCGTCGATCGCGGCCTGCGCCATCTCGTCGGAGAAGAGCATGAAGCGTGGACAGAGGAAGTTGACCTGCGCGCCCTGCTTGGTGCCTTCGCACGCATTTTGCCCCTGCGCGCACACGCCGCCGCCTGGGCTGGTGGCCACGCCGGACTGGCAGCCCGTGATCCAGAACTGGTTGATCATCTGATTAGGCGCCCCCAGCGCGTAGCTGCCCGACGTGACCAACGCGGAGTCATTCGTGGTCGCCGCGTCGCTGGACGATCCTCCGTTGCCGAGCGCGCCGCCGTTGCCCTGGGTTCCGCCCGCGGATATGGAGCCACCCGTGCTGGACCAACCACCGGTGCCGGGTGCGCCCCCGGCTGGGTCGGCGGAGCCGCCACTCCCACCGCCACCGTTCGCGCCGCCAGCGCCGCCCGCCGCAAGCGCGGTTCCAGTAGAGCCGCCGCTGCGCTCGGCGCCGCCCGAGCCCACGCTACCGCCGGTGGCGTTGCCGGCGGGTTGGGTGGGGCCCGCGCAGGTCGCCACGAGGGATAGAATCGCCGAGGCCAACGGGCCGGCAAGATGAACACCTGTACTGCTCGGTCTCATCGGGGATGGTCCTTCTGTGCTTCTCGCCACGATTGCTCGCCTTGGTGGAAGGTGGGCCACCCGAGGAAGCCAATTCCTCGTCGTGACTCAATCCAAGTCTACATGGGCCGGACGGGCATATTGAGAGAATGTTGCGGTTCAAGTCGGAGCAACCGCGGGTGCACTGCGCAGCGGTGGACAGCGCGGTCCGGCGAGGGCGAGCAAACCCCAAAAAGAAATAGGGCCGCGAATGCGGCCCTGTCTCGGAAAGAATGCGGTGGCTGTGGCTAGAAGATCATGGCGCCTGAGATGCCCCAGACCTGCACATCGTACGGAGGACTGAAACAATCGCTGCTGCTGCTGTCGCTGCACCCTGCGTAGTTCCGGCGCGTGTAGTTAAGAAGGCCGCCTATTGCTATGTTGCCAAGGGGGACGAAGACGCCTGCGTTGAAGCCATATGCTAGGCCGCTCGCACTGCCGCTGGAGGAGGTTCCAGAGTAGCTATCCGAAATACTGATCGATTCGCCAAATAGTCCCAGCTTCGGCCCCAGGACGATTTCGAGCATGGGCAGCGGAATGTGGAAGAGAGGGCTGAAGGTGATGTCTACGACCACATCAGTGTAGGAAGAGTCTGGGGTCGAATTGGGGTTCATGACGTCGATGTTGAACTCGCCATTTAAGGAAAACGCCGGACCGACGTGTCCGCCAAAGAGCGCGCCTAGACGAAGTCCGGTGGAGTACCCGTTGGATGCATCCCCAGTCGGAATACCGAGCCCTATGTACGGAATGATGATGAACCCGCGTCGAAACTTGGGTTCTGACGGAGGCGGCGCATAGACGGGCGGTGGCGCGTAGCCGGGCGGTGGCGCGTAGCCAGGCGGCGGCGCGTATCCGGGCGGCGGCGCGTATCCAGGCTGTTGCGCGGGATATGCCGGCTGCTGATACTGCTGCGGGTATTGCTGCGGTTGTTGGTATTGCGGCGGGTACTGCTGGGGCTGCTGATACTGCTGCGGCTGCTGATACTGCTGAGGCTGCTGGTACTGCTGCGGTTGCTGGTATTGCTGTGGCTGCTGGTAATCTTGTTGTGGATACGCCTGCTGCTGCGGGTAGGCAGGCTGGGCGGGATACTGTTGTTGCTCCTGGGCGCCCGCTATTCGTGGTGCCACGGATGCAGTGACAAGGAATCCCAAAGAAAGTGCCAACGGTCGAGCCAATGAGCGCATCAGTCCCTCCAAGTGTGAAGAAACCTTTGTATCATGGATCTGCGGATTCCGCCTCATTGGGACAGCGCGGTTTTCCAGGCGGCGAACCCGCCGCCAGCGCGCGCGGCCTTGACCGCTGCCAGCCCTTCGGCGAACCCGCCTTGGGCTAGGCGGTACTCAATCCACGCCCATTTCGGCGATTCGCCGACCAGCTTCACGCGCCCGCGCAGAGCCGTGCGCAAGAGCGCGAGTTTGGCTTCCAGAATGGCGATATCCTCGAAGGGCGCGCGGTCGAGCGGGGTGTTGCGTTTGGCCACGAAGGACGCGACGGTGATGACCAGGCGAGGCGCCAATTCGGCGAGTTCCAAGGAGAAGCGAATCATCTCATCCACGTCGGCCATGGTTTCGCCGGGAAGGCCGAGAATGGCGTAAACCTTGAGAGCGGCCATGCCATGCGCGCGGCAGAGACGGGCGGCGTTGCGTAGATTTTCTTCGCTGGTGCCGCGTTTGATTTCATCGCGCATGTGCTGGGACGCACCGTCGGAGGCGGTGGTTAGCGTGCGGTAGCCGCCCGCCGCCAGCAGGCCGACCAGCTCGTCGTTCAACCGGTCGGCGCGCAGGCTGGACACGCCGATGCTGCGGCCCGAATCGACCAGCGCGCGCAGGATGGCCGGCAGGCGAGGGTGATCGGTGACCGCGGCGCCCACCAGTCCCACGCGACGGGCGTGGTCCGGGATCTTGGACAGGATCTGATCGGGCTCGACTTTGCGCATGCCTCCGTTGGTCGACCGGCGCATCACGCAGTAGGTGCAGGTGCGGCTGCACCCGCGCGCCGCCTCGATGAGAAACATGTCCGAGAGCTCGGTGTGGGGCGTGATGATTTGGGAATGGGCGGGCAAGCGGGCGTTGCTGGCGGCGAGAACGGCGGGCGGCTGCTCGCCGTGGATCGCTGGCACAAAGAAGCCGGGCAGCTTCGCCAGGGTTCCGAGCAGCGCACGTTTGTCCGGGCTGTCGCGAAAGGCTTGCACCCAAGTCGCCACGGCTTCTTCGGCTTCGCCCATGACGATGACGTCGGCCATGGGACCGGCAGGTACTGGATTGGAAAAGGTGAGCGGTCCGCCCACCACGACCAGGGGCCAGCGCCGCCCAGGCACGTCGCGTTCCGCGGCGAGCGCCGGAATGCCGGCCAGATCCAGGCAAGATACCAAGCCGGCCAGCTCAAGCTCGTAGCTGAGCGAAAATGCGACGATGGAAAAATCGGCCACGGGCCGATTGGATTCGTAGGTGCACAAACTCTCGCGCCGGGTGCGGGCGTCGGCCACGTCATCGGGCAGGAAGGCGCGCTCGGCGGTGATGCCGGGCAGGGCGTTCAGTTCGCGGTAGATGGTCTGGAAGCCGAGCGACGACATGCCCACGTGATAGGGGCTTGGATAGACCAGGGCGATGGCCAACTCGCCCTGCGCGAAGATCGTGCCTTTCTCGTCGGCCAGTCTTTGCTCGCGCAGTTCGCGGAAGGATGTCACTTGCCGGGCTCGATGAGATTGCCGTCGAGGTCGCGGTGTTCGACCTCGGCGATCTTGCGCAGGGCCGCTTCGTTGCTGGCGCGGTCGCCGACCACGACAACAAGCAGGTTGTCGGGCCGGAAGTACTTGCGCGCCATCTGGCGGACTTGCGCTTTGTCCACGGCCGCGATCTTGGCCACGAAGCTGTCGAATTCGGTAGGCGGCAAGTCGTACACCGCCAGGCCGGTCATCTGCCCGGCCAGCTGGCTGGGCGTGGCGAAGCGTGCCGGGAAGGCGCCGATGATTTCGTCCTTGGTTTCGGCCAACTCCTTGTCGGTGACATCGTCGTCGCGCAGCTTTTGGATCTCTTTCAGGATCTCGTCCACGGCATCGGCGGTGTGCGCGGCCACGAATTCGCCGCTGACCGTCCACGGGCCCTGGGCGCGCCGGGCATCGAACTGCGAGCCCACGCCATAGGTCCAGCCCTTGGTTTCGCGCAGGTTCATGGTCAGGCGCTTGAAGGTGCCGCCCAGAATTTGGTTGGTCACCAGGGCGCGATAGTAATCGGGATTCTTGCGTTCGAGGCCGGGCAAGCCGATGCGAATCGACGATTGCGGCGCGCCCGCCTTGTCGACCAGGACAATGCGCGGCTTGTCGGGCGCCTCGACCTTGGGCAGCTTGGTCGCGGGCACTTTCTTGGCTTTCCAGCCCGCCAGCAAGGGCTCCAGTTTCGCGTGCACTTGCTTTTCCGTGATGTCGCCCGAAACGACCAGCACGGCATTGTTGGGGGCATAGAAAGTCTCGTGGAAGCGTTTCAGGTCGGCGGGAGTTAGTTTGGCAATCGCTTCCTGCGTGCCCGCGTCGGGCCAGGCAAAGGGGTGGTCGTCGCCCCACAGCGCACGTGCGAAGACTTGGCCGGCGACCATGGGCGGATAGTCTTTGCGCTGGGCCAGCGACGAGACCACGTTGTCGACCACGCGCTCGAAATCGTCCTTGGTGAAGGCCGGGTGGAGCAAAACATCGGCCCAGACATCGAGGGCGCGATCCAGATTTTCGGCGAGGACGTTGAGCGACACCGCGGAAGCGTCCCAGGTGGCGTGGGTGGTGAGCGCGGCACCGAGCTGGGCGACCTCGCTCGCGATCTGGGTCGCGCTTCGCTTTTGGGTTCCCTCATCGAGCATGTTGGCCACCAGGCTGGCCAAACCGGGTTTGCCCTTGGGATTGGTGCTGCCGCCGCTCTTCACCACCAAGTCAACGCCGACCAAGGGCAACTTGTGCGATTCGGCTAGAATGACGGGCAGGCCATTCTTCAATCGGAAGCGCTTCACTGCCGGCACCCTGAAAGGGTGTTTTTCGCCCGGCCCGGGCAAGCTGGCGCGGAAGGCCGCATCCGGCGAGATGCGCGACGCGGGCTTTTCCCGCGCAGTTGGCGTGGCCACGCCGCCGTCATAGGGCGATGGCTTCCTCGAGCTCGCGGCCGGCACCTTGGTCAGGCGACCCATGATGGGCGCCTTTGCATTCGGCTCGACATCCACGACCACGCGGCTGGCATCGGTCAGGATCCTTCCCGCCCAGGTCTGCAAACCGTTCCCCGTGGCTTGAGCATAGCGTCCGAGATCCCGGCGCAGGTAGCCCGTGTCGTTGGCGAAGGTCGCGTAGTAAAGCAGCCGGCTCGCCAGGCCGGAGAGCGGCTCCATCGAGCGTAGAAGATCGGTTTCGACTTGGTTCTTGGCGCGCTCGACTTCCTCGGGCGAAGGCGGCTCCTTGCGCAGCCTGGCCAGCTCCTCGTCGACGACCTTTTCGATCTCCGCCAGCGGGTGGCCCGGCATGGCGGTGTAGGAGATTTCGAATTCGCCGCCGTACAGGCGGCTGCCGTGCGTGGCCGACACCGATTGCGCGATCTTGAGGTCGTGGACCAGGCGCTGATGCAGGCGCGAGCTGCGGCCGTCGCCGAGAATATTGGCCAGCATGTCCAGCTCGGCGTCGCCTGGCGCGAAGACCGGCACCGTGGTCCACACCATGCGCCCGCGCGGCAGGCTGATCTTGGCTTCCATGGCTAGCCGCTCTTCGCCGCGCGCCTGCGGGAGGGCGGGCACGGGCACCCGCGCGATGGGCGGGCCGGCAACGATGGGGCCGAAATATTTTTCCACCAGGCCCTTGGCGATGGCCGGGTCGACGTCGCCCGCGATGAGCAAGACAGCGTTGTTGGGCGCGTAGTAACGGCTGAAGAAATCCTTCAAGTCCGCCTCGGAGGCAGCGTCGAGATCCTCCATCGAACCCACGACTTCGTGGCGATAGGGATGTCCCGCCGGGAACAGCGCCTCCAGTTCGACCTTGGCAACCCCGCCGAGCGGGACGTTTTCCACGCGCTGGCGGCGTTCGTTCTTCACCACGTCGCGCTGGTTGGCGAAGGTTTCTTTGAAAGAGGGACGCTCAAGCAAATAGCCCATGCGCGAACTTTCCAGCCACAGGCCGAGTTCGAGCTGCGAGGCGGGCAGGGTCTCGAAGTAGTTCGTGCGGTCCGTGCCGGTCGATCCGTTGCGCGCCGAAGCCCCGGCCTGGCCCAGATACTTGAAGTAGGCGTCTTCCGGGATGTGCTTGGAGCCCTGGAACATCATGTGTTCGAACAGGTGCGCGAAGCCGGTCTTGCCGGGCGCCTCGTCCTTCGAACCGACCTTGTACCAAACCTCGACGTGGGCGATGGGGACGCGGTGGTCGACGTGCAGGATGACGTCCAGGCCGTTGCCCAGTCGGTATTCCTCGAAGGCAATATCAGGCACCGACGCCGCGGCGGGCTGGCCCGCAAGGACAAACTGGGCCGCGCAGGCAGCAACTGGGAGGCGGAGGGGGAAGAGCATGCGCGGCAGTCTATCGCGAAAGTTTGGTCCGGCCACAACTGCCCATATTCATGGGGTCAGCGCCGCCGAAATCGGACCAATCCGCTCTCGCTTGACGATTGCCTCAAGCATGGATAGGTTGCGCGCCAATCAGAAGGAGAACCATGAAACGTTTACGCCAATTGTTAAGTGCATTGGGCGGCGCAATGACCTTGCTGCTGTCTGCGTCATCCGCGCTGGCTTCGGAGAGCGACCTCATCCTGCCAGATCTGTCCTCGGTGAAGTTTCTCGGCATGCCCGGGAATACCCTGCTCACCGTTGGCCTCTTCATCAGCCTCATCGGCTTGGTGTTCGGGTTGGTGATCTACACGCAGCTCAAGAACCTGCCTGTCCACAAGAGCATGCGCGACGTTTCCGAGCTCATCTATGGGACGTGCAAGACCTACTTGTCCACGCAGGGGAAGTTCATTCTCAAGCTGTGGGTCTTCATCGGCATCATCGTCGTTGTGTACTACGCCGTCTTGCAGCACATGGCCATCCCGCGTGTGGCGGCCATCATGGCCTTCAGTCTCGTTGGCGTCGGCGGTAGCTACTTCGTCGCGTGGTTCGGCATTCGGGTCAACACCTTCGCCAACTCGCGCACCGCCTTCGCCAGCCTCAAGGGCAAGCCGTACGGTATCTACAACATTCCTCTGCGCGCCGGCATGAGCATCGGAATGCTTCTCATCTCGGTCGAGCTTCTCATCATGCTGGGGATCTTGCTCGTCATCCCCGGTGACTGGGCCGGCCCGTGCTTCATCGGCTTCGCCATCGGCGAATCGCTGGGCGCCGCGGCCCTACGTATCGCGGGCGGCATCTTCACCAAGATCGCGGACATTGGTTCGGATCTCATGAAGATCGTCTTCAAGATCAAGGAAGACGACGCGCGTAACCCCGGCGTCATCGCCGACTGCACCGGCGACAACGCGGGCGACTCGGTCGGTCCCTCGGCCGACGGTTTCGAAACCTACGGCGTGACCGGCGTCGCGCTCATCTCCTTCATTCTTCTCGCCGTGCACGACCCGAAAGTTCAGGTCCAGTTGTTGGTGTGGATCTTCGCCATGCGCGTCGTGATGGTGGTCGCCTCCGCATGCTCGTACCTCATCAACGAGGCCATCGTGAAGGGCAGCGTTGGCACGGCCGACAAGATGAATTTCGAAAAGCCCCTCACGCAGCTCGTGTGGGTGACCTCGATCGTGTCCATGATCTCGACCTTCGTTGCGTCGTACTTCCTCATCAAGGATCTGGGCGACGGAACCCTGTGGTGGAAGCTTTCCTGCATCATCACTTGCGGCACCTTGGCGGGTGCACTCATTCCCGAGATGATCAAGGTCTTCACCTCGACGGAATCGCGCCACGTGAGAGAGGTCGTGACCGCTTCGCGCGAGGGTGGGGCTTCGCTCAACGTGCTCTCCGGTTTGACCGCTGGTAACTTCAGCGCCTACTGGATGGGCATCGTCATCGTCGGTCTCATGTCGATCGCCTACTTCTTCAGCACCATGGGCCTAAGCTCGCTCATGATGGCCGAGGCCGTGTTCGCCTTCGGCTTGGTCGCCTTCGGCTTCCTCGGCATGGGCCCGGTGACCATCGCCGTCGATTCTTATGGTCCCGTCACCGACAACGCGCAGTCGATTTACGAGCTCTCGCTCATCGAGAATGTTCCCAACATCAAGGAAGAGATCAAGAAGGACTTCGGATTCGATCCGAACTTCGAGAATGGCAAGCGCCTGCTCGAAGAAAACGATGGCGCGGGCAACACCTTCAAGGCCACCGCCAAGCCGGTGCTCATCGGTACCGCTGTGGTCGGCGCCACCACCCTGATCTTCTCCATTATCATGATGCTGACCCATGGTCTGCAGGCCGAGGAAGTGATCAACCTGTCCATCATGCACGCCCCCTTTCTGCTCGGACTCATCACCGGCGGCGCCGTGATCTACTGGTTCTCAGGCGCTTCCACCCAGGCCGTGTCCACTGGCGCCTACCGCGCCGTCCAGTTCATCAAGGCCAATATCAAGCTGGAAGGCGTAGAAAAAGCCTCTCTCGAAGACAGCAAGAAGGTCGTGGAAATCTGCACCATCTACGCGCAGAAGGGCATGTTCAACATCTTCCTGGTCGTCTTCTTCAGCACCCTGGCCTTTGCCTTCGTCGAGCCGTACTTCTTCATCGGCTATCTCATCTCCATCGCGCTCTTCGGCCTCTACCAAGCTATCTTCATGGCTAACGCCGGTGGCGCTTGGGACAATGCCAAGAAGCTGGTCGAGACCGAGCTCAACGAGAAGGGCACAGCGCTACACGACGCCTGCGTGGTCGGCGACACCGTCGGCGACCCCTTCAAGGACACCTCCTCGGTGGCCATGAACCCCATCATCAAGTTCACCACCCTGTTCGGCCTTCTCGCGGTCGAGCTGGCGGTCAAGCTGGAGAACGGCGGCCTCAAGGGCGCGCTGGCCGCCGGCTTCCTGATGGTGGCCTTCGTGTTCGTCTACCGCTCGTTCTACGGCATGCGCATTCCAATCGAGACGGTCGAAGCGGAAGCGAAGAAGTAGCAGCGAGGCAGTCGTGCAAAGGCGCGTGGGAGGGCGACCTCTCGCGCGCCTTTTCTCGTATTGGCGCGAGCTACTTGTGCATGCTGGCGATGGCCGCGACGGCACCTGGGCCGTGGCACATCAGGCACATCTCGCTTGATGCCTTGGCGGCGAGGCGCGTTCCGTAGAACGTGCCCCCCATCGACTGCATGTGCTTGATCTCGTTCGCCGAGTCGTGGCAGGTCGAGCAGGCCGCCGTGATGGGCGACTTCACCAGTGTGGTTGGGCTGGCTTCACAGGGCGCGGTGAGCGAGCATACGCATGGGGCGGTGGTCGAACAGGCAGTTCCGTTGAATGTTCCGGTGGTGATGTTGCTGGTCGTGTAAGCGAGCCCGTAGTCGGTTCCCGGCGTCACGTAGGGCGACGTGCTGATGTCGGCGGTGATGAAGGTCGTCGAGCTGGGGTTTGCCGCGACGGTACTCATGAGCAGATTGGGCAGAGCCGCGGCCGATGTCGTGGCGCTGAAGTCGTAGGTGCCCGGCAGGTGGCACTGCTGGCAGTTCTTCAGAATCCCTGGATAGGTTACCTTGGCGAAATACGGATCGGCATTGTCCTTGGTGCAGGTGCCAGCCGCGACGCTAGTGCCCGTCGGACACGTCGCATGCCAGGTGAAGTCAACGGTTCGTATCGAGCCGCCATGGATGCCGTGGATGAAGGTGGACGAGTCGGCCGACCAGCCGCTGCTGGTTTGGTTCGGGCGGTGGCAGAAGGCGCAGGTGTTGGCGTCGTTACGCTGGCCCGCGTGGAAGCTCGGGTTCGAGCCGAGTTGTTCGTGGCACTTGATGCAGTTGGCAGTGGCGACGATGGTTCGGCGGGCGGCGTACGCCGTACCAGTCGCCGCATCGGTGGCGATCGCGGATACGTCAGCCGCCGGCACGATGAGTCCGCCGCAGTACTGGCCCGTGATGCAGCCAGGGACGACCGTACCGTCGCCGTAGGGATACGCGGGCAGGTTGATTTGTGTCAGCGGCGGTGTGGACGTCAAGCTGTAGGTGTAGCCGACGCCACCGGTGAGCATGGTGGCGGTGTCGGGGATCTTCGTGCCGGTCAGAGTGATGGTGTAGTAGCCCGAGGCAGCGTCGAAGGTCATGGTTCCGGTGGCGGTGCCATTCCAGATGCTCTTGATGTAGCCGGAGGCCGTGGCGTTGAAGTCGGCCGGAGCAGCAATGCCATCCTGGGGTATCGCGAATGCGAAGTAGACGCTGGGCGAATTCACGAACCCGTCCATAAGTTCGGTGACCGAGCCGGCCGCGTAGGTGTTGAAGACCACCGGCGTCCCGTTCTTGAGGAGGCGGAAGACGATGCTTGGGTACTTGTCGGCGGTCCGTGTGACGCTCTTGATGTCGTAGGTGATCTTGGCGGATCCCGCCGGGACCACGCCTGCGGCCGTGACATAGGCCGCGTTGGTATTGGCGTTGCTGCCGCCCAACCAAGTTGCGCTCTCGTCGGGAGGCGCGACCGCGATGTGGGAATCGAGAACGCCAGCCCCGGCTCCGCTCTCTGGCGCGCTTGCCGGGTGACAGTTCGTGCAGTTCGAGTCGTCGGCCTGGGGACCACCGGGATGCGCGGTTCGTCCCGCAGGCGGCGTGTTCGCGAAACTGATGCCGTCGTGGCACGAGCCACAGGCGCGCCGACTGGGCTTGGTCTTGAAGGTATCGGCCTGGGCAACGGCGCGGTGGCACTTGGCGCAGTTGCGGATGTCCTGCGGGAAGGTGTTGTCATAGGGCTTCGCGATGGCCGTGTACGAGCCGCCCGTCAAGGTGAGATTGTCGCCCATGTGAATCTTATGGATGTAGACGGGGAAGTTGGTGAACACCTCGCCATTCACCATTTCCGCGGTGCCAGTCCACGCACCCGTGGTGGCGTTGACGACGCCAGGGGCATCCAGATCGACGAGGGGCGTCGTTCCGGTGCCTGGCAGGGCCGTGAAACGCCGCTGATCGTTGTGGCAGGCCACGCAGTAGCGGACGTCGTAGCGAGAGCCGCCGTGAAACGCGCCCGTGCCTCCCGCCGGAGCACGGAAGGAGTTGTGACATTCGAGGCAGGCTGTGCCGTCGACCTTGTCGTTCTTGCCCGTGACGTCCGCGCCGGTCGCCGGGACAAAATCCTTGACCACGTTGACAGGCGCAAAAACCTGCAGGCCGTTCGCGGATTGGGAGATCTGCATCGCGAAGCGGTGGGTGGCGTTGGCATCGTAGGTGGTGCCGGCGTTCGCCGCATCGGTGACGTTCTTGGCGAAGGTGTAGACGTAGGTGCCATCGCCGTTGTCGACGAGCGCGCCATTGGTCGCCGAGGCGGTCGCGGCCGCGGTTTCGGTACTCGGAACGCTGGTGGCGTTGGCCGCCATGTAGCTTACCCAGGAGTCGTTCCCGCCGCTCGTGGCCGGGACGAGCTTTAGCAAGGCGAAGCGCACATCCGCGGGCGGCAGTCCCGCGATGGCATTGCCGCTGGCGTTGTCCACGGCCTTGAAGGCAATGACAGGTTTTCCGCTCGTGGGGAGGGTGACGCTTGTGAGGGTAATCTTGAGATCGAGCGCCGCGAGGGCGTCCGGGCTCAGGTTGGCGAAGTTGGCCAGGGCGTTCTTAACGGTCACGGTGGTCGCGCCGCCGTCGCCGCCGGGGCAGGTCACGCTGCTGGTGCCGTCGCCGTTGCCGACCACGGTGCACGCCGAAGCCGTCGTGCCAGCGCTTGGCAGCACGACCTGGGTTCCATCCGGGCAGATGATCATCCTTGCGCCGCCATCCGGCGCGCTAATGGTGCAATTGGTGGCGCCTCCATCCGCGACGGGAATTGGCGATGGTTCGTTGCCGAGTGGGGCGCTGGTGCCGTCGTCACAGACCAGCATGTTGGCGCCGGCGTCGTTCATTTTGACGGTGCACGATTTGCCGTTCTTGCCATCCGATCCCGAGCAGGCGGCGAATGCCAACGCCAGAGCGGTCAAACCGAAAAACTGCGAGCGGTATATGAGCTTCATTTCCCTCTCCTTCACAATGCGGACCTGCCCAAGCGTAACATGGGTTTGCCGTGCTGGATGCGAATTAAGATAAAGCGGGTCCGAAATATGATGTTTCTGTCGTAATGCTCGGTGGCGTATCTTGGTGTGGCGTGGAGCGCCGCTGCGCCTGCGGCGGGTGGAAATATGAATGAGGATGGGCTTTGTCGCCAATTGTTGGGTGAAATCACCCAGGGCGAGGCGTTGAACTGGGCCGCAAGTCAAGCGAATTGCTCACACCCGGTGTGGATCGGCGGGCCAGCGCGAGAAGTCGAGAAAAAAGTAGACTCAGGCTGTCGGATATGTGGGTGGTCTGGGGCGTCGGCGTGGGCCGGTGAGAACTCCGCAGGCACCTGGATGCTGTCGCCGGGGCCGGTGCGTGGACAAGCCGGACAGCCGCTGTCTTCTTTAAGACCGCTCCGCTTTTCGCGGTCGACAGGGCCTTCGCGGCAAGGGATTGCCGCCGCCGGTTTTCGGCCTTCGGTGAGATCGCCGCGCGAATCGTGAACGAAGCAGGCGCGGCTACGGACAGCCCGCGGCGGACTGCCACGCGAGTGCCGTTGGCGAATCGCTTGCCGTGATTTGCGGGCTGCGTGTGCCGGCGGTAACGGTCAGCTCCCCGGTCGTCCGGAGCGCTGTCGCGATGCTCGCGGGCGGCGTCGCGGAGGATTCGATGCGCCAGGCGACAGCAGTGGTGATGAGGTCGTTGGTCGTGGGATCGGTGCTGCCTTGCACGCGAAAGTAATCGCCGGTCCAGGTCTGCGCCGTGAAGAAGGCCACGTCGTCGCTCACACCCCAACCACGCAGAAAGGCGCCCTTGCGACATGACCGCGAAATGCACCGGCAACACGGCCATTACCTGCCAGCAAGAATAGGCAAAACAGAGTCACTTTTCCTCTTCATTCCTTGACCCTCGCGCAGTTGGGGGGTACCTATGTTCCCTAATGTTACCCATTGCACCCACTGGTGGCGTTGCAAGGGCCAAGGGACCAACAGGAAGAGGCTGTTCGCATGAGACATTGCTCGCGCGCTCCACTGGCGACCATCGCGTATTTCATTCTCGGCTCACTCGCTTGCAGCTCGGGTGGCACGACGGGGACGACCTCCGTGCCAGACGCAGCCACGCCCACGCAGGACGTGGGAAGCAAGGACGTCTCGCTCGTGCAAGACGTGGCAGGCGAAGACGTCGCGCCCGATGTGGCGATTGATTCGGCTTCGGCGATTGCGGCACTGGATGCAGGGTCGTCGCTCGACGTGGCGGCGGGTTCGGACAAGTTCATTGCCATGGCTGAAGGCCAGCCCGCCAGCCTGTGGTGGGAGGCCAGCAATTCGACCTTGTACATTGCGGACAATCAGAACAATCAGGTCTGGAGCTGGACCGAGGCTGCGGGTCTGGCGAAATTCGGGACCACGGCCGCCACGGCGGGCGAGATCGACGCCGGCGCAACCCTCGTCGGCCAGCTCGTCAGGCAGAGTGACGGAACCGTGGTGGTTGCCCGTTTCGGATCACCGAGGGGCTCGTTTGCGGCCGTGTCGTACATTCTTCCTGATGGCGGATCGGGATTGGTCCCGGGTGTCGACCCCGGACAGCACCACCTTGGCCTTGGCCTCAACACGGGGGACAAGCTCTTCGGCAGCTACTTCGCCGGTACCCCGGGCGGCGCCATGGCGGGCGTGGTGACACGCATCGATCTGCAGACTGGCGAAACAACCTATGCCGGGGGCTTCGCGAAGATCGTCGGCGTGCTCGTCGCTAACGGCAAGCTCTACGTATCGGACCAAGGCAACAGTACCATTTTCGTTCTTCCTCTCGAAGGTGGACCCCTCGACGGTGGCGTGTACGATGGTGGCGCCAGCTACCAGGTGCTTGCGACCCTGCCCGTTCCCGACCAGCTCTGCGCGGGTCCAGACGGCACCATCTTCACCGGGCAATTCCAAGCCGCGCCCAATTCCACCGATCCCATTTCCGTGCGCCAGATCAAGCCCGACGGGACGGTGACGCTGTTTCGCAGCGATCCCGACGTGGGCAAGCCCAGCGGTTGCGCCTACGACGCTGCTCAACGTCGACTCTTCGTTGCGGACAGCAGCACCCTCCTGAACGGCATCCACATCTTCGTCGTTCCCTAGGGAGGCGGCATGACCATCGGCTGCCACCATCTCCAGGTCTTTACCTTCGTACTCGGTGTTCCGCTTGCGCTTCCCTCCTGTTCGGGGAGCAGCACGCCCCCGAAGGTCGACGCCTCCGCGGATGCCGGCACGCTCTGCGACGCCTCGCCCGTCAGCGCAGGCACAACGCTCACTCTCGGTGCCAAACTGCCGGCACTCACCTTCGCGGGAAGCGCCGGGAACGTGTCGATCCAGTCCTTCGCCGAGCCGTGCGCCGCACAAGCCAAGTTGCTCGTGCTGCGTACGGTGGCGAGCTGGTGCGGCACGTGTCGCTGGCACGCCTCGAACACCGCGACCCTGGTTCCGATGGATGTGGTGTCGCGCGTGAGCATGGTCGACCTGCTTCTGGCCAACGACGACAACCAACTCGCCGCCGCCAGCGATCTCGCGTTGTACGGCGCACATGGCGACGGCCGCGTTGCAGCCCTCGCTGACCCGGGGTTCACCCTGGCCCCGTTCTTCGATGCGCGCCCAGCACTGCCGCTCTACTTGATCGTCGATGCGCGAACCCTCACGCCGGTGGCCGCGCTGTCGAATCCGGCCGCAGACACCGTGACCGCCACGCTTCGGCAAACCCTGGCCCAGCTCGACGGACAGCCCATGCCATCTCCGGTGGCGCCCGTGACGTACGATGACCGCTTTACACGCGATCAGTGGGACATGATCCACGACATTCAGCTCGTGCAACCGCCGACGCCTGATCCGACCAACCGCGTGGCCGACGATCCCGACGCGGCGGCGCTCGGTCTGACCCTGTTTGAGACCGGCAATCTCTCCCCGCAGCAGGTTGGGTGTCGTAGCTGCCACAACCCCGCACTCCTGCTCACCGACGGCAAGGAGGTCCCGCCCGAGGGCACCAGTTTCGGCACGCGCAACGTTCCCAGTATCGTGCTCGCCGGCTACCGACGGGTGCTTGGGTGGGCCGGTGTGGCGGATTCGCTGTGGATGCTCTCGGTACTCCCCGTCGAGCTCGATTTCGAGTACGGATCGACCCGTCTCTTCGCCGCGCACGCCATCTTCACCAACTACAAAGCCGAGTACGAGGACATCTTCGGCCCCATGCCGCCCCTCGACGACACCACCCGCTTTCCGGCCACAGGTATGCCGGGAATGTCGGCGTGGGCAAGCATGACACCGGCGGATCAGGACGCCGTCACGCGCGTGCTGGTGAACATGGGCAAGTCCATTGCGGCCTATCTGCGCAGCCTTCGCGTGGCCCCGAGTGCCCTCGACGCCTATGCCAGCGGCCAACTCGACGCTCTGACAAGCAAGCAAAAGGACGGTCTGCTCGCCTTCTTCTCCGCGGGATGCGCTAAGTGCCACTACGGTCCGCGACTCAGCAATGATTCGTTCCACAACCTGCGCTTCCCAAGCGGGAAGCCCGACCACAGCGCGGACACGGGCCGCTCGGACGGTATCCCGTTCTACATTGCGAGCGAGTTCCGTCGCACCGGCAAATACAGCGACGCCCCGACTTCGACGCCAGCCATTGACCCCATCGTTACGCCGAATCTGGTTGGCGCTTTCAAGACCCCGGACCTGCGTGGAGTGGCCTTCACGCTTCCCTACGGTCATGGCGGAACCTACGGCGGGCTCACCTCGGTCATCGAAGCGCATCGCACGTCGGGGATGCCCGCGGGTAGCACGCTGACCACCGGCGACGCCGAGCGATTCCTCATCCCGTTCGATGCCGCCCTCACGCCCACCATCATCGAATTTCTCGATGCTTTGCGGCTGGACATGACTAACCCGCCGCCGTGACATGGTCTATAGTCTTTCCCACAGAGAGCACGGAGAACACTCTCTCCATTTGCCATCGCTTGCTCCGGGCTCTCTGTGGTTTTATTTCGGGAAACTAGACGGATGTTGCCAGGCGAATTTCGCCTGCGCGACTGACCACATACCCGGTTTCGGCAACGAGACGTTTCCTGAAGGCCGCGCTATGGGCGACTTCGCAAAGACCGACGATAGCTGGGTCGCCGAGGTTCTTGCCTCGGAGCAAGAGTCCGTAGGGCTCCGAAGCAATCGCCAGGAAGCCCAGGCCGGCGCGCGTCGCCCACGCCTGTGATGCGAGACCCACTTCGGCTTCTCCACGTACCACGGCCATCACCACGTCGCGATGTGAATCGAGAAGGATGGCGTCTTTGTAGACGCGATCTGCTTCCACGCCTTCCTTCGCCAACGTGGTATCGAGGTGCGCGCGGATCCCGGCGGTGAGCGGACGGCCCGCGAGTCGGCGGCCGACAATCGCCGAGGCACGCCGCAGCCGCGAACCACGCGGAAAGACCAAGCCCACCTCTCGTTCCACAAGCTGAATGCGAGCCAGACCTGCCGAGGAGAAACCTTGGGGCATGACCTCGCCGTGAAAGCCCGAGACCAGAACGGCGTTCTTGCGCAATAGCGCCAGCCCGGTTTCGTGATCCGCGGGGATGTGCCCCAAGCACGGGCCGCACGATCGCCGAACAGTCTCTAGCAGTAGCTCGACCGCGACGTCGCCGTTGGCCGCTACGAACGAAGGCGGGCCGTCGCCGAAGGACAGCCGCGACGCTGACGACGTTTCGCGCTCGCGATCCACAGCCGGCGCCGTCCCACGCTGCCGGCAGAAACGTCGAACTTCCTCTTCGTCAAAACGCCACTCGTCACCTACCCGATGCCCCGGCAGTCCTCGCTTGAGCAATCGGTAGACGTGCTTGGGGTGAACCTTCAAGAGCGTCGCGACTTCCTTGGTCGTGATGAACATCAGATGTTTCTTATCGGACACTACTACTGCCGGTGCGATTCGGCCAAGGCAGAATGGCGCTTGTTCCGACTGCTCTGACCGCCGACGATACTTTTCCGGACAGGACGGGTTTCATGCTCTGGGCCGGCTCGGCGCCAATCGGACGAGCGGCAGTTCGAGCGCGTCGCGCAGGGCCTCGCAGCTCGCTTCGATCATGTTCTGCGAGACACCAATCGTGCTCCAGCTTTGACCGTGCAGTTGCGACTCGATGAGCACGCGGGTCTTGGCCGCGGTGGCGGCCTCGGGATCGAGGATGCGCACTTTGAAGTCGCTGAGCTGGACCTCGCGCAAGAGCGGGAAGTGTGGATCGAGGGCCTTGTGGAAGGCGTGGTCCATGGCGTCCACCGGGCCCGCGCCCTCGGCCACCACATGCGACACTTCGCCGCCGACCTTCAGCTTGACCGTGGCTTCCACGAACATGTCGCTGCCGCGCCGCTGTTCGGAGATGACGACCACGTCGAGTACTTCGAAGGGTTCGACGTAGCCAGGCTGGGCGCGGCGGACCATGAGTTCGAACGAACCTTCCGCGGCCTCGAACTGGTAGCCCTGGCTTTCCAGCTCCTTCACTCTCGCCAGCAGGGTCGGCTCGTAGCCGCGCATGTCCACGCCCAGGTCGCGCGCCACCATGCGCACGTTGCCGCGGCCGGAAAGTTCGGACACCACGGCCCTGCGCTGGTTGCCCACCGACTCGGGCGTGATGTGCTCGTAGGAAGCCGCCAGCTTTTCCACCGCGGCGACATGCGCGCCGCCCTTGTGGGCAAAGGCCGAGCTGCCCACGTAGGGCGCGTGCGCGCGCGGCCGGATGTTGGCCAACTCGCTCGCCGTGCGCGAAAGTTCGGTCAGGCGTTTGAGATTCGCCTCGGGCACGCAGGTGTGGCCCATTTTCAGTTGCAGCGCCGGGATGACCGAGATGAGGTTGGCGTTGCCACAACGCTCGCCCCAGCCGTTGAGCGTGCCTTGCACCATCGTCGCGCCCGCTTCGACCGCGGCCAAGGAATTCGCCACGGCCATGTCGCCGTCGTTGTGGGTGTGGATGCCGATGGCTGTCTGGGTGACCTTCTTGAGTTCGCGGATAGCCTCGGCGATGAAACTCGGTAGGCTGCCACCGTTGGTGTCGCACAGGGCGAGCCAGTCGGCGCCCGCCTCGGCCGCCGCGCGCACGGCCGCCAGCGCATACGCGCGATCGGCGCGGAAGCCATCGAAGAAGTGCTCGGCATCGAAGATGACCTCTTTGCCGTTCTTCTTGAGGAAGGCCACGCTGTCCGCGATCATGGCCAGGTTGTTCTCGGCCGTGGTGCCCAGCACCTCGGTTACATGCAGAAGCCAAGTCTTGCCGAAGATGGAAACCGCCGGCGTGCCCGCGGCCACCAGGGCCTGCATGTTGGGATCGTCTGCCGCCACGTGCTTGGCGTGGCGGGTGCTGCCGAATGCCGTCAGCTTGGCATGCTTGAGCCCCAGCTCGGGCGCCCGGCGGAAGAACTCCACGTCCTTGGGATTCGATCCGGGATAGCCGCCCTCGACATAGTGAATGCCGAAGCCGTCGAGCAGCCGGGAAATCTTGATCTTGTCCTCGACCGAGAGGGATAGCCCCTCGCTTTGGGTTCCGTCCCTAAGCGTCGTGTCGAAGAGTGCGATCTGCATGGTGTGTCCAACTTTCCTGGTTGAGCCACCCAATCTACAGAATCGCCGCCCTCGGTGCAAAGGCTGCGGCGGAAAAGCCGACGCCTACGATCCAAGCAGCCGGCGCACCTGATCGCGAACCTGGCCGTATTCGTTCGGCACGTTGATGGGCGTGTTGGCGTACTTGCAGACCGGCACCTTGGCTAGCTTCGACTCGTGGTAGCCGACCTTGAAGTCGGTGAACTTGAGGCCGCTGGCCGTGCTGATGACCACGGTGCGCTCGGATTTCTTGATGGTGCCGGCGGCGACGAGTTTTTCCAGCGCGGCCAGGGCCACGCCGGTGTGCGGGCAGTTGAACATGCCGGTCTTGTCGGCGCGAGCTGCGGCGTCGGCCAGCTCGGTTTCGCTCGCCTGCTCGACCACGCCGTCGAATTCCTTGAGGGTGCGAATGGCCTTGGCCACGCTGACCGGGTTGCCGATTTGAATCGCTGACGCCAAGGTGGTCTTGGGCACCACGGGTTCGAACTGGTCGAAGCCCTTCCTGTACGAGGTGTAGAGCGGGTTGGCGGATTCGGCCTGCGCCACGCAGATGCGCGGGCGCTTGCTCGTTAGGCCCAGCTCGCGCAGCATATTCAGGCCCGCGCCGAGCGCGCTGACGTTGCCCAAGTTGCCGCCTGGAATGATGATCCAGTCGGGCACTTCCCAGTCGAACTGCTGCACGATTTCGATGCCGACGGTCTTTTGGCCTTCGACGCGCAGAGAGTTCATGCTGTTGGCCAAGTAGACGCCTTCTTCATTCGCCAGGCGCTGTACCACGGCCATGCAGTCGTCGAAATTGCCGTCGAGCGCGAGCACGGAGGCTCCGTTGGCCAGCGGCTGCACCAGCTGCGCGGTGGAGATTTTCCCACGAGGCAAAATGACCATGGCGCGAATGCCCGCCGCGGCTGCGTAGGCGGCGAGCGCGGCCGAGGTGTCGCCGGTCGAGGCGCAGGCCACGGCCGAGATCTTCTTGCCATCGGCGATCATCTGCTTGACCGAGGACACCAGCACGGTCATGCCCAGATCCTTGAACGAACCGGTGTGCGAGTTGCCGCACATCTTGACCCACAATTCCTCGACGCCAAGTTCCCTGCCGTAGCGCTGGGCCCAGAACAGATTCGTGCCGCCCTCGAACATGGACACCACGTTCTCGTCGCGGATGCCGGGGTGAACCCACTCGCGCTTGCCCCAGATGCCCGAGCCGAGAGGCCATTTGGTGCTCATGAAGCGGCCTTCGAAAAGCTCTTTCCACTCGGCGGCGCTGCGCTGCTTGAGCGCCGCCATGTCGTGCACGACTTCAAGCAGGTTGCCGCACTTGGGGCAGCGGTAGATCACTTCGTCGAGCGGAAATTCGCCCTCGCAGCGGGCGATGCAACGGAAATGGGCGCGGTACGGAGTCATGGGCGAACCATAACATCACCTGAGGCGGTCCTGGGAGCCGGATCCGCGCTGTCACAACCTAGTTGCAGAAGCCGAGGTTGGCCTCGACGACGGTACTCTTTGCCGCGTTGTCGCACTTGGGCCCGCCCGTATTTGCTCCCGTGCAGCTTCCCGCGGATGCCATCGAGCAAAACGACCGGCACGTCCCGGCAACGCAGGTGCCACCCTTGGCGCAGTCATTGATGGGGCCGCAGCTGCCGCCGGGAGTCTTGCTCCCGGCCGTCATGCACAGCGAGGTCGTCGAGGAAAGGTAGCAGGCCTGGCCCGGTGTCGAGCATCCCGTCTGTTCGAGGGGCTGGCAGGGCTGCGTCGGAGTGGTTCCGGAGTCGGGATTCTGGGTGGAGGTGGCCGCGACGCAGATCTGCACGGAGGTGATGCCCGACAGGGACTGACTGCAAGTATCGGTTCCCATGCAGCCGGTAGCCGCGCCGGTGGGATTGCACAAGCGGTGGCATGTCGCCGAGGCATCGCCTTGCAGGATGAAGCAGGCAAGCCCGCTGCCGCAGTCATCGCCGGTCTGGGAGGTGCTGCAGAACACTTCCTGGGTGCAGGCCTCGCCAGCGACCTTGTTGCCGATGGGAACGCAACCCAAGGCGAAGTTGATGTTGCTCTGCTGCAAAGCCGTGCATTTTTGGTCAGAAGGACAACCCGTGTTGGTGAGCGGATCGCAGGCTCCCGTGGCTGGCTGGGTGATGGCCGCGTCGCACCCTGGCGGCGACACGGCGCTGTCGCTGTTCGGTGGCGGCGGTTGGGTTGAGCCGTCCGGCAATGGACCTACGCCACCGACCTTGGCGTTCGCGCAGTCGAGCCCAACCAGGGCGAGGGTGAGAACAAGGGCATGCACGCGGCGGGTGCCAGAGGCAGCTTTCCTACATGGCACATCCGAGGGGCGGTCCAACATCGCGTACATCCTTTCCGTGATCCTGCCTGGCGCATCAAGTTTGTCTGAATCGTCCGGCGATTGCACGCTGAAATCCGAGTCTTCTCCGTGACTTTGCACACGCAAAGGGTGGTCGTGCGAGGCGCGGGCGACTGGGCTCTGTAGGTTCGGCTCTTTCAGTGCACTGCGTTTGGGTGGTTGCTGGCGCGTGCAAGGCCCACGATTGCTTGAAAAACGACCTGGACGGTATTTTTTTTGAGACGACTATCACCCTCCAGCAATCCCATTCTATAGGTCATGATTAAAGGTCATGATTAAAAGAATAGGGATTCCGGTAGTCCACTTTCTTGAAGACGCCTGCCTGCACACACGGACTTGGAGGTACGAAGGAATCATGAAGAAGGGAATTCTGTTCGCGTCTATTTTCTTGTTGGGGTGCAACTATGGAAGTTCGATCAGCGACCAGCAGTCCGCCAACGGCGGTTCGACGGGGACCACGGCCGGCGGCAGCAGCGGAAGTGGTGGGGCAGCCACCGGGAACGGTGGGGCGACTAGCAACGGCGGCGCGACCGGCAGTGGTGGTGTGACCAGCGACGGCGGCGCGACCGGCACTGGCGGGGCGACCAGCAACGGTGGGGCGACTAGCAACGGCGGCGCGACCGGCAGTGGTGGTGTGACCAGCGACGGCGGCGCGACCAGCAACGGTGGCGCGACCAGTAACGGTGGCGCGACAGGAACCGGCGGCGTGCGCGGAACCGGCGGCGCGACGAGCGCAGGTGGTGCGACTGGAACGGGAGGCGCGACGGGAGCGGGAGGCGCGACTTCGGCCTGCGTCCCCGCCGCGACCGGCGGGCCTGCGGGCATGAACACGGGACGGGATTGCATTTCCTGCCACGGATCGGGTCAAAGCCCGGCCATGACAGCCGCTGGCACGGTGTATTCGTCGGCGACCGGCGGATCCGCGGTGGTGGGCGCGACGGTTACGCTCACCGGCAGCAACGGCACGAAGGTTACGGCGGTCACGGGAAGCTTGGGTAACTTCTACATCAGCAGCGCGATTTCCTTCCCGGCCACGGTGCAGGTGAGCAAGTGCCCGGACACCGCCATCATGCCTACCCCCATCACCGCGGGTGGTTGCAACAACTGTCACGGGGCGACCATGCGCATCCATCTGCCGTAGCGCGCAGGTGTTTCGCGGCCAAGGCGTGGCTGGGGCGTCGCTCCGTCGGGCCTTGGCCAATTCTCGGCCATCCCCGGGCCGCTGGAGGAGCGGTCGGCGCGGCAAAGCGGGCCTGTGTCGCGGCTCACCCGTTTCCTATCCGTGCTTGGCGTTCGAGCGCTTCGCGTGATAGGCAAACGGGATCCCGGATCCGCGCGTGACAAGCCAAGAGTCAAAATCCATTCCCGACGTCGTCGATGTCGTCATTCTGGGCGGAGGCCTGACCGGGATCTCCGCCGCGATTCATCTGCGCCGGCCGTGGGTTCTATTCGAGAAAGAGCCGCACCTTGGCGGGTTGGCGGTGACGCGCGAGCGGGATGGCTACCGTTTCGACCGCACCGGCCATTGGTTGCATTTGCGCGACGCGGGGATGCAGAAGCTGGTGGCTGAAACGCTGCCTGGCCAGATGGTTCAGGTCGAGCGCAAGGCACGCATTTTTTCCCATGGCGCGACCACGCTCTACCCTTTCCAAGCCAACTTGCACGGCCTGCCGTCCGAGGTGGTGAAGGAATGCCTGCTCGGCGTGTTCGAGGCCAAGCTGCGGCCAGCGGGCACGGCCGATCCCAAGAACTTCGAGGAGTACTGTCTGCGCCATTTCGGCGCCGGCATCTCGAAGCACTTCATGATTCCGTACAACGAGCGCCTGTGGGGCGTTCCCCCGCGCGAAATCACCGCGGCTTGGTGTTCCCGCTTCGTGCCCTTGCCCAATTTGGAACAGGTTGTTGCGGGCGCGGTCGGCGCTAACGCGGGCGCGCTGGGCTACAACGCGAGCTTCCTCTATCCGAAGCAGGGTGGCATCCAGACCTTCGCGCAGGCCCTGGCCGCGCAGCTCGATGCGCGCCACGTGCACACGCGCGCGGCGCTCGACGAGCTGGACTATCAGCGGCGCGAGGTGGTGGTGGGCGGCGAGCGCAGGCCATATCGGGCCGTGGTGTCGACCTTGCCCCTGCCGGAACTGCTCAAGCGCATGCCTGGCTTGCCCAAGCCCATCGAGGAGCAGGCCAGCCATCTGCGCTGCACGACCTTGCGCTATCTCGATCTGGCCACGCGTTCGCGCCCGCCGGCCGACTGGCATTGGGTGTATGTACCCGAGAAGCGCTATCCCTTTTACCGCGTGGGCATCTACAGCAACGCCATGCCCAGCATGGCGCCGCCTGGCGCGGGTTCGTTCTACGTCGAGCTGGCCGACCGCGGCCCGGTCACCGAGGCGACGGTGCGCGAATCGGCGCAGGGCTTGGCTGCGATGGGCGCCATCGCGTCGCCCGCCGACGTGCTCTTTGCCGACGCACGCGAGATCGCCTACGCCTACGTCGTGTTCGACGACCACTACTACGCCGCCACCCGCGACATCTTCGCGTTCCTCGAATCCCACGCTATCTTTTCACGCGGACGCTACGGCTCCTGGACCTACAATTCCATGGAGGACGCCCTTATCGAAGGGCGCGAAGTCGCCGCCACCATCGAAGCCGCCATTTCTGGAGACAAGACATGAGCCACGACAGTTCGCCGCCCGCAGTGTCCATCGTGATCCCGGTCTACAACGAGGAGGGGATCCTGCGCGGTTCGGTGCTCGAGCTGCGCGAGAAGCTGCGGCCGTTCGGCTTCACCTACGAGCTTATCCTGTGTGAAAACGGCTCGCGCGACCGCACGGTCGAAATCGGCAAGGAGCTGGAGGCCGAGTATCCGGTGGTGCGTCTGATTTCCATCGGACAGCCCAACTATGGCCTGGCCATGAAGACGGGCATCCTCGAGGCGCGCGGCAAGATCGTCATCTGCGACGAGATCGACCTGTGCGACACCGAGTTCTATGCGCGGGCGCTGGCCTTGCTCGAACGCACGGATACCGATTTCGTGGTCGGTTCCAAGGCCATGGTGGGGTCGAACGACCAGCGGCCCATGGTGCGCCGGCTGGGCACCAAGGTGTACAACGGCCTTCTGCGCGCGGTCTGCCACTACCGAGGCACCGACACGCACGGGCTCAAGGCCTTCAAGCGCGAGGCGCTGCTCGAAACCGCCAAGCGCTGTATGCTCGAGCGTGACGTCTTCGCCAGCGAATTCGTGATCCGCGCCCACCGCGAGAAGAAGAAGGTGGTCGAAATCCCCTTTGCCGTGCGCGAAAAGCGCCCGCCCTCGATCAACCTGCTCAAGCGCGTGCCCCACGTGCTCAAGAGCGTCGCCCGCCTGGCGATCTCGGTCCGGCAAAACGGGGATTAGATTCCCCAACCGCCGCTGATGTGCAGGTTCGCGCCGGTGATGTAGCTGGCCTCTTCGGAAAGCAGGAAGAGGGCGGCGGAAACGACGTCGTCGACCTTGCCGATGGCGCCGGCGGGAATGGTTTTGATCATGGGCCCAAGTTCCGTCGCCGGGACCGAGCCTGAATCGATGAATCCAGGGGAAATCGCGTTGACCGTGACGTTGTGGGGCGCGAGCGACTTGGCCAGGCTGCGTACCAGTCCGAGCACGGCCACCTTGGACAGGTAGTGCGCGGTGACCTGGGTCTGCGCCATCAGGCGATCGGCATTGGCCATGGAAAAGGCGAGGATGCGGCCCCAACGCCGCGCGGTCATGCCAGGCGCAACCAGGCGCGCCAGGAAGAACAGACTATCGAGGTTATTGGCGAACATCGCGCGCCACCCGTCGGGTGTCTCAGCCAACACATCGACGCGATGGAAGGGTCCGGCGCAGTGAACGAGGGCGTCGATGCGACCGCGCCAATTCAGGACTTGCTGGTGGAGAGCGGAACAGGTCTCAGGCTGCGAGACGTCGGCGGCAAGGGCGAGGGCTGCCGCGCCGTTGGCTTCGATGGCGGCGACCGTGGCGGCGGCCTCGACGGTGCTGGTGCGGTAGCAAATGGCGACGTCCCAGCCCCGCTCGGCCAGAGCGAGGGCAATGCCACGACCGATGCCGCGCGCGCCGCCAGGAACGAGGGCTACGCGTCGCATGGCTACCGCCGCAGGAAAAAGGCGATTGCGACGCCAGCGGCGACCAAGACGGAAAACGCGATGAGGAGGCGCGGCCAAAGCGGCGGGCGGAGCGTCCGTTCCAAAGCCAGATCGTCCGAGATTGGGGCTGGCGCCTGGGGTGGTGCCTCGGGGGTCACCAGGAAGAGTTCGCGGGTCACCCGCGGCAGTTCGCCGTCGAGGCGGTCGGCGATGTTGGTCAGGCGGCGAGCGATCTCGTCGAAGGTGGGGCGGCGGTCGCGCTCTTTGATCATCATCGAGCGGATGGCCTCGGCGAGTTCGGAATCGGCGTGGGGTATTTCGTCGCGCGGGTCGGGGATGGGGGCCGCAAGGTGCATGCGCATGACCTCGATGTATTCCCTGACCGTGGGGTTGTTCTTCGCCCGGTAGGGCGGCCGGCCGGTGAGCAGGTGAAAGAGCGTGCAGCCGAGCGAATACACATCGGCGCGCTCGTCGAGGTCCATGCCACGCGCCTGCTCGGGCGCGATGTAGTCCGCGGTGCCGACCACCATGCCTCGCGCGGTCAGGCTTTTGTCGCCGGCATAGGACTTGGCCAGTCCGAAATCGGTGACCTTCAAGATCCCGTGGCGTGAAATGCCAAGATTGGCCGGCTTGACGTCGCGGTGGATGATGCCGGCGCGGGCCGCCTCGCCGAGCCCGGTGGCGGCCTGCGCGCCGATCTGGGCCACCACGGCGCTGGGCAGGGGCCCGCGCTCTTCGAGTAGCTTCTGCGTGTCGCCGCCTTCGAGCAGTTCCATGGCGTAGTAGGGACGCGGCGGCTGGCCAACTTGCCCCAGCTCGAACACCGGGATCAGGTTGGGATGCGACATCTTGGCCAGGGCGCGTGCTTCGCGCTGGAAGCGCTCGGTGACGGTGGGGTTGTGGGTCTGCTTGTTGCTCAGGATCTTGATGGCTGCCCGGCGCCCGAGCGAATCGTCGAGGGCGAGGTACACTTCGCTCATCGCGCCGGCGCCCAGTCGACACTCGATGCGATAGCGGCCAACCCGTGCACCATTCGGCAGGAAAATCGGTGCATCCGGCCCGTACGGGGCTCGGGATGTTCCGACGCCTTCGGGCGGTGTGGACATGACTAGCCCGCTGCCTCCTCGTCCTCGGCGGCGTAGTTCTCGAACTTGGTGTATTCGCGAATAAAGGTCAGGTCGACTTCCCCCGTGGGCCCGGCGCGGTTCTTGCCGATCTTGAGCAAGGCCTTGCCCCGCCCGGCTGGGTCGGCATTGTACATTTCATCGCGGTGGATAAAGAGAATGATATCGGCATCCTGCTCGATGGCGCCGGACTCGCGCAAGTCCGAGAGTTGCGGCGTCTTGTCCTCGCGCTTTTCGACGCTGCGGTTGAGCTGCGACACCGCGATGATGGGAATGTGGAGTTCCTTGGCCAGGGCCTTGAGGCCGCGCGAGATCTCGGCGATTTCGCGTTCGCGGGATTCTTCCTTGCGCCCGCCCAAGCCGTGCGCGAGCTGGAGGTAGTCGATCACCACCAATCCAAGGGGCGGGCGGCCTTCCGCATGGGTGGACGGGAAGAAGCGCGGGTCGCTGCGAAAACGGCGGGCCTTGGCGCGCAGCTCGAGGATGTTCACGCCGGGCGAGTCGTCGATGAGGATGGGCGCCTGTGAGATGCGGTTGCCGGCCGGGTAGATCTTGTTCTTCCATTCGCTGTATTCGATCATGCCCCGGCGCATGCGATTGGAATCGATGCGCGCCTCGCCGGCCAGCAGGCGCTCGATGAGCTCGTGCTTGGACATTTCCAGCGAGAAGATGAAGACCGGAATCTTGTGATTGAGGGCGGCGTGGCTGGCCACGTTGAGGGCCCACGAGGTCTTGCCCACGCCGGGACGAGCGGCCACGATGATGAGGTTCTCGGGTTGGAAGCCCGCCGTGATCTCGTCGAGCTTCTTGAAGCCGGTGGGAACGCCGTTGATGGCCTTGCCTTCGCGCGCTCGGGCGTCGATGGTTTCCAGAACCTCGCCCATGAGTTCGCCGATGGGGCGCGCGTTTTCGCGGCGGTTCTTCTGCGCCACCTGAAAGACCATGCTTTCCGAGTCGTCGAGGAACTGCTCGTAGTCGCCAAATTCGCCGTAGGCGCGCGACTGGATCTCGGCGCAGGTGGCGATGAGCCGGCGCAAGGTGGCCTTCTCGCGCACCAGGCGCGCGTAGTGGGCGATGTTCTCGGCGGTCGGCACCGAGTTGGCCAGTTCGATGAGGTAGGCTTGGCCGTTCTCCAGGCGCGCCAGCTCGCCACGATTCTTGAGTTCGTCGCCGAGCGAGATCACGTCGATGGGCATGCGCCGCTTGTCGAGTTCAAGCATGGCATCGAAGATGGCGCGATGGGCGGGCAGCAGGAAATCGTCGGCCGTGAGCGTGGTCGCCATTTCGTCGAACGCCGAGGGCTTGACGAGCACGCCACCCAGCGCCGAACGTTCGGCTTCCAGGTTGTGCGGCGGTTGCCTTCCGGAGGGGAGGGCGACAAGCGGTGAGGCGAGTTCCGGCATGGGCGGGCTAGTGTACCGCCAGAAAAAGAAAAACGGCCCAGCGACTTTCGCCGCGGGGCCGCTTTCTTGCTGGAAGGTTTCCTTAACCTTCCTTTTTGACCACCCACACCTTGATCTTGGCCGAGATGTCGTGGCCAAGCTTGACCTGGACCTCGGTCAGGCCCAGCGTCTTGATGGGCTCCTCAAGTTGGATCTTCCGCGCATCCAGCTTGATGCCCTGCTCGACAAGCGCCTCGGCGATGTCACGGTTGGTGACCGAGCCGTAGAGCTTGTCTTCCTCGCCGACCGCGCGGGCAAGCGAGACCGAGACTTGCGACAGCCTATCCGCCTCGGACTGCATCTCCTTGGCCAGCTTGGCCACGCGCGAGGCGATCACCCGCTGTTCGTGTTGCAAGCGTGCCTCGTCCTTTTCCGTGGCCGGCACGGCCAAGCCGTTGGGCAGAAGATAGTTGCGACCATAGCCCGGGCGAACGGTGACGACCTCGCCAGCCTTGCCCAGGTTTTCCAGGGATTCTCTCAGGATGACCCGCATGACTTGTTCCTCCTCCTACTACTTGCCCGTGACCGCGAAGGGCATCAGGGCGATCATGCGTGCACGCGCGACGGCGCGGGCGATGGCGCGTTGGTGTTTGGCGCAATTGCCGGTCAACCGGCGCGGAACCAGCTTGCCGCGATCCGTGATGAAGTACTTGAGCAACCCGGCGTTCTTGTAGTCGATGACCAGGTTCTCATCCGTACAGAACTTGCACGCCCGACGGCGCGTGGTTCGCTTGCGTCCGGATTCCTGCTCGGCATCCACATCTTTCTCTTCTGGTCGTGCCATGGCTCAGCCTCCCCTCCGGACAGGTTCGTCGACTTTCCCGAAAACCGCTTCTTCGAAATCGAATGCGCCTTCTTCTTCCTCGTCGCCGAAGGGGCGTGCGCCGGCCTGGCCGGTGGCGATGGCCTCCTCGTCGGGACCGGGTACCGAGGCATTGTCGAAAATCTCGTCGGTGACCGCGCTGGTCTTGGTCGCGGGATCCACGTTTTCTTCCGCCTTGATCGTGTAGTAGCGAATGACCGTGTCGGTGAGGTGCAGATTGCGCTCGACCTCTTCCACGAGACCGGCGCCGCCGAGGTAGTCGAAGAACACGTAGATACCCTTGAGCTGCTTCTTCACTTCATAGGCCAGCTTGCGGCGGCCCCAGTTCTCGACCTTGAGCAGCCGGCCACCGCCTGCCTCGATGACGTGGCGGATCTTGGTGTTGGCCTGCCCGATGGCGTCGTTGGTGACATCGGGCTTGAGAATGAAGATGGTCTCGTACTCGCGTGTTCTGCCGGGGATGTCCCGACACGATCCTGTTCTCTTTTCTGCCATGTGATCTCCCTTTGGGCCTACGTCCCACGGTCATGCCCGTGGGCAAGGAGTGGGTGGAGTCGCGGTTAGGCCGCGCCTCCGGTTTCGGATTTCTTACGTCGATTGAATCGGTTCATCGCCGTCACCAGTCCCTCGCTCACGATAGCCTGGACGGCGTCGGCGGCATCTTTTATCAGATTTGGCAGAACTTTCCGCTCTTCCGTTGAAAAATTCGCCAAAACATAGTCGGCCCCTTGCCAGGCCGGTGGCGGACGGCCGATGCCGCATCGCACTCTCAGGAAGGCTTCGCTGCCCACTTCGGCGACGATGGAGCGCAATCCGTTGTGACCACCCGTGCCCCCGCCTTGGACCAACTTGAGGCGCGAAAATTCCAGATCCATGTCGTCATGCGCAACCAAGATCTTGTCCGGCGGTATCTTCCAGAATCCGGCGATACGGCTTACGGAGACGCCGCTGGTGTTCATGAATTCCATGGGTTTGCACAACACGACTTTCGAGCCCTGCGAACCTTGCAGCGTGGGCAGCGTGGCCTCGGCAATCTCGGCGCCCATGCGTGGACGAGGCGCAGGGGCGCGCGTGCGCCCGAGCATCTCGTCCACCACCATGAAACCGATGTTGTGCCTGTTGCCGGCGTATTGCCGGCCAGGATTGCCAAGGCCCACCACCAGCCACATGCGAGCGGCCAGACTCTAGCCCTCCTACTTGCCCTTCTTCTCGTCTTTCTTGCCCGGGGCGGCGCCAGGGGCCGCCTTGGCTGGGGCGGCGCCAGGGGCCGCCTTGGCGCCCGCGGCGGCAGGAGCAGTGCCCGGCGCGCCAGCAGCGGCGCCCGCGGCGGGAGCAGCACCTTCGGCGGGAGCGGCGCCCTCGGCGACGGTGGCTTCGGCCTCGACCTTCTCGACGTGAGGCGCGACGACCGAGGCGACAGATTCCTTGGGGTCGAGCGTGGTGCGGACGCCAGGCGGCAGCTTCAGATCCTTGGCGTGGAGGGCGTCGCCAATGTCGAGCGCGGTCACGTCCAGCTCGATCTTGGTCGGGATGGAGTCGGGCTTGGCGGCGATGGGCAGGACGTGGTGGCTCAAGTGGAGGTTACCACCGTTGGTCACGCCGACGGCGGTGCCGGTCAGCACCAGGGGTACGCTGACCTTGACCTCTTCGTCCATGCTGACGCGGATGAAGTCCACGTGCACCGGCCGGCGCGACATGGGATCGATCTGCACGTCGCGAATCATGGCGGTCACGCTCTCGGTTTTGGCGTCGCCTTTGACCTGGAGGGCGAACACGGTGTTGCGCTTGCGCTCTTTGTCGAGGGCGTGCAGAAGTTCCACCGGATCGAGCACGAGCGACAACGGGTCGAGTTTGTGCCCGTAGAGCACGCCCGGCAGTTTGCCGCTTCCGCGTGCGCGGCGGGCTGGGCCCTTGCCCGATTGATTGCGAAGTTCTACGGAAACCTTGGCGAAGTCCATGATGACGTCCTTTGCTGCGTGCCGATCTTTATCAGATGAAGAGGGAACTCAGCGAGTCCCCCATATGAATGCGTTTGACAGCTTCGCCAAGCAGGGGCGCCACGGAAAGGACGCGTATCTTGGGCGAAGCCTTGACCTCGGGACGAGGTGGGATGGAATCGGTGATGATGAGTTCTTTAATCGTGCTGGCGGCGATGCGCTCGACGGCCGGACCAGAAAGCAGGCCATGCGTGATGCACGCATAGACGGCGCGCGCGCCTTTCTGGGTCAGCCCCTGGGCGGCGGCGCACAGCGTGCCCCCGGTGTCGACCATGTCGTCGATGATGATGGCATCACGGCCCTTGACGTCGCCGATGATGTTGACGAGCTCAGCGACGTTGGGGGCGGGGCGGCGCTTATCGATGATGGCCAGGCTAGCATCGAGGCGCTTGGAAAACGCTCGCGCGCGCTCGACCCCGCCAGCATCGGGCGAGACGATGACCGTTTCGTTGCTGAACCTCGTGCGCAGGTACTCCATCATGACCGGCATGGCGTAGATGTGGTCCACCGGTATGTCGAAAAAACCCTGGATCTGTCCAGCATGGAGATCCATGGCCAGGACGCGATGCACGCCGGCGGCGGTCAGCAGATCGGCCGCGAGGCGCGCGGAAATCGGCGTGCGCGGGCGGGTTTTGCGATCTTGGCGGGCGTAGCCGAAATAGGGAATGACCGCCACGATGGGATTGGCCGACGAGCGCTTGAGCGCGTCGGTCATGACCAGCAACTCCATCAAGTTGTCGTTGACCGGGGTGCAGGTCGGTTGCACCACGAAGCAATTCACCCCGCGCACGTTCTGGTCGATCTCGACGTACACCTCGCCGTCGGCGAAGCGCGTGACGCTGGCGCTGCCCAAAGGCTGCCCGAGATGCTGGCACAGGGCTTGGGCGAGCGTGGGGTTTGCGTTGCCGGTGAATATGGCGAAAGGCTTGCTCACGTGGGGGTTTCTCTGCTTGCCGGCAGGCGTCTCCCGGTCAAGAGGGCGCGAATAATGCCACCCGCACCCACCCCTGTCAACGGATGACGCGCAGACCAGCGACACCTCGTTTCTGCGTCCTCCGTCACCCCGCGGTCAGCAGGTAGAACTTGTTGTTGTCGTCGTTGAGGATCTTGAGGCTTGGTCGCATCGGCTCGGGCAAGAGCCCGCGCAGGCTGTCGAGGCGGGAGCGTTCGATGATGAAGAACATGCGCTTGCCAGGACGCTTGGCGAGGTACTCCTTGAGGTTCTCGGCGTTCTTGTCACCCAAGAACACCGTGCGCTCGTTCATCGGACCTTCGTAAATCTGGTTCTGGGTGTAGAAGTTTTCGCCTCGCCAGTACATCTGCCAGGCCAGCAGATGTTCATCGGGCGAGCGCCGTTCCTTGTAATACTGGGCGATGAGCGGCTTCTGCGACCAGTGCGAGGCGGCCCGGCGGATGTACACGTCGAGAATGAAGTAGGTGAAGGCGACAGCGACAGCCAGGGTGGCGACGGCGGCGTAGGTTCGCGCGCGTGCCCACGCCATGAACGAGGCCGCGAGGACAAAAAGCCCGGCGAAGATCCACAGGGTCTTGATGTAGTTCATGTCCGGCGGCCAAGGCCGTCCTTGCGGGGTGTTGACGTAGTCGTAGGAGAAAAGCCAAATGAAGTGCTGCGCGCTCTTCTGCGCGGAGGTCAGATCGAACGCAACCAGTGCCAAGAGCGGTGCTCCCGCCACGACCGCCAAGAGCGCCAGGCGACTGCGTTTCTCGGCCAGCATGTCGTCGAGAAAGCAACCCATGGCGATGGCCAGGCCGGGCAGCGCGGGCAAGATGTAGTGGTGGAACTTGGTCATGGACAGCGACACCAGGGCGTAGCCAGACACGAACCAGATGGCCCCGAACCAAAGGATGTCGCGTCGCTTTTCCACCGCCGCCAACAGCATTCCAGCTTGGGTGCGACGCCCGAAGGGGCGCATGGCGACCCACGCCAGCGCCGAGGGGGCCAGCGCGATCCACGGGTAGAGACCGTAGCCAAGCTCGCGAATGAAGTACTCGAAGCTGCCGCGGTCGCCGTGCCGACCGGTCACTAGGCGACGCCAGTGATTGTCGCCGTATAGTTCGTTCCAGAAGGGAATTCCGTGCCTGACCAGCATGGCGTGATGCCACGGCACCGCGACCAGGGCGCAGGCCAGGATGGCGAGGGGCAGGGAGCGCAGAAGTTCGGCGCGCGCCAGCCGCTTCCAGTTCCACGTGAAGAGAAGATAGGCCAGAAACACGATCACGGGCAGGCCCAGGCCGGCCAGCCCTTTGGCCAGCATGGCGAGTCCGCACAAGATCGAAGCGATGTGCAGGTAGAACGGGGCTTTGAAGCGGGTGCGCGCCGTGTACCACAGGAAAGCGAAGAAGCCGAGAAAGTAGGGCAGCATCGCCACCGCACCCGGCAGCGTGAAGCGGTGCTTGAACGGCAGCGGCCAGGTGAGTTGGATCGAATTGACGATGAGCTGCGGAAGCACGGTAAGCGCCAGCAGCGCGACCGTGGCGTAGTAGATGGGATGATGGGGCCACGACAGCCCACGCCAGGCCCGCCGCGGGAGCGCCACGTCCTCGTCATCGAACAAGGCCAGGGCGCAGAGCCCAAGCCCGAGGGTCATGGGGCCGATGAAGGCCATGTCGGTCATGGCCTGCCGGGCGACCAGGCTGAACAGGGGAAAGGTCGCAAGCGCCAGCACGGAAAACAGGCCGGCTCGTCGGCTGACGAAACGGGAGACAGGAAGGTACACGCCGACCAGCGCCAGCAGCGCCGCCAGGCAGAAGGGAACGCGCAAGGCCCATTCCGGCCGCGAGGACAAGGCGAACTCGCCAGCGGAAATTCCGGCCCCGCCGATGCCGAACACTTTCATGGACAGGGCCATGATCCAGAAGGTGAGGACGGGCTTGGACCAGAAGTTTTCGGTGTCGAGCGGCGAGCCCGGCCAGTACAGGCTGATGAAGTCATTGCGCGTGGCCATCTGCCGGCCGACTTCGCCGTAGTGGGTCTCCCACGGATCGAAAAGCCCGTAGCTGCCGGCAAAGGGCAGGTAGAGCAGCGCGCCGATGAGCAGCACGAGGATGATCATTTGCCGTTCCGTGAAACGGTCGAAGAACGAAGACAGGGCGGTCGACGGTTGGGAAGGCGTGGTCATCGGGTTATTTGCGTCGCTCGTGGAAGTCATTCAAGAACGGGTTCATCGAAGTTGGGCATGCTATGCGCGCGGGCCGCGCCTGTGAAGCACGAAGACGAGGGCGCCGAGCAGCAATGTCGCGCCCAGCCCAGGCAGCCAGATGCGAATGAATTGCGGTTTCCAGTATTGCTCCGCCGACATGCCGACATGATGGCGCCGGACGAAGTCGACTTGCGCGGCCAGGAAGGTCGCGGCCGCGACGAGCACGGCCAGGGAGGCAAGGATGCGCGAAGCGCGCGGTGGGGGAGCAGTGCTCACGAGGCCGCTAGATGATACGCCTCGGGCCCACCCGTCAAGTGCGTCATGTGACCAAGCGCCATTTAGCGCGAGGCGGGAGGCGTGCTGCGCTGTTATGAGGATCTTCAAAGCTGTCGTTGATGTACAATAGAAGTTGACCGCCTAGGTTGCGCTTTGCGTGTATCACTCAGCAATCGACACAAGGCTTGCCCTGAGAAGCGGCATGGGGGGGCGTCTTCATGAGGGCGCTCCCACGGGCCGCGCCCGATCTGACCGGAACCGTCCTGGAGGGCGCCTACCGCTTAGTGCGGGTTATCGGCCAGGGTGGAATGGGGGCCGTCTACGAGGCCATCCAGTTGCGCCTCAACAAACGGGTCGCGGTGAAGCTCATGGCGCGCGAATTGGCATCGAGCCAAACGGCGCTGGCGCGTTTCCACCGCGAGGCGGAGATCACCTCGCAGCTCGGGCATCCGCACCTGGTCAACGTCGTCGACTTCGGCACCGCCGAAACCGGTGAACCGTACTTGGTGATGGAGTATCTCGAAGGCGAGGATCTCGAACACCGCATGGTCCGCCAAGGTCGCTTGCCCGTCGAGTCTGCGGTTCACATCATCCGGCAGGTCGCTTCCGCTCTGAGCGCCGCGCACGCCAAGGACATCGTTCACCGCGATCTCAAGCCAGCCAATGTCTTTCTTCTCGCCGCCGCTGGCGAGCCGGATTTCGTGAAGGTGCTCGACTTCGGTATCTCGAAGGTGAAGGCCGCCAGCGCCAGACTCACGCGCGCGCAGGCGGTGGTCGGCACGCCGAATTACATGTCGCCCGAGCAAGCGACCGGCAAGGTGGACGAAACCGATCACCGGGCGGACCAGTGGGCGCTTGCTTGCATCACCTGGGAGATGCTCACCGGCCGCACACCGTTCATCGCCGACGACGTGTCGGCGCTCTTGTACCAGATCGTGAATGTGAATCCGCCGCCGCTCGGTCCCCTGGCGGCCAACCTGCATCCCGAGGTGGAAGGTGTTTTGCGCCAGGCTCTGTCCAAGCGCTTCAACGATAGATTCCCCTCCATTCGAGATTTCGCGCGCGCCTTCGAAGCCGCGGCCTTCAACCGACCGCCGGAAATCACGCTGGTTCCGCTGACCCCGCCGGTGGTCACGCCCGTGGCAGGAGTGCCATTCCAATACGAGAGTGCGCCAGCGTCGCAAGAACCGACGGAACTCGCAAGCGAAGCGCCGGCTGGCTTGCTGGAGAACGTACAGGTTGACGCGAAACGTCTGACCACTTTCTCGCAGACGACCGGCGAGGTCACGAGCATCATGCCCGCGAGATGGTTGAATCGGCGGCGCAAGATCACCATCGCCGCCGGTCTCGCGGTGGTCGTCATGGGCGCATTCATTTTTTTCAAGTCAGACCAATCCGGGCCGCCGGCCATGCTCGCGCCGCCGCCGCCCGTGGCGATCCCGACGGTGGTCACGCCATTGCCTTCTCCCGAGGCAGCTCCAGCGCCCGTGCCTGAGCCTTCCCTGCCGGTCCAGCCAAGCACGGCGAAGCCAGCGACCAAGACCCAGGTGCATCGGGCCGCTTTCCCGGTGGGCAAGCGCAAGACAGACAAAGAGCGCCCCAAGCACCGCATCTTCCAGGAGCTCTAGTTTCCGGCGGACCGGAAACGGGCTGTGCTCTCTCTATGCTAAATCTAAGGAATGCCGGAAGCAGAACACATCAAAGTCGCAATCATCGGTGGTGGGCCGGCCGGCTGCACCGCCGCGATCTACGCTGGTCGCGCCAACCTGGCGCCGCTCTTGATCGAGGGCGGCGGCCTGCTGGTCGAACCCATCACCACGCCCGGCGGACAGCTGACCATCACCTCCGAGGTGGAAAACTACCCAGGGTTCCCGCATGGAATCCAGGGGCCGAAGTTGATGGAGCTCTTGCGCGCCCAGACCGAACGCAGCGGCGCCCGTGTACTGACCACCGACGTGACGTCGGTCGATGTGTCGGCGCGGCCGTTCACCATCGCGACCGGCGAGGGCGAGTTCGTGGCCGAGGCGCTCATCGTGGCCACCGGCGCGTCGGCCAAGTGGCTCGGCATCCCCGCGGAGGAGAAGTTTCGCAACCACGGCTTGTCGGCCTGCGCGACCTGCGACGGCGCCTTCTTCAAGGGCATGGAACTCGTCGTGGTGGGCGGCGGCGACACCGCGATGGAGGAGGCGACCTATCTCACCAACCTGGCCAGTAAGGTTACGCTGGTCCACCGGCGCGATGAATTCCGCGCCTCGCGCGCCATGCTGGAACGCGCGCGCAAGAATCCCAAGATTGCTTTCGTCACCAACGCGGTCGTCGACGAGATCCTCGGCGATTTGCCCAAGCCCGGTCTCATTGGCGCGCGTCTGCGCGACCGGCGCGACGGCAGCACGCGCGAACTTCCCTGCCAGGGGATTTTCGTCGCCATCGGGCACACCCCGAACAGCGATCTTTTCAAGGGCCGGCTCGACATGGATGCGGCGGGATACATCCACACCAAGCCTGGTTCGACCGCGACCAACGTGGCGGGCGTCTTTGCCTGTGGCGACGTGGCGGATCACGTCTACCGCCAGGCCATCACCGCGGCCGGCACCGGTTGCATGGCCGCCATCGATGCCGAGCGCTTTCTCGCGCAGGGCTGACCCAGGTTCTTTTCCTGGTTGTCTCGCTGGTGCGGTAGCATAATCCTCCTCGATGAGGGAGAACTCGCCCGTGGAGACGCCCGTGGAGACAATCGACGAGTCCGAGATCGAGGTGGAGATCTTGTCGCCAGGCGAGCCCGAGGCTACCGCTGGCAAGAACGATTCGGCAGATTCGATTGTCGCGTGTCTGGCCCGGGTGCGCCTTTTTGCCGATCTGCCCGCCGTGTACTTGCGGCGCATCGCCCAGCTTGGCGTCGAGGAATCCTATGCGCGGGGCGCGCCCATTTTTGCCGAGGGAACCTCGGGCGATAAGCTGTACGTCATTCTCGCGGGCTCGGTGCGCATCAGCCGGCAAGTGCCGGGCATGGGCGAGGAAGCCCTGGCCATCCTCAAGGCCGGCGACTATTTCGGCGAGATGGCGCTCATCGACGATTTCCCGCGTAGCGCGGACGCTATCGCCCACGAAAGTTGCCGGCTCTTGGTCCTGACCAAGGAGCGCTTGGCCGACCTGCTCTTCGTCGACCGCGATCTGGCCTACGACCTGCTGTGGAGCTTCGTGCGCACGCTCTCCGCGCGCCTGCGCGAAACCAACGACAAAATGACGTTTCTGGCGGTGAGCAGCAAGTTCTAGGCAGCGGGCCCGAGTTGCTTCATGGACCCCGAAGCCAAGAAGATGTGGGCCATCGCGGGCTCGACCGGTGCGGTTGGGCTTGAAATCGCAGTGGCCGTTGGCATAGGGTACCTCGGCGGACAGTACCTGGATCGCAGACTTGGTGTGGCTCCCTGGCTTATGTGGGTGGGGTTCGCGGCAGGGGTGGGGGCTGGCATCAAGGCGCTGATGCGGGTGGTTCGCAGCTACCAGAAGAGTCTCGAAGAAGAAGATCGACCGGACCAGAATCGACCGGACCTGAAATGAACAGCAATTCCCACGCGCCCTTGGCCACCATGGATTTCGCCAACCTTGGGCTGGCCACTTTCGTGACGATTTTGTCGGGGTTCGCCTGGGGCAAGCCAGGCGCGCTGGCGGGCGGCGTGGGCGCGTTGCTCGCCTGCGTCAACCTGTGGGTCATCCGGCGGCTGGCCAGCCGAGCGGTGGCGCGGGCCGCGGCGGGTGACAAGGCGCAGGCGTCGTGGCTGATGGCCGCGCTGGGCGCCAAAATGTTGGTGCTCTTCGCACTAGTCTGGCTGTGCATACGCGTTTACAATCTGGCCCTCGTGCCATTCGCAATCGGAATATCGGTTCTGCCGATCTCGCTGGTCTTCGCTGGGCTGTGGTTTGGCACCACGGCGGGCGAACAGGGGAGAGCATAGAGCATGGGTCCTCATTCCACGTGGTTCAGCTTTTTTTTCGGCTACGAGACCATGCGCGGGAATCTGCAGTTCTATCTCGGCCGCAAATGGACCTGGCAGGTCTTCCAGGCCACGCACTTCGAGGTCGACCACATCCTGGGCGGGCTTCTGGTTTTCCTGGTGCTGACGCTTTTCGCGTTTCGCTACGCCATGAGCATCCGGTCGTCGGGCGATGGCGGGGCGGTGCCGCCGCCGCGCTTCTGCCTGCGCAATCTGCTCGAAACCTTCGGCGACATGGTGTTCGGGCTCATGGAAGGCCCCATGGGTACCAAGAACGCGCGCAAGTATCTGCCGCTCATAGGGTCGCTGTTTCTGTTTATCTTGTTCAGCAATCTGCTATCGCTGATTCCGGGTTTCCTGCCGCCGACCTCGTCGCTCAAGACCAACATCGGGCTGGCGGTGCTGGTGTTCGTGCTGACCCATGTGTTCGGTGTCGTCGCCCATGGTCCGAAGTACTTCAAGCATTTCATGGGCCCCCTTTGGTGGCTCGCGCCGCTCATGATTCCCATCGAGATCGTCAGCCACATCGCGCGGCCGGTGTCGCTTTCCATGCGCCTTCTCGGCAACATCACCGCGGATCACAAGGTGGGCGCGGTATTTTTCGCCCTCATCCCGTTTCTCGTACCCGTGCCCTTCCTCGTGATGGCCGTCTTCGTGTCGGTCGTGCAGGCGGTCGTGTTTTCGCTGCTTTCGACCATTTACATTTCGACCGCTATTGCTCACGAGGAGCACTAGGCATATCTTCCGCCCCACCCACCACGTTCCGCATAGGAGGATCCTGAAATGCGCCGAGTTGCCAAATTCTTCGTTCCGTTGGCCGCCTTTGTGCTGACGGCCCTTTCCAGTGCCGCTGCTTTCGCCCAGGGCGCCGCGCCGGCGGCCGACAATTCCAAGGGCTTGATCGGCATTGGCGCCGCTCTCGCCATCGGACTCGCTGCCTTGGGCGGCGGTCTTGGCCAGGGCCGCGCGGCCGCGTCGGCGCTCGAAGGTATCGCGCGCAATCCGCAGGCCTCGGGCAAGATCTTCGTGCCGATGATCGTCGCCCTGGCGCTCATCGAGTCGTTGGTCATCTACGGCTTGCTCATCGCCTTCAACCTGGCCGGCAAGCTCTAGCAACCTTCCGTTGCCTCCTACGCTTGCGCGCGCCGCACGCGGTAGGCGGACTTGGGCAGTACCATCACCAGCAAGCCCGCGGCCACGAACAAGAGTCCCGCCGCCAGGCCCCACCACACACCCGGCAATCCCCAGCCGCGGTCCAGGCCGAGCCAGTAGGCCAACGGCAAGGCGAGCAGATAGTAGCCGCAGAAATTGAAAATCGCCGCCGGCTTGGTGCGGCCCAGGCCGCGTAGAATGCCGCTCGCCACGACCTGCGTGCCGTCGAGCATCTGGAACGCGGCCGCCACGGGCAAAACACGCGCGCACAGGGCTTGCACGCCGGGTTCGGCGCCGTAAAGACGCGGCAACTGCCAGCGCAGCAGGAAAAACGTGGCGCCGAACAGGGACATCACGCCCGCGCCCAGCAACAGCGACAGGCGCGCCGCCCGCCGGGCGCCGGCCTCGTCACCCGCGCCGATGAGATTGCCCACGCGCACGCTGGCCGCGGTCGAAATGCCGAGGGGGAACATGAAGCTCAGCGACGCCAGGTTGAGCACGATGGCGTGCGCGCCCAGCGCGACCGTGCCGAGTTTTCCAGCGGTGAGGGTCGCCAGTTGAAAGGCCCAAACTTCCAGGCCGAAGTGCAATCCGATGGGCAGCCCCAGCCATGCGATGCGCGCGATGCGGCACCAGTCGAAGGCTGCGCGGCCCCACGCGACCCACGCTGGTCTGTGCAATCCGGCCCGGAAGATCAGGGCGAGAAGGAAGGCCGGCAGGAGAAAGCGTACGATGGCGCCGGCTAGGCCAGCGCCCGCCACGGGCGAAAGGCCGGTGCCGCCGAAGACCAGCCACCAGGTCAGCCCGGCGTTGATGAGGTTCACGATCAGCACGACCCATAAGGACGGTCCGACGACTCCGCGCCCGGCCAGATACTGGCGGGCAACGCTGAAGACAAGAAATCCAAAAGCCGTCGGCGCTTGCAACGCCACGTAGGTGCCGGCCAGCGCGGACAAGTTCGGGTCCTGGCCGAAGAAGACCAGCACTTTGCCGGTGCAAAGCCAAAGCAAGAACAAGGGCAAGCCGAGGAGGGTCGAGAGCACGAGCCCGCGTTGAAAAACGAGGGCCGCGGTTCGCGTGTCGCCAGCGCCATACGCTTGGCTGAGGAGCGGGTCC
>Ga0224559_1000017_pt1 | contig 86249 bp, 66 predicted proteins | sample 714S33034metaG_FD_180676 | JGI IMG/M metagenome (GOLD analysis project Ga0224559, IMG submission 180676) | Peat soil microbial communities from Stordalen Mire, Sweden - 717 S3 30-34 | ecosystem: Environmental > Terrestrial > Soil > Wetlands > Peat | place: Sweden: Norrbotten County, Stordalen... | reverse complement strand
AGGCGGTTCCCCTTGTCACAGGCAATCTGCGGCATTTTTCGAAGTCGGCCTGTCGGGGTTTGCGGGTGCTGACACCTGCCGAATTCGTAAGGCTTGCTGGCAGTACCCAACAATGAGGAACCAGTCCGGCCCGTCTGCGCGCTTCGTGGTGAAGGAGCGATCTTCTAGCCAATCACCTCGCCCCCGCGGCGGGTGGCGGCGAGGGTGCCGCAGGCGGCGCCGATGTCGCGACCGCCGGCGTAGCGGCGGGTGACGGGGATGCGGAACTTGAACAGTTCGTCGCGGAACGCGCTCACCTCGGCCTCGGTCGGTGGCCGAAAACCGCCGCTCCGATCGTTGACGTCGATGAGGTCGATCTTCACGCGCATGTCGGCGAAGAGGCACGCCAGCGACCGTGCGTCTTCCCGGCTCATGTTGACGCCGCCGACCGCGACGTAGGCCACCACCACGCGCGTCGCGCTCGCCTTCGCGTAGGAGCGAATCGCCGGGACCAGGTCGCCAAGTGGCCATTGTTTCTCGATGGGCATGAGCGACGCGCGCGCTTCGGCGGTCGGCGCCGCCAGCGAGACGATAAGGCGGAAACGCGGATTCTCCTCGATAAACCGCCGCATGGCCGGCACCACGCCGGCGGTAGAAATCGAAATCGCGTCGGCGGAAATGGCCAGGCCAGCGGGATGGCTCAAGATGCGCGCCGCACGCATGACGTTGTCGTAGTTGAGCAGCGGCTCGCCCATGCCCAAGAAGAGCACGCCGCGCACGGGATGCTCGGCCTCGGCCGCGATGGCTTGCACCTGCGCGACGATTTCCCAAGTCGCCAGGTTGCGCGAAAAACCAAGTTTGCCGGTGGCGCAGAAGGCGCAGGCCAGGGCGCAGCCGACTTGCGAGCTGACACACACGCTGTATTTCGCGGTCGGCAGGGCGACCAGCCCCGATGTTTCTCCGCGCCGGCGCTTTTCCTTGAGGGCGCGCGCATCGGCCGGGTCGGGCAGGGGAATGCGCACCGCCTCCACCTCGGCCCCGTCGTGCAGGCGGAAGAGATACTTCACGAAACCATCGGCGGCGCGGCGGCGTTCGATGATTTCAATATCGGGAAACGCGCAGTCGGCCGCGAGCACCTTGCGAACCTCCGCCGACAATCCCTCGACGCTGTCGAAGTTTGGGCGCCAGCGTGCGTGCACGCACGCGAACACCTTGCGCGCCAACCGCTCGCCCAAGCCATATGCCGCCAGCGCGCGGCTCATGGCCGGCAAGTCGAGATCGCGGAGCAGCAGCGGAGGCACGGATGGTCCGTGGACCTAGCGCCCGTTCGATTCGCGGTCGCGTGAGTGGAGCAGATCGAGCGGCGGCGCCTCGTTTTCCACGACGTAGGCGAACTCGCGCCGGAACTCCTCGGCCGATTTCTTCGGCGTGCACACCGACCCGAACAAGGTCAAGAGGGCCGGCTCGTCGAAGTCGTCGCGTCGCAGGCGGATCATGTAGCGACGGGCGATGGCGTAGCGGGTGGACTTGATGTCCACCATGCGCACGCGCGTGCGGCCGGTCTGCGGGTCGAGCAATTGCGCGAAGGGAATCGGCACGAAGTTCCCCGCCTGCAGGGACACCATAGCGGCATTGCCGCCCGAGAAGAGGAACTTGGCCGCGCAGTAACCCAGGTCGCGCGTGTACTCCATGTCGTAGGGCACGGGATCCGCGCAGCGCAGTTCGTAGCCGATGTCCTTGGACACGATGGTGACCTTGGCAACGCCTAGGCCGGCCAGACGCGCGTTGACCGCTTTCTTGAGTCCGTCGCCCAGGTTCAGCTCGGAAATGCGAATGTGTCCGTGCTCGTCGTATTCGATGTGGCCCAGGCGCTTGATGTCCTCGTCGGGCAGGCTTTCGGCCAGGCCCTCGGCCAGCACGGCCACGCCATAGCGCCGGCCCTCGGCCAAGCGCTTGATGATGGCGCCGGCCAAGATGTCGACCAAGATGCGCAGGGTGGGTTTGTTGCGCGGAAACTCCTCGGGGATGACGGTCAGGGTGGCGCCCGCTGCCTTGCCGATGCCGAGCGCCAGGTGTCCGGCCTTGCGCCCCATGGCCACCACGAAATACCAGCGCGAGGTGGTTTTGGCGTCGACCATGAGGTTCTTCACCAGCTCCACGCCCAGGCTGCGCGCGGTGTTGTAGCCGAAGGAATCCACCGATGGGTCGAGGTCGAGGTCGTTGTCGATGGTCTTGGGCACGTGCACGATGCGTAGCCGACCGGCCGCCTTTTCCGAAACCTTCATGGCCGAAAAGGCCGTGTCGTCGCCGCCGATGGTGATGAGCTGGGTGACGCCCAGGCGTTGCAGCGAATCGACCACCACGGCCAGATCCTCATCCCGCTTGGTCGGGTTGGCGCGCGAAGTGCCAAGGAACGAACCGCCGCTAAAGTGGATACGGCTGACGTCGCCGAGTTGCAGCGGGCGGATGTCCTCCAGGCGCCCTTTCATCAGGCGATCGAAACCGTCGCGGATGCCGAGCACTTCGACGCCTTGGAGAAGCGCGCGAATGGTCGCGGCGCTGATCACGCTGTTGATACCGGGCGCGGGACCGCCACCCACCAGAATTCCGAGTTTCTCCTTGGGCATGATCGACTTCTCCTTCGCCAGCACTGGTTCCGAGCGGCGCCGGAACCTAGCACGGACGTTTCCGTGCGGGGCTAAAAAGCGCTCCGCATGGGCTGCTTGCTCGGGCGCGCGGGGGGCTTTTCTTGCTCGGAAGGAATTTGCGCCAGCACGCGCAGTTGGCGTTCGATTTGGTCGCGCACGCGCGCCACGGTTTCGACCGCGAGCTGGCTGCGCAAAATGCCGGCGGCCTCTGCGGCGCGGGTCAACCCGAGGCCGATGACGGCGTCGAGGCGAACATCTGCGTCGTCGTTATCGAAGAGCAGGGCCAGCCGCGCTGGCGCGTTGGGCGCGAGTGTCCAGCCCAGGGCCACGGCGGCCCTGCGCACGATCAGGCGATCGGTGGCGTCGGTGGCTTTGGCCTTGCTTTGCACCAGCTTGCCCAGGAAGGCCTGGACCTCCGGCGTTGGTACGAGCCGCAGGGCTGCTACCGCGCGCGACCGGCCGAGGCCGTCGACACGCGCATCGTTGGCGATGGCCATCAAGAGCGCCTCGGGCGCGGGCGCGAGCGCGCGCAACTCCGCCAGCGTGGGTACATCGTGCGCGTCCAAGTAGGCCACCAGCTGGGACTGGTCGCTACCGCCGACACCGGCGTCGGGGGCGAGCGCGGTGCCGAGCGTTGGAAGCAAGATGGCCAGATACGTCAGATGCACATGCAGACGCTAGCACGAACCTTGGGGTATAGTCGCCGCATCGGATTCGCTCGGAGGCATCCATGCATCGTCGTACGCGCTCGTTCCAGCTCGTGACCGTCGCCATTCTTGGCTTCACATCCAGTGCATTCGCGCAGGAGACTGCGGAGATGCCGGCCCCGGAGACCGCGGCGCCGGTTGCCGCGCCAGAGCCAGGCAGCGAAGCCGGAGCCGTGCCCGCCGCCGAGGATGGCGTGGCTGCTCCGGTCGCGCCGGTCACCTCGGATCTGAACGCGGCCAAGTACGGCCTGGCCTTCCGTTTTCGCTGGGTGACCGTGCCCAGCTGGTTTCTCGGGCTGTTCACGAAGATGAACTCGCCCTTGTCGAGCTACGGGTACGCGCTCGAGGGTTTCCGCCGCAAGCGCGACAAGGACGATCCCAGGCGGACCTGGGAGATCAACGTCGGCATCGGCTACCAGAACATGAGCCCGCCTGACGGCTACTGGCTGGGCCCGAGCAACAACATCGCCACGGACACGTATCTGGTCCAGGCGCGCGACTTCTCGCTCATCACCATGGATGCGGCCTTCGTCTCACGCCAATACTTCAGCCGCTACTTCGGCATTCACTACGGCGCCGGACTGGGATTGGCGGTGGTGCGCGGCCAGATTCTGCGCACGTCGGCCACCTGCGATCCAGCCACCGGGCAATGCCACGTCCAGATCAACCAAGTCAACTCCTCAGCCGGAAAGCCGGACGTTCATTGCGGCCACGCGGGCGAGGCGGCATGCACAGAGACGGATCTCCGCAACAGCGAGGGACAAGTAAACCAGGTGCCGCCATCCGACAACGCCCACCGTTTCGTGGAAAACTCCATTCCAGGCGCCATTCCCATCATCAATCTTCTTTTCGGCCTCGATTTTCCCATCCCGGACGCCAAAGGTCTTGAATTCCGCTTGGAAGGTGGCTTCTTCGACGCCTTCTTCCTCGGCGGGACCATGGGCTACGTGTTTTAGTTTTTGAGCCTGGGCAGAGCGGGCGTGGCGCCCACCACGGGTCGCGCCTGCACGTGATTCTTGCCGCGCAGGACTTCGAGCGCCAGGGTCGCGCCAGGCGTGGATGAGGCAATGAACGGCCGCAGCTCGCGCGGATGCGCGAAGGGCCGGCCCGCGCCGGCGAGCACGATGTCGCCGGTGCGCAGCCCCGCGTCGGCGGCTGGCGAACGCGAAAGAACAGACGTGATCCGCGCGGCTCCGTCGGGCAGCCCCAAGGTCTTTCGCCGATCAAGGCCGACGGGAAGGAAGGTGATACCCAGCCACCCGGGCTGGGCCGCGGCGGCGCGCCGCTCGTCGTCTTGCAGGGGAGGCAGTCTCGCGCCGTCGGACGACTCTTCCATGCGCGGTGGGGCTTTGCCCTCCATCAGGGTCAAGTCCTCACAGCGGGTGAGAGACCCGACGGCCTTCCTCTGCTTGGGCTTGTCTTTCATCCATACCCGCCCGGCGGCCGACGTGAGCGCGAAGCGCATGCGGAAGAGCGCGGCCACGCGGATCTCGGTGCGGTAGCTGATTTCCTCGACGGTGTTGAGGCTGGAGATGAGTCGCTCGGCCTCGGCGCCGCGATCGGGCTCCGACATGAGCCACGGTCCAAGCTCGGCCAGAAGGGCCAGCGCAAGTCGCCGCCGTCCAGCGACATCGAGGCGACGCAAGGCGGGCTCGGCGAGTTGGCCACGCCAGGAGGGCTTTTGCGCCAGGAATGCGTCGAGCGCGACCTGATCGAAGTCGCCGAGGGCGGCTTCCCAGGTCTTGCCACGGCTGTCGAGCTGGTCGAGAAAATCGAAAAGTGCGTCGGCTTGCGTGTCCAGATCGGCCAGGGTCGCGGGCCGCGCCACCGTGTAGATGCGGGCCATGCGATCGAGAAGCCGGCTCTCCTCGGCGAAGGCGCCGCTCGCGAAGGCTTGCTTGACCAGCGGATCGATGAAGGCAACCTCGCGCCCCGGAGAACCGGCGGCGCGCGCCAGCTGTTCGGCCAGGTACACATCCGAGCTGCGCAGAGGAATGTCCGGGGTCTCGTCGGCGAGCATGACGTCGGCGTGAGCCGCAGGGAAGCGCCCGCGGCGGGCCAGGGCCGTGAGGAACTCGAAGGAATGCCCGATGGCCTTGCGTCCGCGCACCTCGGGGTAGCAGCCATAGGCCGGGCGGTCGGGCGTGGAGGAAAAATAGCCGCAGGTTCCGCCCGTCGGAAAGCGTTTGCGCTCGCGCACCTCGTGCATGTAGGCGAAGCCGCCCGAAAAACACTGCGACATGAGCGACACCACACGCACGCTGGGGGGCAGGCGCGCCAGGAGCTCGCCCAGCTTGCGCGCGGAGATCGACTCGTGCTCGCCCCACAATGTGATGCGGTTGTCGAGCGGATCGCTCTTGCCCTGCGTGCCGTGATCGGTGACGTAGAGAAGCACGGTATCGCCTGGTCGAACCCGGTCGCGCAGCTCAGCGATGGCGCGCGTGAGGTTGGCCAGGGTGGCGGGCCGCAGGTCGAGTCCCGCCAAAACCGAGTTTTCGTAGGTGGTGAGATCGCGCAACAGGGGATCGAGGCGCGTTCCCTGTAAAAGCCAGGCAAAGTCAGGATCCGCGTCGCGGGTGGCCAGATCCGGGGCCGGGTCGCTGCCGTCGCTGGCCAGGATCGTGATGTGGTCGCGGGGAATGCCGGCCGCGGTGAGCAGATCGGCGAGCTGGCGCAGATGCGCGAGGTGCGAGGCGAAGTTGTCCAGCTTGTCGCCGCCGCCGTTGATCGCCAGGACATGGAGGTTGTTTGGTGCTGCGGCCACGGCCGGAGCGGCCAGGAGCAGGCACAAGGCGGTGGGGACAGCGACGCGCATCGATCACCGCAAGTCTACCTCGCGCCCGCCCACGCAAGCGAGCGCATACCTTCGGCGATTCTCCCCCAGACGATTGATCCGATCGGGTGCGCGGCCCGATCATGAAAGGCGCCGCCGTTCCCAGGGTATCTGTTGGTTCGCCGCGCTTGTCGCAAGACTAGGGTCTTGTCGCGCACAATGGGTTTGCGCGCAACGGAAGCGCGCCTTGCTGCATCCTAGGGATGGCAGCGGCCTAGCCGCCCTACCTGGCCGCCCTACCGTGGACCCTAAGAGCATGACCCACTCCATGTTGCCCGTTTCGCCGGTGTATGCCGGCAATGCCGAATTCATCGAGGATCTCTACGAGCGCTACCTGACCCAGCCCTCGTCGGTGTCAGAAGAATGGCGCCGCCTTTTCGCCACCTTCAAGGGGGCGGATTCGCCCATGCGCGCGGCAATTGCGGACCAGGTGCGTCGTCTTTTCAGCGACCGTGACCGCGACGAGGCCAACGGCCGCCGCGGACGGGCCGAAAGCCGCGCCAGCGTGGCCAAGCAAATCGCGGTCATGCGTCTCATCCAGGCGCATCGCGGTCTTGGACACTTTCGCGCCACCGTGGATCCGATTCGGCTGCGCGCGCAGCCCAACATTCCCGATCTCGACCCTGAGTTTCACGGCCTTTCCGAGGCCGACATGCAGACCGTGTTCCACACCGGCAATCTGGGCGGTCGCGCGGAAATGGCGTTGCGCGAAATCGTCGCCATGGTACGCGAAACCTATACCGGAGCGATCGGCTCCGAATTCTTGCATATCTCCGAGGTCGAGGAGAAGCGCTGGCTGCAAACCCGGCTGGAAGCCACGCGCGCCAAGCCCAGCTTCACCGCGGACGAACGCATTCGGTTTCTGTCGCGCGTGATCGCGGCCGAGGGAATCGAGCACTACCTGCACACCGCCTACGCCGGGCAGAAGCGTTTCTCCCTCGAGGGCGGCGAGACCACCATCACCGCGCTCGACACCATCATCCAGGGCGCCGGTGCTCTCGGGGTCGAGGAAATGGTCATCGGCATGGCCCATCGCGGGCGCCTCAATGTGCTGGTCAACATCATGGGCAAGTCGCCCAAGGAGCTGTTCGAGGAATTCGAGGGCGTGCACGATTGGAAGGGCGTCTCGGGCGACGTGAAGTACCACCAGGGCTACTCGACGGATATCGCCACCCGCGGCGGCCTTATGCACGTAGCCTTGGGCTACAACCCTTCCCACCTGGAAATCATCGATCCCGTGACCGAGGGATCGGTGCGCGCGCGCCAAGACAAGCGCAACGATCACGAACGGCGCAAGGTGATGGCCGTGCTCCTGCATGGAGACGCTTCCTTCGCCGGTCAGGGCGTGGTGTACGAAACCCTCAACCTGTCGCAAACCCGTGGCTACACCACCGGCGGCACCATTCACATCATCATCAACAACCGCATCGGGTTCACCACCAGCCATCCCCTCGACGCGCGATCGACGCTCTATTGCACCGACGTGGGCAAGGTTGTGCAGGCGCCCATCTTCCATGTTCATGGCGACGATCCCGAGGCCGTGGCCTATGTCGCGCAATTGGCTGTCGACTACCGCATGACCTTCAAGAAGGACGTGCTCATCGACCTCATCTGCTACCGGCGCTACGGCCACAACGAAGCCGACGAGCCGGCGGCCACGCAGCCCATGATGTACAAGAAGATCCGCGCCCATGCCTCGGTCGCCAGGGTCTACGCCGAGAAGCTTGCGCACGACGGAGTCATTCAGCCGGGTCAGGCCGATGCCTTGGCCGGCGAATACCGCGAGGCTCTCAAAGAAGGCCAGCAAGTGGCCGCGAGCATCGTGTGTCCGCTGGTGGATCGCAAGCCGCGCGTGTTCATGGAGATTCGCAAGAATCATTGGACCATCGCCGCGGACACCGCCATCGCCATGGCCGACGTTCGCCGCCTGGGCGAGCGGCTGTGCGCCTTGCCCGGCGACTTCGAGCTGCACCCGCGCGTGGCCAAGATCGTCGAGGACCGGCGCATGATGGCGGTCGGGGCCATGCCTGTCGACTGGGGCTTCGCGGAGGTGATGGCCTACGCCAGTCTGGTCGAGCAAGGCCATCCCGTGCGGCTGTCGGGCCAAGACACTGGCCGCGGCACCTTCTTTCACCGCCACGCCGTGTTCCTGAACCAGCGCAATGGCGATGAGTACGTCCCGCTTGCGCACCTATCGGACACGCAGGCTCGCTTCACCGTGATCAACTCCATTTTGTCCGAGGAAGCCGCCCTGGGATTCGAGTACGGTTTTTCGGCGGCCAGCCCCGAAACCCTGGTTGTGTGGGAGGCGCAGTTCGGCGATTTCGCCAATGGCGCGCAGGTGGTGATCGATCAGTTTATGGTCTCGGCCGAGCAAAAGTGGCGCTTGCTCTGCGGGCTGACCTTGATGCTGCCCCACGGTTACGAGGGGCAGGGGCCCGAACACACTTCGGCGCGCATCGAACGCTTTCTGCAGATGGCCGCGCAGGACAACATTCAGATCTGCAATCCCTCTACGCCAGCGCAGATGTTCCACCTTCTGCGCCGGCAGGTTATTCGGCCCTACCGCAAGCCGCTCGTCATTTTCAGCCCCAAGAGTACCTTGCGCCGCAAGACTTCCTTCTCGCCGCTCGACGAATTGGTGTCGGGCCGCTTCCGCGAAGTGGTCAGCGAAACCGACGCGCTGGATCCTGCCGCGGTCGAGCGCTTGGTGCTCTGTTCGGGCAAGGTGTACTACGACATTCTCGAGGCCCGACGGGACGTAAAGATTGCCAATGTCGCCGTTGCGCGCGTCGAGCAGCTGAGCCCTTATCCGGACGCGCAGGTGGCGGCCGAACTTTCGCGCTACCCGCGACTGCGTGAAGTGGTCTGGGCGCAGGAAGAGCCGGAGAACCAGGGCGCGTGGCTCTTCGTTCGCGACCCGCTTCGGGCTGCGCTCGCGCCAGGCCAGACGCTCGTCTATGCTGGCCGGCCGGTCATGGCGGCACCCTCGGGTGGCGACTACCACCGCCACCTGGCGCGCCAGAAGCGATTGGTCGACGAGGCGCTCGGCCGGTACGAGCAGGCCCTGCCCACCGGACAAGCGGAAAAACCATCGGGCCATGGGCTATAGTACGCGTGGGCGCTGGCCGCGTGGTGCGAGGACCTGGCGCTCAACACGAGGAGGTCTCCGTCGATGATTGTCGAAGTCAAGGTCAACGAACTGCCGGAATCCGTTGCGGATGGCACGCTCGTTCTCTGGCGCAAGCAGCCCGGCGAGACCATCAAGGTCGATGAGGCGCTGGCCGAAATCGAGACCGACAAGGTCGTGTTGGAGATCGCAGCGCCCAGCTCCGGGGTCCTCGGTGCGCATGCGCGCAAGCAGGGCGAGGTGGTCAAGCGCGGTGATGTCATCACGACCGTCGAGACAGTGGCCGCCGCCTCGGCCGCCACGTCCATGCCGGCGAAGGCGGCACCCGAAGCGCCCGCGCGGGCCGCAGCACCCGCAAGGCCCGCCGAGGAAGCGGCCAGCGTCGAAGTTGGCGACGGACTTTCGCCGTCGGTGCGCCGGCTGCTCGCCGAGCACGCGCTCGATCCGGCTGACATCGCGGCCACCGGGCCGCGCGGCCGCATCACCAAGGAAGACGTGCTTCGCCACCTCGAACAGTCGCCACAGCTTCGGGCCAATATTGGCGAGGCGCCGGCCGTGGTCGAGATCTCCGATAAGGCACCTGTCTCAAGCGTCGCCGATGCCACCACCGCGCGCGCGACCACGCGGGTGAAAATGAGCCGCCTGCGTGCGCGCATAGCCGAACGCATGCTTGAGGCCCAGCGGAGCGCCGCGATTCTGACCACCTTCAACGAAGTCAACATGCAGGCGCTCATGGATTTGCGCCATCACTACCGCGACACCTTTCAATCCCAGCACGGCGTGAAACTGGGAGTGATGGGATTCTTCGTCAAGGCGTGCACCGAGGCGCTTCGCCGCTATCCCATTCTCAACGCCTCGCTGGACAACGACGAGATCGTGTACCACGGCTACTTCGACGTCGGCGTGGCGGTCAGCACCTCGCGCGGCTTGGTGGTACCCGTTCTGCGCGACGCCGACAAAATGGGTTTGGCCGATCTTGAGCGCAGGATCGCGGATTTCGCCAGCCGCGGCGAGGAAGGCAAGCTGGGCATCGAGGAGCTCACCGGCGGCACCTTCACGATTTCGAACGGTGGCGTGTTTGGTTCGATGCTTTCGACGCCGATTCTCAATCCCCCGCAGAGCGCGATCCTGGGCCTGCACCGCATCCAACCGCGCCCCGTCGCCGAGGGCGACAAAGTCGTGATTAGGCCCATGATGTATCTGGCCTTGTCCTACGATCATCGCATTATCGACGGCCGCGAGGCGGTTCTCTTCTTGGTCGCCGTCAAAGAGCTCATTGAAGACCCGACCCGATTCATCCTCAAGGTGTGAGGTGTGACCGTGCCACAAACGTTCGATTTGGTTGTTCTAGGCGCCGGTCCAGCCGGCTACGTGGCGGCCATCCGTGCCGCGCAACTTGGGATGCGCGTGGCTTGTATCGACGGCGGAGTCGGTCCCGACGGCAAACCGTCGCTGGGCGGAACTTGTTTGAACGTCGGCTGCATACCCTCGAAGGCTTTGCTGGAATCGTCCGAGCACTTTTACCACGCGCGGGCTGGATTGAAGGCGCACGGCATTTCGGCGACCGAGGTGCGCATCGACGTGCCGGCCATGATTGCCCGCAAGAACACCGTCGTGCGCGGGCTGGCCGCGGGCATCGGCACTCTGTTCGACAAGAACAAGGTGGTGTCGATCGCCGGCACCGCTCGATTGCTGGCTTCGATGCGCGCCGAGGTTTTGCCGTTGGGCGGCGGGGCACCCGAGATCCTCGAAGCCAAGGACATTCTTATCGCCACCGGTTCCTTGCCGCGCGGGATCGACGCGGTTCCAATCGACGGCAACATCGTCGTCGATTCGGCCGGCGCGCTCGACTTCGAGTCCGTGCCCGAGAGGCTTGGCATTATCGGCGCTGGCGTTATTGGTCTGGAACTCGGTTCGGTGTGGCGCCGGCTGGGCAGTCAGGTCGTGCTTCTTGAAGCCATGGATGTGTTCTTGCCCGGCGCCGACGAGCAGATTGCCGACGCTGGCTTCAAGGAAATGTCACGCCAAGGGCTCGACATCCGCCTGGGCGCGCGTGTGCTTGCCGCCAAAACCGGGCAGAGTTCCGTCCAGGTCACCTACGAAGATCGCGACGGCAAGCACGGCATCGAATTCTCGAAATTGGTCGTGGCGGTGGGGCGCAAACCCAACACGCAAGCGCTCAACGTGAACGAAGTCGGGCTTTTGCTCGACGAGCGCGGCTACATCCACGTCGACGATTTCTGCCGCACCAACCTGCCCAACATCTATGCCGTGGGCGATGTCGTGCGCGGCCCCATGCTGGCGCACAAGGCATCGGAGGAAGGCATCATGGTGGTCGAACGCATCGCCGGCCAGCAGACCCGCGTGAACTACGATGTCATTCCGTGGATCATCTACACCGCGCCCGAGATCGCTTGGGTCGGCAAAACCGAGCGTCAGCTTCGCGCGGCGGCGCGCGAGTACAAGATCGGCGTATTTCCACTTTCCGCCAACGGCCGCGCCCGCGCCATGGGCCAGACCACGGGCCTGACCAAGGTTCTCGCCGACAAACGCACCGACCGACTGCTCGGCGTGCACATCATGGCGCCCATGGCTTCCGAGATGATCGCCGAGGCCGTGCTGGCCATGGAACTCGGTGCCAGCACCGAGGATCTCCAGCGCACCATCCACGCGCACCCCTCGCTCAGCGAAACCACCCACGAGGCGGCGCTCGCCGCCGACGGGCGCATGCTCAATTTCCACGCTTGAGCTATTTGCCGGTCTTCGCGATCTTGGTCCAGCCGTCTTTCAACTGCACGGTGCGGTTGAAAACCGGCGCGCCGGGTTTGGAATCGACAGCGTCGACGCAGAAGTAACCCAGGCGCTCGAATTGGAAACGCGCGCCGGAGACGGCTTCGGCCAGCGCCGGCTCGACGAGCGCTTCGGTCAGGGTTTCCAGCGAAGCGGGGTTGAGCGTGGCGCGGAAATCGGCGTCGCCGCCCGAGGGATTCTCGACGGTGAAAAGGCGGTCGTAGAGGCGCACGGTCGCCTTCACCGCGTGCGCGGCAGACACCCAATGCGATGTTCCTTTCACGCGCCGGCCGTCGGGCGCGTCGCCGCCGCGCGAGGCCGGATCCCAGGTGCAGTGAAGTTCCACGACCTCGCCCTTGTCGTTCTTGAGGACGTCGGTGCAGCGGATGAGGCAGGCGTAGCGCAGGCGGATCTCGGCGCCCGGCGACAGGCGAAACCACTTCTTGGCCGGAACCTCCATGAAATCGTCCTGCTCGATGTACACGACTTTCGAGAAAGGAATTTTCCGCGTGCCCATGGCCGGATCGTCGGGGTGGTTGGGGGCATCGAACCAGTCGACTTGACCCTCGGGGTAGTTGTCGATGACAACTTTCAGCGACCGCAGCACCGCCAGCGCGCGCGGAGCGCGCTTTTCCAGATCCTCGCGGATGGCGAATTCCAGCACGCCGACGTCGACGGTGCTGTCGTTCTTGGCCACGCCGATGCGCTCGGCGAAGGCGCGCATGGCCTCGGGCGTGTAGCCGCGTCGGCGCAACCCCGAAATCGTGGGCATGCGCGGATCGTTCCAGCCGCTCACCAGCTTTTCATTCACCAGTTGGAGCAGCTTGCGCTTGCTCATCAGCGTGTAGGTCAGATTGAGCCGCGCGAATTCGATCTGCCGTGGCTGCCAGGGAAGGGGAATGTTCTGGATACACCAATCATACAGTGGTCTGTGATCTTCGAATTCCAGCGTGCAGATCGAGTGCGTGATGCCTTCCAGCGCATCCGAGATGGGATGGGCGTAGTCGTACATTGGGTAGATGCACCAGGCGTCGCCCGTGCGGTGGTGGGTCGCCTTTTTGATGCGGTAGAGCGGCGGGTCGCGCATGTTGAGGTTCGGGTGCTGCATGTCGATCTTGGCGCGCAGCACGCGCGAACCGTCGGCGAACTCGCCCGCGCGCATGCGACGGAAGAGATCCAGGTTCTCGTCCACAAGGCGATTGCGGAACGGGCTGTCCTTGCCTGGCTTGTAGAAGTTGCCGCGGTATTCGCTGATCTGCTCGGCCGTCAGATCGCAGACATAGGCGTTGCCTTCGCGAATCAGGTGCTCGGCGCATTCGTAGATCTTCTCGAAATAGTCCGAGGCGTACAGCGCCTCGCCATTCCACTCGAAGCCGAGCCAGCGCACATCCTCGGCGATGGAGTCGACGTACTCGACGTCTTCGGCCGTCGGATTGGTATCGTCGAAGCGCAGGTTGCACTTGCCGCCGTACTTAGCCGCCGTACCGAAGTTGAGGCAGATCGACTTGGCGTGCCCGATATGCAGGTAGCCGTTGGGCTCGGGCGGGAAGCGCGTGTGAACCCGGCCGTCGTTTTTCCCCTTGGCCAGGTCGTCGTTGATGATTTCCTCGATGAAGTTCGCGGTCGGCCGGCCGCCTTCCGGGGTCTGCGTGGCGGGTTCGTTGTCGTCGGTCATGGCTCATCCAACCTATCGCCGCTTGCGCCGATGTCCAAAAGAAAACGAGGCACCGAAGTGCCCCGTTTCTCCTGTGAATCGGTTCGCGACCTACTGGAAGACGATCGACTTCAAGCAGAGGTCGGTCACGGTGATGGCCGACGGGGTCGCAAACACCAGGACATGCGCGTGGTCGATATTGGCGATGTCCGCGGCCGTCAGCGAGTAGCACGTGTTGGTGTCATTGAAGCCGGCCGGGGCTTGAGAGCTAGTGGGACAACTGCTTCCGTTCCAGCACTGGGTGTTGAATGACGAGAGCAAGATCGGGGTTCCGGAGGTCATGGTGGCACAGAAGACGCCCTTGTCGCCGTCGCCCAGGCGGTGAACCTGGGCGCGCAGCCCGGTGGTCGGGGTGCCCGAAACGGTAAACGTTACGCTGGTGTATGAGCCGCCGAGGGTGGGGCCGCCTGCTCCGGCATCCGAGGGCTGGCTGGTGTTCACGCCGATCTCAATGCCGAAGTTGTTATCGTAGTCGGACTGCACTGGAGTAGCCGGCAGCGCAGGGATGGAGCCGCTAGTGCACAGACCATCCGAGGAGCTCCAGTTCGTCGTCGTGGTGCAAGCGTTGGCCTTGGTGATGGCGTGCTTGTCGGTATCGCAGGTCGGGTCCGAAATGCTGTCCGAGGAGCCGAGCGTGACCCAGCCGACGCCCGTCATCGCGCCCTGGGCTTTGCCGTTGCAGAAGTTCACGGTACCGCCGCTGGGCGTCGAGGGACAGCTACCGCCGCCCGTGCTGCCGCCATTCCCACCTGGGTTCGTGGTCGAGCCGCCGTTGCCGCTGTTGCCGCCGTTGTTGCTGCTGGTGCCGCCCTGGCCGGTTGGGCCGGCCGAGCCGCCGTTTCCTCCGCTGGTGCCATTGCCAGCGCAGGCCACCATGGCCAGAGCGCCGCCAAGGGCCACAGCCGTCATGGCCTGAGCAAACCGTACGTTGGAGAAATTCCGTGCTTTCATGTCACCCTCTCGTTGTTTGGTCACGTTGCACTCAACAAGTTGAATGGCTCCGATGGGAAGCCTTATAAACGTATGGCGCGCACTTTCGCAAGCCGGGCGGCAGTGGAATGGCCGCTTGGCGCGGTTCGTTGATGCTAAGGATGGTCGAGGAACCCTTGCTCGTAGGTTTGGACGCTTCCCACCTCGCCGATGTCGACCGACAGAATCTCCATGCTGCGCGGATTGACCACGATATTCACGGGCACGGAGCCCACCGGGAAATACTGCCCGAGCTGGGCGCCTTGCCCGTCGATTACGGCCGGGAAATCGAGTTGATGGTCGCTGACCCATTTCTGCAAGTCCGACCACCCAGGCGTGGAGCCATCGTAGCCTTCCATGGCGATTTGCAGGACCGCCACGCGATGGGCCGTTCGCCATGCGGCAATCTGCGCTATGTCCGCGGTTTCGTTGTTGCAGTGCGGACACCACATAAATATGCCCATGACGTGAAGCAGGTCGTAGCGTAGGCCCTGCGGGTCGTAGAATTCGGCGGTGGATATCATCTCTGGCGTATTCAGCGTGGCCACCGAGCGCACGCCCTCGAGGGTGAGATCGGGAAAAATCTGGCCCGCGTGCGCATCGGTTCTCGGCTGACCGCCGATGTTGGAGCTGGGATAGGGCATGCCGTCGATACCCGTGGCCGCGTCGCCCAAGTCAGCATCGGGCATCGGGACGTAGAGCTCTGGGCCGGTGCCGTGCCCGGAGCAGCCCACGCACGAGGTTGCGATAGCGACGACAAAAAGGACCGCCATAATCCGCATGGCCGCCAAGGTTAGTGGAAAAACCAAGGCCGCGCCCGAGAATCCGAATGCAACCACGCTCGCGACCGGGAATAGGCCGACGCAAGTTCGGGTTGTAAGGTCGCCCAGATTGTCGTTACCTATCCGGCCACAGGAGATCAGATGGACGTTCGCGTTATCAATGAAATGGTTCAGCAGCAGTCGGCCTTCGTGGACAACCTATCCGCCGAGGTAGGCAAAGTCATCGTGGGCCAGAAGCCCATGGTCGATCGCATCCTCATCGGTTTGCTGACCGGCGGCCACGTGCTGCTGCAAGGCGTGCCGGGCCTGGCCAAGACCCTGACGGTCAAGACCCTGGCTGACGCGCTATCGATGAAATTCTCTCGCGTGCAGTTCACGCCCGACCTCTTGCCCGCGGACATCGTGGGCACCGTTATCTACAACCAGAGCCGTAGCGAATTCATCGCCAAGAAAGGCCCCATTTTCGCTAATCTGGTTTTGGCCGACGAAATCAACCGCGCGCCAGCCAAGGTGCAGTCTGCCTTGCTCGAAGCCATGCAAGAGCGGCAGGTGACCATTGGCGACACCACGCACATGCTGCCCGACCCGTTCCTGGTCATGGCCACGCAGAATCCCATCGAGCAGGAAGGCACCTACGCCCTACCCGAAGCGCAGCTCGACCGCTTCATGCTGATGGTCAAGGTCGGCTACCCCAGCAAGGAAGACGAACGGACGATCATGGATCGTATGACGACGGGGTTAGCCGTCAAGGCCAGCCCGGCGGCCACGCCGGAACAGATCACGCACGCGCGTTCGGTGATCAACCAGATCTACATCGACGAAAAAATCCGCGACTACATCATCAACCTGGTGCAGGCCACGCGCGATCCCAAGGCCTACGGCATGGCCGAGATGGCCGACTACATCGAGTACGGCGCCAGCCCGCGTGCCTCGATCTACCTGAACATGGCCGCGCGCGCGCACGCCTTCTTGCGCCGGCGCGGCTACGTCACGCCCGAGGACATCAAGGCCATCGGCGCCGACGTCCTTCGCCACCGGGTGATCCTGACCTACGAGGCCGAGGCCGAGGAGATCACCTCCGAGCAGGTCGTTCGCAAACTCTTCGACCACGTCGAAGTGCCATGAGGATGGGAACCCTGAGAGGGTTCCCAAACCCTCCCGCGATGGTCCGCGCCGAGCGAAGCTCGGCGGCTCCCCACGCGACCAGGCCGAGCAAACGAACATGCTGACCCGCGAACTTCTGCGAAAAATTCGCAAGATCGAGATCGTCACCCAGCGCTTGGTGCGCGATCGGACGGCGGGGCAGTACCATTCCGTGTTCAAGGGCGCGGGCATCGCCTTTTCCGAGGTGCGCCAGTACATGCCGGGCGACGATATTCGCCTCATCGACTGGAACGTGTCGGCGCGCATGAATGGGCCGTATGTGAAGTTGTTCGTCGAGGAGCGCGAGATGACCGTGCTCTTGCTCGTCGACATGTCGGCCTCGGGGCGCTTCGGTTCGGCGACGGAAGAAAAGCGCGAACTGGCCGCCGAGCTGGCCGCGGTGCTGGCCTTTTCCGCCATCAAAAATAACGACCGCGTGGGGCTCATCATCTTCACCGACGAGGTCGAGCGCTTCGTGCCGCCCAAGAAGGGCAAGAAGCACGTGCTGCGGGTCATCAGCGAAATTCTGTCGTTCAAGCCCGAGTCGCCGCGCACGGATCTGCAGGTCGGGGTGGATTTTCTTGGCCACATCGCCCACCACAAGTCCGTGGCTTTCTTGGTGTCGGATTTTCTGGCGCCGCAAGCAAGCTACGAACGGGCCCTGCGCATCGCCTCGCGCAAGCACGACCTGATTCCAGTGGTGGTGTCGGATCCACTGGAAGAACAGATTCCCTCGGTGGGACTCATCGATCTGCTTGACCCTGAAACCGGCGAATTCGTCGTCTTCGATTCCTCGGGGCCCGAGGCGCGCGCCTTCGCGAACCTCAGTCGCCGCCAGCGCGAAGCCCGCGAGGCGCTCTTCCGCCGTCTTGCACTCGATGCCATCGCCGTATCCACCGACCAGCCCTACCTGCCCGCCCTGACCACCTTTTTCGAGGCGCGGGCGCGGAGGTTGCGCCATTGAGCTCGGCGTTTTTTCTCGCCCTCTTGGCTGCCGCTTCCATCGACGCGGGCTCTGTCGCGCCGGTCGTCGCTCCGGCCGACGCGCCCACGGTGGCCGTGCGCACCGACAAGGCGCAGGCCAACGTCGGCGACGCGATCGTCTTCAGCATCACGTCGATTGGCCCGCGCACCATGCCCGTGGTGCTGCCCGCCAATCTCGACCTCGGCCCGTTCTCGGAACTCTCGCGCACGCTCGAAGAGAAGGATCTCGGCGACGGCAGAATGCGCCGCGAGTTCGCCCTGCGCATCGCCGCCTACGAGCCCGGCAGCTTCGAGATTCCATCCGCCGAGCTGACCTATTTCGGCCAAGACGGTACGGTCAAGAGCGTGCGCACGCAGGCGCTGGCCATCACCATCGGCAGCCTCCTGGCCAACGAGTCCGAGCCCAAGCTCAAGGACAATGCCGAATCCGTTCACGTGGTCCAGCGCAACTATCTTTTCGTGTACATCGCGGGCGGACTTCTTGCCGCGGGCCTCGGCGCCCTCATCGCGCTCTTCGTGCGCCGGCGCCTGCGCGGCCGCAAACCCGCTGCCCCCGCCGCGCCGCCGCGCCCGGCCCACGAAGTGGCGATGGAGAAGCTCGACCGGCTGGGCGCGCTCCTGGCCGAGGGCGGCGACCTGCGGCCATTTTATTTCGAACTTTCCGAGGCCATTCGCGAATACCTCGGCGGCCGCTTCGGCTTCGACTCGCTGGAGATGACCACCGAGGAACTGGTCACCGCTATGCTTCGGGTGCCGCGCGAGAGCGCCGGCGCGGTGCTGGGCAGCGAGATCGAGGGTTGGCTATCGGCTTGCGACCTGGTGAAATTCGCCAAGGTCGCGCCGTCGCCCGAGCAGGCGCGCGGTTCGCTCGAAACCGCGATTCGCATGGTCGCGGCCACGCGTCCGCGTCCCGAGGTGCCGCCCCTTGCCGCTCCGGAGGCCAGCCGTGCCTAACCCACAGCCGCGCGGTCGCATCCCCTACGGGCTCTTGCTCCTCCTCTTTGTTCCAGCGGCACTTGCTTATCTATGGATCTTCCGCGGCCTCATCACCTTTCGTTTCGCCCATCCTTGGGTGCTAGCGGCGGTGCCCGTGGCCATGGCCGCCGCGATCTGGCTGGGCATTCGGCGCGCGCGCCCGGCTTTCTTGGTGCATTCACGCGCCAGCGAAATCGGCGGCCAGAAGCCCGGCCTGATTTCGCGCCTGCGCGACCTGCCCGTGGCGCTGCGCCTGTTGGCGATTGCCTTGGTGGGTTGCGCTCTGGCGCGGCCGCAGACCTCGACCCGCGAAGACAACCTCGAACTCGAAGGTATCGACATCGTCATCGCGCTCGATATGTCGGGCTCGATGGAGGAGCGCGACCTGGTGCCCAACCGTCTGGAAGCCGCCAAGGCCGTGATTCAAGATTTCGTGCGTCGGCGTCCGAGCGACCGCATTGGCGTGGTCATCTTTGGTCGCGAAGCCTACACCTACACCCCGCTGACGCTCGATCACGGAACCCTCCTGCGTATGGTGGCTGAGCTACGTTCGGGCATCGTCGATGGGCGTGGCACGGCTATTGGCAACGGACTCGGCGTGGCCCTGGCCCGGCTTCGTAAGTCGGACGCCAAGTCCAAGGTCATCATCCTGCTCACCGACGGCGACAACAACTCGGGCAACATTTCGCCCACGCAGGCAGCCACCTTCGCCCAGAAATTGGGCGTGAAAATCTACACCATTCTGGCGGGCGCCCGCGACAGCGCGGCCGAGGAGGACGACCGCGGCGGCGGCGGACGCTACCCAACCAACCCCAAACTGCTCGAGGAGATCGCCTCGATGACCGGCGGGTCGCCCTACCTTGCCACCGACACCGGCGCCCTGGTCAAACGCTTCCAGGCCATTCTGGAAGACCTAGAAAAGTCGCGCATCAAGGATCGCGGCGTGCTGTGGGCCGAACTCTATCCCAACTTCCTGTGGCCGGCCTTCGCGGCCTTGCTGCTGGAAATGATCCTGCGTCTAGGTCGCATGCGGAGGTTGCCATGAGGCTGGCGCATCCTCACTTGTTGTGGCTGCTCTTGATCGTGCCCATCGCGGTGCTGGTCTATGGCATCGCCTTCGCGCGCCGCCGGCGAGCCCTCAATCGCCTGGGCAATCCCGTGCTCATCGCACGCATGTCGGCGGCGGTGTCGGTGCCGCGCAAGGTGGCGCGCGCGGCGCTGCTCTGCTTGGCCCTTGGCCTTGTCGCTCTGGCCTTGGCGAGGCCACAAGCCGGCGGGCGCGCGCGTCTGGAAAAACAGCGCGGTCTCGACTTGGTGGTGGCGCTCGACTTTTCCAAGTCGATGCTGGCCAAGGACATCTATCCTTCGCGCCTGGAGCGCGCCAAGCGCGAGCTGGAGCGGCTGATGGATCGCCTGAGCGGCTACCGCGTGGGCTTGGTGGCCTTTGCCGGCGAGACTCTAACCTATCCGCCCACCACCGACTACGATGCGGTGAAGCTCTTCTGGCGCGATCTTTCGCCGTCGGACATGCCGGTTGGTGGTACGGCCATCGGGCGGGCGCTGACCAGCGCAACGGACATGCTTTCGCGCCTGCGCGCGCAAGGCGGCGAGACGCGCGACCAAATTATCTTGCTGCTCACCGACGGCGAGGACACCGAGAGCCAGCCGCTCGACGCCGCCGACCAGGCCGCCAAGTTGGGCATCAAGATCTTCGCCGTGGGCATCGGCTCGCGCTCGGGCGAACTCGTGCCCGAGGTCGGCGAGGACGAGCAGGCGGCGGGCTACCTCAAGGATCGCGAAGGCAAGTACGTGACCTCGCGCCTCGACGAGGATCTCTTGTCCCAGATCGCTGCCAAGACCGGCGGTGGCTATCTGCGCGTGGACGCCCAGCACTTTGGCGTGGAAGCCATCGAGGCCGCGCTCGCCGGGCTCAAGCGCACGGAAAGCGAAACCCGCTTGGTCAAACAGTACGATGAGGTTTTCGAGATCTTGCTCTTGCCGGCGCTGCTCCTACTCCTTATCGAAGCATGCATGGGCGAGCGGCGGCGGGGGGCGAAGTCGGCCGGTTCGGCTCTGGCCATAGCCGCGCTCGTGCCCTTCCTCGGCGCGTGGAATCCCATGGAGAAGAACAACAGTGCGGTGGAAAGCGGCAACGCCAGCCTGAAAGGCGGCAAGGCCGAGGATGCGCTGGCATCCTACGACAAGGCGGTCGCGGAATTGCCCAACGATGGCGGCGCGCATTTCGATCGCGGCAATGCCCTTTTCGCGCTGTCGCGCTTCGAGGAAGCAAGCGCCGAGTTCCTGCGCGCAACGCAGGCGGCGGCGCCGGGGGTGCGGTCGCTGGCCTTCTACAATCTTGGAAACAGCTACTTCAAGAACGACAAATACGACGACGCCATCGCGGCCTACCGCCACGCCCTGACCCTCGACCCGACCAACGCACGCGCCAAGTGGAACCTGGAGCTGGCCCTGCAGAAAAAGAAGGAAGAGGACAAGAAGAAGGAAGACGATAAGAAGAACCAGGACGACAAGAAAGACAACAAGGACAACAAAGATAACAAGGACAAGCAGAAGGACGACAAGAAAGACGACAAGAAACAAGACGACAAGAAGGATCAGGACGAGAAGAAGCAGGACGAGAAAAAGGACGACAAGCAGGACCAACAAGACAAGCAGGACCAGCAAAGGCAGCAGGGCAAGGACGAACAGCCGCAACCGCAGCCATCCAAGGAAGACAAGTCGCCCGACATGCGCGAGATGGACGCCGTGCTTGACAACCTGGAGCACAGCCCGAAGGATCTGGAAAAAATGCGCGCCCGTATGCGCGCGGTTCGTCGTGCGCCGCCGACCAAAGACTGGTAGACGGGGAAGCCGAAATGCGCGCCCTTGTGCTTGCCGCCACCACGATGTTCTTCGCCACCTCGGCGTGGGCACAAGGAACGTCGTTTTCGGCGCGCCTGGGCCGTAATCCGGTGGGCGCGGGCGACGTGTTTCCCTTCGAAATCACGCTTTCCATGGACAAAGGACACATGGACGACTACCGGGCGCCCGACTTCCGCGGCTTCCGCGTCGTGGCCGAGCAGCCGAGCCAGTCCACCCAGATTCAGATGGGCGGCGGCGGCAGTTTCATGCGCCAGAGCTACACCTGGCACTACCAACTGATTCCGCTGCAAAAAGGCAAGCTGACCATTGGGTCGGCCACTGTGCGCGTCGAGGGTCGCGCTCTCACCACGGAAAAGGTGAACGTCACGGTGGTGGACGCCGGCCAGGCGCCCCAGCCGCGCCAGCGGCAACCCCGCGGCATCCCCGGTTTTCCGGGCGGGAACTTCTTCTTCCCCGGCCTCGAACCCGAACCCGAACCGGCACCGGCCCCCGCGCCCGACGACGCGCGCCCCGCGAGCCGGCGCAACTATCTGCGCGTGGTCCCTAGCAAGACCAGGGTTTTCGTCGGCGAACAGGTCACGGTCGAGTGGTTTCTCTACCTGACCGAGCGGCAGAACAACTATTCGCCGACCAAGGAGCCGCGCACCGATGGATTCTGGGTCGAGGATCTGGAGGTCCCACAAAGCCAGCGCGGCCTCAGCCTTTCCGAACAAGTGCTGGACGGCCGCGTGTATCTCGTGGCGCCCCTTTTGCGCAAGGCCTTGTTCGCGCTCAAGCCAGGCAAGTACACGGTCACGCCCCTCGAAGCCGACATTTCGCGCGTGGATTTCTTCGGCGCCACCACACACAGCGAGCACTTGAAAGCGGATGCCGTTCCCATCGAAGTCGTGCCCTTGCCAACCGGCGCGCCCGCGGGGTTCGATCCGGCCAACGTGGGGCACTTCGATTTTTCCGCCGAGGTCGATCGCGATCGCGTCCAGGTCGGCGACGCCATCACGCTGAAGCTGCGTCTGGAAGGGGAGGGAAACTTGCGCAAGATCGCCCTGCCGACCTTGCCACGGTTCGAGGGGTGGAAGATCTACGAACCGAAGGTCGGCGTGCAGATGAATCGCGGCGAGCAAGTGGGCGGCACCAAGACCGCGGAAATTCTTCTCCTGCCCGAGCGACCCGGCCAGACCCAGATTCCGGCTTTCTCCTTTGTCTTCTTCAACCCGCAAAAGGGCGGCTATGAAGCGGCGAGGACCGCGCCCATTCGCCTCACCGTCACGGGCGAGGCGCGACCGCAAGGCCCGAGCGTGGCCACGCCAGCGCCCGTCGGGTCGGGCTCGGGTAGCGAAAATCTTCTCGCCATCGACGTGCGGCCGCTGCGCACCCGCGTGGCTTTGCGCCGCGATATCGGCACGGTCCTCTATCGTTCGCCGGTCATGCTGGGCGTGGTGTTGGCGCCGCCGCTCTTGCTCGGGCTGGTCGGAATCGCCGGTATGGCGCGCGCGCGCCTCGGCCAGGAGAGCGAAGGCAAGCGGCGGCGCAAACTGCGCCATTCAGCCAACCGTCGCCTGCGCACCGCCGCGGCCCATTTGCGCGAGGGTCGCATCGCCCCGTCGCTGGGCGAAATCGAACGCGTGCTGCGCGAGTTCCTGAGTGGCAAGATTGGCCGCGCGGTGTCCGGCATGTCGCGCGAAGAGCTGCGCGCGTGCCTGGCCAGCCTCGGGGCAGGGCAGGGACTTGCCGAAAGCACGGTTGCGTCGCTCGACCTGTGCGACCGCGCGCGCTTCGCTCCAGGCGCCATCACCGCCGAGGAAGCCAGCCAAGCCATCGACCGAGCCAGCGAGATCATCGAGGCCTTCGAGAAGCTCGCAACTTCGCGCGGAGGTGCTGCATGAGTCTGCGTCGAGCCGCCGCCGCGCTGGCGTTCGGTGCCGCGCTCGCGCTGGGCGCGTCCGCCGCGCGCGCCGATCTGCTCGACGAGGCCTGGAAGCGCGGCAACGAGGCCCACTTGCGCGGCGACTATGTGGCGGCGGCGGCGGCCTACGAACAGCTCGACAAACAGCATGTGGTGTCCGTCGACCTCTACTACAACTTGGGCGTCACCTATTTTCGACAAGGACTGCTCGGCAAGGCCATTTGGGCCTTCGAGCGCGCCTTGGTCGTGTCGCCCGACGACGAGGATGCGCGCTTCAACCTGACCCAGGCGCGCAAGTTGGCCGACCAGCGCGCACGCGATAAGCTCGAAGGCGCCGAACGCGAGCCACAATGGAGCCGCGTTGTCACCTATTTCAGCCCAACCACGCAAGTGGGGCTGTTCTGTGGACTCTACTTCGGTTGCTTTGCACTGCTCTTCTGGCGCCGCCGTTTGCCCGCGGATTCGCACGTTGCCGTCACCACGGGCGCCGCGGTTCTTGGAGCCGGCGCGCTTCTCGCTGGATTGCTCTTGCTCGGCCGCTTGAACCTCGATCGCATTCCCTTCGCGGTTGTGTTGCCCGACACCGTGGCGGTGAAGGAAGGAGCGGACAACAATTTCCGCACCAGTTTCCAAGTGCACGGCGGTTTGCGCGTGCGCGTGCTCGAGCGCGAGCAGGACTGGGCCCGCGTGCGCCTGGCCAATGGTTTGGAAGGATTCGTTCGCACCGAGGATCTGGGGCTTCTGTGAGCGCGGGAGCGACGCTGCGTTTTTCCCGACGGCTTGCCTGGGGCGCCCCGGAGAATCGGCTGGCGGTCGCCGAGGCCGAGCGGCGGCAAAGTGGCCTGCCGCTGTTCGACCTCACGCTGTCCAACCCGACCCAGGCCGAGTTGCCCTATCCCGCGGAGGCGATTGCGCAAGCTTTTGCCGAAGCCGCGCGGGCGACGTACCAGCCCGCGCCGCGCGGGCTCGCGCAGGCGCGCGCGGCCGTGGTCGCCGACTACGCCCGCCGTAACGTCGCCATCGACAGCGAGCGCGTCTTTCTCACCGCCAGCTCCAGCGAGTCGTACGCCTTGCTCTTCAAACTGCTCGGCGATCCCGGCCAGACGGTGCTGGTTCCCGAGCCGGGCTATCCGCTTTTCGACTATTTGGCATGCCTGGAGGGGCTCCTGCCGCGGCCCTATCGCCTGGAGTTCGATGGCCGCTGGCACATCGATTTCGACAGCTTGGATTTCGCCAACGCCGCCGCCGTGGTCGTGGTCAGCCCCAACAATCCGACAGGATCCTATATTGGCGCCGAGGATTGCGATCGGCTCGCCACCCTTGCCGCCGAACGCGTTCTGGCCATCATCGCCGACGAGGTGTTCGCCGATTTCCCCATCGCGCCGGCCGCCGACGCCGTGACCGCTATCGCCGGTTGCGAACTTCCCGCGTTGACCTTTTCGCTGGGCGGGCTTTCCAAGTCGAGTGGCTTGCCGCATATGAAACTGGGATGGATCGCCGCCAGCGGGCCAAGCGCGCTGGTCGAGCCCGCGCTGGCCAACTTGGAATTGATCGCCGACACCTATCTGTCGGTTGGTACACCCGTACAAGGAGCGTTGCCGCGCTTGCTCGAACTGGGAGCGCGGATTCGCGGCGATATTCAGTCGCGGGTGTTGCGCAACCGCCGCGCGCTCGCCGCCAGCATCGGCGCGCAATCGCCGTGCACACTGTTGCCAGCCGAGGCCGGTTGGTCCGCCATCCTGCGCGTGCCGGAAATCATGAGCGACGAGGAATGGGCCCTGCGTCTGCTGCGTGAGGATGGCGTACTGGTGCAGCCCGGCTACTTCTTCGATCTCCAGCTCGGTGCCACCCTGGTGGTCAGCCTGCTCGCCCCGCCCGCCGTGTTCGACCACGGCATCGGCCGCGTGCTGGCCGAGACAGCGCGCGGGTAGCCTTCGTGAATCATTCGGGCTGGCAGGCGTCGCTGCGAAAGCCTCACCAGCCTCGGGCGTGCTTGCGTAGCTGCGCGCGCACGAAGGCGCCGCTGGTGGAAAGCTCGTCGGGGGCCCAGATGGGGAAGCCGTCGGGGCCCATGGTTTCTGGCACCAGCAGGGACTCGCGATCCACGAGCTTGGCGTTTCCTTCCTTCATGGCATCGCCCAGGCTCTTGAGCGCCGCGGAGGACTCGCTCTTGTCGCACAATGACCAGTTGGTCCAGCTGATGCGGTTGCGATCGAGGAAGGTCAGCCACTCTTCCGCCTGCGGCAAGTAGGGACCACCCGAGCCCGTTGCTTCGCTGGTGCCCCATTCGGTGCAGAACACGGCGGCGCCGCGATCAATGGCCTTCTGGACCTTGTTGCGCAAGGCCTCGCCGTGACTGCCGGCGTAGAAATGGAAGGTGTACATCAGATTCTTGCCTTGCAATGGATTCGCGGCGGCGTCGTCGACGTCTTGGCTCCACGTTCCCGAGCCAATGAGAATGACGCCGTCCGGATCGTTGGCGCGAATCGTGGCGATTGTCTTTTCGGCATAGGGTTTGAGATCCGCGGCCCAGGTGACGCCACCGTTGGGCTCGTTCATGATCTCGTAGAGAATGTTCGGCACCTTGGCATACTTGCGCGACAGCTCGTCGAAAAAGGCCTGGGCGCCGTCGTACTCCGAGGCGTTGGGATCGCCTGGACTAAGCACATGCCAGTCGACGATGGCGTAGATGCCATTGGCGATGGCCAGATCGAGGCCTTTCCAGACCAGTTGCTTGAGTTCAGGGTGAATGCCGTAGCCGCCCTCGCTCACGTAGAACGCCAAGCGCACGACATCGGCATTCCAGTCTCGGGCCAGCGCCGTGAAGGCCTTGGCGTTGACCACTTCGCCGAACCACTGCAAGCCCATGGTGCTCATGCCCGCAAGTTGCACGGGCTGGCCGTCGCCGCCGCATAGGTGGGTGCCGATGACTTGCAGCCTGCCGTATTTGGCCGGCGGTGGGGCGGTCGTCGAAACCGGCGTGGCCGCGCCGCGTGGATTGGCAGCGCACCCGAGGCCGGCGGAGACAACCGTCGCGGAAATCAGCGATGTGCGAAAACGGCGTGAAGAGCGCAGCATGGGCGCAAGTTCTACTCCGCGTCCGGTCTGGCGACAATCCGCCAGCATCCGCCAGATCGAAGAGGCGAAGGTCACAAGCCCAGCCCTGCTGTCCGTGATTGCAAGCCCCCGATGGCTACGCGTGGTAAACTCACTATTCATGGAGCAGGTTGCTCAGATCTTCCATAGTTTCGAGGCTGCCGACAACGCGGATGAAGAATACTATGCGAAGCTCTCGGGTTCCGAGTGCGTGAGTATTCTTCTCGACCTGATCCAGGCTTATCGGGAATCCCATGGCCAAGCTGCAGCGAGATTTGAACGAGTTTGTCGGGTTGCTGAACTCGCAAGGGGTTGAGTACGTCGTCGTAGGCGGGCACGCGGTTGCGTTCCACGGGCATCCGCGGTTCACGGGAGACATCGACCTTCTTGTTCGACCCGATCGGGACAACGCCCAGCGCCTCCTGCGGGTTCTGAAGGATTTTGGCTTCGGCAGTCTCGATCTCGGCCCCGATGATCTCACGACGCCAGAGCGGATCGTGCAGCTCGGCCAGCCACCCAACCGAATCGACCTGCTGAGTTCCATCTCGGGAGTGTCTTTTGACGAAGCGTGGAATACGCGCGTCGCTGGCGAACTTGGCGATCATCGGGTCAGCTTCTTGGGCTGGGATGCCTTGATCAGGAACAAGACCGCTTCGAATCGCGACAAAGATAGGCTCGACGTGGCGAAGTTGCAGGCCATCGCGGCCAGAAGAAGGGGCCACTAGCGGAAAGTGGGCTGTCGCCCCGCCAGCGATGCCGACCGGGCTTCTAAGCCTACGCCTGCGCCGGGTTTGACTCGGCGGGGGCGGTGGCGGGCGCGAGGGCGGGGGCGCGCGTGGTGAAGGCGAGGGCGGCGCCGACGAGGAGCATGACGGCCGAGATGGTGTACGAGGTCGAGTAGCTGCCGGTCAGGTCGCGAATCTTGCCGCCCAGCAAGGGGCCACACACGCCAGCCACGCCAAAGCCAGTGAAGAGGAAGCCGTAGTTCACGCCCAGGTTCTTGACGCCGTAGAAGTCAGCCGTGGCCGCGGGCATGAGGGTGAAGATGCCGCCGTAGCACAGTCCGGTGAATGCCGAACCGAACACCAGCAGCGCGGAGCTGGTGTAGTGCGAGAAGGCGAACATGTTGCAGGCTTGCAGTACGAAGGCCAGCACCATGGTCTGCGTACGGCCGATGCGGTCGGAGACGATGCCGCTCGTCACGCGGCCAGCGGTGTTGAAGATGGCGAGCAAGACCACGGGCACGAAGCCCCATTCCCAGTGCGCCTGCTCTTTGGCGATGATGGCCACGTGGGCGATGATCATTAGGCCAGCCGAGGCGGCGAGGATGAACATGGCCCACAGCCGGTAGAACTGCGAGGTGCGCAGCATCTCGGCCCAGTCCAGGCTTGCGCGCGGCGCGGTCGCGGCCTTGGCGGCCGAGGTCTTAGCGGGCATGGTGGCGGGTTGAAAGCCGGCAGGCGGATTGAGTAGGATCTGCGCGAGCAGGGCCACAATGACGATGGCGCCCAGGCCGAGGCACAGGAAGGTTTGCTGAATGCCCACTGCCTTGAGCAGGAATTGCGCGAGTGGCGAAATGTACACGGCCGCCAGGCCCACGCCGCTCACCACGATGCCAGTGATGAGTCCCTTCCTGCTGGGCGGGAACCACTTGATGGCGGGCGGGGTGGTGGCCGAATAGCCGAGCCCGATGCCCAGGCCGCCGACCACGCCGAAGGTGAGCAGCATGACGGCAGGCGATTTCGCCCAGGACGAAGCCACCAGTCCAAGGCCAAGCACGATGCCACCGAGGGAGGCGATCAAACGCGGTCCGACCTTGTCTTGCAGGCGCCCAGCGAAAATCATCATGATGGCGAAAGCCGCAGTCGAGACGGTGAATGGAAGTGCAGCGTCGGCCTTGCTCCAGTGCCACTGCACGACCAGCGCCTTGGCCATTACGCCCCAGGCGTAAAGCACGCCCAAGACCAAGTTGATCGACAGGGCGGCGATGGTAACTGTCCAGCCTTTGTTCTTGATGGTATCCGGGCTCTCGGTGGCCATGGCATCCTCCAAAACGTGGGGTTCGGCTACGCTAAGGCAAGGCCCTTCCAGAAACAAGCATTGAAGGTCCATTTTCTGGCAGTATTGCACCTGCCATGACTGCTTCTCTGCTCGACCGCGTGTATTGGAAGCCCGAAGAAGAAACCCTGGCCCGTCCGTCGCTGGAGGCACTGCAACTTGAGCGCCTCAAGCGAACCGTGGAACGCACCTGGGAACGCGTGCCCTTCTATCGCCAGCGCTTCGAGAAGGCTGGGGTTATCCCCGAGGCCATTCGCGGCCTGGCCGACCTGCGCCGCTTGCCCTTCACTACGGGCGTGGATCTGCGCGACGTCTATCCCACCGGCATGCTGGCCGTGCCCCTGGATGAAACCATGCGTTTGCATACATCGAGCGGCACCACGGGCAAGCCCAAGGCGCTCTTCTTCTCGCGCAAGGACGTCGACAACGCCGCCGAGTTGATCGCACGCAGCTTCGTGGCTGCCGGTGTCGTCAAGCAGGACGTTTTCCAAAACATGATGACCTACGGACTCTTCACCGGCGCTTTCGTCGCCCACTACGGCGCCGAAAAAATCGGATGCCTGGTGATTCCGGCTGGTCCGGGCAACACCGAGCGCCAGCTGCTCTTGATGCAGGATTTTCGCTCCACCACCCTCCACCTCACGCCCAGCTTCGCGCTCTACTTCGTGGACTTTCTCGAAAAGCACGCCATCGACCCGCGCAAGGATTTGGCCCTCAAGCGCGCCTTCGTGGGCGCCGAGCCCTACACCGAGGAAACCCGGCGCAAGATCGAGGAAGGTCTCGGCCTGCGCGTGTTCAATTCCTACGGTCTGTCGGAAATGAACGGGCCGGGAGTGGCTTTCGAGTGCCAAGCGCAAGCCGGCATGCACCTGTGGGAAGACTTCTTCGTGATGGAAATCATCAATCCCGAGACCGGCGAGAACCTGCCATCGGGGGAGCGTGGCGAGCTGGTCCTAACCACGCTCATGCGCGAGGCCATGCCCATCTTGCGTTACCGCACGCGCGACATCACCTCCATCGTCGACGAGCCCTGCGCGTGCGGGCGCACCCACCGCCGCATCCAGCGCATCACCGGCCGCGCCGACGACATGCTCATCGTGCGCGGGGTGAACATTTACCCGCAGCAGATCGAACGTATCCTCATGGGCGTGCCCAAGGTCGGCCGCAACTACCTCATCGTGCTCGACGGTCTCGACGAAATGACGGTCAAGGTCGAGCTCTCCGAGGCCGGATTCGACGGCGAGCTCGAACATGTGGTGGCGCTGCAGAAGGAAATCGCCAGCCTGTTGCGTGCCGAGATTCTCACCAAGCCCAAGGTCGACTTGGTGGCGCCCGGAACTTTGCCCATCAGCGAGGGCAAAGCCAAGCGCGTGATCGACAACCGCAAGATGTGACAAGGACAGGACAAGAACAGGAAAGGATCGCCCATGACAGCCGTTCAACTGCTCGCCGTGTTCGCCGAGAATGAGCCTGGCCAAACCGCGCGCATCACCAAGCTGCTCGCCGAGGCCGCGATCAACGTCCGCTGGGTGACCATCGCCAACAGCGGACCTTTCGGGGTGATGAAGTTCCTGGTGGCGGATCCCGAACGCGCGCGCGAGATCCTGCGCAGCCACGGGGTAATGGTCAGTTTGCTCGACGTGCTTCCCGTGGAAGTCGCGGATCGCCCGGGCGCGCTGCATTCGGTGACCGAGTGCCTGGCCAAGAACAACATCAACTTGGACAACACCAGCGGCTTCGTGGCCAACAACCGAGCCATCGTCATCGTCGAGACGCACGCGATCGAGCACGCACGCGCCACGCTCGTGGCGCAAGGCCTGCGCGTGCTCTCTCGCGAAGAACTCTTGGGGTTGTAGCTACTTGTTGCCGAAGGTGCTCGAGGTGATGGTGGCGACGACAAACAGCGTGTGTGCGATATCGCTGACATCGTACGAGTCGATCGGGTTCATTCCGATTTCCACCATGTACATCGGCGTGATGGTGAAGTTCGGCGTCACCTTGTAGTCGATGCCAAGGTAGGTGCGATTGTAGCGCAGTCCCTGTTTCCAGTAGCCCATGGGGTTGAAACCGGTCGGCGTACCATTCGAGGCCTTCATCGAACTGGTGTCGCTGTCCTCGAGGACGCCCAGGAAGACTTCGTCGGCCAAGGAGACGCCGAGGCGATCGGTCAAGGCGTAGCGGACTTGCAGAAGCTCGCGCAATACGGTTCCCCAGCCCCAGCGCTGATCCGACACGCTCAAGGTCGGCGTCGCGGTGGAGTAGACGTCCGCATAGAAGGTGTTATGGGCAATCAACCGATCGTAGATCGACCAACGGCCAAAGCGGTACTCGGCCGCTGGGACGATTTCGATGTTGTGCGAAGCATTGTAGGTCGAGGTGCAGTAGGTGCTCGGGGCGATGGCCGCCGTCGAACAAGCCTCGGTGCCGGTGTAGGGCGACTGTTCCTTGAGGCGACCGCGCTGCGGATAGCCCATGTAGTAGTACCAAAGCGACGCCTTGAGGGTGAAGTTGCCGGTCTTGTAGGTGTAGTTCGGGCCGAAGAACAACTCGATAAACTGCATGCCCGCCGAGCCTTCGCGGGTGCGCGCGAACTCCACACGCGCGCCAGGCATGGTGGTCAGGCTCCAGTTGGGCGTAAACGCCAACAGGAAGTTCTGGTCGATCCAGACGCGCCCTTCCTGCTTCACGGGCATATCCACCGCCCGGGCCGCGCCCATCATGGTCGTTAGGGTAAGAACGCCGATACCGAGAGCGAGCAACTTTTTCATGGTCCCTCCGAGGTTGGTCAGACTACGGAAAGCCGTTGCTATCACGACCGCGTCGGCCGAACAATGTAGGTGCGCATGGAGATTTCGGGCAAATCAGGCAATTGGGGTTGGAAAGGCCGCACGCGCTTCATCGAGTGCTTCGCGGGACGGTGGAGCGCGATCCATGGTAAAGTGAAGGTGCTCATGGCTAACGAGGATCAGCCGCTTGTTCGGCTTGTGGCAGCCGTCATCGAACGCGAAGGACGCTATCTCATTACCCAGCGTCGCGCCTCGGCCGTGCTGCCTGGACTGTGGGAATTCCCCGGTGGTCGGGTGGAGCAGGGCGAGAGCGATGAGGATGCGCTGCGACGGGAGCTGCTCGAGCGGCTGGGCACCAAGGTGGAGGTCAAGAACCGGATTGCCCATCGGGTTCACAACTATCAGGGGTATTCGGTGGATTTGAATCTCTTCCAGGCCGCGATTCTGCCCGGCCAGGAACCGCAAGCGCTGCGCGTGGCCGAGGTACGCTGGGTGCCGTCGAGCGAATTCGAGAAGTATCCCTTCCCAGCCGCCGACCAGGCCACGACCGATCTTCTCCTCGGCTTCCGCCGGTAGGCTCCTGCCCGGCTACGGCGAAGGCGAGCAGAACTTGACGATGGTGGTTGGGGTGGCGTTGGCCACGAAGGCGAGGCTGCCGTAGTTGGTGGGACCCGTGGTCACGCCCTCGATACCAGCCTGCCGGCAAACATAGCCGCTGCGGCAGTCACCGTCGCTGCCGCAGGTCTTTTCGCAGTAGCGGCGCTCGGTGGCGCGCGGCTCGCAGAAACTGGTTGGGGCATTCGGATCGGGGCTGGCGTTTGAAAGGCAGATTTGGTCGCTCTCGCAAGTCTGACTCACGCACGCGGGGCCGGGCGATTCGTAGGGGAAGATGCGGATGCACACCGCCTCCGACGGGCAGAGGAGTTCGTCGCAGCCGTTGATCGTGCAGTAGCCGCCAGGTTGGGAAAGGTCGCAGTCCCGCGTGCCGTCCGTCTGGCAGTCCAGGTTCGTGGCGCAAGGATCTCCGATCTGTTTGCCGCAGGCGGAGGCAAACAGCGCGAGCATGGCGAAACTCAGGCAGAAGCGAAACACGAGCGAAGTATTAGCCGCAGCCGAGGCAGGAATCAACGAAGCACTGCCCCGAGGACCATGGTAAGCAGAAATCCCAACACTACGCCCGAGGAGGCCGTGCCTTCGTGGCCGTGGCTGTGCGACTCGGGAATGACTTCGTTCGACGTCACGTAGATGAGGATGCCGCCCGCGAGCGCGAGTACAAAAGGCAGGGTCGAGGCCGCGGAAGCGGACGTAACATAACCGAGAATCGCGCCAAATGGCACCGCCAGGCCGCTTGCGGCCACCACCACCAGGCCGCGCCAAGGCGCCACCCCGGCAATCCGTAGCGGCGCGGCCATGACCACGCCCTCGCAGATATTCTGAATGCCCACCGAAAGGACAAGCAGCCAGCCCAGGTGCGAGCCGTGCCCGGACGCGAAGCCGGCGCCGATGGCCAGTCCCTCCGGAATACGGTGGATGCTCAGCGCGCCGACGATAACGTAGCTGCGCCGCAGATCCTCGGGGTGATCGTCGTGGTCGTCGATGCCGATGTGTTCGTGGTGGCCGCCCGCGTGGCGGTGGGGGATGAAGCGATCCATGATGGCCGCGACCACCGCGCCGACCAGGAAACCCGCAACCACCTTGGCCAAGAGCGCGCCGTCCAGGCCCGACGCACCCCGAACGCCTTCCAAGGCCTCGGCCAGAAGGCCCATGGTGGCGGCGGCCAGCATGAGCCCCGCGCCCAACCCCAAAATGCCGTCGTAGGCCCGGCGCGGGAGCCGGCGGAGGAAGAAGAACGGAAAAGCCCCCAGGCCCGTGGCCAGGCCGGTCAAGCCAGCGGCGAGGAGGGTTTGCAGCATGGAGAGGCCATTCTTACCACGCAGCGAGCACAGGTGCGGATTTCGAGTATGCTGCGGCAGCGATGCTTGTCTACCTAGGTTTGGGGTCGAACTTGGGCGAACGAAAAGCCGAAGTCGCTAAGGCAATCCAGGCCCTGACCAAGCTGGGTCGCGTGGCGGCGGCGAGCCCGCTTTACGAGACCGAGCCGGAAGGTGGCGTGCCGGAGCCCTTGTACATCAACGCGGCGGTGCGCCTGGAAACCGAGCTGTCGGCGCAAGACCTTCTGCGTGCCTGCCTGGCCATCGAGCGCGGTCAGGGCCGGACCCGGCCAGCGGACAAACGCAAAGCTCCCCGAACCTTGGATATCGATGTGCTGCTCTATGGCGGTGAGGTCATCGACGAGCCGGGTCTGCGCGTCCCCCATCCCTCGCTGCTTGCGCGGCCCTTCGTGCTCATTCCCCTGGCCGAGGTGGCGCTGCCCGGCCTGCGCCACCCACAAAGCGGCCAAGTCCTCGACCGCTTCACGCCTCATCCCACCGTACGCAGGCTGGGCTAGGTAGACTACTTTGGTTTTTCGTCCTCGGCGGGCTCGTCGTAGGTGACTTCGATCTTCCATTCCTTGGCCAGCCATTCGAGCAGTTCCGACTCGCGGCCCTCCACGGTGTCGGTGATGGCGGCTTCGATGAGCGAGCCGTAGATGAGTTCGCGCGCTTCCTGGCGCTCGATGCTGGCGAGGAAGGCACGCAACGCCTTTTCATCGCCGAAACGCTGGTCGACGGCGTCTACGGCCGCGCGGTATTTCTCCTCGCCGATGGCCTCGACGATGGCGTCGATCTCGCCTTCTTCCTCCGGGGTCACATGGCCGCTGGCCAAAACCACGAATTCGAGCAAGCCCGCGAGTGCAATCTGTTCGTCCTGGTTGAGTTCGCTAAGTTCCATCGCTGTCTCCTTCCGCGAGCTTACACCAACCGGGGTCGAATCGGCGAGGCGAGCTATGGCGGAATTCGCGTGAATTGACCGGCGCACCTAGGGATAATCGCCCGAGCCTCCATGAAACCCGTCACAAACATTCTCATCACCATGGGCGACCCAGCCGGAATCTCCGGCGAGGTCATCGTCAAGGCATTGACCGCGCTCGCGCGGCCCACCACAGCCATCGCGGAACAGGTGCGCGATTTGGTGGCCGAGCGTTCGGCCAATCTTTACGTGGCCGGCGATCGTCAAGTGATCGAGCGCGCCGGCCGCGTGGTGGGCGTCAATCTTCCGGTCGACGTCGTCACCGAGTTTTCGGCCGTTGGCGAGCCCGTCGACCGATTGCGCCTGTTCGAACGGAGCAAGATCCCGGCAAAGGGTTTTCGTTTCGGCGTGCCGGCCTATGGGCGCGAGCAGCTCGACTACCTCGACTTCGCCATCGAAAAGGCGCGCCGCAAGCAGGTGGCGGCCATCGTGACCGGCCCCATGACAAAGGAGGCCGTGGCCAAGGTGGAACCTGGGTTCGTGGGCCACACCGGGTATTTGGCCGAGGAACTCGGCGTGCACGACGAGCGCATGGCCTTTCTCACGCCCGAATACATCCTGGCTTTGCAGACCACGCACATCCCTCTCGCCGATGTGTCGAAGACCCTTTCCACGACCAGCATCGCCACCACCATCACCATGCTGGCCGCGGCGGGAAAGAAGTACTACGGCAAAAAGTTGCCGGTCGCGGTGCTCGGCCTCAATCCCCACGCCGGCGAGAACGGACTGCTCGGCTTGGAAGAAGACCGCATCATTCTGCCCGCCATGGAGAAGGCACGTGCCGCGGGCTGGGCCTGCGACGGTCCATTCCCCGCCGATTCGTTCTTTATCGCGCGGGTGAAGCGCTACAAGCTCATCCTCGCCATGTACCACGACCAGGGCTTGGTCGCCGTGAAGCAGTCCTTCCCGCGCGTGTCGGTCAACGTGACCTTGGGGCTGCCCGTGGTGCGCACCTCGGTGGACCACGGCAGTGGCTACGACATCGCCGGCAAGGGCAAGGCCGAGGAAACCAGCATGCTTTGCGCCATCAAAGCGGCGCTGGAAATGGTCAAGACCTGAGCTGTCGGCGAGGCGACAGGGCAAAGCCGCGCGGGCGAAACCCGCCGCGTGCTTGCCAGCAGTACTCGCGCAGCATGCGCTCGTGCAGCTTCGCCATGCGCGCGAAGCGAATCCCGAGGCCGTAGAAATAGTCGTCGAGGCTGTCGCGGCGGGTTTCGCCAGCCGCCCAAATGGTTTCCCCGATGCGTGGAAGGCAAGGCGATCTTCGGCTAAGAGAGAGCACAGCGCTGGATCGAGAGCACAGAGCTCCGGACGCACGGAGGGCACGGCAGAGCAACCTGGCGTGCCCTTCGCGTATTTGCCCTCCGCCTGGAGACACGGAGCACGCGACGTACCATGCGTCTGGTTGAGCCATCGATGCCGGCTGGCACAGAATTCGATCTTTGCCCTCGGCGCGGCAGACTAGCGCCGGGACTCGCTCATCTGGGCAGCGCGTAGAGGAGACTCGTGAATGCCTTTTCGACATTCCCCGGGGGGAAGGTCAGATGCTCATAGTCAGCACCCAGAATGCCTTTCTTGACGTCCGTCCCGTCTTCAGCAAGGAACACGATGTACTTCTTGCGTCCACGGGCAAAGGCCGCCTCCGACGTGGTCCAAGTCGGATCCCCTGGGGTGAATACTGCGAGAAGAATATCCTGACTTTCAATGCGCTCTTCGACCTTGGCCGGAATGTTGCGAGCCTCGTAGCCCTCGCCCTCAACTACCGCGAAGCCACACGCCCGCAGAAATCTTTCAACCGCAGCGGCTGCTACCTTTCCCTGCTCATCGAATCGGTGTGCAAGGAAGACGGTCTTCTTGAGGCTCCATCTGGAAAGGATCGGGGATTTCTCTGGAGCTGTGTTCGACGCATGGAAACTCTCCTGCATCTGTCGATGAAGGAGTTCCTGCACAGCTGGATCGTGGGAACCGACCGTGATGTCGATTTCCTGGCGCGAGACAGAGATCAATATTTCAACAGGATCGCGCTTTTTGCTTGTCCAGTGGGAGTGAATATCAATCCGTTCAGGATTTGGATTTCGGTCGAGGATCCCAAGAAATTCCTTCCACGTTTCGGCGGAAAGTCTCCGCGTAGTGTCGATCCTTGCGTCGTAGTGAATCTTGAAACAGACGTCATTCGCCTCGACGTATCCCAACTCGACCAAGTTTCGGTCTGACGCACGAAACGCGTCCGGCAGTAAAAGGTTGCTGGGAAAAATGCCAAAGGTTCGAGAGTCGCGCATTGTTGCCAATCCTCAAACCATCATCATAGGAGCATAGGAGCGGAAGTATTGGGCCGCCTAGAGAATTCCCTACACGCAAGCGATCCGAAGGGGGGTGTTTTCGGTCCGAGGCCCCTGCCTGCCCGTGCGACCACAACCTCCCGCGCGACCGGATGGCCAGACCGGGCGTCTTTGACCGTCCAATCTGGTTGCTGAAGTGCATGTCTGGAGTACGAGGCGCAGTCTAGCCCATGACGGCGGGGGTGGGGTAGCCCCAGGCCTCTGTCACGGACGCTATCAATTTTCAGTCCACCAGCGTACGCAAGAGCGGCATGCTGAAAGTGATCGAGGTTGCGAAGGCCGATGGGAAATGCTCGTGCGACGACACCAGGCACACCGGGTTTCGATTTCGTACCACAATGCCGCGACAAGCGCAGGTGACCTATCGGTAGTAACATTTCGGAACATGGGATCACAACGGGGAATGGTTGTGGTGTTCGCGGCGTGCGCGCTCGCGCTGGGGGGTTGTGGAGGGAGTCATTCGGCCACGGGCAGTGGCGGGGCCAACGGGAGCGGCGCGACCAGCACTGGCGGTGCGACTGGCACCGGCGGCGCGACTGGCATCGGCGGCGCGACCGGCACTGGCGGTGCGAGCAAGGGGAGCGGCGGAGATGTTGGGACTGGAACCGGCCCCGTTGCCAGCGCGGCGCTGTTCTTCTCCGACCTGACGAGTGGGCCCAATCACGGCGGGCAGAGCGACAAGGGGGCGTTCGTGACCATCTGGGGCAACGGATTCGGGAGCAGCCAAGGGACGTCCACCGTGATGATCGGCGGCGGCGCCGCGGACAACTATCCGGTCTGGACCAACACCAAGATCACCTTCCAGCTAGGCGCCAGCGCGGCGTCGGGGAACATCGTCGTCCACGTCGCCGGCAAGAGCGACAGCAACGGCCTGCCGTTCACCGTGCGCTCGGGGAACATTTACTTCGTCACGTCGACTGGGAGCGACTCAGCCGCGGGCAGCTTCACCGCCCCGTGGAAGACGATCCCCAAGGCCAAGAACACCATCGCCCCGGGCGACATCGCCTACCTGGGCGTCAAGGCCGGGGATTCGGTCTCGCAGACCGCTGTCGATTCGACGTCCTCCTACAACTGCGCGCTCGGCATGAGCGCCAACGACGCTGCCAGCTCGGGCACGGCCAGCGCGCCGAAGGCGCTGGTCGCCTATCCGGGCGCCACCGCGACCGTCGGGGCCGTGTCGGGGGTCGAGCGCGGGATCCTGACGCCGGATATCGGCGGCAGCTACGACTACTGGGTGATCTCGCAGCTCGTCCTGCGTGGCGCGGTCGAGGCGATCGACTTCGAGGCGCCGGCCACCGGGTGGCGGGTGGTGGGGAACGACATCGCGTGCCCGAACGGTACCGGCAAGAGCGGCTGCGTGACCGGGACCGACGCGACCAACACACCCGGCAGCCTGAAATTCTACGGTAACGTCGTCCACGACGCCGCGGCGAACGTATCGACGGTGACCAAGTACTATCACGGCGTCTACTTCGCCTCGAATCACCTCGATCTCGGGTGGAACACCATCCGCGACGGCAAAACCTGCCGCGCCATCCAGTTTCACGACTCGGGCGGGCCGAACGAATTCGACATCGTGGTGCACGACAATGTGATCCACGGGACGGTGTGCGACGGCATCAACTTCGCGACCGTCGACCCGTCACAGGGAGCCATCGTCGCCTACAACAACGTCATCTACGACGTGGGGACCGGCCCCGATCCAGCGGACGGTTCGTCGGTCTACGCGTGTATCTACGTCGCCAACATCACGAACGCTGGCTCACCCGGCAGCGGCAACGTCCAGATCTACAACAACACCATGTACAACTGCGGCAGCCAGACGAGCAGCTCGGCGGGCGCAGTGGCGCTCGACTCGGGCGGGCCGGTCGGCATCCAGATGAGCAACAACCTCATCCAGGCGCTGTCGGGCGAGAGCTACATCTCGGGCGACTCCGGCTCGTCTCCGGCCATCGCCGGTTCGAACAACCTCTTCTTCGGCGGCGGGGCCGCTCCCTCCTACCTGACGGCGAACGTCACTGGCGATCCGAAGCTGGCCAACGTCGTCGCCGCCGACTTTCATCTGACGACCGGGAGCGCGGCGATTGACGCCGGCAAGACGACCACCGCCACCGCCGACATCGACGGGAATCCGCGTCCGCAGGGGAGCGCCTTCGACATCGGCGCTTACGAGCTTGCCCAGTAGCGCCAACGTTCGGGGCGCGCCCCGCACCGGGGGCGCGTACCCTGCACCGCGATGGCAGTCAAGACTTGAGCTGGCGAGGCGAGAAGGCAGATCCGCGCGGGCGAAAACCGCGGCGTGCTTGCCAGCAGTACTCGCGCAGCATGCGCTCGTGTAGCTTCGCCATGCGCGTGAAGCGAATCCCGAGGCCGTAGAAATAATCGTCGAGGCTGTCGCGGCGGGTTTCGCCAGCCGCCCAAATGGTTTCCCCGAGGCGTGGAAGATTGAATTCGATGCCCACGGGCGTGTAGGGCGGATAAGGGTGTTGAACCAGGGCGTTGAGGTAGAGCCCGCTTTCGCTGATGTCGACCGCGACCGCGCGCTGGGGCTGGTCGAGAACATAGGCGCTGACGTACATCTCGAGCGGAATGCGTGGATCGAAACGCCGATTGGAGAAGAGCGTGGATGGATTCATGACGACCTCTCTGTGGTTTAATGTAGGATATTAAACCACAGAAGGTTACATGTCAATTTCCGCTGCTTGTCCCGCTACTTGTCCGCTACTTGCCGAGGCTGGAAAGGACCGGGAAAGAGGTCACGGGTTGGAGGACGCGAACCGGCGGCAGTTCGCCACGCGTATGCACGCGGCTGATCCATTCGATAGCGGCGCCCGTGGTTGGCGGCATGATCACGGTGGCCTTGATGCGCCCCTCGCGAACCAGGCGCTGGCCGAAAGTCTGCGAACCGTCGCATCCGGTGATGCAGGCATCGGCGAAGGGCAGCCCGCGCTTGGACACGGCATCGCGCAGCGCCTGTCGGATCCCGAGGGCCATTTCATCGTTGTGGGCCACGAACATGCCCGGCATTTCGTCATCGGTGGAAACCTTGTTTGCCCAGCCTTCGACGGCCATGCGCGCCCGCTCGCTGGTCCAATCCGCGGTGAGCTCGATGAGGCCGAAATGATCGGCCAGCACTTCCTTCAAGCCGTCCAGGCGCCGTTGCGCCAACACCATGGTCATTGGCCCAGTCACGGTCAGAACCTTGCCCTTGTCGCCGACCAGGGCCTGCACTTGCCGGCCGTGGATGCGGCCGATTTCGGTTTGGTCCGCGGTCACCGCGAAGATGGCGCGGCTGGGATACTGGTTGTGGATCTCGTCGATGAACATGCCTTCGTTGAGCAAGGCCCAATCGAGTCCCGCCTCGGCGGCTTCGCGCACCAGATCGGGCAGGACGACGTCGTGCACGCTGCTGACCAAGAGCGCAACCAGCTTGGTTTTCGGCGCGTGCTTGATGGCGGCGCGGATCTGCTCGACCTGCCGGCTGGGGTCGTTCTCCGCGGTCTCGACCACCATGTCGAATCCGTGGTGTTTCGCTTCTCGCAGCCCGAACTCCTTCAGCCGTTGTTGGTAGTCGTTGTCGGACGAGCGCAAGAACAACCCGATAGTACCCACCATGGAGCGCATTTTGACACGAAATGGGTGGCTTCGCCGAGAGCCAAATCGCTACTGGCGCGAAGCATTCTTCAAGCGCCCTGCCGGCTTGGTCGCCAAAGTGTTCATCGCGCGGCCGGTGAGGGATAATGGGCGCTATGCAAGTGATGATTCTCGCGGCGGGTCGTTCGACGCGCCTGGGCTCGATCGGCGTCGCCTTGCCCAAGCCGCTTCTGCCCATCTGCGGATACCCGGCCGTTACCTTTGCCCTGGAACTCTGCCGCCGGGCGGGTCTTTGCAACGTCGTGATCAACCTGCACCATCACGGCGACAAGATCGGCCAGACCCTGGGCGACGGGTCGCGCTTTGGCGTGCGTTTGCGCTATTCCTCCGAGGAGGAACTGCTCGGCACCGGCGGTGCGCTGTGGAAGGCGCGCTATATGTTTTCCCCTGGGCCGGTGCTGGTCATCAATGGCAAGATCGCCGCCGATATCGACTTGAACGCGGTTGTCGACGCCCACCGCGCGGTCCCGCTGGGCACGGTGGCCACCATGGTGCTGCGCGAGGATCCTACCCCCGAACTGTGGTCGCCCATCGGCGTGGATACCAGCGGTGCGGTGTTCACCATTCGCGGCAAGCGCACGGATCGCACGGCACTGGGTGCCATCTTGCCGCGCATGTTCACCGGCATTCATGTTGTCGAGCCTGGGCTGCTCGACCGGCTGCCAGAGGGAGTTTCGGATATTATCGGCGACGCCTATATTCCCGCGCTCTTGGCCGGGAATCGCATTGCCTCCGTGGCCATGAAAGGCTATTTCGCCGAGCATTCGACGCCCGAGCGCTACTTGGCCGGCAACCTCGATTTGCTTGCCAACCCGGAACTCCTGCCGCAAGCACCTGGACCCCTGGTGGGCGTGGATGCGGGCGCCCAGGTGGATCCCAGCGCGCGCCTCGTGGCGCCCGTGCGTATCGCGGCCGGCGCGGTGGTCGAAGCTGGCGCGGTGGTGGGCCCGCTCGCCGTCGTCTGCGGTGGCGGGCGGGTGGCCGCCTCCGCGGAAGTCGCACGCAGCGTGGTCTGGCCAGGCGCCACCGCTAGCGGCAAACATCTGGGAGCCATCATCACCTCCGGCTCGGTTCAAGTCGCCGAGGACACGCCCACCTAGGGGCTAAATCTTGCTGGCAAACGGTGCGGCATGCGTTTGTCGCCTCGAACGCGCCTGGCGGTGCTAGCATCCTTCGCCATGGCGATACGTGAACTGGTAGGTTCGGCAGTGGTAGCGGCTGTGGTGGCCGCAGCAACAACCTTCGTGCTCCACCGCACGGTCTTGCAGCGCGATGCCGTGGAAGTGCCCTCGGTGCTCGGCTTGCCCGCGCAAAGCGCCCGCGCGCTGGTGGAAAACCGCGGCCTGATGTTCGTGGTCGGCGAGGAGCGCGAGGACGCAAAAACCCCGGCCGGCAACGTCGTTGCGCAAAAGCCGCTCGAGGGTTCGCGCATCGAGCGCGGGCAAACCTTGGAAGTCGTTCTCGCCAAAATCCCCGGGCCGGTCAAGATGCCGTCCTTGGCTGGGCTGTCGCTCGGCGAGTCCAAGCTGCGCATCGAGATGGCCAAGCTGGCCCTTGGCAAGGTCACCGAGCAGGCAAGCGGCGAGGTCAAGGCCGGCAGCGTGATCGCGCAGAATCCGCTCGAGGGCGGCGAAACGCGCGTAGGAGCCGCCGTCGATTTGGTTGTGTCCAAGGGCGCCGAAATGATTCCCGTGCCGAACGTGGTGGGTCGCTCGCTCTTCAAGGCCAAGGAAGAACTGCAGAAGGCGGGCTTCGTGCTGGGCAATCAGCGCACGCGCGCCGACGAGGATCACACCGACGGTCTAATCCTCGAACAAAGTCCACCCGCCAACCAGCCCGCGGCCAAGGGATCGGCAGTGGATCTCGTGGTCAATCGGACCTAGGCCGCTCGGCGACGGTTGAGCCGCGCAACGGCAGCTTGAAACACGCTGGGCCGATTCGCGAGCCGCTAATTTCACGTGCCTGTTGCCACCGTTTCGCGAGAAACGAAGAATCGACGGAGGAAGATCCATGCTCGTTCCGGTCATGCTCCGGCGACTATTGTGATCAGCATCACAGTGGCGCGGCCGTTTCTTGCCGAATTCCTTCCGGCACACCGGGGCTCGACTTACCATGTGGTCGGAGGGCTCATGAGATTCTCAATTGTGTTTCGGTGTTTTGTCGGGGTTGCTGGTCTGACTATCTTTCTGGGTAGTGGCTGCGGCGACAGTGTCACGAGCGGATCTGTCGGCACCGGAGGATCCATTGCGACAGGAGGAACCTCGGGTGGAGGAGCGGACGGCGGTGCGGGCCGATTGGGAAGTGGTGGCTCGACCACTGTCGGCTCCGGAGGTGGCGTTGGCGGGGGACTTGGTGGAATCTCGGGAGACGTCGCGCTGGGGGGAGCTGGCGGCTCAGGGGGATTGGACTCGGGCGAAGATGGACACGGTCGCGACGGAGTGATTGATAGCGGTGGGGTCGTCGGGGACGGCGGCATGGACGGCTCAGGGGGAATGATCGATGGCGGCATGGACGGCGCAGGAGGTGAGGGCGGGATCGATGCGGCGTGTATGGAGTTGGCCGACATTCCAACCGTGTATATATCGGCGGCAGATCCCTCTGTGCAGATTCGGTCGCTAGACATTCTGAGTGGCCCGTGCGAGACCTACTTGACCACGTCGGTGATGTTCTCCTACTGGGGGAATGGCTATTCTTGCCCAAGCATTGGCGACACGGTCACCTGTCAGGTCAAAGTGACGTCGAACCTGGGAAGCGTGGCCAGCGTCACAGTGGAGTTCATTGCCACGCCGCTAGGCTCGAAGATGCTCTACTGGCAACCTCAGCAACTGCCAAAGGTGAGCTTCCCCCCTCTGGACGGTGCCGTTGCCGAGTAGTGCGTGGGGCCGAACCCCTGTCCTCCGCAAGAATCGGGTCCGGAACACAAACAGCCCCTCGCAACCGGCCGAACCGAAGGTGCTTTCCTCGCCAAGAGCTATAACGAAGTCCGACCGAAAATCAGGATCGAAATGTCCGACCCGTGTCGTCAGCACCGTACGCCGGCAGACAGTTTCCAGAGAGAAGAGTCAGTTTAGATGAGGAATTGTGGCTTATGCACTGGTTGGCCCGCACTGTGCATGGGCAGGTGTCGGGAGGACATCCATGTACATGCAGCGAGTTAGCCTAGCAGCGATTTTCGTCGGAGTTCTGTTGGCCACGGCCTGCGGAGGCGATCGCGGATCCACAGCTTCGAGTTCCGGCTCGGGAGGCAACCTACAAACAACTTCGCCGCTCGGCACCGGGGGAAATGGCGGCCCCGACAACGGCTTGGCCACATCATCGCTAGCGCGCGAGATGAACCCGCAGGTTCCGGCGGCCGATGCGACCACTTTGGCCTCCGACAACGCCGCATTCGCTTTCGACATGTATGGCAAGCTCAAGGATCCGACTTCCAACGTGATCTTCTCGCCTGTCAGCATCTCGCTGGCGCTCGCCATGACCTATGCGGGTGCGGCGACCACGACCGCCACCGAAATGGCGCAAGCGCTGCACTTCACGCTACCGCCGGAAAGGCTGCACCAAGCATTCAACGCGCTGGATCAGGCCTTGGCTTCGCGTGGTCAAGGACTGGTTGGCGCCGACGGCGGGCCCATGCGTCTCGACATCGCCAACAGTGCGTGGCTAGAACGAGGCTTCCCTCTTCTGCCCACGTATCTGGACGTCCTGGCGTTGAACTACGGTGCAGGCGTCAATTTGGTGGACTTCCTCAACGCGCCGGACGCGTCGCGCGGGAAGATCAACGCCTGGGTCTCGGACAAGACCCAGGGCAAGATTCCAGAGCTACTCTCTCCGGGAGACATTACCAGCGATACCAAGCTGGTGCTGGCCAATGCCGTGTACTTCAATGCGGCTTGGAAGAATCCGTTCAATGCGCTGTTCGACCACGACAACAACTTCACGCTGCTTGACGGCACCGTCACGACAAGAAGGTACATGTCCGCGTTGCTGAGCGGCATCAAGGCCAAGCAGGGAACAAACTACGTCGCCGTCGCGCTGCCATATCAAGACGACCGACTGTCGCTGGTCGTGGTAGTGCCAGATGCCGGGAAATTCGCCGACGTCGAGTCGGCATTGGATGCCAAGACGTTCGGAGATCTCTTGACGGGTTTGACTTCCCAGAAAGTTAGCCTGTATCTCCCCCCGTTCCGCATCGACGCACGGACCAGCCTGTCCAAATCGCTGAAGAAGCTGGGCATGCTGTCGGCGTTCTGCCCAGGCCAAGCGGATTTCTCCGGAATGAGCGCTTTGGAATCCCTGTGCATCAAAGACGTCATTCACGAGGCATTCATCGCCGTGGCCGAGAAAGGCACCGAGGCTGGCGCGGCAACGGCCGTCATCCTGGAAGATGCCAGCATTCCAGGGGACAGTGGCTATGAACCTCCCCCACTGCTGGTCAAGGCGGAGCGGCCGTTCCTGTACTTCCTTTACGATCAGCCAACCGGCGCAATTCTGTTTATGGGCAGCGTGCTCGATCCAATTCAGAATTGACTCGCCGACCTTGAAAGGGTACAGAACGTGCCCAGCTAAAGAGGGCTAACCGGGGCTTTGCAGTCGCGCGCGACCACCTGCAATGCCCGATCATTCGCCACCGGAATTCCGGGAAGCAGTTCCAGAACCTGCGCACACTGGTTGCGGTGGTGGTCGATCAGTATCTGGATTCGACGGCGTGCTAGCTCGTCCGGCACATGGACGATCTGCGGCGCACCGGCGCGGTAGAGCCGCCAGATCCATTGCATATTTTCTTCCTGCGAGCGCGACGTCGCCGTGCCGAGCGGCGTTGCGTACTCGATATACGGGAACCAGTCGCTGGACACGATATCGCCGACCTCATCGCGAAAGCGTTGCACGGCGATGTCGACCAGGTCCGGCTCTAGGATCTGATCGGCGAGCACCCAGAAGAAGTCGGGCACGTGCATCCTCTCGCGTAGGGGATCGGCGCCGTGCCACTGGTTCATGTCCATCACGCGCGCGTAGTCGATTCGCTGTGGCTCATCGGTCGCGATGAGGATGCCGTGGCCCGCGCGAACCCACGGGCTGACATACCGGAAGACGTGGCGCAGGGTATTGATGACCACAAGCACGTCATCGGGCTCGATGTGGTGAAAGGGAATCCACTGTTGCAGGACGCCTCCCTTCACCAGGCGCGACTTGCATAGTTCGTAGAAGTCCCGGCTGTACACGTTGCCGGCACCGGCGAGCCAGATGCCGCTGATACCAACCGAAATCACGTCCCAGCGTTGCGGCGACAGGAGAAGCTGGTTGCGGCCATCGTTCATGTGAAGGCGAACGCGCGGATCACGCAGGACTCCGAAGTTGAGCTTCTCGAAGTACCGATTCGCCGCGACAACGCCAGGCGAAAGCTCCGCGATCTCGAGAGTGGTGATGGGAAAGCGTGAGAAGGCGCCCGCCGTCGCGCCGGTGCCGAGCCCAATGTGCAAAACGTTGCCAAGCTGGGGTGCGAAGAAGAGCGGCAAAAGCGCGAAACCGTGTTGGGAGTCCAGATCAAAGCCGTCGTTTCCCTGGTGCTTGCCGTCGGAGCAAACACAAGCCCCTCGGGTTCGCGGGTCACGCTGGTGAATCCACCCTCGGGATCCTCGGCCAAAAAGACCAGATCTTGGATCTTGGCTTCCTCGGCAAAATAGATGCTTCGGCCTGAAACCGGTGACCGGCTATCCCATGGCGGGAAGAGGACGAGGGCCAGCGCCGCCGCGGGCACAAAGATTAGGAATGCGGGACGTTTCCGGCCGGCGAAAGCGATGCCGAAAAGGACATACGCCAAGCCGGCCGCGAACAGGACGCGCCTAGAGCCGAACGCTTGCAGCAGAAGGAAGCCGGTCGCGATCGCGCCGAGGATACAGCCAAACGTGTTGACCGCGTAGAGCGTGCCGACGCCGCGGCCAAGTCGTCGGAGATTTGCGTCCGTGGTCGCGGCCGCGGAGCGGATCAAGATGGGAAAGGTGGCACCGATCGCCAGGCACGGGGGCAGGAGCATGATCATGCAAACCGCGGCACGGATCACCTCGCGCAGGGCGAAACCGGGGGCGAGCGCGGCTCCCGCGGCCGAAAATACGAACGAGAGTTTGTCCCACAGGGGGATGGTTCCGAGCATGTATGCCCCGGCCCCGAGTTGCAGCCAGGCGAGGACGACCCGGTGGTCCGCGCGTGAGTGCTCCAGGCTCGGCACAATCAGCAGGCTGCCGAGCGCGATTCCGAGGAGAAACGTGAAGAGCATCAGTCCGAAGGCGTAGACCGAAAGCCCGACGATTGTGGCCAAAAGGTGCGTCCAGACCAACTCGCATGCGAAGGAGAGAACGCCAGTGACAAATACGGCGCCGACCGCGAGGCCAAAGGAGATGTCGGCTGCCCGAGGGTTGGACGCTTCAATCTGGGATGCGTCGGCAAAGTTGCCAAGCTCCTTGTCGAGCCGTCGGGCACGAAGGAAGATGAATAGGTTGACCAATGACCCCACCAGGAGCAAGTACACGATGCCCAGAAAGCGGAGCAGCAGGTAGTTGGTGACAAGCGTACCAAGCGCCGCGCCCAGCGTATTGGCTCCGTAGAGCCGCGCGACCTTGGTTTCGGCCATCGCGTGATCGCGTACTAGCGCTTTGACCAGCACGGGCAGCGTGCCCCCCATCGCGGCCGTGGGTGGTAGCAGGATCAGGACGGAAATGAGAAAGCGCACGGCCGCGTGGTCCGGGTTGCGTATATCTGCCGAGATACCAATTGCAACGTAGGCCGCGGTCGCGACGCGCATCAGGAACGGCACAAGGAGAACGTACGCGCCAATGAACAATTCGAGGAGGCCGTACAGGACTATCGGCCGGCGGACTCGGTCGGCGACGATACCGAAGGTGCGGCTGCCAATTGCGAGGCCACCCATAAATGCCACCAACACGGTCGTGACAGCGAGGTTGCTGGTGCCGAAGACGTAGCCGCAAAGCTTGTAGAAGACCAACTCGTAGGCGAGGCTCGTGAAGCCAGAAAGAAAGACGAGAGTCAGCAGGGTCGTTGCAGGACTAATGCGTGGTCGGGACACTTGAGCTACTCTACCACCGGTAGATGGAATGGTTCAGGCATGTAGTCGTGTGTGGTTCAAACGCTGTCTCTTGTCGGATAATTGCAGACGCGATTCGGGGAAGGCAAGATATCGCCTGAAGCGGCCATCCGCACCTGGATGCACTACTTAATACCCAGAACCGCGCAGGTCGCGAGATCCACGACCACGGAGAAGCGCTGGTATCCACCATCGTCGCTCATGGTTTCATACAGCACATCGACACTGCGGCCCGTCACGCAGGAGGGGAAGGCTGGGTCGTTGTTCACGGCGGTGGAGCCTGGTTACGTGTTACGATAGGCGACCCAATTTATCCTCTGCTTGCAGCAACCGCGACTTGGGAGGTGAAGAATGAATACGATTCTCTGGTCCTTCGTTTGCGCTGGCACTTTTCTTGCGGCCTGCTCTTCGGGGAGCACATCGTCGTCGCAGCCCGATGCCTCGCTTGCCGACGGGCCAGCGCAGCCGCAGCAGGACTCTGCTTCGCCTGCCGCCGACCAGCCGCAGGCCTCGCCGGACGTTGTGCTTTCGGACGGAAACGCGGTGCCAGTGCCCGATGTGGGCAAGCGCGATAGCGCGGCTGCGCCCGAGGCTTTCGGTGGCGACACGGCCACCCAGCCAGAGGCGTCGCGTACCGACGGACCCGCTCCGCCCGATGTTCGCACCAACGACGCCGTGACGGACACCAAGCCGTCCGACACCAACGTTGCGGAAACCGGAGCCACGGGCCTGACGTTTGCCATCGATATCGCCAAGGGGCCGACGAGGCAGTACCAGCCTCCAGCGCAGCCGGCGCCTGTTTCGCCCTATATCTATGGGATGAACGGCTTCGGGACCTTGGTGCCCATGAAGACCAAGTTTGGTTTGATCCGCGACGGCGGCGATATGGCCACGGACTACAACTGGACCAACAACTACTACAACGCGGGCGCGGACTACTGTTACCAACAGAGAACCTCCGGCGATCGAATCGACCTGGCGGGGAAGCTCATGGCGACTACTGGCGACAGCGTGGTCACCGCGCATGCCAAGAGCGAGGCGTTTCTTGCGAGTATTCCGATTGCCGACTATGTCGCGTCCAGCTACGACAACAATGGCGTGTGGACGAATTGTGGCTCGGATCCCGACACAGTTGGTTGTAGCAATAACAACAGTACAGTGCGCGCAAACGTCAACAACTTCCCCTATGCACCGAGCGCCGCGTTCGTTGCCAACCGCGCGGCCAAAGGCGCCGCGTTTTGTCTGTGCGGTCCGACGGACACTGCGTGCACGGGATGCAAGGTCTCCACCGATCCGGTCTACCAGGACGAATTCGTCAACTTTCTCAAGGTGAAGTTCGCCTCGGATCCGGCGCCGGTCTTCCTTAGCTTGGACAACGAGCCGAACTATTGGGAAAGCACGCACCCCGAGATTTGGCAGAACGTCTACAGTGGCCAGACTTGCGGCGGCGGCAAGGTCACCTACGACGACATCGTCGGTCGCAACAAGGCATTCGCCGCCGCGGCCAAGGGCGCGTGGCCCGCAGCCAAGGTGTTCGGACCGATCGCGGTCGGCGACGGGCTGGTCTATGCGCATTCCTACGCCCAAGACCTACGCTGGCCGACCGAGTTCCTCGACTACTATCTGCAGCAAATGCACCAGGCTTCCGTGGCTGCAGGTGCTGCGTTGCTCGACGTGCTCGACATTCACTACTACACGGTGGGCTCGAAGGACGCCGATTGCGTTCAATATCCACGCATGTTCTGGGATCCGAACTACACCGAGCTTTCCGCCTCGGCCGCGGACGCGGTGGACTTTGGCTGGGACGGCAATTCCGATGGCAAGGGACCGTACTTCGACAATCACTGGTATCCGCGACAGATGATTCCGCGCCTGCAGAAGAAGATCGCCGCGGTGTATTCCGACGCCAGCCTGCCGGTTCCCGGCGTGTCGTTCAGCGAATACGACGCCGGCTGCGAGACGACCATCGGGGGTGGCGTGGCAGAAGCCGACCTGCTTGGTATCTTCGGTCGTGAAGGCGTATTCGCCGCGACCGCCTGGCCGCTCCAATCTCTTGCCGGGAACTTCCTCCTTGCGGGATTCGATCTGTTCCGGAACTACGATGGCAACGGCGCGGCGGTCGGCGATGTTGCCGTGCAGGCGAACACCAGCGATAACAAGAGCACCTCGGTCTATGCGTTCACCCATTCGGACGCGGCAGCGGCGGTCGATGTGGTGGCCATCAACAAGAAGACGACCGCGCAAACAGTCACCATCCAGTTTGCCAGCGCACCGGCGCTGTCGAGCGCGACGCTTTATCAGTTGGCGGGCAAGACCGCGGCGGTGGCGGGCGTGACGGGCGCCGCTCCGGCCGTCTCGTGCGCGGGCGGCACCTGCACGCTTACCTACGCGATGCCAGCGATGAGCGCCACCACCATCGTCCTTCGCTAGCCAGTCGAGCTGCCATTCGCGACGATTTCGGCTATCATCGCTCGCGGATGCTTTCGGTTGCGAGAAAGGGTGCTGGTTCTGCATAGACTTTGTCGATCCCGAGGCACCAACCCTCGGGCAGCTCCAACCATGAACAAGCCGATCTGGACAGCGAGAAAGATCGCTCTGGTCTTTTTGTCGACAGCGCTCTTGACCCTGCTCGCGACCAGCCTCGCCCATCCCAGTGTCACCCAGCCGCTGTTCGTTCACACTTCCTACTACTTCCTGATGGCCACGGTGCTGTGCTGGGCCGGCACCTACCTCTATGCCGCGCGCGAGGTGCGCCGGGAGACGGTCGTCGCCTGGGTGAAGGAGAACTGGCCGGGCCTCGTCATCGCGCTCGTCGTGACGATCGTCGCGTGGCACGCCATCCATCCCGCCTTGCGCATGCTTTCGGACGAAGCGGGCCTGGTCGGAACGTCGAGGAACTTCTGGGCAACCAGGACCGCCACCTTCACCGTTTCCGGCAAGTATTACTACGACAGCTACTGGGACATCGGAGTAGCGGTCGACCAACGGCCGGCGCTGTTCCCGTTCCTGGTCAGTCTGGTCCACGTCCTTTGCGGCTATTCGTACAAGAACGTCTTTCTGTTCAACCTGATGGTGCTGCCAGCTTTTGTGCTCGTGTCCTACCGGCTGGGTAGGTCTTTGACATGGAAACCCTCGGAGGGTTTCCATGCCTTCCCGCGCTCCGGCTCCGCCGGGCTAAGCCCGGCTTCGCCACCGCGACTCGGCAGTGAGACCCTCGCCATCGTTGCTGCCCTGCTCGTGGTGGCCCATCCCATTACCCTGCTCTCGGTCCGCTCGGGTGGGTTCGATTTCTTTGCCGCCTTCTTCGCCCTGCTGGTCATCAAGAGTCTGCTCGACCAAATTCGCGAGCCGTCGCCCGAGAGGCTGGCGGTTCTGTGGATGAATCTGTGCATGTTCGCCGAGATTCGTTACGAGACCGGCCTCTTCGTCCCGCCGGTGGTGGCGCTGCTGCTTCTCTTCCGGATGGTCACTTGGAGCGCCCTGCGTCCCTTCGCCTTCATCTACGTCCTCACGCCCGTGTATCTTTTGCCCCGCATCTGGCAGGCGGTGTTCCGCGGCAGCGTACCGGAACAGGATCCCGGGGCCATCGTCTTCAGCTTCCAGAACTTCTTCAACAACGCGCGCGACTACTTCAAACCCATCCTGTCCCCCTTCGCTTCCCAGCCCAACCACGCGGCCATCGTGATCGCCCTCGGCATCGTCGGGTGCATTCTCTGGCTACGCTGGTTCTACCCCCGGCTACTCGCGCGCGACTTTAAAGCTCCCCAGCTGAGGTTCGCTGTCCTGGTCATCGTCTGGATGCTTGCGCAGGTGATTCTCGTCTTCACCTACGTATGGGGGCGCGCCCAGCACCCAGCGTCCGCGCGCTTGGTCATCGCCATCGACACCTTCTTCGCGTTCCCCGCCGCCTGGGTCTTGACCCTTGGGCTCAGGCGCTGGAAGCCTTTGGTCGCCATCCTGCTGGCTGCGGCGGTCGTCGCTTTCTACCTGCCGGTCGCCTCCCAGCATCGGATGATGAACAAGCTGACCCAGACGCGGGAGAACTCCACCACCTGGGCATTCTTCGAGAGCCTGCACCAAAAGCGCATCATCATCGTCACCGATCGTCCCAGCCTCTACACCATCATGGAGTTTGGGGCGATGGACTTCGAGACCGCGAGGCATGATCCCGTGATCTTCGATGCCCTGGCCCGCGGCCTGTTCTACGATATCTACCTCGTGCAACAGATCGACCTGACCACGAACAAGCCGTTTCCCAACTATGACATCTGGCCCACTCGTAGCCTGCAGACCATGCTGGAATTCCAGAACGATGCCAACGTGAAGGTTCGCATCTCACGGATCGCCCATTGACGATGAAACCCACCTACAGCGTGTCGGACTTGGCTGCCGTGTCCCTGACGGCGGCCGTGGTTGCCGTCTGGGCGGAGGCCGCGGGAGGCTCGTTTTCGTTTCTCGCGCTCGTCGCCTGCGAGGCTGTCTTCCTCGCGTTCTACCTGGTGGGCTCCCTTTTCGCTGGCTGGCGACCTTTGGCAACGGGCGTCCTCTTCGATCTTCCGCTGCGCTTGCTCGTGGGATACGCCGCCGTCAACACAGCGCTGCTCGTGCTCGCCTGGCTCTCCCCGCTCGGCATCATTGCCAACTTTGGCATCTTGCTCGCGCTCGCGGCCTCGCTGTTCGTCGCTGCAAGACCGGAACGGAGGCAGTCCGACGATTCAGTCGGTCTCTTGGTCGTCGGCCTGGCCCTGGTCGCTGCTACGCTGTGGTGCCAAGACTCGCTCCGCCCCATTTCGGAGGAAGGCAACACGGTCGTTTTCAAGCCGTGGGTCGACGGTTTCTATTACGCGGTTCACATTCGAATCTTCGGCGCCAGCCACGGAGCGTTTTCCATCGAGGACTTCCGGCTAGCGGGCGTACCTGCCCGGCTCTACCACTATGGTGTCTACCTGACACCAGCCCTCATCAAGGAGGTATCGGGAATCCATTCGTACACCGCCTTCGCCGGGATTCTGGCGCCCATGGGGGTCTTGTTCGCCGGGCTCGGGGCCTACGCTCTGATCGGATCCTTCTGGGGCAACTGGCCAGGGTTCGCCGCATGCGCGGCGCTCCTGCTCTTGCCCGATGGCGCGCAACAAGGGATGCGGAACACCTTCATGTCGTATCACTGGCTTACCCAGATCTCACCCAGCGCAACCCATGGTCTGGCCCTGGTGGCCGCCGCCTGGCTCTTCGTCATGAGGGGGTGCGCGCAAGGCAATCGCTTGCAGATCCTCGCAGGCTGGCTGGTGGGAGGAATCCTCGCTCTCTACAAGTTGCAGTTTTTCATCGCGAGCGCCCTCCTGCTGTGGCTTGTGCCTCCGCTCTTCTTTCGCGTGGACGGAGTCAGGCTTGCCAAGCGGGCGCTCTGGGCCGTCTCTGCGGTCGTGGTCTATGTCGTGACCATCATCGCCGTGCAGAAGCTACCTGGCGCTCCCCCCATCCATTTCGATGGATCGTGCACCGGGAAGATCCTCGACCACGTCAAGAGGTTCACGCAGCCGGGGGCCCTGCGCGAGTTCCTTGCCAGTCGCATTGGGAAGGGAAGCACCTTGTCGTCGAACCTGGCTATTGGTGCCCCGTTCATTCTGCTCGCGGCTCTCGGGCTCTTCGCGCCGCTGCTGGCAATTCTGGCCATCCGCCTGCGCAAGCGGACATCGCCTCTCTTCGTGATCTTTCCACTCCTGCTCACTGCGAATTTCTTGGCCATGTTCCTGGGGCTGGCGCTTGACTTTGGCAGCAGTACCCCCGACGAGCTGTCACACCGTCCGGTCATGGTGATGTACTTTGGCGTCGTGGCTTGGGTAGGCGGCGCCGCGGGTTTGCTGCTGATCGAGTCCCGGCGCCTCGGGCGCTTCGCCCGGCCAGCAATGCTTTGTCTGACAGTCCTGCTGCTGGCCGTCCCGGCGTTTCTCGGATCGGGCATCCAGCAGAATTGGGCCATGCGCATGTTCTCGCCAGTCCGGGTCCCCATCGGTCTTTACCGAGCCGCCGAATACATGCGCGACCACGGCGATGCTCGAGATATCTTCGAGGATTCCGAGTCCGATCGGACGTACACCGTAGCTGCCCTGTCAGAGCGAAAGGCCTACGTCGTACAAGCCATGAATCCCTCCCGCTACAACAGCGCGCTGGTGGAGGAACGATCGGATGCCATCGAAGCGCTGATGAGACTGCGGGATTCTGCCGCCATCGCCGCCCGCGCTCGCGAGCTTGGACTACGTTGGTTCCTGCTCAACCCCGGGAACCAGGTCGACTGGCCAGAAGAGATCACTGGCCGGCCGGCCTTCGAGCTGGGGGGGTTCAGACTCTATCGATTCTGAGCTAGATAGACTCCATGTGGCACCGAGTGACGCGAAACATTTATCGCTGACCACCTTCATGACGATCCTGACGACACTCGTCGAAGCGGCATACAAGGGACTCGCCCGTTGTTCTCCTCTAGACGCATGGATTTGGTTCGAATGGCTGGAGCGGCACAATAGCTGGACGGCGGAACGGATAGAGTCGTATCGGTGCGAACGGCTCGTCGAATTGGTAGAGCACGCCGGCACGGCGGTTCCGTTCTACTGGCAGCTGTGGAGCAACGCCGGCATTGATCCGGCGCGGATTCGCACGTTTGAAGACTTGCGGGATCTACCGGTTGTCAGCAAACATCTTCTGATCGAGGCGCAGCAACGAGATGCATTCGCACTCAAAAACCGCTCCGACTACCAGTTTACCCACACCTCCGGCACCACGGGCCCACGGCTGGATCTGCCGTATTCGCGCGCGGATCTGCAGAAGAAATACGCGAGCTTTTTGCGCGAATATTACGCAACCGGGTGGCGACTCGGGATACGATCGGCGGCGTTGCACTATGCTGGACATCCGGAGTTTGGCGGCCGCTACACCGGTCAACCGGACCGCGATAGTTTCGTGCTGATGCGCTGGCTCGCGTTTCGGTTCGCGCATCGTCGGCGATTGCTCAAGCCATGGTCGACGAGGACCTATGACGGTACGGAGGAGTTGCCGGCGCTTTGGTGTCGCAGCTTGTTGCGATATCGACCATGGTTGTTGGAGTCGATGGACTTCAACCTGATCGCCCTGTATCGCTACCTGAAGCGCAAAAAACTCGAACCGCCACGGATTCCGGTCATGTTCGTCCTGGCGACGTTGGCACGGCCGCTTCGCGATCGCCTCGAGCGGTTTTTCGGGGGACGCATCTACAACCGCTTTGGTCCGCATGAAATCGAGGGCGTTGCCTTTCCGTGCGCGCAACGGGAGGGATTGCACGTTGCCACCGACGTGGTGCATGTGGAGGTGCTCGACGACCGCGACCAGCCGGTACCGGCTGGGCACAGGGGGCATCTGGTCCTGACCGATCTCGACAGCCGATTGATGCCGCTGATTCGCTACCGCATCGGCGACATGGGCCGACTGCTCGATCATCCCTGCGCGTGCGGCAGTCCTTTTCCGCTGATGAGCGATGTGGACGGGCGGGCCCGCGATCGGCTGTTGTGCGCAAGCGGCGAATGGGTGCCGGGCGCGGTGTTGGTTCAGGAATTGCAATCGATCGAAGGTCTTGAGTTGTTCCAGCTTCTGCAGGACGAATCGGGTGCGGTGGAGTTTCGCCTCGCGCCCTCCGATGCGCCCCGCCTCGCTGGTTTGCGTGCAACGGTGACCCGTGCCATCGCCGCGGTACTTGGTGATACCACGGCGATGCGACTCCGCGCCGATCGACCCCTGGAGCTTGAGACGAATGGGAAGTTTAGTTTTTTACGCCGCTGCGATGACGTCGGGCAATCGGACAACCTATCCGCGGTTGGCGAATGCAGCGCACACGGGAGGGCATGATGAGAATTCGGATGGCGCGGCCATCGCTGGGTGAGCCGGAGCTGGGGGCGGTGCGTGCCGTTTTCGAATCCGGCTGGCTCGGCGAAGGACAGATCACCGAGCAATTCGAAGCGCGATTGCGGGACTACACCGGGGCGCCCCATGCCATCACCGTCAACACCGGCACGTCCGCTCTGCACCTTTGTCTCGCGTCGCGCGGGATCGGACCTGGCGACGAAGTCATCCTGCCGTCATTTACCTTTGCCGGCGACGCGATGGCGGTACACCTGTGCGGTGCGACGCCGGTGTTCGCCGATATTCGGGCGGACACCCTGAATCTCGATCCGGCATCCGTCATGACGGTGATGAGCAGGCATACGCGAGCCATCATGCCGACCGACTATGCTGGGTTGCCTGCGGATGTGCGGGCCTTGAAGAAGACCGTTGGTTGTGATGACGTGCTGCTGATCCGCGACGCCAGCCATTCGTTCGGGTCATTGCAAGACGGGTCTCCGGTAGGGCTCAATCAGAGCGAGGACGCAACCTGTTTCAGCTTCGACCCCATCAAGCATCTGACCTGTGGCGAAGGCGGCGCCATTCTGGTGAACGATCCGAGGTGGGCTACGCTGCTGGCCAGCCAACGCAATCTGGGCTTCGCCACGAGGGCGGACGATAGCCAGAACACTTCGGCAGGTACGGAACACTTGGTGAACACGATCGGATATCGATACCATCTCGGCAATTTGAATGCCGCCATCGGTCTTGCTCAGTTCGAACGGTTGCCGGCCATGCTTGCCGCCAAACGCCTCATTGCCCGTCGGTACGACAGGTTGCTCGGCGACGTCGAGGGCGTGCAGTCTTTCGCCCGCGACTACGACGAAGTCGCGCCGTTCCTGTACCCCGTCATGATTGGCGGTGGACGTCGCGATTACGTGGCCAGGGAACTCGGGCGTAAAGGTATTCACGCTGGACTTCGCTATACGCCTTGCCATCACCAGCCGTTGTTCGCGAGTGCCCGCAGCGCTGAGCTGCCGGTCACGGAACAGGTCGGCCGCGAGCTATTGTGCTTGCCCATTTATGCGGGATTGACGGACGATGAGGTTGAAGAAGTCGTCGGCTGCGTGCGCGCATGTTTTTGATGGTTGGCAATGAAGACGGCTGAATGGACCAACACGATGCCGATAACACCGCTCGTCAGCGTGGTCATCCCGGTGTATCGCAGCGAGAAGATCGTCCCTCGTTTGTGTGACGGGTTGCGCACCGCGCTTGCCGGTTTGGCGTACGAAATCGTTCTGGTCGATGATTGCAGCCCGGACGGTAGCTGGCAGGCGATCGAGCAGCAGGCGGACAGCAGCAAGGAAATCAAGGCGGTGCGTTTGCGCGTCAACGCCGGTCAGGATCGCGCCATCATGGCCGGGTTGAACTTCGCCACCGGTGAGTACGTGGTGGTCATGGACGATGATCTGCAGCATGACCCGGCCGACATTCCGCGACTGCTGGACAGGATTCGGGGTGGCGCGGATGTTGTCTATGCCAACTTCTGCCGCAAGCGTCAGACACGGCTGAAAAACCTGATGAGCTGGGGTGCCGGGAAAGTTGCGGAAACTGTGTTGCGCAAACCCGCTCACATCTACCTTTCGCCGTTCAAAATCATGAGCCGTGAAATCGTCGATGAGATCGTTCGCTACTCCGGTCCGTTTCCCTATGTCGACGGTTTGATCTTCCAAGTGACGAGTCACATCGATCAGATTGTCGTGCAACATCGCGAACGGTACGACGGACACAGCACACACAACTTCTGGAAGCAGGCGGCGTTGTTTCTTACGTTGTGTGTGAATTTCTCCGTGGTGCCGTTGCGTCTGGTGACTCTGATTGGCGCTGCCTGTTCGGCGGTGAGCTTCCTGCTCGGAACCTACTTCCTGGCGATCTACTTCATCCGCGGTGTGATTGTGGTGGGCTGGACCGCGTTGGTCCTGATCAACCTGTTCATTGGCGGCATCCTGATGATCTTTCTCGGCGTCATCGGCGAATACATTGGACGTATTCTCATGAACGTCAATCAGGCGCCACAGTTTGTGGTGTCGCGTACGCGCAACTTGCCACCGGCGGCCGACCGATCACCGTTGCCCGGCTCGAAGGCCGGTCCGTAGCTACTGACCGTACTTGGCAGAGACGATGTTCGCCTGAACGGCATCGTCGGTCGTGTCGTCCGGATACCCGACGACAATCGCCCCTTCGTAGAAGGTTCCCTGGCTCGCGGTGGTGTTGCTGTAACAGCAGTCTCCACCGCTTCCAAGGACGATCGCCCCTTGCTTCGCCTGCGTGTACGGCAGCTTGCCCTTGTAGAAATTGCCCAGCGTGCCAGTCGTCGCATCACCACCCCTGAGCGAGTACTCCGATGTGCCGTTGTTCTTTTCTATGGCGGTGACGTATGCAGACGTCAGGGAAGGATCGTTGGCGTTCGGGTTGCCACCCGCTTTGAGGCCGCACTCGAAATCGGCCATGACCCACGGGCCGGCACCCGTCCCCTTTTCCCACTGGTTATTGCTGCTGAAGTTGACGGCGTCCATTGTGCCGCATCCGGAAACCGTTCGCGAGAGTGGGCCGTTGCCATAGTTGAAACAGCATCCGCTGCCGAAGTGCTTGCCGCTGGTCACCATGTAGACCGACTGGGGGTTGTTGCCGGTCGGAACGTTCGACTTGGAACCGTCTTTCCAATAGGCCTGGGCGGTTTTCATATAGAGCGAGTAGACATTGTGACCACCGACGCTGAACTTCTCCTGAGTTGCGTTCGAGGCTGACTGGCCCGCGTTGCCTTTGACGGTACTATCTGCAGTTTCCGCTTCGACGTCGTTTCCATTCCCGGACTGGTCATAGACAAAAGTGATTACGCATGTGGTTCCGGTACAGAACGTATCTTGCGCGGCCGAGTCGGCAAAACCGTCCGCGGTTGTTCCGATGTCCTGTCTCTTGCTGTCCGACGCTCGCTTGACCTGGTAGAGCTTGCCGGTATACCCGGCAAACAGAGCGCGCACTGTACTGTGCGCCGCGACACACTTGTTGCTGGCCGCCGCGTAGATGTCGCAAGGCCCCTTCCCGGCGGAGCCGCCGACTGCGGTCGCGCCTCCCGTGCCAGCTCCGCCCGCGCCGGTGGTACCGCCGGCCCCGCCCCCCTTGCCGCCCGATCCCGTGGCGCCGCCCGCGCCGGTGGTCGTACCGCCCGAACCCGTCGTGGCTCCACCCGTACCGGTGGTCGCCCCCCCAGAGCCGGTCTTGCCGCCCGAACCCGGGGCTCCGCCGCCCGCGCCGCCCGACCCCGGCGGGGTGCCGACCCTCTGGAGCACAATCGTGCCTGCCAGGGGCAGAACCTTGGATTTCGGGGTCAAGGTCAGCGTGTCTCCAGACACGCAGTAGGAATAGTCCATCTCGCCGTCGGTATTGAGAACGCCCCCTGTGGTCGTGTAATTGCCCGTGGTTGATGCGTTCGGGAATATCACCCCAATGCCACCCTTTTGGTTGGCTGTGGCCGAGCAGTTGCACTGGCTGCTCGCATCGGTCGAGCAGGGTGCGGTATCCCACCCTGCGGACGTGAAGGTATCCGACATCTTGTAACACTCGACCGGACTCGATGAAACCACCAGGCACGAGGAGGACAACGGGAAGGTCATCGATCCGGTGGTGATCGTGTTGTCCGAATACGTTCCGTCGGCATTGGCGGTCCACGTTCCGGTCACCTTCAGCGACCCGGTGGCTGGGATCCTCGGGCACCCCAGATAGAGCAAAGGCCCGTCCATGTCGCCCGACAAAGTCAGGCACGAGGACGTCACTTTCCAGGTTCCGGTCAAATCGCCGGCGCACGTCGACCCATTCGGACAATTGGCCGGCTGGGTCGTGCCGCCGGAAGCTCCTCCACTGGCCGAAGAACCGCCATTGCCGGCACCTCCGCTGGAGGTTCCGCCACTGCCCGACCCTCCGCCGCCCGAGCCGCTACAGCCATTGATCGCCATCGTCGAGGCGAGAGCTACCGCGCTAACAAGTCCGATGAGTCCGTTTCGCATGATTCCTCACGAGCGTGTTTTGTGCGTTCGGATGCACATTCATCATCTCTTTATCACAGAACCTGTCGGTTCGTCTGCCACAACGGCCTGGGCGACCCGTCTAGCCGTCAGATTCGCAGGACGTCTAGTTAGTGGCGGCTGCGGCCGGTTTCCGTCGTTGCTGCTTCAAGTTTGCGCCAAACTGCGCCAGAACCCCGCGGTCAAGGGCGGCGGCGGCTCTCGTGGTCAGCCAGAAGTAGGCAGCGCTTTACCCCGCGGCGGGGACGCGCGCGCCGGGCTTGGGCATGGTGGCTGGGTTCTGGCCCGCGACCACGCGATTGCGGCCGGCGTGCTTAGCGGCGTAGAGCGCCATGTCGGCGCTGGCGACCAGCATCTCGGATGAAGCATCGGTACCTGGAAGCAAGGTGGCGTGGCCAGCCGAGGCGGTTACGCGCAAGGCTGAGCCCGACCCTATATCGTGCGCAGTTTCGCCCAGTCGCGCGCGCAAACGTTCGGCCACGACCGCGGCTCCCGCCGTATCGGTGCTGGGCAGGACGAGAACGAATTCCTCGCCGCCGTAGCGGGCGGTGACGTCGGTCGGGCGCATGCGCCCGCCTAGCACCTGGGCCACCCCGGCCAGTACCTTGTCGCCGGCTTGGTGGCCATAGGTATCGTTCACGCGCTTGAAATGGTCGATGTCGAAGAGAACGAGGCTGAGGGGCGTGCCATCGCGGTGGGCCTGCGCCACCTTCTGGGCCAGGACATGATCGAAATAGGCTCGGTTGTAGAGGCCGGTAAGGCCATCCCGCTGTGCTTCGATTTCAAGCTCGCGCGTCTTGGCTTCGAGCGAATCGATGGCCTCCCTGGCATCGCTGGCTTGCCGGTTGGCCGCCAGCGCCAGGATGAGCAAGGTCTCCTTGGCCTGTTCCAGGATGGCGGCAAGTTCGTCTGGCGAACCGATGTCGAGGTCGAAGTAGGCCGCGACCTCCTCGCTGCGCTTGGTGACTGCTTGCAAGGTTGCATCCAGGTTCTCGTCGTCGATTTGGAGCAAGCGCGAAGCCGACGCGCGCAACGACTTCATCGCTGCCACCGCGTCGACTTCGATCCACACGTCCGCCACGTCACCCGATACCGCCACCAGGTTCGCCAGCTGCCTGATGTCGGCGTGGGCGCCAGGTTGCAAGTCGGCCGGCGCGTGGCTGGCGCCGATGGCGGTGCACAAGCTTGCGGGTAGCTTCCAGCGTTCGGCCAACCATGCCCCCAGCGCCGCGTGGTCTTCGCCGAAGAGCTTGCGCTCTTCTTCGGCCAGCGCGCGGTGGGAAATCCCGGGCCGCGCTAAAGTCGCGTAGTCGGTTCCGGCCAGCTGATGCAAGGCCAGAATACCGATGTCTTGCAAGAGTCCTCCCAGGAAGGCTTCTTCGCCCAAGCGGTAGTGCGTAGCCGTCGCCAGTTCGCGCGCCGCGACCGCCGAAAGCAGCGAGCGCTTCCAGAACCAGGTCAGCGCTTTCCTGTCGCGATCTTGCAGGCCCTTGACCAGCGAGAAGGACAAGGCCAGCGGGCGAACCGCCGAAAGTCCGAGCAAGCAGATGGCGTGGGAAACCGTGCGCACCTGGCATTTGAGGCCGTACATCGGCGAGTTGGTCAGGCGCAGGAGTTTCGCCGACAAGGCCGGGTCGCTGCCGATGAGCTTGGCGATTTCGGCCATGTCCGGCTCCTCGCGCTGGCAGCGGTCGAGGATTTGGATAGCGATGGCCGGCATGCTAGGCAAATCCGCGCACTTCGCGAGCTTTTCCCGGATCGCGATGGTCATGACGTATCCTGGATCTTCGGCAGGGTCGGACCGCTTCTGTAGCGGCGGTGCGTTCGGGGCCGGGCCGCGCTATGATTGCCGGCCTATGTCGAGCTCTCCGAAGACCGCCGAACAGATCCATTTCCTGCGCCAGCTGCGCCTGTTTCTCGAAGAGATCTGTTGCGAGATCTGCCGCTTCGAGGTGGTTGGGCATCACGACATCGGCGCGGAAAATGTCGAGATCTCTCGCGAGGTCGATTTGGGGTTGCCGGGGGCGTTCGCCGACATCGTGGTACGTTCGCCGGGCCGCCCGCCCACCTTCGTCGAAGTGAAGTATGGCTACGCAAGCGATCGCATGGTGGAACACTTCATCCGCAAGTACCACACGGCTTCACCGGCCGTGCCCGGCGCCGACCGGGTCATCGTCGTGGTCGACCGCTCCACCCGGACCGACTGGACGCAGATCGCATCCCGTCTGCGCGAGGTGACGTGCAAGGACTTGAAGCTGGAATTCTGGGACGAGACTCGTCTGCAGGAGCTGGTTGGCCAGTGCTTTGGCGTGAAGTTCGGAGCCCTGACCAACGATGGCCTGAACGAGCTGCGCAACGCCATCGACGACATCAAGTGGCGCTGGGCCTTCGGCGAGCGCCATGTCGAAAGCCCGCTTAAGACGTCGTTGCTCTGGCACTTCGGCTACTCGCGCCTGCTCCAGCTGCACAAGGTGCACAACTTCGCGCCGGAACAGATCCTGCCGCCGCGACGCTTTCGCAATGCCGTGGTCCTGCTCGCCGACCTTTCGTCCTTCTCCAGTTTCGTGCGCGACACGCGCGACGACGAGGTCATGCGCAACGCCTTGACGACGTTCTATTCCAACTCGCGCTACGCCGTGATCAACTCAGGCGGCATGATGTGCCAGTTCGTGGGCGACGAGGTCGTGGCTCTGTTCGGCGTTCCCGACGTGCAAGACGGCTATGCCAAGCGCGCCCTCGACTGCGCGCGATCCTTGTTGCAGATCGGCAGCTCGGTGTCGAATCGCTGGCAGCGCGAGATCGATCGCATTCAGCCCTCGGGCGGCGTGCATATCGGCATGGCCATGGGCGACATCCAATCCGTGCTCTACCGGCCGTTCTGCCGCAGCCACGTTGGCATCGTCGGCGACGCGGTCAATTTGACGGCTCGCCTGCTCTCGCAGGCATCGACCAACGAAGTCGTGGTGTCCAACACCTTCTTCCAAACCCTGCCCGACCGCGATCAGGTCGGCTTCCAGGAAATGGAGCCGCTGGAGGCGAAGAACGTCGGCCTCATCAAGGCGTGGAAGCTAGAGCAGCACTCCAGCTACTCCACGCGTGGGGCATGATCTCCTTAGTCTAGGATCAGGGCATCGAACGCGGTCAGCAGCTTTCGGCAGGCGTCGAGTGCGGCGAACTCGGTGGCGACCTTGCCGCCTTGGCCATGGGCCAGAGCCAGGAGTTCCTGCGCCTCGCGGATGAAGTCGCTCGTGCCAAAGAGGTGGCCCATTTCCCGTTGCGCGCTCTTGCTGTAGTCGAGGAAGGCCTGCATGTATTCGCCTAGCTTGGCCCGCTGGGCGTTGCCAGCCTGGCCGCCGTAAAACCCCGCCTTGCGCGCGCGCACCCAGGCTTGTGCCGCGAGGGCTATGCGGCGCATGTGCCACGCCGCCTTCTGCCCTTCATCCTTGCCTTGCCGGGAAAGCTCCTCCATCTGCCACGCCGTTCGCGCGGCGATGAACTCGGCGCGAAACGTGGCAGCCATGCGGTTCAGGGTTTCGAGCTTCTGGCCATCTTGCACGGCCGCGAGATAGGCCTCGGCCGCCGACTGCAATTCGGGCACGGCGGGCTCGGCCGCCGCTGCCGTCGCGATCGATCGCTTGCAGAACCCCAGCTCCTCGCCGCGCAGGCGTGCATGGCTTCCATTCTTCTTGCCGTCGGCATCGCTTGTCATGGCCAGACAATCGGCGTAGCGGTCGAGCTTGGCGAAGGCCAGGTCGATCTCGGCCGAGGTTTGCGGATTGTCGGGATAGTCGGCGGCCAGTTCGGCGGGCAGTGGCACGGGATCCGTGGGCGTGGGCACCGGCAACGTACGGCCGAGATGAACCGAGAGTTTCAGGCCTGGCTTCGCGGTGAAGGAAAAGCGCTTGGTCAACCGGCCGGGTGCGGCCGCGTTGAGCACATGGGCCTGCGCGTTCGCCGAGTCCACGCTCAGCTCGCCAGCGGCGGCCGGGATATGGTCGATCTGGATGCTGGCTTCCTTGGGTTCGACAACAAGGACAACCTTGCTCTTGTCGCTAGGGCGAAAGAGCGTGCCGCTCATCTGGCCCGGCCGAAGCGCGCTGTAGGCGAAGCGTCCTCCCACGGCGAGCACCGCCACGATACCGAGGGCGGTCACCCACATCCATCCATGCGAAGCGTGCGCGGACGCAGCCATGCGGTCGCGCGACGGGGACCGCGAGCCCTCCGGCTTGTCGACTTGCGCATGCGAACTTTTCGGCGCTGGCGCCGAAATGAAGCGGGCGTGCAGCGGGTGATCGTTGTCGGCCGCCAGCGAAGGTGGCAACTCACTTTCGGGTGGCGGCGCGAAGAGGTCGCCGTCCGAGCGTGGTGGGCGGCTTTCGACCTTCGCCAGCAGCGCGGCCGGTGCCGCCAGGGGCGGGGGCAGCGAATTCTCGTCGCCTTGACCGTGCAGGGTTCCGAGCGAGATGTGCGAGCCCGCCTGAGGCGACATGAGAACCGGACCCGGCGTCATCTCCGCCGAGCCCGCGATGGCGGTTCGCATGGCGGCGGCGGTCGGGAAGCGCTTCTGCATGTCGCGTTCGAGAGCGCGCGCGATGGCTGCTTCCAGGTCGGGTGTGATCTCGGGGCGGAAGGTGTGCGGCGCCGGATACTTGCCTTCCAGGATTCCGCCCAAGATTTGCGCGTAGGTTTCACCGGTGAAGGGCGTGCGTCCGCACAGCATCTCGTACAGAACCACCCCGGCCGAGTAGATGTCGGTGCGGTGGTCGATGGAGGCTATCTGTCCGATGGCTTGCTCGGGCGACATGTAGAGCGGGGTGCCCAGCACCGAGCCCACCATGGTGCCCGCGACCTTGGCCGTGGCGGCGGGTCCCGTGCCCTGCGTGCCCACCATTTTCGAAATACCGAAGTCGACGATCTTGACGAAGTTCGGGCGTTCTTCGCTGTCGAGGACGAAGATGTTGTCGGGCTTGAGATCGCGGTGCACGATGCCGTGCTTGTGCGCCGCCGACAGGCCACTTAGCACCTGGGTCATGATGTCGGTCGCGAGCGGGACGGACAAGGTTCTCCGCTTTTGCAGGATGGTCAGCAAGGAATCCCCGTCGAGGAGTTCCATCACCATGAAGAGCAAGCCGTCCTGGGTGCGCCCAAGGTCGAAGACGTCGACGATGTGCGGGTGGCCGATGGCGCTCGCAGCGCGGGCCTCGCGCTCGAAGCGGACGGCAAGCTGCGCGTCGGCGCTCATCTCCTCGAGCAGGGTCTTGACCGCCACGCGCCGGCCGAGCGCCACGTGCAGGGCCTCGTAGACCACCCCCATCGCGCCGCGTCCGATCTCGCACAGGATCTGGTATTTGTCCTCCAAAATTTCGCCCACGGCGAGCGCGGCCGGGCGGCTGGCGGAGATGGTCCGACCGGTCACGGGACACACGCCAAGGTCCCGAGGATGATTACCGCCGCAATGGAGACACGCCAAGGCTAAACCATGATACCAGGGGTCTTCCGCGCTCGCCGGTCTAAGTCCTGGTCGAGTGGGAAGCGTTCAAGGCTCACCATCGAGCGTGGTGGAGATTTGACACTTCCCGCGTTGGACACGCGCCGAGGGCAGCGATTCCTATGGTTTGCGCGCCGGAGTTGCGTGGCGCGGGCCTTGCTGCCAATAGCGATTCAAATGCGAGCGGTTATCGCGATACGCCAGACGGATGGGGCCGAGTCACGCGAGAAAACGCGCACCGTCCCTGTCCTGGCGCTGCCGAAGGTACTCTTGTGCGACCTCGATGGAACGCTCATCGACACCATGCCAGGGCTTGCCGATTTGGCCACCGAGGTCATCGCCGGGACGTACGGCATTCCGAGGCCGCTGGCGCGCGAGCTGTATATGGCGACCTGCGGCCTGCCCTTCATCGAGCAACTCGATGATATGTTTCCAGGCGACGCGCGCAATCGCGCAACTGCGGATTCGTTCGAAGCCAGCAAGCCAGCGCGATACGGTTCCGTGCGCATGCCCGCCGACACGCATGCGGCGCTCGTCGAGCTCAGGCAGCGGGGCGTGCGCATCGTGGTCTCCTCCAACAATCGGCACGAGAACGTCGAAGCCTTTTGGGCCAACTCCGACTTTCCCTTTGATCTAGCGATGGGTTCTGGCAACGGTTTGTGCAAGGGCCGCACGCACGTCCAGCGGGTCGAGCGCGCCTTTGGTGTTGGCCGCGGCGAGATGCTCTTCGTGGGCGACTCGCTCCATGATGGCGAGATCGCGATGGTCGAGGGGCTGCCGTTCGTTGGGCTCACCGGCACCTTCTCGAAAGAGAGCTTCTTGCTCCGATTTCCGAGTATGCCGGTGGTGGATCGCTTTGCCGAACTGCTCGCCCTGTTCGCGAGCTAGGCAAGCGCGTGCGGAGCCTGCCGGCTTTGCCGGCAGCGGAGCTTCGCGGGAGGGTTTGGCGAGGCCGAGCGCAGCGAGGGATGGGGTGGGCGTGGGGGCAGGTGCCGAGTGCGAAGCGAACCCTCCCAGGGTTCCCATTACAAGCTGCGTCGCCTGGAGATCCGTCGAGCTCCCGCGGCGAAGAGCAGGATCACCATTCCGAGCAAGGCCCAGGTGGGCGCTGCTGGAACGGCAGCCGGGCCAGTCGCAGCGTTGACGACCAGGCCGCGGCTGACTGAAATCGCCGGCAACCAGTTGGTGCCATCGCCAGGCTGCGTAGCGGTGATGGTCGCCGTGCCCGCGCCCACCACGGTTACCGTCGTACCGGACACGGTCGCGACCGACGTATTGCCGCTCTGGAATTGCACCGAAAGTCCAGAGCTGGCGGTGGCGGTGAGGTTGAAGGATGGAGCTCCGACCACCACTGGGGCGAGTGGAGCGAAGCTGATGGTCTGGCTGCCTTGCGAAACCACCAGGGTTCCACTGGCGCTGCCGGTGAAGCCAGGCTGGGTCACCGTGACGGCGACGGCGTAGCTGCCCGGTGACACCGGGACACTGGAGCTGCCGTTGTAGGTCACGACATTGGCAAGCCCGGGCGGGACGGTGACCACGCCGGCGTTCTTGCGCGTTCCGTCATAGGCCTGCGCTAGGTTGCTCAGGCTCACGATGGCCGCGGTCGTGTATTCGGGCGCCGCTCCGTGGTGCACGGAGGCCTCGGCTATTGGCGGGGCTGGCACTGCCTCGACAGTGCCAGTGCCGTCGGTCGCCTGGCTGTAGAACTCGTAGTAGCCGTTGCCCTGCGGGTAGGTGAAGTTGAGCGCGTTGGTCGAGCCTGTGCCCAGGCCGGCCGAAGTCCAGGCCGTCCAGTTCGTGTTGTCGGTCGAGTAGCGATAGAAGAACTGGGTCTGCGCGACCGTGGGCGCGTTGCTCGCCAGGGTCACGGCCAAGACAGGCACGCTGCTACCATACTCCTTCGCGTCGAAGCCGTAGCTGGGGGCCGGCGAGGCGCTCGAACCCTCGGTGACCGGCTTGACCAGAAGCGAGACGAGCTTGCTGCCCGCCCACTTGCTCTGCACGAAGGAGCCCACATCCCAGGAGTACCAGACGTTGGTTGCTTCCGCGGCGAGGGTTTGCGTATCGAGGACCGAACCGAAGGCCGGCTCGTTGCTGTAGTTGACGGTGCCTTCGACCCAACTGTCGTCGGTGCCACCGTGAACTTCGGCAGCAAGTGCCGGGCCAGTCGCGCTCCAGCAGTACATCTGCAAGGCCGCACCGGTGATGGTGCTCCCGCTCGGCAATCCGGACAGGTCGAATCTCAGCCAGTCGCGCTCGTTGCCGTAGAGGCTTGACGAGCTTTGAACGTACAGGTTTTTCGAGGCTCCATAGTTGGTCGACGCATGTCCACTGGCGACTTGGGCATCCGCGACAGGCGCGAGGTACCGAAGCGTTGGACTCGGGCCAGCCCCGGCCGTCAGGGTGACAGAAGAACCAGGGTTGTCCACCTGGATCGCCGCGACCTGGGAAGTCACGTCGACCAATGCGGGAAAGTTCGTGATGCCCCGATTGGCGGCCAAGTCGACGGTGGCGCAACGGAAGCGCAGGGCGTAGCTCTCCATGGTGGTGATACCCGAGAGGATGAGCAGGTCGCCGACGTTGCCAGGAAGCGTTCTTGCCACAAAGGCGGTGGCGTCCCACACCTCGATGGTCGAGTCGTATTGATCCGTCACCGTGTTCGCGCTGGCCTTTTTCGCCAGGAATTCAACATAGTGGTTCTTGTAGTTGTCGGTCCAGAAGCTTTGGATGGAAACCATGTACACCGGCTTGGCCAAGCTGGCGTCGTGACCGACGATATTGAACTCGTGTTTGTCGGCGTAGATGCCTTCCTGATCCACGAATTCGGGGTTGCCGTCGTAGAAGCTTCCCTTGCCGCGCGTCTCGATGATGTCTCCAGGCTGGAGCGCGCCCTGCTTGAAGCCCAGGTAGCTGCGGTAGATCTCCTGCTCGGCCAAAGGATGGGTGGGATCGATGGTTCCGTCCGCGTTGACCAGAGCGGTCGGCACCTGCGCGCTGCCTCGGCGTTGTAGGGTCTCGGGCGCGGCGGTCAAGAATCGGATGAAGGCGTATTCATAATTGGGACTGCTATCATTGTCGTTCATCATGGTGACGACGCCGCGGTATTGTCCCGAAAACTCCGTGTCGAGTTCGTAGCGCGGCCCGCCCACCGCATAGGGGGCGCTCTGCGGAAACTGTTTCATGTAGTCCATAATGCCGTCTCGGCAGAGAACCGGGGATGTAACCGGGTTGGTGTCGGTCCACGTCCACCCTGACGGCGGGTGCTGGTACATGAAGCTATTGATGGCCACGGTGTAGGTGTGCTGCAAGTCGATGGGCGCGCCGTTGAAGGTCACGGCGGTCGGTATTCCGTCGTGGGCGACCACGTGCAGGGCTTTCGAGAAACCCGTATCGCAACCGGTGGTCGTGACGAAATTGACGATCTCCTGCCCGGTCATGTTCACACGGTAGAAGAGATCGTCGCTCCATGGGAAGGTTTCATAGACTTGCAAGTAGGTGACCGGGCCGGCCGGAATATCCGCGCGCACGCCGCCCCCGCTCTCGAGTGAAAGATCGCACTGGCCGAATAGTTGAGCTGCCTTCCACTGCATGGCGTCGCAGATAAATTGTCCCGCGGTATTATTGCCGCTCCAAGGGTACTCGTCCGCCGACCACCATTTCATTTGGTTGTCGAGCATCAGGTTGTCCGCCGTGTAACCGAGGATTGTGCCGACTGGCATGCCCGGATGCGCGGTGTTGTAGGCCGCAGTGAAATTGTCAATCAGGCTTTGCACGTCGGGATCGGCGGTGTATTGTGAATTCAGGAGTGCATGTTGGGCGGAAGACACGTACTTGCCGGTACCATCCACTTGCAGTTCGCCGACGTAGTGCATGAAGCTGCCGGACTCGGTGAAGATGGTCTTGTAGTTCAGACTCGCGGGCTGCCAGACGGTCGAGGCCCAGGTGTGCCAGTGGCCGGTTACCGCGATCTCGGGCAACTTGGCCGAACCGTCGTCGGCCAGTAGCGCGAACGTCTCGGTGCTGCCGCTGCCCTGGTTGATGGCGATCTCGGTGTGCCCAACGTGCGCGGCCAGGATTACGAGGTCGCAGCCTTGGTTGTTGCGCAGTTCGATCACCCAATCTTTGAGGTGGATGGCGGCGTTGCCATTCCAATCGCAAGTAACCACTTCCAGGGTGCTCGCCAATTCGGCACCCACCTCGGCATCCTGCGTGGTGTAACCGAGAATGCCGATCTTGGTACCATTGATGGTGACCGTGGTGTAGGGGGCGAAATACGCGGTGTGGGTCGCGATATCGCGCACGTTCACCGAAATCACCGGCACTCCAGAAGTCGACAATTCCATGAGGTGGGTGATGTAGTCCGCGTTCCGAACATCGTGATTGCCGACCACCACGGCGTCGATGCCGCGACCATTGCGTCCGGGAACCCCGGTGAGCTTGGTCGAAAGGAGGTTGTAGAACTGTGTCATCGTGTAGTTGTCGCTCGCGTCGCCGATGGAGCTAAAGTCGCCGATGGGATTGCCTTCCGAGACATCGCCGCCGTCGATGACGAGTGAATTGGAATAGGTCGTGGCCAATTGCAAGATCGCGGTCGACATGCTGGCCGCGCCGCCCACGTCCTGGAATCCGGGACTCACCAGATTGTCCGTGGGCACGATCCACTTGTGCGGCGTCACGCGCGCGTGAGTGTCGTTCATGTGAATGACAGTGAAGGAGCCGACCACCTTGAAGGTGACGGATGTGCTGGCGGTGCGACCTTGTCCGTCTTGTACGCTGATAGGAATGGTCTTGGCTCCACCGGGGACGGAGCTGGTGATCAAGACTTGCGAAGAGTAGGTGTAGTTTTGATTGTCTTGGAACGTGACATTCGACCCGCCACCGATACTGGAGAGGTCGCCCGTGACTACGACGCCAGAGCTCGTGGGATTGGCGCCAGGAGAAACGCCGACCTCGAGGGTCACGGTTTGGTCGTAAGCCACCGTTGGTGACGAGACCTGGCCGGTGGCGGTTGGCGAGGTTGGCAGTCCTTGGATGGTGATGATGCCGGAATCGTCCGAAGTGAGCGATCCGGAGGCGACGTGGATGACCGCGCTCCCGGCGCCATTGGCCGTGAACACCGCGCTCTTGCCATCGCCGCTGGCCACGAGATCCCCCGCAACCACGCTGCCCGTGACCGACGTCAGCGACCAGGTCGCCGCGGCATTGGCAACGAAGGCGTTGCTGGCGTCGCGAGACACGGCGTACACCGTGATGGAGTTGCCCGTGACGATGGTTTGGGCTGGAACCAGCGATCCCGAGCCATCAGCGGCAGTTTCTACGCCGATTTGCGTTGCCGTGGGGCCTGCGGTGGTCACCGTGCCCTGGACCTCGAAATCGTTGACCGTGGGCGACGGTCCAACATCGAAGACGTACCAGGTGCCCGACGTGCTCGTCGCGTCCCAGTTGACGATGCGGAAAGTGACCGTGGTACCCGTGGGAACATTCTGTAGGGCGGAGATTCCGGAGAGATCGATAGGAAGGGGCGTGATAGCCGCGCCCGTGGCAGCGGTACTTGAATAGCTTAGCGCAGCAACATCGGTAAATGACCCGGAACCCACCTGGTATTGCAGCTCCCCACTACCCGGTCCCGTCGCTGAGCGGCGATAGTTAAACTTGCTGATCGAACTGAAGGACGCCTGGTATCCGACCTTGGCCGTGGCGGTAAACGTCACGAAGTTGTTCGCGGCGATGGCGGCTGACTCAGTCGCAACGTTGCAAGTAGAGCCGGCGCACCAGTTGTTCGCGCCCCAGGCCCGGGCAGCACCGCTCCCGGTCGTTCCGACGCCGCTGCCGCGCGTCCAGCCGCCCACGGTTAGGTTGGGATCGGTTGTTGTCGGCGGGTAAGGCGAGGGCCCGAAGTTGTTGGTTCCGCCCGGCAGGGAGTTCATCTCCCAGCCAGCGAGTGTTCCAGCTTGGGCGGAGCTCGCCGCTGCGGTGAGCAGCAGCATGGTCAGCGCGAGGGTTACCAAGCAGCGCCTCGTCAGGCACAGCGAACGCAGGGAAATGCCTGTGGAAAGGATGCGAATGGACATGGCAGTACCTCACAACCGATCCGCGCCGTCGGATCGGTGAGTCCCGGAGGTTTGATGTTTTCACGCAGCCCTGATGGTACTGCCGAGATGGCCGCGGGCAGCCGGCGTCCCACAGCGTGGTGGTACTTAAATCACATCGATTGCAACGGGCGCGGAACAGCTCTGCAACCAAATTCTCCCAAAAGAGACAACAAGGGTCCGATTTACCAGTATCTGGCGCGGTGCCACTGCCGCGCCAACAATCAGCGACTTTCCGTGCTTGGCCCCAGGCGGTCGTTGCGCTTCGGCTTTGCGCGCCGATCTTCGTTCGCTCCGATCGGCGCCGACAGCCCGCCTACTTGCCCGACCCACGCGCCACGACTTCGAGCGGTCTCATCATTTCGTTGGCGGCGTGTTCGAGCAGGTGGCAATGCCATACGTAGCGGCCGGGGTAGCCTTCGAAGCGAATGATGATGCGCGTAATCATGCCCGGGTCGGCCCGCACGGTGTCTTTCCATCCCGCTTCGTCGGGGCCAGGCGGTACCGGTGTCCGGACGATCGTCTTGCCCGAGGTCAGGTACTCGTCGACGTCGAAAGGCTGGCGGTCTAGGATTTGGAAGCGCACCAAATGCAGATGAATCGGATGCGAGTCCTCGGTCAAGTTGACCAGGCGCCAGATCTCGACACTGTCGAGTTCGGGCTTCTCGCTCGTTGGCTCAAGCCAGCGCTTTCCGTCGAGGAGCATGAGCATGCGGTGGCTCGACGGATCCTCGTAACCATTGAGCGTCAGGGTTCGCGTTTTCACCGCCTGTGCCGGGTCGAGCCTGGCGACGGAGCGCAGCCTCGATGGCAGCGGCGCTGGTTTCCGAACGGGACCCGCGGCAACGCGAATTTGCATGAGATCGAACGCCTGACTGTGCAGAACCAGCTTCTGTCCGGCGGCCCGGCTGAAGTCGACGAGCAGATCGGCGCGCTCGGCGGGCGCGAGCGTGAGCTTGGCGGCTTCGACCGGTGCTGGCAAAAGTCCTTGGTCGGTGCCGATCAGGTGGAATGACTGCCGGTTCGAAAGCGAGAGATAGTAAGGCCGGCCGTTCGAGGCATTGACCACGCGGAAGCGGTAAAGCCTCGGCTCGACGTCGAGGTACGGGAAAAGTGTTTGGTTGACCAATAGCGCGTCGCCGTAGACTTCGGGAACCCACGGCGATTCGGGCACGCCGGATGTCGGATAGCGAAGCTGGCCGTCTTGACCGAAGAAGCGGTCGCAAATCACCAACGGCACTTCGTAGCGGCCCTTGGGCAAGCGAAGGGCGTCCTCGACCTCGTCGCGGACCATGAAGAGGCCGAACATGCCGGCGTAATGATTGAGACGCTCGATGCCCATGGCGTGGTCGTGATACCAGAGCAGCGCCGCATCCTGGCGGTTGGGGTAATGGAAGAGAACGGAATGTCCGGGCGTGATCCAGTCGGTGGGATAGCCGTCGCTCGCGGCCGGCACACGGGCGCCGTGCACGTGTGCGATGGCGCGTACGTCGGGTTGGTCGGGCTCGGCGCCACACAGCGTGTGATCGATGGGCAGGAAGTGGTGGTCGGGCAACTCGTTTCGCCACTCGATAAGCACGCCGCGCCCGCCGCGCGTCTCGATGGTCGGTCCGGGCACACTGCCGCCATAGCTCCAAAATCGCGTCGGCGGTACGTCGCGATGCACGCGCGCGCGCATCTCGCGCATGGAGATCCGGTAAAACGGAATCTTCCTATTCGCCTGCTGTGGATCCGGGCGAAGCCCATCCGGGACCAGCACGCGAGGGATGGGCAGTGGATCGACAAAGCGTGCCAGCGCATCGGGGTGCAGCGGAGATGCGATGTCGGGCGCTGTCGGTGGCATGTTGCATATCGGCACAAGCGGCTTGCCCATGTCGTGGGCCAGTAGGCCGCGCTGGCGATACCAAGGTGCCGCCAGGGTGGCTGCGAACAGAAAGTGGCGGCGGCTAATCACGATCGAGTGACCGAAAACAAGAAAGCGCACCCCCACCGGCGAAGCGACCGAACGCCGCGCCGGTCAGGAATGCGCTTGTCTACGATAGGTCCGATGGGCGGAAAAACCACCCTATAGAGTTAGCATGTTCTGAATCGTGCCGGCGATGGTGTCGAACGAGCCGCCCGCCTGAACGCGCTGTCCGGAAAGCCAGTTGTCCTCGACGAACTTCAGAATGGACGTCTGGTCGGTCAGTGTGTGGTCGATGTAGTTGTGCTTCGCGTATGGCGAGACCACCAGGAGTGGAATGCGGGTACCATACCCGCAGCGGCCAAGCGCCGGCTTGCCGTCGACGCCAAGGAGCGGTGTCGTGGGAGCAGGGCCAGTCTGTTGCAAACCCATATTGCACAGGCTCGGGCCGTTGAGCGCATCGGCCACGCCGGTCGACGGGTTCACGATGGGAGGCGCCTGGTGATCGTACCAGCCGTCCGAATCGTCGTAGGCGAAGACAATGGCGGTCGAACCCCACTCTTGGCTCGCTTGGAGCGCCGTCACCACCTGGACGATGAAGTTCTGCTCGTCTATCGGGTTGGAGTATCCCGGGTGCCCGTCCTGGAAAGCCGGCGCCTTGACGAACGACACCGCTGGCAGGTTGCCCGCGGCCAGCGCACCGAAGAAATCGTGGCTGTCGTATTGGTGGTTGGCCGGTTCGGGCGTCACGCCGTCGGTCTCGACGCTCTTGCCGATGGCGGCGATCGAACTCGGCCGCGCGTGGGTCAGGTTGGCCGTCGAGGCGTAGTACTGGAATGGCTGGTGGTGCGGGATGTAGTCGGTCGAGGTCGACGCCGCGTTGGCCACGGTCTGCGGCGTGCTGCGCGCGCAGCCGGTGGTGCCGTTGGCATTGGTCAGCGTCAGGTCGAAGCCACCCTCGAACCAGCCCCAGGTAATACCCTGGGCGTTGAGGTAGTCGCCGATGTTCTTCCCGGTGAAGCTGTTCTGGTCGGCCGCGGTCGAGCAGACATCGCCAACCGGATCGGTGTCGCCAATGAGCGTCCAGCCGCCGTTTCCGTCGGGCGTGACATGGCTGGTGGACATGGTGGCGGGATCCTTGCTGGTCAAGGCAAAGCCGTTGGTCTGGCCCGAGATCAAGTTGATGGCTCCAGGCGTGGACGGTCCAAACGTCGTGGTCCACGAGTTGTCGTTGAGGGCGTAGTTCTGCGCGAGGTTCCACATCTCACTGACAGTATTGCCGTCATAGTAGGCCATGACGAGACCCTTGGTCGTCGCCGCGGGCGGCGATCCGGGAGGCGGGCCCGCGGTGCCGGTGTATTGGGGGAACAAATCCATGGCGCCATTGTGCGAGGCCTGCTGCTCGGGCTTGTAATTGTGGCCTTGGTCGGCGGTTGCCGCGAAGGCCGCACCGAGGCGGAACGGATTGACCGCGCCGGCGCCATTGGCGGGGTTGGCGGCCGTCGGGTTGTTGTTGAGCAGGTCGAGCCCGGCCAGCGGAGCGAAGCTGCTCATCACATCGAGCGGCGTGGTCAAGCCATTGCCGGTCGGGGTTCCCGCGGCAGCGACGAAGGGCGTTTCGCCAGGGTTATTCTGCGCGTTCGGGTAGGTGGCAAAGTAGTGATCGAACGAAATGTTCTCGCCGAAGACAACGACTAGGTGCTTGATCTTCGTCGCGGTCGCGATCTCCGCCGCGCCGTCGACGTGTCCGCTGCAAGTGATCTGCACCGTGCCGCTGTCGGCGCATGAAGCCAGCGGATCGCCGTCGGACACCGTTAAGGTCAAGGTCGCAAGTCCACTCGTGGTGCAGGTGTAGGTCGGGTTGGGGCTCGTGGCATCGCTGAACGAGCCGCCGGTCGCCGTCCAATGGTAGCTGAGCGGAGAAGGTCCGTTGTCGGGGTCGACCGCCATGCTTGTGATCGCGGTGCTCGATCCGGCCAGGATCTGGCCCGGGTTGGCCGAGATCGCCTGGATGGTCGGGCAGATGTTCAACGTGCCCGTCACGCTGATGCTGCCGGTCTTCGCGGGCTGATGGCAATCGAGCGTGATGCTAACCGGGGTCGTACTCCTCGCGGTCACGCTGAAGGTCGCGCTGCCGGCGCACTGGGTGATTCCATCGACCGACGAACCCGTGAGCGTGATCTTGAAACCGCTTCCCGCGGTCAGGCCGCCGATAACGCCGGAAAGCTGCGAGGCAGCCGATACGTCGAGGCTACCTGTCTTGGCGAAACCGGACGGTCCCGCGATGGTGTAGCCAAAGCTGGCGAAAGTCGCGTTTCCCGCCGAGAGCGTGAGCTTGATCGATCCGCTGGTCAAGCTGCTCGATGGATCGCCGGTGTCGTGTTGGGAGCAGCCGACGATCCAGCCGCCCGACGCCGCGATTCCCGTGGCCAATGCGATGGTAAGTGCCAATGTCCGTAACTTGGTATGCGTCCGCATGAGGTTCCTCCGTTGCGAGATGGGTGAGATACGACGTACGCAGGAACCATGAGCGGCTCTGGCGCGCAGTCGAGCCCCGTCCTGGCAACGATTTCGTTACACTTGTTAAATTCGGATGGATTTAGTCAGCAAATAGGAAAATGTACGGCCAATGATTCAACGCGGCTGTGCCTTCGTGGGCATCGGTGCCGACGTTCCACCCGAGCTCCCTCGGAAAATAGGAGTTAATTCATCCTAAATAGGGCAGCGGCGGGCGAACTCGGGCCTCCATCGCTCAGGCAAGACGCAGCATTCGGCTTGCCGACCAAGTGGCCGTGATCCTTTGCTCCGGGAGTGGCACGGAACCAAGGTTGGCGGCCCGGGCTTGACGTCGCGGGGCGCGCGTCGCAACTTGCGGGGATGAGCCCATCGCCACAAACCCTGTGGTACCCCTACGCGCAAATGTTGGGGCTGGAGATCCAAAACCAGGTTGCGCGCGCGCAAGGGGTTCGCCTGCACTTGCGCGACGGGCGCGTGCTCATCGACGCCATCGCGAGTTGGTGGTGCGTGATCCACGGCTACAACCATCCCGAATTGAATGCGGCGTTGCGCGCGCAGCTCGACGATTTCGCCCATGTCATGCTGGGCGGACTCACGCACGCGCCGGCGCAACGGCTGGCGGACAAGCTGGTCGCGCTGGCGCCGCCAGGGCTGGCGCATGTCTTCTTCGCCGACTCGGGCTCGGTGGGCATGGAAGTCGCCATGAAGATGGCCGTGCAGTTTTGGCGAAATCAGGGCGTCGACGGCAAGCATCGCTTCTTGTCGCTGCGGCACGCGTATCACGGCGACACCACGGGCGTGATGAGCCTTGGCGATCCCGACGAGGGCATGCACCGGCTTTTTGCGGGCGCTCTCGCAGAGCAGTTCTTCGTGCCTCCGCCCGAGGGCATGGGCGACGGGCGCGGGGCGATTCGCCGTTCGGTCGATGAAGCGCTCGCGTTCCTGGACTCGGCCCTGCGCGAGAACGCGCAAGACATCGCCGCTTTCGTGTGCGAACCGCTCATGCAAGCCGCTGGCGGTTTCAACTTCTATCCCGCCGCCTATCTCACCGAAGCGCGCCGGCTGTGCGATGCGCACCAGGTGTTGCTTATCTGCGACGAAGTTGCGACGGGATTTGGCCGCACGGGAACCTTGTTCGCGTGCGAACAGGCGGCCATCACGCCGGACATCATGGTGCTGGCCAAGGGACTGACCGCGGGCTACCTCGGGCTGTCGGCCACGCTGGCCACCCATCGTGTCTTCGAGGCGTTCCTCGGCGAGAACCAGGATCGCGCGTTCATGCACGGGCCTACCTTCATGGGCAACGCACTCGCCTGCGCGGTGGCGCTGGAGAGCGCGCGCATTTTCGAGCGTGATGGTTATCTGGGGAAGATTCGGCGCATCGAGGAGATCCTGCGCGAGGAGCTTCTCGACCTGCGCGCCGTCACGATTCGCGAAACGCGGGTGTTTGGCGCGTGCGGCGTGGTCGAGGTTCACGATTCGTCGGCCTGGCGCGGCCTGCAAGATTTCGCCGCCAGCCGCGGCGTGTGGCTGCGTCCCTTCGACAAGGTCGTCTACACCATGCCCGCGTACGTGATCGACGAGCCCAGCCTGCGCCAAGTCTGCCAGACCCTACGAGCCTGGTTCGCGCATCTGTGCTAGGTCTAGGCCCAGTTTATCTTCATGACCGAAGCAGTTTCCGTCCTCCGAAATCGCAACCTCACGCTTTTCCTGGCCGCGCGCTTCTGCTCGGCCATCGCGGTCATGATGTTTTCCGTGGCCGTGGGATGGCAGGTCTACGCCCTCACCCACAGTCCGTTCGCGCTGGGCATGGTGGGCTTGGTGCAGTTTCTGCCGGCGTTCTTCCTAACCTTGCCCGGCGGTCTAGCCGCCGACCGCTTCGACCGGCGCAGGATCTTGCTCGGCTCCTTCGCGCTCGAAATTCTCGTCGGTGTCGCACTCTTCATCATCTCCCTCTACCCATCGCCACACGCAGGCTGGATCTTTGCCACCTTGATGTTCATCGGGGTGGGGCGCGCGTTCATGGCGCCGTCCAACGGCTCGCTTCTGCCGCTTCTGGTGGAGCCCGATAAGTTTCCTCGCGCGATCGCTTGGAATTCCACCGCGTTTCAAACTGCCACCATCGCGGGTCCGGCACTTGGTGGAATTCTCTACGCGGTCAGCCCGAGCCTCGTCTACGCGACAGCGACGGGTTTGTTCCTGCTCGGATTCATTGCCATCGCCGGCTTGCGTGGCAAATGGAAAGTCCCTGGCCAGGCGCCGGGCCTGGGTGGCCTTCTCGAAGGCGTGCACTATGTGTTCGCCAAGAAAGTCATTCTCGGCGCCGTGTCGCTCGACCTCTTCGCCGTGCTCTTCGGCGGCGCCACCGCGCTTCTGCCCGTCTTTGCGCGCGATATCCTGCGCACGGGGCCCTGGGGTCTCGGTGTCTTGCGCAGCTCGCCCGCGGTGGGCGCGGCCATCGTTGCCTTGTGGCTGGCCCACCACCCGATTCGCTCGCGCGCCGGGCACCGCATGTTTGCCTGTGTGGCCATATTTGGCGTCTGCACCATTATCTTCGCGCTGTCGCGCAATTTCTGGCTTTCGACTGTCGCGCTGGTCATTCTGGGCGCCGCCGACATGGTCAGCGTGATCGTGCGCGGCACCCTGGTGCAGGTGTCCACGCCCGATGCCATGCGTGGCCGGGTGAGCGCGGTCAACATGCTCTTCATCGGTGCGTCCAACGAACTCGGCGAATTCGAATCCGGCATGACCGCGGCCTGGTTCGGCACCGTGCCCGCCACGGTCGTGGGCGGCGTGGGCACGCTGGTCGTGGTCTTCCTGTGGCTGCGCTTCTTCCCGGCCCTGCGTCGAGCCGATCGTCTCGAAGACGCCGCCGTCGAGTAGCGAGCGCCAACCGCGTGCGGAGCCTGGCGGCTTCGCCGCCAGCGTAGCGTCGCGGGAGGGTTTGGGAACCCTTCCAGGGTTCCCAGCACAATTGGCCTAGACCGCCGTGGTTCGGGGCACTGACCGCAGGGTGTCGCAGACCGTCTGTCGCAGAGCCGGACGTCGCAAGCAATGCGGGCTAGGGCTTGCACGCGATAGGCACGTCGCCAGGCAGGTCGAAGCGCCGGTGCGCGGGATCGAAGAGACCACGGTCGCCGGGATCCAGCGTCTTGCCACGCGCGCGCAGGGCTTCGGCCAGGGGCTCCCGCATGGGCGCGCCGATTTCGAAAGGCGCGGTCGAGCCAGCGAAGAAACCGTCGCCGCCGGTGGCCAGAAAATCGGTGGTGAGCAGGGCCAGCATTTCGTCGTCGCGCACCGGCGTGCCGTCGGGCCGGGTCAGGGCGGCGTCGAGCGCGCCGTCCTTGCAGCGGGCGAGTACGCGCAGACCCGAGAGCGAAACCAGCGAGCCGCTGCGGCCCAGGCTGCGGGCGAGCAGCTTGCGGAATTCGCCGGCGGTCAAGCGCGTCGACGCGAAGGCATTGTCGAAGGGAAAGGTTTCATAGAGGTGGCCGAAGGTGAGTGGACCCACCGGCAGACCCGCGCGCATGCCGCCGCCGTTGAGCATGGCCACGTCGTGACCCGGGCGCGCTTGGCGCATCATGTCCGCCAGCAGGTTGCCGAGCGCGGTCTCCTGGGCGCGGTTGTGGGGCAGGGAACGCAGAACTTCCACGCCCAGGCGCTCCTCGCCCTTCTTGCGAGCCTCGGCAAAGGCGGGCGCGTTGAGTTTGGCGACTGCCTCGTCCCTGCGCACCGGACGGTGTTCGTAGTCGGCGGGGTGACAGTTTTCCGGCCCGCTCGCCGGGCAGATGTCCTGCGGCGGCTCTAGGTGCGACCCGATGATCGCGCCACGCTTGCGGTCCAGGGTCAAATCGAGACGGCCGAAGGCGCGGCCGTTGGCGTAGGCCTGGATGATGGGAATGCCCGCCACCCGCTGTGACAAGGCCTGATGGGTGTGTCCGGCCACGATGGCGTCCACGCTGCCTTTGGGCAATTCGCGCGCGATGGTGAAGATCTCGCTGCGCATGTCGCAGGAGTCGAGCAGGTCGGGGTCGGTGAAATTGGTGCAGGCGCCGCCTTCGTGGGCCACCGCGATGACGACCTTTGCGCCCTCGCGCCGCAATTTGCGTGCTTCGCGGGCGATGGTCGGCGCAAGCGGCAGGAAGTCGAGGCCGACGACATTGGCGGGCAGCGACGAGCGCGGGGTGGAAGCCGTGACGACCCCGACGATGCCGACGCGAATGCCGGCAGCCTCGACGATGGTCGAGGGTTTGACGTTGGGCCAAGCCACGGGCTTACCGGTCGCCTTGTCGATTATGTTCGCGGCCAAGAAGGGAAAGCGGGCCTGGGCGGCGCGGGCCTTGAGCGCGCCACGCGGATCGTCCTCGGGCTTGACCGGCGAGGGCGGTGGGCCGACCGGGCCGAAATCGAATTCGTGATTGCCGATGGCCGTGGCCGTGTAGCCGAGGGCATTGTAGGCGCGGACGACCGAAGCGCCTTCCTCGAGGTTCGATTCGAGCGTGCCTTGGAACATGTCGCCAGCGTCGAGCAGCACCACGCCGCCCGGCTCGCGCTCCGCCCGCAGATTTTCGAGATAGCCCCCGAGCCACGGCAGGGCCGCGATGTGGCCGTGCAGATCGCTTGTGCCAATGACCGAGATGGTGACTTGCGACGAGGGCTCGGCGTCGGCCGTGGGAGCAAGAGCAGGGAAAGCGACAAAAGCGACAAGAGCGACGCGAGCGACGCAAGCGATGATCGACAGGAAGGCGCGCATGGCCGGCGAAGTATGCCCCGCCAGCCGTCCATATGCCTGAAAACGGCGAAAACAGGCCGAGTCGTGCTAGGTTTAGCCGACTATGTTCAAAGGAGTCATCACCGCCTTGGTCACCCCGCTGCGCAACGATCGCGTGGACGAGGAGGCCCTGCGCCGCCTGGTCGACGAGCAGATCGCATGCGGCATCGACGGCCTGGTTCCCGTCGGAACCACCGGCGAATCGCCCACCTTGACCAACGAAGAACACATCCGCGTGATCGAAATCGTGGTGAAGGAAGCGAAGAAGCGCGTGCCGGTGATCGCCGGTACCGGCGCCAACTCGACCCGCGAGGCCATCGAGCTGACCGCGGCCGCCAAGTCGGTGGGCGCGGATGCAACTTTGCAGGTCACGCCCTACTACAACAAGCCGACTCAGGATGGGCTCTTTCGCCATTTCAAGGCCGTTGTCGACGCCGTGGCCTTGCCCATGGTGGTGTACAACGTGCCCGGCCGCACGGGTTGCGACCTTCTACCCGAAACCATCGCCAGGCTGTGCGAACTTCCGCTCATGGTCGGAGTGAAGGAAGCCACCGGCAACATGCAGCGGGCATCGCAGATCATCGCGCATGTTGGCGATCGCCTGAGCCTGCTCTCTGGCGACGACGCCACGGTCTTGCCCTTTCTTGCCGTAGGCGGCCACGGTTGCATTTCGGTCGTGTCGAATGTCGTCCCCGCCGACATGGCCGCCATGTGGGACGCCGCCGCCGCGGGCAACTGGAACCGAGCGCGCGAGCTGCACTACAAGCTCTTCCCGCTTTCCGAGGGTTTGTTCATCGAGGCCAATCCCATCCCGGTCAAGGCCGCGCTGGCCATGATGGGCAAGATCGCCGACGAAATTCGACCGCCGCTTTATCCCATGGCGGGCGCCAATCGCGACAAGGTCAGGAAAATCCTCACCGATCTCAGCCTGGTCTAGGTACCACCATGGCTGTTCGCATCGCTGTTTTTGGAGCCGGGGGAAAAATGGGCAAGGCCCTCGTGCGCGCCATCGCCGAGGCCCAGGGCGCAATGCTTGCCGCCGCGGTAGAGCGCTCGGACTTTCCCTACCTCGCGGCCGACATTTCTCAACTGGCGGGCTTGCCAGCCTCGGGCGTGTGCGTGCTCGACCAGCGGCCGGGCAAGGGCGGCGCCGATGTGTGGATCGATTTCTCCGTGCCCGTCGCGACCATGGCTAACCTTGAGGCGGCCGTGGCCGCCGGCGCGGCCATGGTCATTGGCACCACTGGCCTTTCCGCCGCCGAGAAAGAGACGATCGCGGCCGCCGCCAAAACCATTCCCGTGGTGCTTTCGCCCAATATGTCCGTCGGCGTGAACGTGATGCTCAAGCTGGTTGCCGACGCCGCGGCCATGCTCGGTTCAGGCTACGACATCGAAATCGTCGAAACCCACCACCGCGCCAAGCGCGACGCGCCCTCGGGCACGGCCCTGCGCCTGGGCGAAGCGGTCGCCGAAGGCAGCGGGCGCGACTTCGCGGCCACCGCGCGCTACGAACGTCACGGCGACATCGGCCCGCGGACGCAAGCCGAAATCGGCATGCAGGCTCTGCGCGGCGGCGACGTGTTCGGCGATCACACGGTGTACTTCCTCGGTCAGGGAGACCGCATCGAGATCACCCACCGGGCTTCGTCGCGCGACACCTTCGCCCGTGGCGCGGTCCGCGCCGCCTTGTGGCTCTCGGGCAAAAAGGCTGGACTTTTCGACATGCGGGACGTGCTGGGACTAAAGTAGGGTCGAGCCAGGAACCCAGCGAGGAACCCGAGGAACCCAAGGTACAATGTTCCGCAACGGTCCATCTGCCGCCTCTGCGCTGGGCGGAGCGGAAAACCCGCGCGCGGCGATGCTCGACACCTATCCCGCCGAGGATGTTGTCAAGCTGCTCATCGACGAGGAAGCCGCGTCCATCAAAGCCGCCAAGTCGTGCGCGCCGGAAATTGCCCGTGCCGCGAACCTTTTGGCCGAGCGACTGCTGGCCAACTGCCGCCTGGTCTACGTGGGCGTGGGCACCGCCGGCCGGGTGGCCGCGCTGGAAGCAGCCGAGTGCGTGCCGCTTTTCGGCTTACCGCCCTCGCTCATCGTGACCGTCTTGGCGGGCGGTCCGCACGCGATGGCGCGCACGGTGGAGATTGCGCAGGACAGTCGGCGCGAGGCCGAGCAGCGCATGCGCAAGGCAGCCGTCGGGCCTGGCGATTTGGTGTGCGCGGTCGCGGATGCAGAGATATCCATCTTCCTGCAGGCGGCGATCGAATACGCACGCTTCCGGCGCGCTCATGTGGTGCTCGTGTCCTGCGCTCCCCCGCCCGAGGCCGAGGATGGCAACACGCTCGCCGACATCCTGATTGAGCTCGATTCAGGGCCGGAAGTCATCGCCGGCGCCACTCGGTTCAAGGCGGCAACGGCAATCAAATTCGCCCTGTCGGCCATGTCCACCGCCGCATTCGTCCAGATCGGCAAGACCTACGGCGGGCTCATGGTGGATGTGCGTCCCGCCACGCCGCGCACGTGGCAGCGCGCTATTCAGATCGTCACCCGGCTTTGCCACTTGGAAGCGGCTGAAGCCGAAAAACTCCTGAAGAAGGCGGGTAACCGGGCCAAGATCGCCCTTATCATGCATCACGCCAGGGTGACAGCCGCGCGCGCCAACGAGCTGCTTTTGCAGCACCGCGGCTCGTTGCGCGCAATCGTGGGCGACATCGATCTCTCGGGGTAGACTTGACCGACGCTTGCATGCCGCACTATCTTGCGGTCATCTGGCGCAGTACCCCAACTACAACACACAATTTTCCGTCAGACCTTGCCCCAAGGAGAACAAACAACCGATGAAGAAGTCCGATCTCGTGGATCTCGTGGCCCAGAAGCTGAACTTCCCCAGGCCGCAGGTCGAACAAACCATTGAATCCCTGCTGGATGCCGTCGCGGACGGTCTCGCGAAAGGCGAACGCGTGGACATCCGCGGCTTCGGCGCATTCCAGATTCGCGAATCGGCCGCGCGCAGCGGTCGCAACCCGCGCACGGGTGAGACCATCCAAATCGCGGCTCGCAAGACGCCGACGTTCAAAGTGGGCAAGGAACTGCGCGACAAGGTCAACGGCGTTTCGGTCACGTAGGCAGAAAGAGAAAGCAGGAGCGAAGGAAGCGGTACATGGGAACGCGCCTTTTCGTAGGGAATCTGTCCTACAACGTCACCGAGCAGGAACTAAAAGAAGTCTTCTTATCGGAGAAGATCGACATTCGCAGCGTGCGGGTCGCCGTGGATCGGGAAACCGGCCGGCCCCGCGGCTTCGCTTTCGTCGAGACCGAAACCGAGACTGGGACCAAGCAGTCCATCGAGAAGCTGGCCGGCCGGCTGATCCAGGGCCGCCCCATCATCATCGAGGAAGCCCAAGGAAAGCCGGGCGGTCCGGGCGCGCGTCCGGGCTCAGGTGGCCCCCCGCGTCCGGGCGTAGGCCCGCGCCCGGGTGGCGACTCGGGACCACCGCGTCCCGGAGGCCCGCCGTCCATGGGGGGCCCGCCACGTCCGTTCGGCCCACCCCGGCCCGCCCCAGGCGGGTTCGAGAGCCGGCCCGTCGGCGACCGCGCGCCGGCCAAGCCAGAAGGCCGTCGCGAGCGGCCCGAAAAGAAACGCTCCACCCGTCCCAAGCCCGAAGAGCGCGAGCGCGGGAACTGGCACTGGAGCGGTATTCTCGATGATGACTAAGGATGACGACTAAAGATGACTAGTGTCATCCGCCGTTGACGACTCCGCCGCGCCCGAGGCGCGTGAGATCATGCCTCTCGCGCTGCGGGTGTCGCCCGAGTGCGACGGCTGGCGGCTCGACCATTATCTCAAGCAGCGCATTCGCCGTCTTTCGCGCGCCAAAATCCAGACCATTATCGAAACGCAGGTGCGCCTGGAAAACGGCCGCCAGCCACGGCCGGCCATGGCGGTGCGCGCGGGCGACGTCATTCACATCGACCGACCTGCCCCCATCGAACCCGAGGTGCCGCGCCACTTCGAGGTTCTGGCGGAGGACGCGCACTTCCTGGCCATCGACAAACCGGCCGGGCTGCCCATGCACACCACGGCCAAGTTCTGGAAGAACACCTTGGTGGCGCTCTTGCGCGAGCGCTATCCGGACGAGCGGTTGCAGATCTGCCATCGCATCGACCGCGAAACCTCGGGCGTGCTGCTCATCGCGCGCACCGGGGAGGCGGCGTCGTTTCTCAAGCGCGCCTTCGCCAATCGGGCGGTCAAGAAGACCTACCTCGCGCTCGTGCACGGCATTCCCGCCGAGCCCACGGGCGTGATCGACGCGCCCATGCGCCTCATCGACACTCGCACGCACATCAAGATGGGCGTCGAGCCGGACGGCTTGCCCGCGGTCACGCGCTTCCGCGTGCAAGAGCGCTTCGCCGAACACGCGCTCGTCGAGGCCTCGCCAGAGACCGGACGGCAGCATCAGATCCGCGTGCACCTGGCGCACATCGGCCACCCCATCGTGGGCGACAAGCTCTACGGCGCGAGCGAACAGGCCTTCATGGACTACTGCGATGCCGGCCTCACGCCGGAGCTGCTGGCGCTCTTCGACGGCCTGCCCCGTCACGCCTTGCACGCGGCTCGCTTGAGCTTTCCCCACCCCGTGACGAAGGAAACCATCACGGTCGAGTGCGCGCTGCCCGAGGATCTGCAGAGCTACATAAAAGGACTTTAGAAATCCGCTATTTGTGAACCGTTGGCGCGGCGGGTTCGGGTGGCCAGGCAGGTTCGGGCGCGGGCACATTTTCTGTGCGATAATGCGGCCGCACGAAAAGGCAGGAAAGAATCGCTAATCGATCGTGGAGGAGATGACATGCGTACATTCGGAACGTTTCTAGCACTTGGGATCTTCGTGGCAGCAGTGGGATGTGGCAGCAGCACATCGAGTACCAACGGTATCGGCGGTACAGGCGCTGGCGGTGCAGGTGCCGGTGGAAGCAGTGGCGGGAGTTGCAACTACCCGACTTGCCTCGCGAGCCTGGCCACGACTTGCGTGCCGTCGGGGACCTGCGTAACACAGACGGACGCAACCACCATGGCTACCAACACCTGCTACTCAAACGGGGTCAAGGAGATTTCTACCCTCAACATGAACGCCACGGCTGGGACCGCGTCGATGACCATCACGTACAAGAACGCTAGCTCAACCTGCTACTCGGTCAGCGTCGGGCCGATCGCGCTTACCGGAAGTGCTAGCGGTCCAATGACGATGACATTCATGGATGGCTCGGGAAAGACCTTGGGGACCGGTACCGTGGACACCACCACCAATGCCGTCACCATTACTTGCACCGGTGGGCAGCCGGTCACGCTCAATTCTAGCTGCGATACCGCCAGCTATGCGGGTGCGGGCTCCACGGCATCTACTTGCACGACCGGGACCTGCACGCCGTAGTTCAGTTTTGTTTCGTTCAAGACGGCGAGGCGGGGCTAACCTGCTTCGCCGTTTCTGTTTGGGTGCCTTGCGGCGGGAAAACTCGTAGATTGTCCGCCTGATGCAGTCGGAACTCACGCGCGGCGGGCGCAAGCTGGAAGCCGCCTTCGCGGCCTTTGGGCTGGCTGGTCGAGCGTGTGGCGCCAGCGCCATCGACGTGGGCGCATCCACGGGCGGGTTCGTGTCTGTGCTTCTGGCCAGCGGGGCCGCGCATGTCACGGCCATCGACGTGGGACACGGGCAACTTGCGCCCGACCTTGCGGCCGACCCGCGCGTGACCAACCTGGAGCGCACGGATTTCAAGACCTTGTCGCTCGCCGTCGCGCCCGGACCGTTCGATTTCTTCAGCGTGGACGTCAGTTTCGTGGCCGGACGAAGCATGCTGCGTTCCCTGGCATTTCGGCTGTGGTCCGGCGCCGAGGGCGTGGTGCTGGTCAAGCCTCAGTTCGAGTTGCCGAGCCATCTCGTCCGCGACGGCAAAGTCGACGCGCCGGCATTGCGCAAGCGCGCCCTCGACACCTTCACCGACAAGGCGACGCGCTTGGGGTTCGAGGTGGTGGCCAGCTGCGATTCACCCGTCGCAGGCGGCAGCGGCACCGTCGAGATCCTGGCCCACCTGCGCTTCGTCGGCCGGCCCGAGAGCATGCCGCGGCCAGGAGAGCGCAAGCCCGCCCGCGCCGGAAACAAGAAGCCACAGCCAAAGACAGAAA
>Ga0224559_1000016_pt1 | contig 86464 bp, 90 predicted proteins | sample 714S33034metaG_FD_180676 | JGI IMG/M metagenome (GOLD analysis project Ga0224559, IMG submission 180676) | Peat soil microbial communities from Stordalen Mire, Sweden - 717 S3 30-34 | ecosystem: Environmental > Terrestrial > Soil > Wetlands > Peat | place: Sweden: Norrbotten County, Stordalen... | reverse complement strand
ACAAAATATAGATTAAAAATAAGAAAATTTAACCATAAAAAAACAAAAACGAATCTCTAAATAGCTTACAAAAAAAAATTAATATAAATTAAATACAAAAATCAAGTAAATAGAAATTCTCTATATTATTACTACTGTATGTTTTAGCTGATGATTGTGCTGTACAACCCGAAGCAAATACAACCACCAAGATTAATGCAATTATTGATATCCATTTTTTCATATTTTTACTCCCTATTATTTTAATAATCCTCCAAATTGACCTTAAGTAATGACTCCTAAAATATTAATATGGAATTTTAATACTTAAATTTTACTGAATACACTTTAGAAAATATATTGAAAGTATTGAGAAAAGAATAAATGATAAAAATGAGTCAACAATGTTCAAAGATGTTAATTACCCACCATTATCTGTAGAAATTTTTAAAAATAAAAAGGAGGAAGTGTACCTATGTATCATGGGGAATATTGGTCAACTATTTTAATTAAATTTCAAACGAACTACATTCTGTTATCCATTTTTTTCACCGATTCCACTATAATATAATTAAATTAATTTTGATATTTATTTAAAATAAGAATTAGAATAGAATTTATTAATATTAAAAGATAGAATTTAGCCTATGATTTCGTTTGAAACTCCTTTAATAACTCAACAAAACGATCATATGACTCATCTACTCCTCCTTTCATACCGGTTTCAACCATATTGTCTCTATCTTCAACAGACTGGAAAACATTAATATCTGTTACTTTGGTTTTACCATCCATTTCTTCCATTTTTACTGTTTCAAGTAACACATGACTTGGCATACCTTCCCATTCAATTGTACGTGTTAAATTGTAGGGTTGTACATCATGATACACACAATGGAAAGCAAACTCATTACCTTCAGTATTGTTCTGTACCACTCTCCAGGAACCACCAGTTTTTACTTCCATCTTTTCTACATTAGTTTTAAGTATTTTAGGCCCCCACCATTTAGATAATAATTTTGGATCGGTATAAATTTTCCATACAAGATCACGAGGTGCATCAAATATTTGGGTGATTACAGTTGTTTGTGTCCCTGATTCAGCAACAAAATCCACTTTTGACATAATATTTTCAACTCCTTTTTATTTTAGCAAATCCAAAAAAAAATTATTCATCTTAAATACTCCTATTACAACACTTAATACATTATAATATTGTTAACTTTTAATAAAAATATTCTGATAGAAAGGTAAATAGATGAAAATCCTTAATCAAATTGAATCAAAAATAGAATAATATTAATAACGATTTATATTTTCTATTTAAATAAGGAATTATTATTTACTTCTTCTTGAAGCTAATCTACTAGTAATCATAGTTTTGGCACTTAAAAGGTCCTTATTTTCTTTTGGTGATCTATCAATTTTACTCTGTATTTGGAGCAACAATATTTCTAATTCTTCTAATTTACTTCTTTTAAGAGTTTTTCTATATTCTTTTGGTTTTCGGTTGATTTCCAGTATTCCATAAATGATCAATTCCATTATTCTTTTAATTTAAATATTCTAATCCATATACTAATGCCGATCCTAGTCAACCTTATATTTCATAAATGTATATTACTTTAGGATTATATAAGTATTACTATTATATTATCGATTCATTTCCTTCACATCATATGGTACTAATCTATAAAGTAAATTAAATTTTTTAGTTCAGCCATTTTGTTATAATCTAAAATAATATACCATATTAAATTTTTACTTATACTATCCTATTGCACCTTATTATGTCCTAATACAATATATTGTTGGATAATATTATTATATAACTCTTCAAAAAAATAATTAGAATATACTTTGAAGTCCGCATAAATTATCTGTAATTACAAACTCATAATAAATTCATAAACCATATGAAAAATGTTTCCCTGTAAGATAAGAAACCTAATTGTAAAATGAATATTTTATTCTATATAATATTTATTTAACTTAATAAACCCATGATGATGTGTTTTTTATTCATTCCATTCCATATTTATTTCTTTATCCTGAAATTATATTTAGGTGACCATTTATTCATTTCAAACATACATCAATGAGATATGAATATAAATAAAAATATTAATCTCAAAGTATAATATTACAATGTGATAATAAGCTTTAGAAATACATCTAATTGATTCAACTGTATATTTGCACTATACTTTTTCTAAAAAAAAATGGAGTTGAAAATATGTCTAAGGTCATACATTTTGAGATACCTGCAGATGATCCAGAGAGGGCTATAAAATTTTATGAAGATATATTTGGATGGGAAATCGTAAAATGGGAACATGGAGATTACTGGTTAGTATCAACAGGACCTGATGATGAACCAGGCATTAATGGAGCTATCATGCCCAAAAAAGATGATGATATGGTTAGAGATACAATTAGTGTTTATTCAATCGAAGAATTTGCTAAGAAAATTGAAAGTCAAGGTGGAAAAATGTTGAGTGAAAAAATGCCGATTCAGGGTATGGGGTTTAATGCATTGTTCCAGGATACAGAAGGTAACGAGTTTGGCATGATAGAAATAACCATGATTTACACCACCCAAATTTTCAATGCACCGTTGAGTAAGGTTTGGAAAGCTTGGACCGAACCTGAGAGTGTAATGAAATGGTGGGGTCCAGAGAACTTCACAGCACCAGTTGTTAAGATTGACCTAAAAGTTGGGGGTTCATATCTTAGCAATATGAGATCTCCTGAAGGTGAAGAAGTTTGGAGTACAGGGGTTTATAAGGAAATAGTGCCCATGAAACGGATAGTTTCAACAGACAGTTTTGCAGATTCAGATGGTAATGTTATTTCTGCCTCAACTTATGGAATGAGTGGGGATTGGCCCTTAGAATTGAATATAACAGTTATGTTTGAGGAAGTTGATGGAAAAACAAAATTGACACTCCAACATCAGGGCTTTCCAGATCGAAAAAATAGAGATTTAGCCGAAATTGGTTGGAAAGAGTCATTTAACAAATTGGCCAACTATTTGAAAACAATATAAAGGATATTAAATATTTATTCTATTTTTTTTAATGGGTATATGTTGAACTGACTATATTTAATCGATTAATTAATGAAAATCTAAGTGTTAAGAACTTGTTTCATTAGTTAATGGTCTTTTACTTCTTTATTTCGCATCTTACTTTTGGATATGCTACATCATGTCTTTTTATAATAAATGATTTTTCTAAATCTTCATCCATTTTCATAGCAATGTTTATTGGAATACCCATTGCCATTTGATCTTTTGGAAACCAATTATTTCCTGTTGGATCAACTGGACCTACAAATACCATATTTGCAAGAGTTTTCCCGGCTAATCTAGCAGGATACGTGACAAAAGTTGCACAAGCTGGTCCCATAGGCATGCTAACAGAATTAAAAGGATTAGTGGTTCTAAAATGTATAAGACTAGTTAAATTTCTTATTTGTTCACCTTTTCCAAAACAAACAATCGACTCAATATCTACATATTCTTTAATATCTTGGCATTTTTGTATTACTATATATTTATTCAGCTGTTTTATTTCTCCAATGGATTCTAAAAATCATTCAACAATTAAGGATTTGCTTTTAGATACTCTGATTTCCCACCAAAAAATTTCTCATTTCCAGTTGATACAATATATTTTATAAATTTTGGTGGTTTAATAAATCCTAAATATGTCAGTGCTCCGGGACAACATCCTTTAGCTGTATCTTTACCAATATATAATGCGGGTATTTCCTCATCAACAGAAGATTTAAGTATGCCTTTAGCAATACAGCCATCAATTGAGCATATGGGAACAGCACCATCAGATATTTTCAGAACCATAAACAGCTAATGGTTTTGTATTTAACATACCTGCACGTTTTAAACTTTCACCAATTTTTATGATATTATTTTCACCAATTTTTATCAAACTAAGAGTTTTTAACAAAAAAAATATAGTACAGTTAGTATTTTATATTTCTCCAACTATCCTTTTTATTAATAACTAAAAGTTAATTCGAGTTTACCATCTAGTATAGTTACTAGACTTTTTTCAGAATCCATCTCTTTAGTCAGATCATTTATTAATTCGGTTGGAAGTTCTAATTTAGCAATATTATGTATTCTCACTTTAATCCATGAATTTTGAGGTGATACATCTTCACTATGCATTGGTTGCATACCATATTTCTCAAAGATAGAATCAACTAATTTATGTACTTTATCTAATATTTCAAGATGTTTTTGAACTTCTGCTTTTTGCAATTCTTTATATTCCTTTAACTCGTTCTTAAACATCTGATCCCTCGAATTTTTAAAATTATTATATAACCAATTAACGTTTTAATTTAATTATTTTATATTATAACTATGAACAAGATATTTATTACATTTTATTAATGATCCATCCAGATTATATCAAATACTGGTTGAATACTGTTGATATTTTTTTGTAAATACAAATATAATGTGGATAAAGAAGAAAACTAAAATAAATATATTATTTGACTACTTTTTATTGTGATTTTAGGGGTATGGTGTTTTTTAGAACATAGTAGGTTGAACGGCTACCTCCTTTTTTGTCAACGGTTTCGATATCCATTAAATATCTTAAATCTTTATAAGCTCCTTGTCGTGAAATATTTAGAAGTTTTTGAACTTCAGAATTTGTGATACTACCATTTGAATGTATATATTCCAGTATTTTCCTATATTTATTTGATAGTTTAATCTTTTGTTTTCCAACCTTTTCTGGTGAAAATAGCAGTATCTGATCTTTGATTTCTGTAATTGAAATTTTAAATCCCTCCAAAAAATATTCTAACCATTTAGTTAAATCTTTAGTTTCTGAATCAACTGAATTGAGAGCGTCATAATATAATTGTCTATCGTTATCATAGTATTCATCGAGAGTAAAAAATCTTTCAACATCAAATTTTTTAAGATAAAGGAAAAGAGCTGCTAAACTTCGTCCTGTTCTTCCATTACCATCTACAAAAGGATGTATCCTCACAAATTCGTAATGGATTATTCCTGCAGCTATAACTGGATTTAATTTTATAATATGATTAATCCATTCAACGAAGTTTTCCATCTCCTTAGGAATCAAATTCACATGGGGTGGTGTAAAAACTATTTCTCCTTTATTATTAACAACATGCACTGGTATGGTTCTGTACTGGCCTTCAAGATATGTGTAATCTAGCGTGTAATGGGTTATATCTCCATGAAGTTGTAATATATTTTTTTCAGTGATTTTACCATTTTCAGAGTATTTATCCAAGTTTTCAAGCACATTTAAATAATTTAAAACTTCCTGTTTGGCTTTTTTTTGCGCATTTATTTCGATACCTTTTGCAAGTTTATCAACTTGATTTAATGAGAGAGGATTTCCTTCAATTGCTGTTGAATGATGAACAGATTTTAGTAAGGCATCCCTTTTTAAAGAAACTTCCATCTCCACAATCATGGGTGCGTTAGCTATAAATTCTTCTATGGAATAAATTTCCAGCAAGTTATTGACCATACTATCGGTGTAACTAAAATTTGGCCTAAACATTTTTTTTCCTCTAATCAACAAAATATTCTATATTCCTTATAAAATATATATTTGACTATTTTGTGACTACTATGAAAATTATTGATCTAAATATAATGTTACAATATCAGTACATAAGTTGGAATATGTCCGTTAGAAACCAATTAAATCGCATTAAACCAAAAAAAAAGTTTTTTTTAAGAATTTATAGAACTAAGATGTTGAAATATAAAAAAAAATATGGGAAAATGATGTAGGATTTGATTAATGGGACTAGTCCCAGATAATACATTCAAAATGACGTTTTTACGACAAATTAAGGTTGAACCTGTCTAGGTTCATGACCTTGTCCCATGCCATTACAAAGTCGTGCAAGAACTTCTCGGTGGAGTCCTCAGATGCGTAGAATTCTGCTAATGCCCTGAGCTGTGAGTTTGAACCAAAGATGAGATCTACACGAGTTCCTGTCCACTTGAGTTCACCTGTTGTCCTGTCATGTCCCTCGAACACATTATCGTCTTCAGACGACGCATTCCATACCGTTCTCATATCAAGCAAATTCATGAAGAAATCATTGGTGAGCATTCCAGGCCTATCAGTAAAAACACCATCATTTTTTTGTCTAAAGTTTGCATTCATGACACGTAAGCCTCCAATGAGAACCGTCATTTCAGGAACAGTCAATGTAAGCAATTGGGCTTTGTCCACTAGTAACTCTTCAGACCTAACGAAGTTAAGGTTCTTCTGATAGTTGCGAAATCCGTCTGCTATAGGTTCGAGTACAGCAAAAGAATTTACATCTGTCTGTTCTTGCAAGGCGTCCATACGTCCTGGTGTGAATGGTACCTTTATAGGATGACCAGCATTTTTTGCAGACTGCTCAATGCCAGCACAACCAGCCAAAACGATCAGATCAGCCATTGAAACCTTCTTATTGCCTGTTTGAGATTCGTTAAATTCACTCTGGATATTCTCTAGCTTCTCGAGTACTTTGGCTAACTGTGTAGGTTGGTTGACTTTCCAATCTTTCTGTGGTGTCAGGCGAATACGAGCACCATTAGCACCACCACGCTTATCGGATCCACGGAAGGTGGAGGCCGAAGCCCAAGCTGTCGAAACTAACTCTGATATCGATAGGCCAGAAGCCATTATTCTGTCCTTAAATGTGGATATGTCTATTTCATCAATCATTTCATGATCAACTGGAGGAATGGGGTCTTGCCAGATGAGCTCATCATTTGGTACCTCTGGTCCGAGGTAACGTGTCCTTGGCCCCATGTCACGATGTGTCAGTTTAAACCACGCTCGTGCGAAGGCGTCGGAAAGCTTATCAGGATTCTCATAAAAATATCGTGCAATCTTTTCATATATAGGGTCAAACCGTAAAGAGAGGTCTGTGGTTAGCATGTTTGGTGTGCGACGCTTAGAAGAATCGTGAGGGTCGGGGACAGTATCGGTGCCTGAATCACCCTTTGGTTTCCATTGATATGCACCTGCCGGACTTTTTGTCAGTTCCCATTCATAAGTGAATAATATCCGTAAGAAATTGTTGTCCCACCTAGTTGGCGTGTTCGTCCAGATAACTTCAGGACCACCAGTTGTTGTGTCATTGCCTTTACCGGTGCCGAAATTGTTCTTCCAACCCAAGCCCTGCTCCTCAATTCCTGCTGCTTCAGGTTCAGGACCAACCAGTGACGGGTTACCTGCACCATGAGTCTTACCGAAGGCATGACCACCTGCAATAAGGGCCACTGTCTCTTCATCGTTCATTGCCATACGACTAAAACTCTCTCGGATATCTTGTGCCGCAGCTATCGGATCAGGTTTGCCGTTCGGGCCTTCTGGGTTCACATAAATCAAGCCCATCTGAACTGCGGCGAGGGGATTTTCTAGTTCACGATCACCTGTGTAACGCTCGTCTCCAAGCCACTTACTCTCAGGACCCCAATATATCTCTTTTTCAGGTTCCCAGATATCTTCACGCCCACCACCGAAACCAAAGGTCTTAAAACCCATTGATTCCAGAGCGACATTACCAGATAGAACCATCAGGTCGGCCCAAGAAATTTTCCTACCATATTTCTGTTTGATAGGCCATAATAATCGACGTGCCTTATCGAGATTGGCGTTGTCAGGCCAGCTGTTTAAAGGTGCAAAGCGCTGGTTACCGTGACCTGCACCGCCACGACCATCGCCGATACGATACGTACCAGCACTATGCCAGGCCATACGTATTAATAAAGGCCCATAATGGCCAAAATCTGCAGGCCACCAGTCCTGTGAATTCGTCATCAGTTCATATAGGTCCTTCTTAAGGGCCTTGAAATTAATACTCTTAAATTCATTTGCATAGTTAAAATTCTCGTCCATTGGATTAGATTTCGAGCAATGTTGACGCAAGATGTCTAAATTCAACTCATTAGGCCACCACTCACGATTGGTCAGACCTACACTACTAGCTTGTATCTTTTTTTCATCCATTATTTCCATCTCTTTTTTTAATTTATAACTCTATTTATTTAAATTACATAAGATCTAAATAGTCCCATCACTATTTCGTTAGGTTCTCGAAACAGATTCTTCATCCACAAAAATTGTCAATATGCACTCCGCACTGTATAATAAGATATAAATTGAGGATTGTTATTTTTTCATAAAATTCCTCTTAATATTTTATTATTAATATCTATATTAAACTTGGAAAATAATAAATTTACCTATTCTCAAGCTGATGAAAAAGAATAAAAGAGTTTAAATGATAAATACATCTAAATTAACTTCACCTGTGAGTAACTGACTTTCTTAGCTATTAAGATATAAATAAAAAGATAATTATATGGTTAAATTCATTATTTTATAAGTAAGTTCATATTTTAAAATAATCTCTGCTTAAAAAGAGATATTTCTAAAAAAGATAGTCAAATTCAAAATAAAATATATTTTAGTATACTATTTTTATAAATCTACAAAAAAAAGGGTCTTTGATACAAATTAAAAAAATTAACATATAATCTTGAATAAACGAGTTATATGCCTTTTTTGATGAAAAACTTACTTTTTGGATTTAACATTTCACTTTTTTTCTACAATATTTAAAATATTTTATATTTTAAAATTGTCAAATCAACTTTTTTCACCCAATTACATTATTATACACCATAATTGATAAATTTTATGATCATTAAAAAAAAAGATCAAAAATTTAATAATAAACAATAGACGAATGTTACACAAAAAAAATTAGTACTGACAAAAAAAATTATTCTAAAACATCGATATTAAAAAAATAAATTTTTTTTATATTTAAAATCAATAAATCAAGGATATTTCAAGATGTAACAGCATAGGGGGGGGGCATTTATATAATTAAAGATTTGTTGCTTCATGTAATATATTATCAACTATGGTGTTAATATCCTCATTTATTAAGGATAGGTAATTATATCCACTATTTTTTAAAAATAGAGCCGGATTGTTAAGTCCATCTTTTTCTAATCCTGGTTCAAAGATTCCATCGTTATTTGTGTCATTAAAATCAGGGAATCCTCCAAGTGTGCCATAAAGTGGTGTGAAATTATCATCTTGAGCTCTTGGTAAAAATTGTATATCATCTAATGTTAATGGTGTATCGATCCAGATAGAAAATATCGTTCTGTTACCTTTATAATATTTGTAATATGATTGATTCATTTCCCAAATTGTACCTGCACAAAGTCCACCGTATATATCGACTATTAAAGCATTTTGCGGTATGGTTATATTTTGAAGTATACTGTAATGTTCATTTGGACCTAAACCATAGTTTACTGCAAATAATCCTAATTGTTGTAGGGCGTTTACTATATTGTTAATTCTAGTATTATCCTCAGATGTGTTGTTAATGTTGTCGCTCGTAATATACACAGGTCTGTAAGTAGAAGCTGCATTGATTATATTTATTTTTGCAGGACTGTACATGATGTTGTTGTTTTCATTGGATTCTTTTATCAGGCCTGTGCTATCCGCTTTTACTATTATAAAATAGTTATCAGATGAAATATTTATTGGAATGGTTAATTGGGTATTTTGCTGATTATTAGCATCTGCAGCAAGGGAACTGATATATCTCTCATCCATATAGATATTTGTACTAGTTTTACTGGTTGTCAGGTAGTAGGCTACCCAGAAACCCTTTGTAGCTGTATTTCCCAAGTTTTTAACCGTGTTTTGAACTATGATTGTATCTCCCTTAATTCCAGTTGTAGGGGCAACTATTTTGGTTACTGTTAAATCCTGTGTGGATGGAGATGTACTGAATTTGAAGGTGTAAGCTGTGGCCAGATTATTACCATATCCATCTTTTAAAGCTCCGGCTGGTATGTAAACTTGATAATTGTCGTTATACAATCTATTAAGGGATTGTTTGATTGTTAAAGTGTTAAGTGATATTGTTTTGGTAATGGGGACTATATTGCTGGTGTTTAAATTTTTAACATAGATCTTTGAGTAATTAACTCCTGCTATGATATTTTCACTAAACTTGATGGTTATAGGGGATGTTAACGATATTCCCACAGCATTATTGGCAGGTGAGGTCGAAGAAACTAATGGTGGATTGTGGGTATGGATTATCACACCTTTTGAATTCACCCCGTTAATATTACTTACAAGCATAGTGTTGGGTAAAATATTGTAATTAAGGTAATAATCCATTATTTTTGAATAGATATAAACAAGGGATTCATAACGGATATTTCCAATGCTGCTTGATGCGTAATTCGGTGCTGTGTGATGTGTGGTGATGTAATTCTTAATATTATTTGCAATCGTGACGTATTCAGATTTTGTTAAGGTACCTTTAGCAGATCCTGAAGGACTTGACGGTTTAGCAACACTAGTAATGATAACTGGTGTTTTCACACTTTTATTAAGCTCTACAGTATATGTTGTTATTATATTAAGAAATGAGGGGGTGGTTACATTTTTATCTGAAACATCCACATAGCCCGGCACATGACCTGTTGAAATAGTATAATTTTTAACTTCAGAAGATGCTAATTCAGCATCTGTTAAATTTAAACTAGCAGCTGAAACAGACCCCATGAACATACCAAGTATTGCTAAAACGCTTATAAATAATAAGAATCCCCTAAGTTTTTTCATAACTTGTCCCCAGATATTAACATGAATTATATGTAATACTTGACGTGTTAACATATATTATTTTGGTATTAGTTTATAATCTAATCTATAAATTAAATTATATTGATCATATATTACAATATCTTATCAGGCTTGTAAAAAAACTCAATTTAAAGTGAAAAATAGCATCCCCCCCTTTAAATGATAATCAGAGGTAATAATGTGAAAATTTTCATAAATTTTTAATTGAACAATTTAACAGAAACATTTATATACATTTTAAACAACAGTATACCATCACTTCGATATTTATCGAATTGTGGAATTTGATCATGGAGTAATCAATGAAAACAAAAAAAATGGCTAAAGTATTCAAAGCCCTATCAAACCCTAACAGGTTAGAATTATATTTACAAATCGTTAAAAAACATGAAACGAGTTACCAAACTAATTGTGGATGTTTAATCAGTGATATTACCAATTCATTTAATATTGGAGCTCCAACAATTTCTCATCATCTTAAAGAATTAACTAACGCAGAATTAATTTTTACTGAAAGAAATGGTAAATATTTAGTGGCTAGAGTCAATGAAGAAATAGTTAACGAAGTTAATGAACTTTTAAAGCTTCACTAATAAAAATTGAATATTTTAAAATTATAAATTTATAATGTATAAAAATAGTAAAAACCAATAAAATGAGAAAAAAAGCAGGTTAAAAAAATATGGAAACTGCAACAATTAACAAACCAATACATCGAGGAGACACCAAAGATATTGCTGAATTTGTAGCAAATTCATTGGAAGCTGAATTGTTCGATTTAAAAGATTTTAACCCTTATATCATGGAGGAATATGATATAATAGGATTAGATTCGCAATTATATTGGTTTAAACCTCATAAAAAGTTAAAAATGTTTATTGAAGATTTATATAGGGTTGAAAACAAAAAAGTTTTTATAATATCAACAAGTAAATATCGGAAAAATTTATTGGATCCTTAAAGAAAAGTTTGCCAATAACAATATTATGGAGGATTCAAAATCATGACAAATTTAACCAATTCATCTATAGAAAAACCTGATGTCATAATTTATAAATCATCGGGAGATATAGAAGTCCCTGAAAAGATAATAGACCAGATCATAGGTCAAGAAGAAGCAGTACAAACAGTAATAAAAGCAGCTAAACAAAGACGAAATGTCCTTTTAATCGGTGATCCGGGTATCGGTAAATCAATGCTTGCAAAGGGAATGGCAGAATTATTACCACCTGAAGAACTTCAAGATATACTTGTATATCCTAACATTGAAGATAACAATAACCCACTCATAGGTGCCATGCCAGCTGGTGAGGGTAAAAAAGTTGTTATGACTTACCGGGTTAAGGCAAAGTCACAGGAAGAAAAAAAGAATATGATGATGATGGCAGTAATAGGTGCCATTCTGGTAGTTGGATTTTTATTAAAACAGTATCTGATAGCTATTATTGCAGCAGGAATAGTGTTACTTATAATAATGCAAATGAAACCTCGAAGTACAGTTATGGTACCGAAACTTCTGGTTAACAACGACAGCAAAAACACAGCACCATTTATTGATGCAACAGGTTCACATGCAGGCGCACTACTGGGTGATGTAAGACATGACCCTTACCAGTCAGGTGGACTCGGAACCCCTGCCCATGAACGTGTAGAAGCAGGAATGATACATAAATCCAATAAAGGAGTATTATATATCGATGAAATAGGTACTATGCAAATGAAAACCCAGCAAGAGCTATTAACAGCTATGCAAGAAAAAAAATACTCCATAACTGGACAAAGCGAATCAAGCAGTGGAGCAATGGTACGTTCAAATGAAGTACCATGTGATTTTGTACTTGTTGCATCTGGAAATCTTCAAGTGCTTAAGGGTATGCATATAGCATTACGTTCAAGGATAAGAGGTTATGGTTACGAAGTTTTCATGAAGGATTCAATGAAAGACACCATGGAAAATAGGAACAAATTGGTTCAGTTCATAGCCCAAGAAGTTAAAAAGGATGGTAGAATACCACACTTCAGCAGTGAAGCTGTTGAAGAGATAATCCATGAAGCTCAGAGAAGGACAGGTAAAAAAGATGAATTAACTCTTAAATTAAGAGATCTTGGAGGTCTTGTAAGGGCAGCAGGTGACATAGCAAAGGGTGAAGGTGCCGACAGCGTAACACTTGCACATGTTTTAACAGGTAAAAAACTTGCCCGAACACTCGAACAACAGATAGCAGACAGATATATAGATCAAAGAAAAACTTACAGTGTGTTCAAATCTGAGGGCCGTAAAGTTGGAATAGTAAATGGACTAGCTATAATAGGGGACAGAAGTGGTATACTGTTACCAATAGCTGCAGAAGCTGCTCCTGCTCAAAGTAAGGATGAAGGAAAGATTATTGCAACTGGTAAACTTGGAGAAATTGCTAAAGAAGCAGTTCAAAATGTGAGTGCACTGATTAAAAAGAACACAGGTACTGATATTTCAAATCATGATATTCACATACAATTCCTACAATCCTACGAAGGAATTGAAGGTGACAGTGCAAGTGTATCTATTGCAACTGCAGTTATATCTGCCCTAGAAAATGTTCCAGTAGATCAATCAGTAGCTATGACTGGTTCATTAAGTGTAAGGGGTGATGTTATGCCGATTGGTGGTGTTACTGGAAAGATAGAAGCAGCAGTTCAATCTGGTATGAAAAAGGTTATAATACCAGAATCGAACATGGACGATGTTCTCATAGAGGAACGTTACAGAGACAAGATCCAAATTATACCAGTTCGAAATATGAGCGAAGTACTGGAAAATGCTCTTATAGGAACGGGCAAAGATGGATTAGTCACAAAAATGAAGAAAATCACTAACATAGTACCAACAGAAATAATCCCAAAACCACCTAAACCAACAACCCATTAAAATGGAAATCAAAATCTTATACTAAAACTATGAGATTTTGACATTATTTTTTTTAGATAACAAACAATTGGATTCTATTTCAATATTCATAATAAAAATTATGATTATACTAAAAAGATAAAATTATTTTTTTCACAATTTCACTGATTGAAGATCTATCAATCCAGGATTGACTATGCCTCTATTATTGATTTGTAAAAATTTTTTTGATAAAAAAATTTTGATAAAATTCATTTTAATAGATTAAAAAAATTAATAAAAAAATAGAGCGGGCCCGACGGGAATTGAACCCGCGACCGTTCGGTTAAGAGCCGAGCGCTCTACCATCCTGAGCTACGGGCCCTCCAGTAATATAATATAAAATCAAAACATTGTTGTGGGTTCATTTATCCCTATGATAACCCCAAACATAAGAGTTGGTTTTGTTTAAGTATATTAAATCTTTTTTTTATCTGGGATATTATAAATATTTATGCTATTGATATGGATGATTAAAACCCTAGCTTATTTTTTCTTTATTAGTATTAACTCCTAAATTCAGCACTAACCATAGTTATATCATTTTTATATATTTTCTTCAATTATTGTAGAATTTATCCATAAATGGTGTACTAATTAAAAAAAAAATAGTATATTCTAATATTTGTTCATTTTTCAGCATAGACTTTGGTCCATAAAGTATGTATCCAATGCCCACGAAGATCAATACGAATTCACCGATTGTAACAGCAGGCGGAGGTGAGACCGAGAAAAAGAACAGTGCCTGGTCTGCAAGTGCTATGAGGAAAATGAGCACAGCTTCGATTACAGCTATTAACCCAGCGAGTCTAGTTTTTCTTAACCACAATAAAGCTAGTCCTGCAAGGGGAATCAATAATCCCACGATTGTGAAGAACAATGCAAACCATAGTGTTCATATTTCCGGTGTTCGTATTTCAAATCTCAGAGGAGTCAATAAAAAGCCTACAATGAAACCAACTCCAAACAAAACTGCTAGTATTCGTCCCGATTTTGTGAAACGTGAATGATTACGGTCTTTTCCCGGTACGTCTCCACGTGTAAGATTATCTTCTTTTGATTGAGTATCGTTTTTTTCATAAATTACTCCCTAATTATTTTCTTATATAATATATGCTCTTTGAGATTTATAAATTTTAGGTATTTAAAGACTTAAACTAGTGAGAAATGGTTCAAATAAGTCTTATTTGCTGTAATTTACTTTATAGATGATACAAAAGTTAGATTGAAATGTAACATATTTACCTTTATTTTCGGTGTTATTAGGCTTTTTAAAGTTTTTTTTGGGATGAGTATTTTTTTTAAGAAGAAATAAACAAGTATAAACTTCTTTACTAATTAAAAAAATTAAGTTAAAAGAACAATTTTAAAAGGTTTATTATAACTTTGACTAATTTATACAAACATACTAAAATGGAGGTATGATCAATCGGATTATACTAGGAAATATTTCAGTATATATCTAATTGCATGCCACTGTTTCCAACAGATTTTATTGCTTAAAAATAGTATTCTGCCTTTGTATACGATATATAACAATAATTACAATTACAGAAATAACTGGGAAAAAATAGAAAAAGTATCCCGGATAAGTTGTTGGAAATCGATTATTTGAATAAATATCCCACTGCCAGTATATATAGCCAGAAAGAGCAATTATCCAGATAATCATAACTTTAACAATACTTATATAACCAAAACTTCTAGAATTACTTTCTTTTTTTGTTACAAGCGATTTTGTAAATTTAAAACCACAAATTGGACATATTTCACTATTTGCATCGGTTATTTTTCCACAATTAGGGCAAATTTTCTGAGTATCTAATTTGTGAACGTATTTTAAATTCCCTCCACATTCACATGTATCCTTAAAATCGTCTGGAGATTCACCTGGCTGGAGTTCGTAGTATCCGCCACATTGATCGCATACAAGATAGGACATAAATACACATTTAATATTATAATAATATATATAATATCGTATTTAGCTACTAATATTCACAAAAAGGTTCTATTTTGAGTATATTTGGAGTTGGGATGTAATCAAGATATTTGATTTATTTTTCATAATGGTGGATCTAAGAAATTTCGAGAATCATCTGGACTAATTGTTTTAAAAATCATGCCTAAACCATATATTACAGCTATAATTGTGAAAAGAGAGAATCCTATCATTGTTATAACATCATTTATTTGGATGATCACAGTAATTAATCCATAGCTTGCTCCAAAAAATATAAGTGCTGCTAAAAAATAGATTGAACGTCGGGAGAGCAGGTTTAATACTAATTCTTGTCTTCTATAGCGCAGTAATATTAAACTCAGGCCATATGGTATGCCTACAAGTACAATTATAAAATTTACTGCAACAACATAGTATATAATACTTCCAAAGCATGCTAATCCTACCAAGATCATAGCTGCAGGGGCACGCAGGTACTCTGTTGGATTTGCTTTTTCCTTTCTTTCCACAGCTTTTTCTTCAGGTTGCTTGGGACCTGTAATATATTCAAAAGTTCCACCACATTCACATTTATCTGGAAAATCTGCGAGAGATTCTTCATTAGACACTTCATAATATGTTCCGCACTTATTACAAACAAGATAACCTTTAATTGATGGTTTTAAAAATTTTATCTGGTCAATTATTTCGTTTAATTCAGTTATTTTAGTATTACGGATTGTTTCCTTATGCCCTACAATAAATAATTTTTCAATCTTAGAATCTTCTATAGATGGCATGTAAATTTCTAAATAAGTTTTTCCTTCACTTGGATAGATATCAACTTCAACTAAACATTTTACATCTATACGATTATTTCGCCCAGTACGATTAGGATCATGAACTGTTTTTGTCCGTTTATATAAACCCTCAGTAGTGGTTCCCTTGTCTAAAAGATACCAGCGCATCCTCAATATGTAATCAATATACCCAGATAATTCTTCAACAGGCATAGAGCCAAAATCAAATAGGTAACTACCTTCAGTCAATTCATAAGGTACTTCCATTAATTGCAAAACTTCCATTGAATTTAGACCTTTACTTTTACAATCAAGCATTATTTTTTTAATTTCTTCATTTGGTGCCATTTGAAAAACCCTTGATATTTAATTTAAAGTAACAAATAATAATGATTATTATTAAAACTATAACCCTTAAACACTTTATTTGATAAATCTTAGAGATGGATATGCTCTTTGTTACTTAACCTTCCATAGGAACTATAATTTTTATATTTCTGCCATAATTTTTTTTTAATTAGAGTATTACTAAAATTTAGTATTACAATGTTATTATTAAATTTTGTTATTTAATTCTCAAAAATAAGGAAAATTAAAATGACATTAAGAGTATAATTTATTTTATACAAGTATTCGAATATTAGACAAATTATAAAGAAAAGATTATTTAATCTGTTTATTATTATAACCATAAAACAAGGAATACATTCATAGATCAAACAATTGCTCGATCAATAGAACAATAGATTAAAGAATTGAATATAAAACTGAGAAATTATATTGTTTAAAAAAATTTGGTTTCATATCCTAAAAATATTTGCTTTAAAAAAAGTAGTAAATATTTCGTTTTAATAATACTCTCTATTAGTAATAAACGTACACTTCAAGTGTAAACCAATTCACTTTAGGTATAAATATTATATGAAATAATATATGCTATACATATTTCCATTAATTTTATTTGGAGGTTGTTTAAGTACGGAGAAAATTAAAAATTACATAAAAGCATAATAAATGCCACAAAAACAGTTAACTAACACCAAAGAAAGTATTTATCTAAATACTCGTTAAAATTGACAATAACTGTTTAGGCATACCTAAAATTCATCAAAGTTATAGAAATAAAAATTGTTATAAAATACATAGCCAATTTAAGATTAGCTAAAAGATTATCTTAAAATTATGCAGAACAGATATTTATTATTCAAAAAATTTAATGAATGGAGGAATTTAAATGTATGAAGAAGAATACCTAAAAATCTTGAAAATTCTTTATGAACTAGAGAAACAAGAACCAGGAATTCCTGTTAGCAGTGATAACCTAAAATTGCAATTAGATATGACATATCCTAATTTATTATCAAATTTTAAATATCTAAATGCAGAGGGTTATATAGAACTTAAAGAATTTTATGGTGATGACTTTGAAGCAAAAATCACTAATCATGGGATAGAAACTGTAAAAAACACGGTTGATGATTAGCACTACATGAATAATGAACCTTGAATGTGGAGATCTGGGGAGAATTCTAATCAATAAACATTCAAAATTCTATTTCACTATCTTAATCAATGAACAACCTTTGAATTAATTCTTAATTTTTTAATTTATTCTCATAAACAAACTATCTCAAGATAATATTAAATTTTGCAAGAAAAATAGAATTTCAGATAGAAAATTAGTTTGGAATCAGAGCAATCTTTAATCACAAAATCATATAGCATACACTATGTATCCTATATGAAGAACAAGCAACCCCATCAAAAGTTCAAGTTTCATTCTTTGACAACCCATTCGAAGACCAATAATGATTCAGAAGCGTTCCTAACTGAATAAATTAACAATGGTAGCAGTATCTGGATTGGATAATCAAAATTTTTTAATATAATCAAGGAATGATATTTCATGAAAAAATCTGAAGTAGAGGATGTTAAAAGTGGTGCATGCAATAATTTAAATTTTCGGAAAATATCAGAAGTGAACAAAAAAAAATTCATTATTAACAATGATAAATTGTATATAGTTCCTCCACCCATTATAATTAATAGAGTATGGAAATCTCACTTTTAAATTTATTATTTTTGCCAAAAGGTATATCGCTTTATTTTTTTGTGAAAAAAAGTAATATATCCCTGCTCGCACCCCCCCATAAAAAAAAACTTTAAATATCTCTTTATTTCAAACTTCAGTCTAATAAGTTTAATTCTCCTTTCCGATGAGTGTACATCCTATCTAAAAAATAATTACAAATCTATTTAATTCTCATAAATAAATTTACAAAGAAAATTTAGGGAAATGGTGAAAAATGAGTAATTTAATCCATAAAACTGATGGTGGATTCATGAAAAACCAGGACAAAGGAGTTAAATGCCAACATTGTGGTTACTTTATTAAACAAAACAATATCACATCTACATATTTACATGGAGAAATATCATTACCATTCCTTTCAGGACCTGCAAAAAATGACTATATAAAAAAAAATTAGTTAATTTAAGTAATTCTTATTCAAAATTATTCAAACAATAAATATCATTAGTAATAGGAGTGTTTATAAATGGATGATAAAAAAACCAGTGAACTTATGGCTAAATGTGAAGCAATGAAGAATGATCCCGCTTTAATGAAAGAATGTAAAGTTATGTTAGAAACTATGGTAGACAAAAAGGTTGAAATGGAAGATGAACCTGGACAGACTTATGTCAATATGGTGAATAACATTTCTGCAGAAGATGTACCAAAAGTACTAGAAATGGCACTTAAAATAGCGAGAAATGATAAAATAAAGGATCCCGAAATAAAAAATGCTGCAGAAAGAATTATAAGAACACTAGAACCATTATAAACTTTTTTTTTATATCGATGAAGAGGGTTAAGAATCCAGTTGTTAAAGTAAAATGTTTATGAACATAACCAACAATAAAAAAAAAGACAGTATAAAATAAAGTCATTTATGTGAGATAAAATCGATTTGTAGTACATAGATAACACATTTTCATGATATGGTAAGTGTGACATCATAAAAAACTGGAAATAGGGTAAACTTCCAATTAAAAGACATATACAACAAAGTATCATTCTTACAATAGATCAACGAGGAAATAAAAATGATAAAAAAAGCTGTAATTGCATTAATCGTTATATTAGCTATTGTGGGATTAGCATTTGCATCAAACAACATAAATACCAAGAATACAACTAACGCAATTCCAACTACTAACACAACTCATTCAACTACTAACACAACTCATTCAATGAGTCCTATGAAACAAACAAACTTTATCGTAACAAAGAATACTACACAGAATAATAATACTCAAATTAATATATCTCTTGCAGAAGCCAGGAATATAGCAGCTACTTACATTCAAGTTTCTGGAGCAGTAGCAGGTATGCCCACATTAGTTTATCAAAGCAATAAGCTAGTTTATATAGTGCCTGTTATGGAAAATGGAACAAATGTAGGTGAAATAGATATAGACGCACAAACCGGACATAATTTAGGAGGGGCAGGAGGAGCACCTTAATATATATAATCTTTTAATTTTATTTTAATTTTTAAATAACAATTTAAAAAATCAAATTATACTAGTTTTAATTTACTATTTCTGAAATTTTAATATAATTTATCGAATTGTTAAAAAAAACTGTATTCCACAACGTCAAGATTTTTTTTTTATGAAACTAGAACATAATGTGAGACTAATTTAGACTATTCAGTTTCTACAAAATTTGATAGTTAATGCCTATAAAATTCAATGGGAATAATCCTCCAGATATAACATATATCTGCAAAAGAGAATATATAGTTGATAATTAATTTATTGAATAAATGTTGATCAAATCTTAAATTTTTTTTTTTTTAAGAGTATTAATTTTGTTTAATAAAATTATACAATATTTTATTAAACTTAACAACCATATTAAATAAAAAAAATCTCTAATTTTTTTTTTGGAGGATTTTATGGATGAGAATGATAAACTACATAGAAAAGCTGAAGAATTAACTCAGAACAGATCTTATAAAAGCAATAATGGATTTAAACATGAAGATTATGTTCATGAATTGCGTGTACATCAAATAGAATTGGAACTCCAAAATGAGGAGCTCCGAGAATCTCAGATAAAGTTAGAAAATTCACAAAGAGAATATTTTGATCTTTACAACTTTGCACCTGTAGGATATTTCACATTGGATAAAGATGGCATTATTTTAAACGTAAACATTGAAGGCTCTGCATTACTAAATATTGAAAGAGTTAAACTCTACAATAACGCTTTTATTAGGTTTGTTCCGGTAGATCAACGAAACAAATTCCATCATCACATTAATAATGCCTTAGAAATAGGAACTAAACAAACATTAGAACTTAAACTTCAAAAAAGAGAGGATAACCCATTTTATGCATATTTGGAAACCATAACAGTCAAAGATGAAAATGGAAATTTCAAAGAATTTAGAATCACAGTAACTGACATCCAAAATCTTAAAAATACTGAAGAAGCTTTAAAAGAGAGTGAAGAACGTTATCGTCAAATTTTTGTCAATAATCATGCCCCTATGCTCCTAATTGATCCAATTAATGGAGATATTGTAGATGCCAATCCTGCTGCTACTAATTTTTATGGCTACAAATTAGATGAACTGATTAAAATAAAAATTTCTGACATCAACGTTTCTGAAGATAAGTCTATATTAGAAGAAATGCAGAAAGCATTATCAAAAGAAAAAAACCATTTTATATTTAAACATCTTTTAGCAAATGGTGAAATAAAAGATGTGGATGTTTACAGTGGTTTAATTAATCAAAGAGGCAGAAGTCTACTTTATTCGATAGTTCATGATGTTACTGCTCAAAAAAAAGCTGAAATAGCACGTCGTAATAGTGAAGAACTTTTCAGATTAATATTTGATCAATCCCCTTTAAGTTCTGCAATCACTAAATTAGATTACACTCCTTTACAGATTAATGATGCGTTTAGTCGTATGTTAGGATATTCAAAAGAAGAGTTATACTTAATGAAATTCACAGAATATACCCATCCTGATGATATAGACGAAGAAATAGAGCAGTTTAACCGAATAACTTCAGGTAAAATTGATAGTTTTGAAATGGAGAAAAAATATATTCACAAAAATGGTGAAATACTCTGTGCCAATTTATTCATATCTGCTGTAAAAGATCAGTTTGGCAAACTATTACGTTTCCTTGTAATTGTTGAAGATGTCACATTAAGGAAAAAAATAGAGAATATAATGAAACAACGGACTGATAGACTTACAAATATTAATAAAATATTGAATGTGGAGATAGGCGATTATGAAAAGGCTGAAATCAAATTGGAGAATCTAATTGAGAAATTAAAAAATTCTAACAAAGAATTAGAACAATTCGCTTATGTGGCATCTCATGATTTAAGAGAACCTCTGCGTATGATAACGAGTTTTCTTGAACTATTAAAAATGAGATATGAAAATGATCTTGATGGAGAAGCTAATGAATTCATAGATTATGCAGTAGATGGAGCTCAACGTATGGATGTGATGATTAAAGATCTTTTAGATTATTCTCGAATCAGTAGTCAAGAAAGAAAATTTGAATATTTAAAGAGCGAAGAAATATTAAATACAGTTTTAATAAACTTAAAATCAACAATAAAAGATAATAGTGTCAATATAATTCATGATCCATTACCTTTAATCTATGCTAATAATCAACAAATGGTACAATTATTTCAGAATCTTATAGGAAATGCTATTAAATATCGTGGCAAAGAAAATCCGGAGATACAAATATCTTATGAAGATGTAGATGATGAATATATTTTCTCTATTAAGGATAATGGAATTGGGATAGATGAAAAGCATTTAAAAAAGATATTTAATATCTTTCATCGCCTACACACGAGTGAAGAATATGAAGGGACAGGAATTGGTTTAGCTATCTCAGAAAAAATATTAGAAAAACATCGTGGAAAAATTTGGGCCGAATCTGAAACAGGTAAAGGAACAATATTCCATTTCACAATACCCAACCAAAACTATTGATAACTTCATTTTAATCTGGATATATTGTAATTTCATGAACCAAATCTGCTAGAAGTACTATATCCCAAAAGTAATGGTTGTATAGTTTATAAAAAAGAAATAGAGTAAGATACCAACTTATACTAAGTTTTATTTTCTAATTCTGAACTTTTAATATCCTCATTGGATTGTTAAAAAGGAACAAACTGCATCTCCAACATCAAAAATTTGTATATGATTTTAACTCCACATAATAATTCATTAATCTCAGTTATTAAATAGAATGGATAATGTTACTAGTAGACTTATAGTTACTAAAAAAAAGTATAGAATATATTCCAGTATTTACTAATTCTGAATTTTAAAGTCCATAATTAGAAATATTCGTTGGAGATTCAGACTAAATGTCTACTTTTATTAAGTATTAATATTAATTTTTCTTTGCTTTAAAATTCTTTTGCTGTATTTTCGATAAATGAATTCTACTAAAAACGCTGCAGTAGTTACAGTTATTAATAGTTCAAGGGTTAATGGCGAATTATAGATTTGGTAGTAGATTAGTACGGTTAATGCGAATATGCAGCCTATTATGGCCAGCCAGATGATGTATTTGTTAGCGTTGGTTTGTTTATGTACTTTGAGGTGTGCAAAGTTCACTCCAGCATAGATTATTAGGAATAATGCACTGCCCATCATTGCTACGCTGCTCAAGTTAAGGAATATTGTGAAGAGTATAACAATGGCGCTGGTGATGAGTAAACCTTCTTTACCATCTCTCCATGTGGTTCTATTGAAAATTTTAGGTAGTTCACCTTTTTTTGCCATTAGATAACTTACATTAGCTCCTCCGTAAAGTGTGGCATTAATTGCAGATGAAGTTGAAATTATAGCTGCTATGGCCATTATAGTAAATCCTATTGATCCTGCAAATGGTTCTGCTGCCACTGCCAGTGCATAATCTGCTGTTTTAGCAATCTCCGGAATTGGAAGATTTCCCACCACAACTAAAGAAACCAGTACGTATATGAGCATTACTAGTGCAACTGCGATGTACAGTGCTCGGGCTATGTTTTTTTTAGGGTTTTTTATATCCTCCGCAGTATTGGTTATTAAACCAAAGCCTTGATATCCTAAAAATAATAATGCAGACGCTGTTAATATATTATTAACATGAGGAAATTGTGAAATTGTTAATAAGGAAGGTTTTATAAAAAACAATCCCACTAATGCAAAAACCATCAGTATTCCTACTTTTATTCCAACAATTATTATTTCTGATCTTCCCACTACTTTGGGTCCCAAAAAATTGATGCCTGTGAAGATCAGGATAATTAGAATCGCTAGAATAGTAACAGAGAGTCCTGATTGACCCATGGGTAAGAAAATAGAGGCATAACTTCCAAATGCCTCTGCGTAAACACTTAGGGCAAAGATGAAGCCAATCCACAATAGAAAATTGAATCCACCACTCAGGACACCGTCACCAAATCCTCTGACTAAAAATTCTACTGGTCCTCCTGCAGATGGATATTTAGTAGCTAATTTGGCGTAGGAGTAAGTACTTAAAAGTGCAATTGCACCTCCAATAATAAAAGAGATATAAACTACATTACCGGCTATTGTGGTTGCAATACCTAAAATGGAAAAAATACCTGCTCCGATCATACCGCCTATTCCAATGGCCACGGCAGACCAAATACCAATAGGTTTTCCATTTAAAGCTTCTTTACTTTTACTCATCATTAAGTGTTTAGAACATTCTAATTGTTATTAGTAGCGTTTTATGTTCAAAATGACTATCCTTCATACTTAGAGGATACCATCAGCGACAGTTAATATTCAGAACATTCACTAGATTTCCATATAAACATAAAAGTTAAACATAAAATGGAACTTAAACAATATCTATCTCAAATTAATCGGTATCTATGAGTAAATGATATTGTAACTAAATAACCGCTTCGTAACCTACGGGTTTAGTAATCCTGATATTTCTAGAGCAATTCCATTTGCAAGGGCGGTAGATCTTACTTTTTGTTTTTCAAGATCTTTATGATTTTCTTTTGGAAGATATTTGTCAATATTTTCATTTAAATCATCTTCGGCTAATGGCATTGTAAAGGTAATTGCAGAGTTTCCCCTTCTTTAATAATTCAAATCAGTTGTAAAATGCCAATTTTTTTAATGTTTCTAGGGTATGGTACATTACATGCTCCAAGTATCTTGGCCATGTTTTTTATTATTTTAGTTAATTAAGTATTAGGATTCTCCGTGATACACTTTGATGTTTTTTTGTAAACTGTAAATTAGTTTGTATAAAGCTTCTTTCTTTTATCTGGCATATCTTGAATTATTTTTTCCGCTTCTTCAGGTGTTACTGCTTTACGATTTCCACATTCATCTTCAATGATCACTCCACTATTTTTGACTAGTTTAAATCTGTTTTTTCTGACTTCTTTGTCTGGATGACAGATGAATTGGCAGTTGCTACATGTATATTCTAATTTATATTGGGGGATTAATGGATGATAGAAATAGTCTCCGTTTTTGGGTCTTTGTAGATATGCGGGTATTGCGTTTAACATTGCAAATTTAAAGTCTTCATCCTTTTCTGGGAGGTCTATTCTTGTTGGTGACCATGTTGACCATTTTTTGGAAGTATGTAGACCTGCGAATCCTGAGCATACAATTCCACATCTTGAGTAATCTCCGCGTTTACCATATTCAAATTCTTCTCCACCCATTTCTATTATTGTTTTTTCATTTTTTGGAATGAACTTTGGTATACAAATAGCTGTACATAGCTTACATTCATCACAATAGTTTTCTGATTTAGGCAAAGGTTCTGTTGCTTTAAGATCTGCAGTCGTTACAACTGAAGCTAAAACAATTGCTGCACCAAATTCTTTGGTTAAAATATGACCTGAATGTCCAAAGAATCCTACTCCGGATCTTGCTGCTAGATATCTGTGTGAAATAATAGGTTTCATATCCCTTATTCCATTGGGAGTATCTTTTCTGTATACAAAATTTGGGGATATGGCTTTAGATTCAAATCCAATCATATCTAAAAATTCTGCTATCTCTGAGGCAATTCCACGTGTAAATGTTGTTGTACGTATTTTATTTTTATTTAATGAATGGTCTTTTTTGCTTAGGTATGGTTCAATAAGATTTTGATCTAATGGGACTGCAAATACTAATGCAGATTTTGCTCCAGGTAATACATAATCTAAATCTGTTGATACAGGACCACCTTCAAGAGTTTTTTTAGTTACTATACCAACTTCAGAGGCACCTAAATCTTTTGCCATATTTTTTACAACTTCTGAAAGATCATTTTTAGATAAAACGTTCTTCGCTATAAATTTAGAATTTTTAGACACAAATTTTAAAGTCTTTGCAGTATCTGACATTTTCAAGTTTATCACCTAATGTTAAATAGAAATTATTCAGTATGCATTGATTTTTGAAAATTAGCTAGAATCCTGAGAAGATTAAATCCTTTTTTGGTAATCATGTAATCACCTCGTTCATGCCTTTGCAGTATGAGATCTGTTTCTAACAGTTTTTGTATATGGAAAAGTAGATTACCGCCCTTAAGTCCTGTTATTTCAGAAAGGGAAGAAAAAGTTCTGGTTTCGGAGGTTATAGATTTGAGTATTTGCAACCTTTGTTTATTTGATAATGGTTCAAGTACACTTTTAACCATAATCTCTTCATGAATAGCAGAAATTTCAGCTTTTTTTTCTTCATTAGTGCTGTAAATCTGAAATGAGCTAATAAGATTTAATTGTTTCTCAAATAATGAGTTAACTTCAGAAAAACAAATATCACATTTGGCAAATGGAACTCCTTTTTTTTAGTTCACATAGTTCTGCTCTTTTCTCATTAATGATATCATTAGAAACATTATCTTGGAGGATAAGATCTTCGTTGTTTGCAAGGAACTCATTAAATCTTGATTTACATGTTTCCCGCAGATCGTATGGATCCACCATACCCCGTTCCAGGCTATTTTTTCTATCATAGATACATAAGATGTGACGGAATTTAAAAAATCTTTTTTTAAATTGGTCAACATCATATCCAAATATTCTTTATTGGATCTTTCCATCAAACGTTTTAGATCTTGGTGTATTGAGTCTAATTTAGTGTCAATGTCCACCATTTTTTCATTGTAGATTTCTTCTACCTTTTCCATGCAATAGTTTCTTCTTTTTATTGATATTAAAGGTTTCTATTAAGACCATGAAGGTCATTTTAGTAATTATAATGTATTTAGTATCCCAAACAAAAAAAGGTTCATTATTAAAAATGATAAATTGTATATACTACGCTATTCAATATAATAAGTGAGCAGGGATTGTTTTACGTTAGTTTTCAATTATTACAAATTGTTTTTTGCTTAATTATATTTTGAATGGAATATACTCCCTGCTCACCTCCCATTTATAAAGGATTTTTTAATGAGATTAATAATTTATTTTATATTATTTATTTTAAAAAAAGGACGAAGTGGTAAAAATGATAGATAGTAATTTAAAATTTGAGCATACTGAAATAGTAAAGGATGTGCCTTTTGAAGCTAGGGGCTTTTTATATTTCTCAATAGAGAATAAATTTGGAGAAGATCTTACAAAACTTGAGAAACATTTAAAAGTTTGGAATTTTGAACATCCTGATGCTAAAGCTTACTTTAATAAAGCGGTAGAAAGGGATGATAAAACATATTTTGCGGTAACAATTGAATTCGACTACCCTACATATCTAAATGAAAAAGTGGTAAATAGATTAATAGATGAAACTAAACAAAATTTCACAACTTTCTTTCATCAAAAACTTAAAGAAATTTAATTATAAATTTCTTATATTTTTCTAAATAATTTCTTTAACATTCATGAGATATGTTAATAATTCCCCTTTTTTTATAATATATTTTATCAAATAAAAATAATATAACGTTTGGAGTAATTTAAATGTTAAAACGGTATTAAAAACTTGTTTTTCTTTTATTATTGCCTTAAATTAACGAAGGAACTTGTAAGAATTTATTGAATAAAGGAATAATTCATGAATAGTTAATTCAAAAAAATCATTCCAATCATGAGTTATGTCTACTCAAACTTTAAAAATGATAGTTCAATATAAAATTAGCTGCCTATAATATTTAACATGCGGTAAAGGTGAATTTAAAAGGCTTCAAATACTTATATATCTATATAAAATCAATTTAGTGATTATATTCTTATTGATGAAATTTTTAATCTCCAACTTTAAATTCTTAAATATCATATAGATACATCAATAAACTACGACCAATTACATTTTGATACTTATCTTATGAGGTATGTAAATTAAACCCTAGTTAATAGCAATAACAGATATAAATATGGATATAAAATGATATTTATGATTTTAAAAATATATATATGTGGTAATATATGAACAATGGTCATGATAACAGGGAAAAAGATGGAAAAAGAGCAGCTAGAATTGGAGTTGCTGGGAATGTTATTTTAACAATCTTAAACGCTGTAATTGGATTGGCAGCAGGCAGTACTGCACTTATAGCAGAGGCTGCGGATAATTTTGGAGATGTGATAAGTAGTTTAATAGGATTAATTGCATTTCGTATAGGTTTAAAACCAGCTGATAATGATCATCCCTATGGACATGGACGGATAGAACCAATAGTTGGATTAATTATTGCTTTTATATTGTTTTATATTGCTTATCAAATATTTTCAGATGCATATATTAAATTTACAATGATTCATTCCATAGTACCTCCGGGATGGATTGCTGCAATAATGGCAATTGTAGCATTGTTTATTAATCTATATATGAGTGTATACCTCCTAAAAACGGGTAAAAAGGTTAATAGCCAAATTTTAACAGCTACCGGTAATCAGAAACGAGTAGATGTAATGGCATGTGCTGCAGTAGCAGGTGGTGTGATAGGTTCACAATTAGGTTACCCGATATTAGACCCTATTTTGGCTGTTATAATAGCTATTCTAATAGTTAAAACAGCACTGGAAATGGGTAGAGATAATTTCAATAGTATCATGGGGAAAGTACCTCCAAATTTAGAAAAAAAAATCAGTAAAGTAGTATTGTATATAAAAGAGGTTAAATCTGTACATAATATCAAAATAAATCCTGTAGGGCCATATTACTATGCAGAAATGGATATTTTCCTTGATGAAAAATTGAATGTAGAAGAAGCTTATCAAATTACTAATCAGGTTGAAAAAATAGTTTTAGAATCAATTCAATTTGTTAATGGGGTAAGTATTCATGTACATCCTCAGGATAAACCTAATTCCTATAAAACCTGATGATATCATGAATTTTTAAAGGAAATAATGAATATTTATTTAATGCTTTTAGAAAAGGCTATTTTTTTTTAAGTAGTTCATCTGGTGTTATTACATTTTTTAACCATTTAAAATCTTTTGTATTGTTAGTTATAAGTAATCCATTTAATTTTTCTGCTGTAGCACCTATAGAATAATCTCTTGCATTATCTTTAAAATCCCATCTTCCAATTGCCCTTAACGCTGCTACTAATGCTTCTTCTTTTCTAAATGGAATTACCGAAACGTTCATTGTTCTAAAAACGTATCTACCATAGATTCTGTATTACTTTTTTTTAAATTATGATAAAGATATTCTAAATAAGCAAAAGCAGGTAGATATTTCTTTTCTGGAGATTCTAAAAGCCATTCACAAAACTTTTTATTATTAAATATATTAGTATTGATGTAATTATTATGTTTTACTTAGACCATTTTTTTGCTAATTTTATTCCCTGATGGGTGATAGTTGCTTCAAAACCATCTAAATATGGCTCAATTTTTATATACCCCTCTCCTTCTAAATAATTAGCTATTGTTATTAATTCTTCCGGTTTTAAATCTGATTTTTCTTTTAAATCTTTGCTATCTATTTGATATCCCTGATTGTTATTATAGGATTCATATAGAATTTTCAAGATTTTTTTATGTTCTTCATCCATTTTAAAATTCCTCCAAATAAACTATTTCAATAAAAAATTTTGAATAAACTTAGGGACTAACAATAATTAATATAACTTAAATACACTTTAATAGTTTTATTTTAGAAATTATACATATTTAAAATTCGGATAACTCGGAAATGAAATCCTATTAATCTTCTCTTCGTTATGAAGTGTTTAACAGAGATGTTACAAATGTATTGGATGTGAAGCATAATCATTATGTGTGCATGTTTAGTGTATAGAAAATTCTATGTGGTGTTTATGATGAAAAACATTAAAATTCGAGCTAAAACAGATTTTTAAAATAATTTGATTTTTAAAATTTAACAATTCGATATTAAACGATGTGTATCTGAGAATTAATGAATTTTTATTGGTACTTTAGGTTATTCTCTTTTAATGACAATTCCTTTATCGGTAATGTTGTAAGTTGATTTATAATTATTTATTTTTTCATCGTCTTCAAAATGGGATTTAATTTGTATATTTTGACCATCTAACATTATAGTATTGTCAAATAATGATTTTAATATGTTTTCTGTGTTTGGGTTGATTATTCCTTCTGTATAAGTTATGATACATGTTCCTCCTGCTTCGGTGATTCTTCTTAAGTAAGCATTTAATACTCTTATGACCATTTGTTGAGGATTGAATGCAAATAGTGTGTTAAGTGAATCAAGTGTAGATCTGAAGTGATTCGATTTTTTATATACAGATCGTGTTCCAATACCGATTTTAACCATCATATCTGAAGGATTACCAACAAAAGATGATTTTATGTTATTAGTATTTTCTATTTTTTTACCTGAAAGTTGTGAGATTCCATCTATAATATAAAGACTCTGATTTTGAATATATTTCTGGATAAACCATTGGAATTCCATCATATTATTTTGAATCTGTTTAAGTCCATGATCTGTGGTAACATAAAGGCAAGGTTCATCATTTAAAAGTCCTTGGTATGTGAATTGGTTGCAAAATATGGATTTACCTGTTTTTGGTGGGCCATATATTAAATTAGTTGATTTTTCTGGAATTCCACCTTCTGATATCTCAGATAATGTAAGTTCATCAAATCCCGGAATACCAGATTCAATAGTTTTTATCATAATTGATTTCACCTCACAGAAGGTTTAAGAATATTTTTAATGGATACTGAAATAGTTTCATAATATAATGCCATTGTTTGTAATTTGGTATTTTGAACTTCTTTTTCCAATACCCTTCATGGCTTCAACAGTTAATGTCTTTCCATCTAATTTTATAATATTGTCAACCATGGATTTGAGTATTGTTTCAACCATGATATCTGCTGAATTTTCTGTGTATGTGATTATTGGTGTTCCACCTGCCTCATTTACTCTCATTAAATAGGCCTTTAAAACGCGTACAATCAACATTTTATCATTGTACGCTAGAAGAGTAGTAGCAGAATCTAATACCGATCTGAATCTAGGATTATTTTTGCAGATATATTTAACTCCTGAACCAATTTTAACCATAATATCGGTGGGATTGTTGATATGGGAAGATACTACAGTTTCTGTTTTAGTTTGCATTCCTTCTGAGATATTTGAAGTAGTGTCTATTACATATAAAGTTTTGTCTACAATGTATTTTTCAATTGGTATCTGGAAGTCAAACATATTGCTTTCGAACTGTTTAAGACCTTGGTCGGTTGTAATATAAAGACATGGTTCATCATTTGAAAGTCCTTGGTATGTGAATTGATAGCTGAATATTGATTTACCCGTTTTTGCAGGACCATATATTAAAGTTGATGAGTTTTCTGGGATTCCACCTGTTCCACTATCTGAACGTGTGAGTTCGTCAAATTCCGGAATTCCTGATTCAATATATGGGATCATTTTATATCACCATATAAGACATTTAAAAGAGTATCAAGTGCTTCTTCTACACCTGTATCTTCAGTTATTGTAGTTGGTATTATTGGGATATTCTTATCAAGTTTCATTGCTTTTCTGATTTGTTCTGGAGACAATGCTCCGGGCATGTCCTGTTTGTTGGCAACTATTATTTTTGGTATGGCTTTGGCATGAGTTTTGTTTATCATTTCCTTTGCACGTGCAAATGTTTGTGGGGCACTTGAATCTACTATTATAAATGCTCCAACAGCTTCTTTGGCTAGTACGTCCAACATAAGGTCAAAACGTTCTTGACCTGGAGTTCCAAAGATATCTGCGACAAAACCTTTATGATCTACGTGACCAATATCCATTGCAATGGTAGTTGGAAATTTTTCTAAAGCCATTCTTTCAACTGAAACAGATTTTTTGGATATAGATTTGACAAAACTTGATTTTCCAGCATTATAAGGCCCTGTTACCAAAATTTTTGGAATATATATTTTAACTCCACCGGGTTGTAAAACAAAAAATAATACCATTTTATTTTGAGGTCTGGTCCAAGATGTACTAGTAACCATGAAACCTTGTCCAATAATTACACGTTCTTCAATACTTGTTAAACTGACAACACTATCAACATTGTTCTTTATGGTATCGATAAGTTTTTGTTCGTAGTCCCATTTAGTGAATATATACACTAAAATGGTATTGTTTGCCTTTGCACGCTTATTCCATTTATCTAGGATCTCAATTATTTTATCTTCTTCAAGATAATCAATAAGTGTAGATAAATTATTTATTACTCCAACTCCATTTGATACATCATCAATGGCGTTGAGTACAATTCCTTCTATTTGCGATAGTTCATTAATTGAGTACTTACCCTTTGGTGGTACTCCTATGAAATTTGAGCTTCCATCTACAAAGAATGCTTTTTCTTCTTGAAGGTTTTTTTCTAGGTTCCATCCATATTGGCTGAACTCGTATATTATGTCATTAGGTTCAGAAACATTGGTAAAAATAAAACCTTTATGTCCGTCTTCAATTATGCCATTGAGGATTTGATATCCAAAGGCTTCACATTCAACTCCGGGAACTGCACAAAACAGAATGGATGATCCTTCTGGAATTCCTCCTCCAAGGAAATCGTCAAGTTTGGGGATATGAGTTTTTTTCATTTGATTCACATTTCCTTTAAAATTTCTTCTACTTGAAGTGCACGGGTTTCCATTTCATAAAATATCAACCCGATTTGGGCTTCAGGGTCAGTTAAAACTGTTAATATGGCCTTTAAACCAGCAGGAATAAGTACAATAGTCCCTTTTTCGGTTTTAACAGAGATTTGTGATACTGTACCTGTTGTCATCTGGCCGGATGCAGCTTCTGCAGCACCCATTATAGTGGAACAGAGTGCTGAAAATATTCGAGCATCAACATCAGGTGGTGTCCTAGAATTAATTAGAAGACCTTCCTTAGAAACAATACCACATGCTTTTATCTGTCCTACTTGTAATAATCCCGTTAGTACATCATCTAGCTTTTCTTTTTTAGTTTTGGTCATATATTACACCTTTATAATATTCCACTCAAAATATCTGATGATAAATTATTGTTAAATTTCGTAATGGTTAAATTACTATTGATTTTGTTACCTTATAATATCATCAAACTTGCTTATTCCAAAATATTTGATCATATGATATCAAAATTAATGATAATAATGCATATTATACTTAAAAATATATTTTTCTATACGGGATTGTGTATTTTTTTAATAAATTATAATTACTTAGAAAATTATACTATTTATTAGTGTAAAGCTTTGGAATATGACTTTTGATGAATATGGAGGTTTATTCAATGTCACAGGAACCAGAAGACGAATGTAGTGATGAATTAAAAGAAATGAAAAAAGAAATACTTGAATGTAAGAAAACTAAAATTGCTCTTAAAAAAAGTGAAGAACGTTTTAGAACTTTTGCAGAGTCTGCTACTGATGGAATTGTTACAACAGATGATAAAGGGAATATTTTATTTTTTAATAAAATGTTTAGAACATTATTTGACTATTCATCTGATGAGTTATCAGGTAAGAGTCTAACAATGTTAATGCCAAATAAATTTAGGAATGGCTATCTAAATGAATTGGAAAATTATGAAGCAAGAGGAAAACACAGTCTTATTGGTAAAATAGTTCAAACAATAGGTTTAAGAAAAGATAGCACTACTTTTCCATTTGAAATGTCATTATCTGCTTGGGAATCAGATAATACAACATTTTTCTCAGCAATTATCAGAGACATTACCGAAAGAAAAAAAGCAGAAGAAGCAATAAAAAAAAGTGAAGAAAAATATCGTAATATTGTGGAAAAATTCTTGAAAGTCTCAAACGAAATATTGCTAGAAATGAACAAACATTAAATAAAAATATATTTAAAGTTTGTTAAAATTTCATATTTTTATGAAATTCTTATTTTAATAATGATTTAAAAAAATTGGTTAAGTTGAATTATTAATAATTATTTTATTGATTTTAATGATCAAACTTTGATGATATCCAAAACTGTATAAAAATAAAAAAATAAAAAATGGAGAAAAATAGATTTTTATTTTTTACGTGACATAACTGATCCTCCAATAACTGATAGGATTGCTAATATTAATCCTGCCGATTGGAACGCATGTATATTGCATTGGTATTGTTGTTGTTATGGTTTTTATTGTTGTGTTTGTTGGTTTTATTGGATTTATACTGTTTTGTGTTGTATTTCTTGTGATTGGATCTCAATTAACTTCTAATTTTAACTTTAATCGAATAACAATAGAATGATATAAATAAATGCTATTAATTATTACAAATTTTATTTATCTATATGAGTAATTAATTGCGATTAATTATCTATATTTTTAATTTAGGATGTTGATGATTATTCTACAAAAAATAGTCATTTTCTGGAAGATAGGACTTGAAGTGGTTCCAGATGTTAGAACATTCTAAAACCCTAGTTTAAGCTTAGTTTTTTTAAATCACGTCGCTGTAAAAATATTAAAGGAATGTCAATAATTGCAATAATAATGATTATAATGACAAATTCCCGTACTGCTATAAAAATATTAATATATTGAAGAGCCAACCCCAGACCGATAATTGGAACTCCCAAAGCTGCATAAGAGATAGCATAAAAAAACGATGTAACATTTCCTCTTTTCTCTGAAGGTGCAATACTATTTATAACATTTATAGCCCCCATAAATGTAGCACCAAAACCAATTCCACTGAAGATTGCAGCTATTATAAGTACAACTATTGAAGAATGAATCGTAACTATACTAATCCATGATAATCCAATAATAAGAGATATCAAACCTCCAATCTCCAAATGTACTGGATTTCGATTCCACAAAAATTTTTGAACCACAACCGCAGTAAATACCATAATTGAAGATATAATTCCACCTAATGCAATATTATTAATATGCAAAATATCTTGAGCAAAAGTAGGATTCAAACTGAAATATAATCCTGAGTTAGTTAAAACTAAAGCAGCAGCTAAAGAAGCTGAAATAAAAGACCATACAGCTGGAGGAAACGATGGTTTATTCAAATTGAATTTCTGAGACCCTGATTTAGAACTTGGAATCCATACCAGAATAAAGATTAAAGCTATTATAAGGAGAATAAATTCAAGAATATAAACTAATAATGTTGGTGCAAATAAAAACTCGGCCATTAAACCCGCAGCTAAAGGACCCAATGCCAAACCTCCAAGCTGGGCCATTCCCGCAATTTGACTGGCTCTTTGCCTATTTCCGTTAGGTTCAAATTCTACTAATGCTGCTGTAGCATTTCCCAAAACTGCACCTACACCGATACCCTGAGCTAACCGTCCGATAACCAACCAATCAAAACTAGTTGCGAAACCAAGGGTCAAGGTTCCAATGATGGCGAATAAAATTGCTATAATTAATAATGGTTTTCTACCTAAAGCATCACCGAGAGGCCCAAAGAAGAATAATGTAGGAACCACACCAACCGAATATGCAGCGTATATCAAAGTGATTGCAAGTGGAGATAATGCAAAAGTAATCCTATATAATCCATATAATGGAGTAGGTATAGTAGCACCCATTAATAGGAATAGTACAGCAAATGCAACGATAAGAAATGATCTATTATTTGGACAAGCTTCTTGAACTTTGCAAAGATTAACGTCACTAGACTCGTCTAACTTAACTACTTTTGAATCATTCCTATCTTCATCTCTAAGTTTAAATTAAACCACCCTCAAATTTAAGAACTTTTTGGATAAAAAAAATAATTCAACCACTAAAAATTTTCTAAGTATAAATCAATTTATAATTATATTATTTCAAAGTGAAATAATTTCTGATTTTTTTAAGGCTGTAAAATAAGTTTTAGACTCCAAAAAAATAATTAAAGATAAAACTTTTGGATAAAACTATAAATTATAAGTTTCTTTGTAATGAACTATCCAAATAAAAAAAAATTTATTATAATAATAACATAATAAATTATTAACTCTTACTATTTGGGGAGATGAGTTTTTATGCCTTTTACCGATGCTCAATGGCTCTTTATTATCATCTTTGGTATTAATTTCACATTAATAATAGATAGGGCTCATAATAATTATAATCCTTATGATACCTATAATGCATGGAAAGGTAATTCACAGGCTATTTATCGGTTATTGTTATCATGGCTAGTTTTGTATATATTACCGTTGCTTAATTTTGCTGTTTTTTATATAATTTTGTCATTAAATAATATATCAATCGAAACCAGTCTACAAGGAGTAATAAAAATTGTTTTAATCGGATTATTGTCCTTCTTTGATTTTGGATATTACCGAATATTTGAGGCGATATTATATCTATCTCCTAATACGTTTTACACGGATCAGGAGCAAGATATTATATTATTCAAAGATAAAGGAGAATTCAAGGCTCATTTTATACCTGGAGTTTTATATGTTATTGCAACGGCAATTATATTTATAATTCTTATTCTATCTTAAAAAAAATTATTAATGGTGAATGATCAGAAATTTTAGATTCCCTAATTATTTTATATGGGGTTAATGATTACATCCATTAAGTGTACTAAGCTGGGGATAAACGAATACATAAACTATTCTAAACCCAGTTCCTGTACGATAGTACCAAGTATATCTATCAGAGTCCTCATTTGAATTGTATTTCTAATTACATAATATCTGTTGCAATCATCTTATCCAGGACTTCAGCCAAGTCATCATTCTGCTCATAGTCGTTGCCATTTCTTTTACAAGTATCACAGGCAAGACAATAATTTATTTCCTTATCTCTTAAGAAAATTTTTTCTGTAGGATTGCCTGTTATTTTTGCCCCTAAAATAAACTGATCGCATATCAAATCGGAATTTTCACCTTTTCTTGGGCTGGCGTAGATGGAAGTGAAAACAATGCCAAAAAATAGAAAATTGGTTAATTTTAACCCTTAAATCATTCATCAAGAATATGGCAAAGTTTTTAGAAAATTATTTAAAGATCATAATATCTATATGTTAATTCACATAACTCATTTTAAAAACAATATAATGGTGATTATTATGGATAGAAAATATGAAAATGTGGTTTTTGCAATTTTAATGGCTATTGTAATTACTATTCCAATGGCATTTTTTATGACATTGATTAATGTTGGTTTTAGTAATATATTTCTTCAAGCATTCCTGAAATCTTTAGTTGTTGGAATTATCGTTTCTGCTCCAATAGCTTTTATTGTTATTCCATACGTAAGAAAATTAGTGGAAATATTGATTGACTAAATTGTTACGAATGAATCAATTATTACAATCTTTTATCTTTCAAAATCAATGATAATGGGTTTTAATAGTACATTTAAGTACAAAAATTATAATAAATTTATTCGACTTTTTTGTAGAGGTTAAATAATCAATTGGATTTTCATTAAAAACAAAATTTATAATTTTTTATTATTTGTTTCAAAGATTAGATCTATTTTATTTATGAGATTGTTTGCCCAAATTTTTTCATATTGTACTTCTTTAGGATCTCCAATTCGTGCTTTAAAAATTTCTAGTAAAGATTCTTTATCTGTGATCAACATTTTATAATCTATTTCAGGAATATCTTCCTCTTTTCTAATCATTTCAATAGCATTTTCTATTCTTCCATCTATTTCCATAAACAATTCCATCATAGGATCTCTAATTTTTTCACTCATTTTTTCACCTTATTTTACGATTAAATTATTTATAATTCAAATCACTCAGATTTTATAGTTTCATTTACTCCTAGAACCAATAATATTATTCCAATTCCTATTATTGAATAATCTAAATCACTGAACTCATATCAATAAGTATTAATCCAAATAAAAAAAACAGAAGTCCTATAACATAAAATCTTTTAGAATTTCCTAAATATTTTTCAGATTTCATATTTTATTATCCTTTTTGGTTTTTAATTTCCCAATTTAGATTAGATGAATTTGATCTCTATTGTATGATTTTATATCATCATCTATTTATAATATGCTATTTATGAATTATATTTCACATATAAGGAACTTTTATTTTAGTGAAATTTTGAAATTAAATAATTATTTATCACTCTATTTTATCTAGATTAATAATCTTATAATGTTCAAAAAGTTGTTACATTTATTTTTAATATTTGTTAGATAGATCAATGTTATTCCTATAAATTAAATTATTTAAAAGTTCAAAATTTAGGGACTTTTTTAGACATAAATGTCTAAATAGTTAAGTAAATTCTCATAATTTCTAGGTTAAAAATTTAATTATTTTTGGAAAGGTTTTTAAATCTTAGATTACTTATATAATCATCGGAAGTATGTTTCCTAGTTCCTATTATTATTGAAACATATATGATTATATTGGAACAGATTTCTAGGTAGGAATGGGGGAATGATTTTGGATGGATGAATATGGTAAATGTCCTCGATGCGGATGCAAAACTAAATTGGACAACAATTTGGAAATATTTGAATCTGGTGATAATTACAAACTGATTTATAGTGGAAAATGTAATAAATGTGAAATTCTTGTAGAAAAATGTTATCCATTAACTAAAGGTGATCCTACTTGACCCAAATCATACATCCTAAAGATAATGCTATTATGGAAAAACATGATGAAAGCATTAAATGCACCTTATGTGGATTTTATTTAAAACAGAGCGAAATAACATCAGCATATCTAAGTAGTAAAATATCAATACTAGACTATAACAAACAAACAAAATAGTGTTTAGTACTAGTGCGATGCTAAAATAATAGAATAATCTTGTTTATTTACAACTCAGATAAAATAATTGGAATGGTTGGTTTGATTTTGGGAATTTAATTAATTGCTATATTCATTTTCACAGTTTCAATTATTTAATTCAAAAGTCCTGTAGTTGCGTGTAATTGGAACCTATCCCATCTTGGAATGATGTTAGTGCTATAGACTTATTCAGTGTATTATGAGTTTTATTTTATATTATCTTGTTTTATCATAATTATCTTAAATTATTGAGATGATTCTACAATTTGTACATCATTTACAGAGTGATATTTTGTTTAGAAGGTAGTTGTTTTACAATCTCCTGCTAATTGAAAAAACATCAATTCAGCTTGTCATCAAATAAAACAATTGGATTTTAAAAAAAATAAAAAAATACAATAATCTTGGTGTTGGGAATCACAGGATCTTATTTTGTTATAGGAACAGATAACGCAGCCAATAGTGTTAGTAGTGGAACGGATCAAAATGGCAATGGTTCAATAGGATCACCACCTTCTAATGGTAACAGTTCTGGATCACCACCTCCTAATGGTAATAGTTCACAAATACCTGGCGGTGCAGGACCATCTGGGGATGATAGTGCAAATATTGTAACTAATGGTGCATATGTGTTCAATAACACAGCAAATATTAGTTCATTTAATCATGCTCTAGGAGAATTCCTTAAAATATTCGGTATGGAATGGTATGATATAAGTGAAACAGGAAAAACTTACATCAGTACACAGAATGATCAATCTGTAATAGTTGTGACTGGAAACGGATCAATCAGCATAGACAAGGCAATGATAATAAAAAATGAAGGTAACACTTCAAACACTGATAACAGTAATTTCTATGGACTGAACGCAGCAATATTAACTAAAACAAATAGTACATTAAAATTAACCAACTCTAATATAACAACTGGTGTTGAAGGAGCAAATGGAGTGTTTGCAACTGGAAATAACTCTAAAGTAATTTTAGATAATGTTGGAATTATAACATCTGCAAACTCCTCAAGGGGATTAGATGTAACCTATGGTGGAACCATCATAGCCAACAACATTAAAATAACAACTAATGGGGCACATTGCGCAGCACTTGCAACTGATCGTGGTGGGGGAATAGTAAACGTTACCAATGGAGTATTAAACACTGCTGGAGATGGATCACCTGGAATCTACTCAACAGGAGTAATATCAGCAACTAACACAATATCCACAGCAACAGGAAGTGAGGCAGCTACAATAGAAGGTAAATAGTATAACTTTAATTAACTCTAATATAACAGGATATAAAAAATATGGTGTAATGATCTACCAAAGCTTTTCTGGAGACGCATCAACAGGAGAAGGAACCTTAAACATGACAGGAGGATCAATAACAGCTAAAACAGGACCAATCTTATACTCAACCAATACAATAGCAACAATCAACCTAAAAAACGTAAACCTAATTGGAAATGGCACACTACTCAAGGCAAGTGCTGACAATTGGGGAAACAGTGGTTCCAATGGAGCAAACGTAACACTAAACACTAAAAAACAAACACTAAACGGAACAATCGAAACAGACAGTATAAGCTCATTAAATCTTAACATACAAGAAAATAGCAATTTAACATCCACAATAAATTCCAATAACACCGCACAATCAGTAACACTAAATCTATCATCAGATTCAATATGGACAGTAACTGGAAACTCTTACTTAACAGTACTAGTAGACAACGACACCAACCTATCCAACATAAACGATAATGGATACACAATATATTACAACCAATCAAACTCCAAAAACAGCTGGCTTAATGGAAAAACAATAACCCTAAAAGATGGTGGAAAACTAACACCAAACTAAAAACACAAAAATTAGGGAGAAAATTATTTTATTCCTCTCTAAAAATTGTTACTTTTTTTTATGCCATTAAACTCGTTGAACAGTATATTGCATATTTAACAGACGAACAGAGGATTCTTCCTCTTAACTGCAGGAGAATTAACTGGAAACTCAACAATAACCTTAATAGCAGGTTGTGAAGGAATATTAACAGATTTATCAGCTGTCTACGTAGGATTAGCAACAATAATAAACGAAACCAACAAAAAAGACATAATACTTGTATAAACCCAAATTAAAATCAATTAGTAGTTTATGCCACCATAAAGAAGTTATTCAGTAAAAAGTTATCCAATGAATGATAAAATGATAACAAATCCACATTAATGGTTTACAGAATTTTATTCATGAGGATAACTTTTATCTACCTTTTTTTTTAATTCCAATAAGAACATTTTCATAAATCAAATGATACCAATTTTTACATAAGAACAGGATAATTGTGGTCAGTTAGTTTCTATTTTATATATCTAGAGGGTTTGCAAAATTATATCATCCTTTTATCCTATATTTTCCGAAATTATATCTATATTAGGACATATATATTTAATCAATACAGAAATTAAATAAAAGAGGATATTTCACGGGTTTATCTAAAACTTAAACAACGGATAATGTTTTAAAAGTTTAATTTTATATTTCCTGATTCTATAAGTAATAATAATATTTGAAAAATTCAAAAAAAGTACTTTGGAAGTAGAACGGAATAAACTTTCTATTCTCCTGTGGGCCATCATTTACGGATAAATAAATATTTGGAGGTAGGATATAGGATGACAGATTTTTATATAATGGTTAATGAATCAGGAAAAGAATTCATTGACCCTATGAGAGTTAATGACTATTCAAGAGATCGTGAACTAGATTTTATAGAAAGCTCAACAATTTTTTGGTATCTAATGGGCGCACATGGAAAAACAGAACTCGAAAACAAAGGAAAAAAATATCATGGCAGATGGAACGGAAAAAAAATCCGATTAGTAGGAAAAGAAAAAGATAAAGACCAATATAATACCATCATAAATGACAACGAGTACACTGACATTACTATCGAAGCACATAACGAAATAAAAAACTGAAGAACATGATTGAATCATGACAAAAAAACCAATTATAAAAACTTCTCAACCTATAAATAAAATTATCTAGTTATTACTGAGGAAAGTAAGGGTGTTTTTTTAATATTACCAAAAATATAACTAGAAAATTTGTAAAAGATAGGGGATTATAATTTAAAAAAAAATTCTAATAATAAATGAATTTATTGAATTCATTTTGTAATTCAAATGATTTAGTTAAGTAGGAAGATAATGTTTAATATAAAAATTAGAAATAACTGGGGGGTAAATTATTTAATGAATGATGAAGAAGAAGTTTTAGTAGCATTCAGTGGACTAGAAGGATTATTGAAACAGATAACATCTAATATTACTAAAATTGAGGGTGAAATTGATGAAAATGAGACTTTTAGAATTTCTTTCAGTTTCAATGTAAAAGATGAAACATATATAATAAGCGATTTGAAGGCATATAAAGAACTATTTTACGAATAAATTTTAATTTCTCCTATTCTTTTTATATAATAATAATATTATATAGTGGGATCGCATTTTTTTTTAAACTTAATCACTCGTTTATTTTAGATTCTAAGAACGAAGTGGAGGACAACTTCATGTAAAATATCAAATGTACAAATGATGGTGTCATAAGATATGAATAACAGATTGATAAGGTAATGAATAGGATCATTAATTAAAGAAAAGAAATATTAGAAAATATTTTAAAAAAAAACAGGTGATTTATCATATGACTGGGTGCATAGTATGTAACGACATAGGCGTAATAGAAAGACATAATAACTACTTTTGTTCTTTACACAGTAAATATCATACTTTAGACCCAAAGGAATTAGAACTCATAATATTAATGAGATTTAAAGGTAAAACTCCTAAAGAAATTGAAGAAAAATTAGATAAACTTTTATGAGTATAAGGAGAATTAAGATGCCAAATGTACGAGAAGCAACATTGGAAGAATTAACTTATACAATTGCTATATTAAAAAAACAATATAAATGTAAACCAACCGAAACAATTGGAAAAGCAATTGATGAACTTGTAGGGGAACGAAATAAGATATTACATAATATGAGGTTAAATGAGATTGATTAACCTATGAACCAATCTGATTTAATTTGGATGTTGAAAAATAAGTAAAAAGGTAGCTCTTGTTGAATTTCAGGAGTTAATGCAAGTTATCCCAATGGAATTATGGGCTCAATCAAATGCAAAATGTAGTTAAATGAGTAATAGATAATTTAAGAAGTAAAAAAATCCAAGTAATTGAAAAGTACAACTATAATGAACTTTTTTAAAGCATCAATTTTAGTATATTTTAGAATAAACCATAGACGAAGTGATTAGAAAATGAGAATTGATGTTGACATAATGAAAGATCAGTTTAAAATAGGGAATAGAGTAAGAGTTGATGGTGAGGTTTATTTTATTAGATATATATCTTCACCTATGTCTAAAAAGGGACAACTTATCCAAGAACTTGAATTAGAACATACTTGAAAAGAAAATATAAAATCTATTTTTTTTAATCCTTTTTAATTTACCCAATATCTAATTTTTTAAAATGTCCGGTCTAATAAGAAAAATACTTCCAAAAAAAAAACAAGTTAATTTTCATTTTTTATCCATTCACATTAATAACTAAATAGGAGCTTGTGGATACAATATAATAGGTTATTCATAATGGTGAATAAAAAAATTCTTTTGGTAGAAGATGAAAGTATAGTGGCTAAAGATATTAAGCGAACTTTAGAATCATTCAGTTATAACGTTCCATATGTAGTTTCCAGTTGCGAAGAAGCTACAGAGCAAGCTTTAGTTATAATGCCAGATCTTATTTTGATAGACATAGTTCTTAAAGGAACAAAAGATAGTATTGAAGCTATTTCTAAGATTAAAAAGCTTAATATACCAGTTATATTTTTAATTACTCATTCTGAAGAGTCTAAAATTGAAAGGGCTAAACTCACAGAACCCTGTGGATATTTAATAAAACCATACGATCGAAACGAACTAAAATGTGCTATTGAACTAGCAATTTACAAAAATCAAATAGAAAACGAATTAAATGAGAGTGAGGCTCGGTTCAGGACTTTAATTGAAAATGTGGAAGATGTTTTTGTACGTTACGACTTGAATCTTCGCTATCAATATGTAAGTCCCAGTATTGAAGAATTTACAGGTACCAAACCAGAAGATTTTATTGGAAAAACAAATCTAGAAGCAGGATTTTCGTCAGATATGGCAAACTTTTTTGATAAACATCTTCTTGAAGCTATACAATCTAAAAAATCAGCTTATGTCAGATTTTCTTATCCTGGCCCAAATGGATTGATTTTGACAGAAGGTCGTGTTTATCCCGAGTTTGATAATAATGGAGATGTTAAATCTGTTGTTACTGTGAATAGGGATATAACTAAACATATGGAAGATGTTGATAAAATTAAATCTTCAGAATTTAAATATCGTAAATTATATGAGAGCATGATGGATGCTTTTGCTCATGTTGATAATGAAGGCCATATTATAGAATTCAACGAAGTTTTTAGGCAAATGCTCGGTTATGATCCTGATGAACTGCTTAAATTAACCTATAGAGACATAACACCTGAAAAATGGCATGAGTATGAGACAGAAATTGTAAAGAATCAGGTATATGATAGAGGGTTCACCGATATTTATGAAAAGGAATATCTTAGAAAAGACGGTACAATTTTCCCTGTTGAATTAAGAACATATCAAGTTCGAGACGAACAAGGACACCCAAATGGTTTATGGGCCATAGTTAGGGATATTAGTAAACGTAAAGAATCAAAAAAATTATTATTAGAAAGTGAAAGTAAATTCAAAGAGTTATTTGACAATGCCAATGATATGATCACGTTAAATGAAATAGAAAAAAATATTGTGCCTGGAAAGTTCATTGAAGTAAATAAAATTGGAATTGAAAGATTAGGGTATAGCCGAGAAGAGTTTTTAAATATGACTCCAATGGACATTGTAGCTCCGGATTATCATACAAAAATGCGAATTATTGCTGCAGAATTTCAAAATAGTAGTAATGCACAATTTGAAATTGTTCATTTGACTAAGGATGGAAAAAGAATATATGTAGAAGTTAATAACCATCTATTCCACCTTAGGGGTAAAACTGTTGCTTTGGCAATTTCTCGAGATATCACAGAAAGGAAAAAAGTTGAAGAAAATCTCAAACAAAGTGAAAAACGATATAGAACACTGTACTCATCTATGAATGAAGGAGTAGCCATTCACAAAGTTATTTATGATAAGTCTGATACTCCTGTGGACTATGTTATAATTGATATTAACAATGCATATGAAGAAATTCTAGGAATTAACAAAAAAGATGTTTTGGGAATAAAAGCTTCTAAGGTATATGGTGTCGAAAAAGCACCATATTTAAAAATTTACTCTGAAGTGGTTCAAACTGGTAAATCAACCCAATTTGAAACCTACTTTAAACCTATGGACAAACATTTTAAAATATCTGTATTTTCCCCATCAAAAGATACATTCGCAACAATATTTGAAGATATAACTAGCCGTAAAAAAACAGAAGAGGCGTTATGTGAGAGTGAGGAGACATATAGGACTCTATTCGAATCAGACCCTAATTATACTATTCTTTTAAGTTTAGAAGGAGTTATTTTAGATCTTAATACATCAGCATTAAATATTATCGGCATATCCAAGGATGAAATTATAGGAAAACATTTTACAGAATTAACTATTTTTCCTAAAGAAGAGATTACAGTTAATCGTAAGATGTTTTCAAGTTTATTAAATCAAGATGCTTTATCTAAACATTATGAATCTAAAATTTTTGATAAAAATAGTAATATTCGTTGGATTGAGACAGTATTAACTACTATTATTAAAGATGATGTACCATCTTATTTTTTAGTGATTTCTAGTGATATCACAGAACGTAAAGTATTTGAAGATAAGATCAATTATTCCCTTAAGGAAAAAAATGTTCTGCTTAAAGAAATTCATCATCGTGTAAAAAATAACATGCAGATAATTTCTAGTATGCTTAGTTTACAAACTAATTATATAGACGATAATATAGCTTTGGATGTATTAAAGGAGAGTCAAAACCGAGTCAAAACTATGGCTATGATACATGAAAAACTATACCAATCCAATGATTTTATAAATATTAAATTTGATGATTACATCTTAAGACTGGTGTCAGATTTATTTTATTCTTATAACATTCAAGAAGACCATATTAAACCAGTAATAGAAGTAGAAGATGTTAAATTAAATATTGAAACTGCAGTACCTTGTGGTCTTATAATAAGTGAATTAGTATCGAACAGCCTAAAATACGCTTTTCCAGAAGTAAAAAATGGCAAAATCCAAGTATCACTCAAAAGACATAACAACAAATATGAGTTAACAGTCAGTGACAATGGAATAGGATTCCCTGAAGATTTAGATTTCAGAAATACAGAATCTCTTGGTTTACAACTTGTTAATAATTTGGTAGAACAAATCGATGGTCAAATCACCATAGATATTAATCAAGGAACTGAATTTAAGATTATATTTAAAAAATTGGAGTATAAAGAGAGGATATGAAATAGTTTTATATGAATTATGGATAGTTATCTATATCATCTTAAAGTAACAAATAGTTATATAATAAGTTTGGTAGTTAAAATTTTGGAATTACTAAAAAAATGAGCGTAAAAGAGGATATAATAGTACAAATGATAGGAGTATAGTTTGGTAAAGTTTACCATAGAAACTTCTAAATTACTTTAGGATTCTTTCCATAGGTATAAATTATATTCCGATCTGGTGATGTATTAACTTTGAATGATCTGATAAAGTCCGTAAAATTATTTACTTCCCATTTAAAATCAATCCAAGAGTGGTAGATGTTAAGTAAATAAAGCAGTTTTATGAAAAGAAACATAGTTTAGTTCTAATCACAGTTTCTGCTATTTTACAATAATTGATGAGTCATTTTTATTATTATTCAATATAAAAATTTCTTATTAATTCTAATAGTTATACAAGTGGAAATATAACAAATAATTAAAATTTTTTTTGGAGCAAATAACATCCTATTAATCAAACATTTACATAGAAGTTCAGGGGGTTCTTAGGTATGAGTTCTAAATTTAAAAAATTAGATATGGAGAAATTAAAGGAAAAAAAAGATATTAAAGAGTTAATTAAAGCACTTAAATATGAAGATAGCAATATTCGAATGTTTGCAGCTATTGCTTTGGGGGAAATAGGTGATGAAAGAGCCATAGTACCTTTGACTCAATCTTTAAAAGATGAAGAAGAAGTCCAAAATGAAGTCTTAAAAGCTCTTGTTAAAATTGGAGACCCTGCAGTAGATACTCTTATAACGGCTGTAAAAGATGAAAAACTTGAGGAAGGAGCAAAATTTGCTCTTATTAAAATTGGGGAACCTGCATCAAGGAATTTAATGTTTAAGTATAATAATCAAAATAGGGATACTCAGATATGTTATATTAATATCATGGGGGAGATAGGAGATAAAAATTCAGTTGAACACTTAATACACATTTTAAAAGATATAAAAAAATGTGCAACATATGATCGTGAAATATTAACTTCAACGATAAAAGCACTCGGTAAGATTGGAGATGAAACAGCTACTGATATAATACACGATTTATATTTCAAGTTTTGCCATAGCCAAAGTGATAAATACTTAATAGAATTATTTATGGATGTTATTATTAATGTTGATAGAAATAGTTCTGATTTTTTAGTACAAGAATTAAAAAGTAATAATTCTCATGTAAGGGAGAAAGTAGCAGACGCCCTTATAAAGATGGAATATCAAATGGCGATAGATCCTCTTATCCAAGCTTTAACCGACAAAAACGGAGATATTTTTCGAAAGAGGGCAGCAGAATTACTTTGTAGGATAGGAGAACCTGCAGTGATACCTCTTATTCATGCATTAAAAGATGAAGATAGATATCTTAGATATGGAGCAGCAGATTCTCTTGGTAAAATAGGGGATGAAAGGGCAATAAAACCCCTTATAAATGCTTTAAAGGATAAAGATAGTTATATCAGATTAGAAGCAGCGGGGGCTCTTGATAAGATAGGTTGGAAATTTAAAGGTGGACAAGAAAATGCATACTATTTAATTGCTAAAACAAAATGGATTGAAGTTTCTAAAATAGGAAAACTTGCAGTGGCCCCTCTTATTCAGACTTTAAAGTATGGGGAGTTGGATCTTCGATTTAGAGCAGCAGAGGCACTTGGTGAAATAGGGGATGAAAGGGCTTTAAAACCTTTAAAACAAACTTTAAAAGACGAAGATGATGATGTTCGTAGAAAGGTATCGGAAGTTCTAGTTAATATGGCTAGGAATTGTAAAACTGATATGATGTTTATTAGTTAGTACGAAAAATGAAAATAATTAATCCTGCTCTTCAACATATATAGGGGGAATTTGATTATGGATTTAAGTGGAGATCAAGAATATGAATTAGAATTAGAAAAAGCAAAGAAGGAATATTTAATCGCTGCTGATTTTTTAAAAGGATATTTCAAGTTCATTTATGAAAATGCAAACAAGGAATGGACTGAAAAAGATGATGCTGCAATTGAAAAAGTGATGTGTGCAATAAAAAATTTAGCATATTGGGAATCTGTAAAAGCAACACGTATTATGACAAAACGGGGAAAACCCCGACTATTAAATGAACAATGATCATTAGGATTAGTAAATTCCAGAATAGACCAGTAAAAGTTTTATACAATTACAACCCACGATGAAAAAAATAGACATATTATGGGAGATGGGTGGATGAACTTTACCGGGATTTTGTGAAAACAATAGCCCATAATCGTAATTATTTGTTCTTAAAATTTATACTATTTGACTTCATTAAACTTCTCTATTGTTAGCCAAATGGTTGGAATACTATTGTAGAAATCTAAGAAGTATGCAGGCAAAATACTAATAGCAAAGTCAATAGTTTTCATAATATTCAATATATTCTCTAATTATATAATGTACCCTTGAACCAAGGCCGAGGTTAAACTTAAAATTAAGGATTAGTATGGAATAGCGCTATCCTGACACAACTAGTTGGACAAAAGTCCCGCCGGTATAAATTGCCACATTCCCTTTGTTTCAGCAGTTTTTTATCGAGTTTCACGACCTTATTTAGATCAGGGTTCCCGTCCCATTATTTTTTTTTCATTCTCTAATTTCCTTGAGATTGAGACTTTCTTAAAAGTTTGATATTGTTAAAACTTCATGGGCACTGTTTGAAGTATTTTTTGAAGTCGATTTCCATCCAACCACTGTGGGTTGGGATACGTACCCACCATTTTTTTTCAGCCGAGTGGTTGATTATCTGATAGACTGTAACATCTCCACCTTCGCCTCCACCACCGGCAGTGGGGTCCTTAACTGGTTCAAACACAGAGAAGCCAGTTTCTGTCAGATTGCCATTGGCTTTGAAGAGATGCGCATTCATGGCTTCCATAAATACTTTTTCATCAATATTCGGCGCTTTATTTGAGATGAGCTTTTTGAATGTGTTTTGGCGTGATTCTGAATACCACCCCGCTACCCCTGGGAGAGGGGGGATTCCCCATTCAGGATAATTGAATTGGTTTGCACGAACTGAAAGGTCTTCGGGAGACGCCTTTGCCATATAAGTTTCGGGTGATAATTCGTAGTGAATACCACAGTCAGGCTCGCTTACTCCAATGATGCAGGGGTAATCTGACTTCATGGTGTTTAGTACAATGTTGAGTTCTTCAATAGAGCCATATTCTAAGAGTATATTACGCATGAAGGTTGGTAGAGCGAAACGGTTAGAATAGAGAACCGGTTCTATGGAGCCCATACCATTATTGTACTCGATATATAGGCCATTGCTGTTGATTGCATCATCAAATCCAGAAATTGTGCCTGGCGATCCGATACCAGCGACGCTTAATTCGCCGTCAATTGGGTTTATCACAACAACCACTCCGTTAGTCCCAATTATATCGCGCATGAACCCTGGAAAATCAAGATTTCGCCCCATGTAGGCAGTGCCATCCTTTGTCTTGTTGCCCCATGCAACAAGGGATGAGCAGCCTGCCCGTCTCCCCAACAGAACTAGGGTTAGCCAATTGTCCATAACGACCGCCTCGTCGATGCTGATCCCTGATCTCTCAGCAATTCCTTGATAGAAATCTTTCAAGGTTTTTGGTGCGGAGGTATAAAATGGTTTGCCAATCACCTTCAGAATGCTTTCAAATGAGAGTTTCCCAGAATCTATGAAGATCTTATTCCAAGTGTCACGTGTGGCTAGGATATTTTCTTTCAAAAGACCGCCGTATTGCTGTCCCATTTCCTTGTGCGTGCCGTTTAGTACCACGAGGTCAAGAATTCCTATATGGAAAAGTTGGGCGCCTTCATATTCACGAACCAACTTTACGTTTGAATCGATCTTATCTTTATCAATATTTTCTGTTTTCATTTCGTTATCCTCCTTCCTTCAGGTTTTCTTATGTGATTCACTGCACTTAGAATCATCAATATTTCCGTTCCTTTCAGTCCCTCAGATTTTTTAAATCGAAATGGATACAGAGGATGGTTCGTGGAATTATACTTCCCGATGCTGCCATACCCTTTACTGATCCTGGTTTTTCTTCATGCCCCCCTTAAAAATAAATGGTCTAAATTTTGCATAAAGAATAAACCTAAATATATATAAAGTATATGTTTCATAAAATTTAAATTCACCCATACTATTTGATTAATTTTTTAATCTAAGGAAAAAGAATATAAAAAATGGAAAAAAAATGTTATATGAATTCTGAGCCTTATAGTTTAGTTACATGTCTAGGGTAAATGTATAAACAATTTTGTTTATCTCCTTACTTTTTATTAACTTTCCATTGAATTATGCAGCCAACACACTTTTATAGTATGATTAGTATCCATATTGTTATTGGATAATAAAAAATAAATTAAAGAAAATATATATTCAAACAATTGTATATGTGAAATTTTATTTTTAATTTGCCTAAAATTCTGATATTTATTTACATAAAAAACAAGATCAAATTTAAAATTGCTGATCTCATCTTCAAAATAGCCATATGCTCCCTAGTAAACCTGAGGGGGTTAAATATAGCTGCATATTGATTTTCTTTACCTGTAATTAGATCGGTGATTATCATGCCTGCTGTTGTTCCATTTAACATACCCCAAAAACCAAATCCCGTTGCCACATAGACACCCTTTTGAGATGTTTCACCTATTATTGGAAGATCATCATCAGTTGTACTGTCATGACTAGACCATCTGTAATCAACAGATTTAACATCCAAGTGTTGGTATGCATATTTTTCAAGTCTATCATAATATACATTCTTATCTTTTACATCCACAGGGCTGTGTTCTCCTGCCACTATAATCATTTGACCTTTGTCTGTTGGAGTTGTTCGGTAGGTGTGAACCGGTTCGTTTTCAATAAACATTCCATCTGGAAAATTTCCATTTGTATACAATCCAATAACAAAGGATCCTTCTGGATGGAGATGATTACGAAGTTCATCCGGATCATAAACTGGGGTGTTGGTTGCTATCACAACATTATCAGCCATTATTGATCCATGATCAGTGACCACTTCCTTAACGTTACCTTCTTTAACATCAATAAAACTAGTTTTTTCGAAAATATAGCTCCCATCCCCATCTATGTAATCTGAAAGGGATAATAAATACTTTCGGGGATGAAACTGTGCCTGATTATCATACTTGATGGACGGTCCTGTTTTAAAGGGTAGTGGCACATCATCTGGAAAGGAAACTGGAAGCCCTAATTCTTTCACAAGATTGAACTCTCTTTTAAACTTACTGGTCAGTTTAGGTGACTCATTATAAATGTATAGTGGAAGACGATGAAATTCACAATCTATATCATGAATCCTTATGATTTCTGTTATTTTATCCAGAGCATCCATGTTAGCATTGGCATATGACTGGGCCTGGTCCTTTCCTAATTTGTATTTTATATAACTGTATCCTGCAGATACACTTATCTTACCGGTGGTCCCAACAGTCACATCCTTAACAATCCTATCTGCTTCGATGACTGCCACATTATATCCTGCTTCTTTAAGTAATGTTGCAGTGGTGATACCAGCAATACCCCCTCCCAATATGGCCACATCAACTTTTAATCCCTCTTTCAGTTGTGGAAATTTAGTTGAGGGACTTGTTTCTAACCAAAATGATGATTCTGTCTCTTTATTTATACCTTGATTTTTCATATTTTTTTCCAAATTCAAAAAAAAATTAATTTAAATATTTCTTATTTTTTCATGTATCATAGTAGGCAGCTTCCGACACCGGCGTTTTATCATTCTAATACCCGGATGATAACCACCATAGCACTCAAAAGTATTTCAGTTACTTATTTGCTTATTCAGAAAATGATATAATTAATTCTGCTTTTTGATCCTTATTAAGTTTCGGTCCTTCCATGGTAATTACTGGCAAATATCTTTTAACAACACTTTCATGCTTATTTTATTATAATATTTGAAAATCATACTCTACAGGCATGTTAATGATGCTAGGACAAATATATACTTATAATACTTCCCAAATTACAAAATTAATCTTTATAAATCAATATTGCAATTTTACTTTCAGAGTACACTTCTATAATCTCAAATAGTATGGGTAGTTATCTGTTGGTTGTATTAAGACTCGAGTAGTTTTCATTTTAACGAATTTATTAATAGTTCATTAAACATAGTTAATAATATAAATTAGTTTTGATTTTTTTTTTAAAAATGTGGGTTGATTTGATGGATGAAAAGGATGAAAATATTCAATGGTTGGCTAATGTTGTCGAGTCTTCTGATGATGCAATTATTAGTAAATCTCTTGATGGTGTTATAACTACTTGGAATAAAGGTGCAGAACTCATATATGGTTATTCGGCTGAGGAAGTTATAGGAAAAAATATATCCATATTGACACCACCTTCACTAAAAGATGAAATTTCGCAATTAATTAAAAAAATTAAAGATGGTGAAAGGGTTTTTCACTATGATACAATTAGAATAAGAAAAGACGGTGAACATGTAGATGTTTCAATTACTTTGTCCCCAATTTTTGATAAATCAAGAAATCTTATTGGAATCTCAACAATTGCAAGAGACATCACCAAACAAAAAAAATCAGAATTAGCCTTAAAAGAAAGTGGAGAAAAGTATAGAGAATTATTCAACAATGCAAATGATCAGATTAGTTTGATTGAGATTAAAGCAGATGGTTTTCCTGGGAATTTCATTGAAATGAATGAAGTTGGATTAAAAAGATTGGGTTATACTCATAATGAATTATTGAAGATGACTGTTGTAGATTTAATTGCCCCGGATAAACGTTCTGAAATGCGTAAACATGCCATTGAACTGCAGAACAAAGGACATGTCACATTCGAAACAGTTAACATCACCAAAGACGGGAAAAAAATACCAGTTGAAATTAGTAATCATCTTTTTGAAATTAACGGAAAGAAATTTGCACATGCAATTGTTCGTGATATTAGTGACCGTAAGAAAGCAGAAAAGGCATTAAAGAAAAGTGAAATGAAGTATAAAAAAATTTTTGATACTGTTCAGGATGTTTTCTTTCAGACCGACACAGAGGGTAATATAACTGAAATAAGTCCGTCTGTTGAAAGATATTCCGGATATAAACCAGAGGAATTAATAGGTAAACCTGTTGAAATGGTTTATTCCAATCTTGATGATAGAAACAGTTTTTTAAAGGAGTTTGAGGAGAAAGGTGAATTAGTTGACTATGAACTCAAACTTAAAACAAAAAAAGAAGATTTAATTTACTCGTCCATTAATGCTCAGTTGTTATTAGATTCAAAGAACAAACCAATAGGGATTGAAGGTACATTAAGAGACGTAACTGAACGAAAAAAAGTTGAAGAAGCCATAATGATAAGTGAAGAGAAATATCGTAACTTAATTGAAAAATTCCTTAAAGTATCCAATGAAATATTAATCGAAATAAGTAAAAAAGATTAATTTAATTTTGGGAGGATTATATGACCAAAACTAAAAAGGAAAAATTGGATGATGTACTTACAGGTTTGATGCAGGTTGGACAAATAAAAGCTTGTGGGGTAGTTTCTAAAGAAGGTCTTCTAATAAATTCAAGGACACCACCTGATGTAGATGCTAGAATATTTTCTGCGCTATGTTCAACAATTATGGGAGCTGCAGAAGCAGCTTCAGGACAAATGACAACTGGAACAGTGTCACAAATCTCTGTTAAAACCGTAAAAGGAACCATAGTACTTTTACCTGCTGGTTTAAAAGCTATATTAACTGTTTTAACTGAACCTGAAGCCCAGTTGGGACTTATCTTTTTTGAGGTGGAAACACGTGCTGTGCAGGTTGATGAAATTTTAAGGGAAATGTAGAATCAAATGAAAAAAACTCATATCCACCAAACTCGTATTTTCTTTAGGAATGAAATAATAGGACTTGTTAAAATAGATTTAAACCTTCATTTTAAATACTATATTATCATATTTATAAATTAATGTATGTCTAATGTAGAATAGAGGGATACCTATCAAAACTATTCAAAAGCCTATCATAAGCAATCAAAATTTTGCTATTGTAATTTCAAATTTTGTTCAACCATTAATTGTTACTGTACCTGTTTTCATTATTGTAAACTATTTTATAGACAGTGGAAATTATTTTTTTATAATAACAATTTTTTGTTTGATTTTTGCAACCTTTTTACCATTTATTATTACTTTGGTGTGGATAAAAAGTAAGAATCTTGATTATGATATAAGTGACAAGGATAAACGAATAGTTCCATTATTACTTGGGGCATTATCGAATATTATTGGAGTTATTATACTTTTTAGTTTAGGAGCGCCATTTGTTATTGTTGTGCTTATGTTTTGTTATTTTTCTAATAGCTTACTAGCTGCATTAATATCTTTTTCTTGGAAAATTAGTATACATTCGATGGGTGTTGCGGGACCCACAGCTGCGATGATATACATCTTTGGATATCCTGGACTTTTATTTATTATTCCACTTCTTATGATAATGTGGAGCCGTATTCATCTCCAAAAGCACACCCCTGCACAAGTAATTGTTGGAGCTGTAACCAGCTTCATTTTTACAATACTGCAATTTAAGATCCTCATTCCTTGATAGAGTACCTAAATTCAAATCCATAAGATAATTATTAACTCATTATAATCGGATAAGTTATTGAATTTATTCAATACTATCTTCAATTATTTTAATTTCTTCTGGTGTCAAACCGTTACAGATAATAGACTATCTTATCTGTTTGATTGTTAATTATCCTCCTAATTGATTTATTATATTTTGAAGTTGGATTTTTTGATCGTTCATTGCATTATTATATTGCTTTAGATTATTGGCAGTACTTCTCAAATCGTTAGCATATGCTTTATCGTCTCCATTTTCAAAGTCCTTGGCACTTTTTTGATTTATGGTTGTTGTTTCATTATTTAAAGATGATAAATTATTAGTTATGTTTGTTAAATTGTTTATTTCAGTAGCGAGGGTTCCCTTTCCTGTTAATTCATATGCTAATGCACTAATAGCGTAAAAGTTATTAGATCCAGTAAAATTTTGATTTAAATATCCTGATGGTGGAGAATTACTATTTCTCATTTGGTTGGCCATTTCAGTTCTCTGACTTTGTGACATACTCATCAATGAAGGATAACTATCTATATCTAAAGCAGAATTTTCCATTCCATTAATAGTAGAATTATTATTGACTGGAAGTTGAGGCATTGCATTTAACTCACTTTTAAAACTATTCAACTCCATTGGTATTAAAACAGATGTAACTGCTACATAAAACAATCCATAAACACCTATAACAACTAATATAATAACCAAAGCTAAAATCTTTCTGTTCATCTTTTCACACCTATAAAACCTATAAATTTAAAATATTTAGAATATTTACGCAGTAAAGTTTGATTAAAAAGATCATTTTTCATTATAGCAACTTTAATTCTGATTTAAATAAATGTTTTTAAAAAATAGAAAATTTATAATTAATAATATAACCACTAAGTTGTAAATTCTTTGATTCATTATTTTAATAATCCTAATTATTTCCGAGAACCTAACATATTAAATTCAAAGAAACTCAAGAGATTTTGTGTGACGTTTGTTATTGTTGCTTCAAGTCCATTAATACCACTGATATAAGTTGAATTTAAATCGTTCCAACTATCGTTTCCTTGTGTGCTAACATATATAGATGATATTAAGCAGTTACAAGATAAATTACAGATGTTATAATATGGATATCAAAACAACAGCATCATAATACTTTTAACTTCTTCTACTTATTGATGCTCTTCATATAGGGCAAGCAGTATCGTTATAATGGAATCCATTGAAAACCTGTATCATTCCATTGAAGAAATGAGAAAGATCATAGATGAAAAGGAAAATCCCACCCTAATTTATTAGATAATTAAAATTAATTTTTCTAATTTTTTTTATTTAATATTAGAGGCTGTCTCGTTATATAAAAAAAATATGTAATAATATAAAAATTATTATTCTCATGTTTTAAGATGTTGATTTAGCCTTTTTAGGGATTGATATACATTGAATAGAGTTTTCTATGAACTTTCTTATGGTATCGTCATTGGATATATATGTTCTTCCAGAATATCTTTCAAGATTTATAGTGTATATAAATGAAGTAATTGTGAAACCGAATACTTTATAATTAATGTTTTGATTAGGAATATTCTTCTCTATATATTTTCCAATAAAGTTTACAGCTGTTTCCATCATGGGTTCTAGAATTTCACTTGATTCATTGATCGATAAATTAAAAAATTCAAAATTATCAAACATTACTTTGTCAAGATTTTTTATAAAATTCTTTAAAAGGTCTGCAGCTGATTCAAATTTTATCTCATCATTTATAGATTCCATAAATTCTTGTATAAATTTTTCACCATTTCTTATTAATACTAGATCATAAAGATTTTTTTTAGTTTTAAAATTACGAAACAAAGTTTTCTGATTAAATCCTGCTTTTTTTGCTATAGCTGCTGTTGTCGTGCCTTTATATCCTTTTTCAGCAAATATCTTTAAGGCTGCTTCTAAAAATTTTTGTTCTGTTGTTTTAGTCATATAAACTCTCGAATAATTTCTAATTTCTATATTTAAAAATAGAAAATAATAATGTAGCTAAAATTAATTTTATTTCACTATTTTATATATATTTTGCACATATGATATTTTTTTGGGTTCAATATTAATTGCAATCAATATCAGAAACTAGTTGATATAACAATTTGATATTTATAATAATCTAAATGGGCAAATAGGCCCCTAAAAATAGTATCCTAAACGAAAAGTATTTCATTTATAGTGAAAAACTTGTTACCCATCAAAAAATTAATTAGGATATACTCTTGAAGCAAGCACAAATTATCTGAGATTAACAGAATCTTTATTAATTAGTAATTATATATGGGAGTCGGTGTAGACTAGCTTTATAATTACTTTATATATAATTATTTGTAACATGTCCTTCATGTAATCTGTTTACTAATAAATAGTTATGAATACTATTTTAGATGGGTGTTTCTATGATTTTTAATTAGTAAAACTACTATTAGAGGTATCCCATGGAACCAATTAAAATATTAATGTTAGAAGATGTCGACTTTGATGCTGTACTTACAGAACGTGAATTAAAAAGAGCAAAATTTAATTTTATATTAAAACGTGTGGAAGAGGAACTTGAATTCAGAACTGAATTAAAAGAATTCACACCAGATTTAATACTTGCAGATCATTCATTACCACATTTTGATGGCGTATCAGCCCTCCAAATAGTAAAAAACGAATACCCTGATATTCCATACATATTTGTAAGTGGAAAAATAGGGGAAGAATTTGCTGTTGAACTTTTAAAAGATGGGGCAACAGATTATGTACTAAAAACAAACCTTCCCAAAATTGGACATGCAGTTCAAAGAGCATTAGAAGAATATAAAGAAAAACTAGAAAGAAAATTGGCAGAAAATGCCCTTAGAAGAAGTGAAGAACAATTTCGTGCAGTTGCAGAATCAGCTGTGGATATTATTATTACAACTGATATAAATGGAAGTATAGTTTTTTTTAATAATAGTCTAACAAAAATCTTTGGATACACTCAAGGAGAACTGAACGGTAAAAATTTAACACATCTTCTCCCTGATAGGTCAAAAAAATATTATTTAAATGAACTCCAAAAATTCAAAGAAAGTGGTCAACATGAATTTATGGGAAAATTAGTAACTATCACAGGATTAAAAAAAGATGGAACTGAATTTCCATTTGAAATGTCGCTTGCTGCTTGGATTTCAGAGGAGAAAACCTACTTAACTTCAATAATACGTGATTTAACAGAACGCCAAAAAACGGAGAAACAAATAAAAAAATCACTCCATGAAAAAGAAGTTCTCATCAATGAAATACATCATCGTGTTAAAAATAATATGCAAATTATTTCTAGTTTACTAAACCTTCAAACTCATTTTGCGAGTGATATAAAAACTGTGAACATTCTAAAAGAAACTCAAAATAGGGTTAAATCCATGGCCATAGTCCATGAAAAACTCTATCAATCACCAGATTTAACCCATATTAACTTCTATAATTACATCGTTAGTTTAGTCACTCATTTATTCGATTCATATGGTATTACAAAAAGTCAGATAAAAAAAGTAATAGACGTACAATATATAAATCTAAATATAGATACAGCAGTCCCATGTGGATTAATAATCTGTGAAATAGTTTCCAACAGTTTAAAATACGCATTCAAAGAGGGGAGAATTGGAAAAGTAACAGTATCTCTTAAAATTAAAGAAGAAAAATTTCATTTAACAATCAGTGATGATGGAATTGGCTTCCCTGAAGAAATTGACTTCAAAAAAACAGATTCTTTAGGATTACAACTCGTGAATTCCTTAACTAATCAGATTGATGGTGAAATACAATTAGACAAAACCAATGGAACTAAATTCAACATCACTTTTAAAGAATTAGAATATAATAAAATATAATAAAGCATTAGTATCAGATCCAAAAAAAAATATTAATAATTGGTATAATATGGGTACTACTTATGAAATGCTTGACAAATACTAAAATACAATACAAACTCACATGTTTATTAAAATAAATGGAAATAGAATGTTATACAAGTTTAATGTGTGTATGTATCACTCTTTCCTATTGGTTTTGCTATTATTCCGGGTTCTTGACTTATTAATCCATTGAAATGGAGCATTGTTACTCTCCGAACATAAATGTAATCCTAAATTGGATTTAAATAATTAATTTAATCATCGTCTATCAATTCGAATAATCTTAATGAACTATCTAAACCGTCTTTACTTGATTCTATTATATCTATTGCGGACTGTAATTCATCATCTTTAAATTTTTGATCAACTATTAAACGATGGATTATGAAGCCTATTATAGATAATATCGCCATATAAATCAGAGTATAGAAAATTAAAGCGGATATGTATTGATAGGATGTTAAATTGTTTAATGTAAGGAATGATAAAATGAAAATAACTAAAAATGCTAAAATAAAACAGGTGGCCATAACTAATAATAATTTTTGGTCATCAGTTCTATCTTTAAATGATGAATAAGCAGCTATAGATAAGGAAGATCCTGCTAAACTTAAAACTAGAAATTCGGGTATTAAAGCATTAATATCCATTTTTTTTAGGTCTCCTGCTAAATTTTTTTAATAACATTCCTGTGTTAAAACATCTTCTTTTGTTAATGGTCTGGCAAATTTTAGCATTTTACTAAAAGCTTGATTATATGTTTTTATTAATTCTGGTTGTGCATTCTTTATGCCTACAGATCCACGGCTTTGGTTTTGTCTATGGGGCTTTCCTATGTATAAATGACGATTATTAAAAATCATAAAATGTTTTGTGGGTCTTTTAGGTAAAATTAAATATTCAACACTTTTATATTTATCAAGAAGAGTGTAAATTTCCACCCTATCCTCACAAGATACTTTAGGTCCACTTATGATCGTTATTGATTCAAATTTGTGATTTGCTGCGTGTTTAATTATCTCTAGTGTACCTTCGCCTAATTCTCCTACAATTACTTTGAGTTCTAATTCATTAAGTTTTCCTTTAATTTTTAGATTTTTCAATCCTTCAATCAGATTAAATCTCCAAACTCTTCGTTTATATCTTTGTGAGCTATGAAAAAGAATTAATTCTTTGCCATACAGTTTATTATAATGAGGATTATGTCTATAAATGAATTTCATAAGGAGGATAATAAATAATGTTGATAATCCACTTAATAATAAAATTACTTTATAACCAATTTGCATATTTGTTATCTCCTCAAAATACATTTTTTTTCTTCGAAAATCTCTCTGCAGTTTTATATAGTGAATGTATCAAAGGAATTTATCAAATATCATTATCTCAAATTTAAACTATTTAGAATAGACCCAATTACTTTCTTTAATTTTTTTTGTAAATCTTTTCCAACTTATATAATTCGAGACTTTTGGAATTACTTAATTAAAATTAAAATTTTCAATTTACTTTAATAATATTATTAACTTTGATGTTTATTAACTTGTCAGTAAAAATAAATAGGTATAATGAATATTATGAATTAAAATAGTATTATTAATGATTAAATATACCTAAAAAATTAACTTCATTAAACTTCTCTATTGTTAGCCAAATGGTTGGAATATTATTATATTAATCTAAGAAGTATGCAGGCAAGATACCCTATTGAAGTCAATTGTTTTCATTCTTGAATAATTATAAAGATTTGATATAAATCTGTAAATCATTTTAAACATTTCAATATCATTAATTATTTTGTTTTTATCTAAAAATAAATTATTTTATTTATGATCATCAAGATAACAGTACTCAAAACTTCATTTTATTTGTAGAATACACTCTAATATCTCTTTTTTAGAAGTGCCTAATTCTTATCATCCTTAAACTAATTAAATTCATTGTTTAGTATCTTTTTGTTCAGTTTCGGGGCGAATTATATTATACAATCCGAATATACCATTCACTAAGACCATGAACCCTACAATTCCTATCAATAGCATTAAAAGTTCAGATAATACCATTAATTTTAAATATACTATCCCTAATAAAATTGCTCCAATAACAATATAACATACATTTTTTACAATAGCTTTTACCATTTTTATCACCCCTAAAAAACTATAATTATCTGGTTCGAATTGTTATGTTCATCCATATTTCCTATATAACAATCTTTAAAGTTATAATTCTCCATTATTTCCTCGATATTATGATATTTTCTATTTTTACATATTTGGAATATATTCACCATTTAATAACAAATTTTATTCCTGTCTAAATTTAGATTTTGACAGGATATAAAATGTTATTTGGTGACGGTTTTACATTCTGTTTTTTCACTTCTTGCTTATAAACAACCTTATTGGCAATGATTATTTCGTTTAATAAATCAATATTTTCATTTATTGTTGCTTTATTGTAGATATATTCTAACAAATTAAGTTTTGTGCCGGCCTTATAACTTCCAACGGATAGTTTCTTAGATTCACCAGCATTTAAGTATCCTGAGATACTTTTTTTAATAATTGTTTTATTTGGTTCGGTTATAGTAATTTCATAGTTATAATATATTTTACTCTTACCTTTATTTTCAATTTGAATGGAATTATCAAATATGTCTACTTTATTTACTGTGATGTTGATTGTTTGGCTTGCTGTTAGGTTTCCGTCTGTTATGTAGAATGTTACGGGATAGACTCCACTTTGTGTGTATGTTGGTATCCATGTGAATACGCCAGTAGTTGAGTTTAAATTGGATCCATATGGTAATGGGGCGGTTAAATATGTTAGGCTGTCACCATCCGGGTCTGTAGCGGTTATTGTGAATTGTAATAGTTGGTTTTCGTTTGTATTTTGGTTTGTGATTGTGTTTAGTATTGGTGGTTGGTCGATTTTGTTGACGTTTATGTTTATTGTTTGGTTGGTTGTTAGGTTTCCGTCTGTTACGTAGAATGTTACAGGGTATGTTCCGGTTATTGTTGGTGTCCATGTGACTAATCCGGTTGTGGCGTTTATAGTTGCGTCTCCTTGTAGATTAGTTGCGTAGTATGTTAGGCTGTCACCATCCGGGTCTGTAGCGGTTATTGTGAATTGTAATAGTTGGTTTATATTGGTGGTTTGGTCTGTGATTGTGTTTAGTATGGGTGCTCTGTCAACGTTGTTTACTGTTATGTTGATTGTTTGGTTGGCTGTTAGGTTTCCGTCTGTTACGTAGAATGTTACGGGATAGACTCCACTTTGTGTGTATAGTGGTGTCCATGTTACTAATCCGGTTGTGGCGTTTAGGTTTGCTCCACTTGGTAGGTTTAGTGAGTAGTATGTTAGGCTGTCACCATCCGGGTCTGTAGCGGTTATTGTGAATTGTAATAGTTGGTTTTCGTTTGTAGTTTGGTTTGTGATCAAATTTAAAACAGGGGCATTATCCACCTTATTTACATTTATAGTAACAGTTGCCGTAGAAATATCACCATTAACATCTGTTATGATATAAGTGAAACTATCGGTACCATACCAATTTTCGGTAGGTGTGTAATTAAAGGATCCATCATTATTGAAAATTAAAGCTCCATTAACTGGTGGTGTATCAACACTCCAAACATTACCACCATCTCCACTAGGTATATCATTAGTTGATACATTACCTGTTACAGAAGTATTCTCATTAGTTGTTACAGTATCGTTTACAGCTTGAGGAATATGCACTAGAATGTTAATTGTTACAGGTAATATAAATCCATCAACATTTACATTAATAATTGCAATTCCTGGTGTAGTACCAGCTGTGAATGTACTGCTGTTTTACCATTAGAACTGGTTCTGTTAATAATATCCATAGTTCCCATCGTTCCTGGATCAAAAACTATTGGAATTCCATCGGGTATATGGCCAGAAGTAGGGTCGTGCTCAGATGCAGCGGGATCCGATACGTTATAATTAGAATCATGAGTTAAATCAGCGTTTACTAAACTACTATTATTCGTGTAAACTGATGTTGGTGCTGTTAATACGAGTATAATCCATGGATCATAAAGCACTGATCCAGTACCGTCATTTTCTATCTCTGTTTCAATCTCACTTAAATTATTAGTGCCCCACCAGTTATAACGTGCGTCAATTATTCCTGTTCCACTATTTTCAAGTGCATAAAGGTAGTAATCTTTGTACTGTAACTGGCAGCACTTTCACAAGTAACACTGCAAGTGATGGTGGTGGAGCTATCTTCAATAATCAAACCACGAATGTTAAACCTTTGACTATAACCAACTGTATTTTCAATGGCAATTCTGCAATTAATGCTGGTGGTGCCATCGAAAATGACAACACTGCTGTTTTAAACGTAAACAACAGTAATTTCACAGGCAACAAAGCAACTGCGATTAATGGTTTTGGTGGTGGAGCTATCTACAATGGAGATGGCAGTTCTTTAACACCAACTAGCAGCATATTCATAAATGATGCTTCACCTTATGGTGGTGCAATCGAAAACTACTACGGCACTATTACACTTCAATACAACCAGATTGCTGGAAACACTCTTGGAAATGAAGGTACTATCTATAATAATGGCGGATCAGGGTATGCATCACCTAACTGGTGGGGTCAAAATTCTGGTCCAATTACCGGAGATATTGTTGGTCAAGGTATAACCGTAACAAATTGGTTGGTTTTAAAACTCAGCGCAAATCCAACTACCATTGGAAACTATGCCCATTCAAATATAATGGCAGATTTACGGTACGATAACTATGGCAACTATGTTAGTGGGGGCGTTGTACCTAATGGAATACCAGTAACTTTTACCACAAACTTAGGAACCATAAGCCAAGCATCTACAGTTAATGGAGTTGCAACAGCTACATTAACAAGTGGAGTACCAACAGGACTTGCTACTATTTCTGCTAACTTAGACAATCAACCTTCATACACATCTGTTACAATAAAAGCAATACCACCTAAAGTGTTAAAAACCTCTCCAACAAATAAAAAGACAGGTTTTAGTAGAACAAGTACTATATATATCAAATTCAGTGAAAATATCAAATCCAGCTCATATTATAAGAATATAAAAGTAAAAAACCTCACAACAGGTAAATATGTATCAATTCACAAATCTATCAGCGGAACAGATCTCAAAATCAAAACAAGTTCAACAAGAAGGGGACATAACTGGTATGAGATTATTATACCTAAAGCAGCAATCAAAGACATGGCTGGCAATAAATTAGCAGCCACATACACATTCAAATTCAAAACAAAAAGTTAAAAAAACTTCCTTTCTTTTTTCTTTTTTTTAATTTCTTTGAACATCATCTGTGCAATTAATTAATTCTTTTGGGCATAAAAAAAGATTTAGGACTGTTATTTCCTAGAAATATTATTGTAATTTAATTATTAAATTTAAATAATATGTTTTGATCTAAAAAAGATTTCTATTTATTAGTAAATCAAAAAAAATATTGTAAGTAAATACTGACATAATATTAATAATTACGATGTGGGGGATTGAATGAAGAGTTGTATGATTATTTTTATTATTTTTTTTGTATCTGCATTCTTTTTTTGCGGAGCAGTTTCTGCTGCAAGTGTGCAAAGTACCCACAATACCACGGCTAAAATAAGCAATTTTGGAACACTATATTCTTTTAAAGATTCTTCTGCCATTGATGGTAACAGAGTAGTATGGATACAGACTACATCAGGTCATAGTGTTGTCTACACAAAAACTTGAAAACCGGGAAAACCATTAAAATTCTAGCAACAAAACAGACACAGTACGATCCTGCTATTTCAGGTACTAGAGTAGTTTGGTTACAGGCAGTTTCATCTATAAAAACTTTTATATACGAAAAAAATCTAGCTACAGGATCATTAATAAAGTGATAACATCAACAAATTATGTAGAAAGTCCTGATATTTCAGGTACCAGAGTAGTTTGGACACAATTTGATTCATCAATGTCACATTCGGCTATATATGAAAAAAATCTTGAAACCGGGAAAATAGGAAAGATTTTAACATCAAAACAAAACCAGTTCAACCCTAAAATTTCAGGTAAAATGGTTGTTTGGGATCAGACTGTTTCATTTGGACACAATGCAGTTTACTACAAAAACCTAGCGACCAGAGCATATGGCAAGATAGCAATATCAAAACATGACCAGGAAGATCCTGCAATCGACGGAACCCGGGTAGTATGGGAACAATACAATACATCAAACAATGCTGTTATATATGAAAAAAATCTTAAAACAGGGAATATTATCGAGTTATCGAAATCAAAACATACTCAAGAACATCCTGCAATATCTGGTACAAGAGTTGTTTGGGATGAGATCGTTACGGTAGGAGATTCAGATGTTGGATCTGTCTATGTAAAAAACATAGCTAAAGGAACAGTTAGTAGAGTACTTAAATCTGTGAAGGATCAGTTTAATTGTGATATCTCATGTACAAGAGTAGTTTGGGCGCAAGATACTGCAACAGGTTCTGTTGTCTATGTTAAAGATCTTATAACAGGAAAAATTAGAGTAGTATCCTAAACAAAAATTTATCATGGGGAAACTTTAAAATTGAATAAATTCATTATTTCCCTCTAATTTACATAATTTTTTTTGATTATAAGTTCAAGATTTTGGTAATAAGTATGTTAATTAAAAATAAGGATAAATGTAGAAGAATTTAATTTGAAATCCTCATAAAAGCGATCTAACGATTTTAAAAAATTTGAATAAAAAATAGGAAAAGTAAATGAATCTAAGTTGTTTTGAAATTAAATTTAAATGTTGACGATAATTTTTTGCCTGCAATGTTTTTAATAGCCGAACTAGGTATTACCACTTGATACCATGTATTAGAGCATTTCTTTACGGTTTTAATAGTTATTAAGTGTCTTTTTATTGATTTACTGATATGTATCAGGTGTTTTGTTTTAAGGTTTTTAACATATATTTTAGACCAATAAACACTTTTATAAATATTTTGATTGAACTGAATATAGATTTTTGCTGTTCTACTGGCTTTTTTTTTATTACCTGGTGTTGTTTTTTTTACATGGGGTGCTGTAACACTACTTTGTGGTGTGACAGGTGTGGTGTTTGGTGGGTCAATTACGGAGGTACTGTTTGGTTGTTTAAGTAGGGGTATTGGATATTCTTGTGAAATTGAATTTGTTTGTGTATTTGATGATCCTTGAATAATGTAGTCTGGTGTATTGCTACCGGCATTGTTATTGTTTATAACAGCATTACCTCCTGTACTAACTATTCCTATTCCATTGTTCCATACATAATTGTTTGAAATGGTTGCACCGGGTGAGTTGGTATTTATTCCTGCTGCATTATCTGTTAATACATTGCCACTTATTATTATATTATCTGAACTTCCCCATTTGTCTGCAATTATTCCTACAACCTTATTAGATGTTGCGGTGTTATTGATGATCCTATTATTAATTCCAGATATATCATATCCACTAACATTACAATTGGTTACCGTATTATACGATATTGTACTGTTCGACAATTTCATCCAGAATCCGTTTATACCATTTGTTAAAGTATTTCCAATAATTGTAAAACCATCTCCTAAACCACCATTTAATGATTCACATGCTATTGAATCTTGTGCATTAGTCACATAGTTATTGGTTATAATCATTCCAATTGAACCATCAATTGAATATATTCCGGCTCCAGCTCCTCCAAGTGTAATATTATTACAATTTACAATGTTGTTCACGTTTCCTTCATTAAATAGGATTCCATGTAATTCATTACTTATAGTGTTTCCTTGAACAAGATTGTTTGATGCTGTACCTGTTGAGAAACTGATACCATTACCATAAGATGTTCCTGTTCCAACAATTATATTGTTGATGAGTTGATTGTTACTTACAGTTCCAAAGTATTGTACACCCACGATTGAATTATTCAATTTGAAGTTTTTTATTACTGTTCCATTAGCAGTAACTGTTATAACCGGGTCTTGATTATCTCCTGCAATTATATCCACATTACCATTAGCTATTAATGTAATCTTTTTATTCACCACAATATTCTCATTATAAATACCAGTATTCACGATAATAGTATCATCATTACTTGCAGAGTTAATTGCAGATTGTATACTCTGACCAGGATTTACTGTTATGGTAGCCGCACTAACGGGTCCTATAACTCCAAATATCAATATTATACTGCTAACTAATAGTATTACAGTAAATACTTCCAACTTCATATTCTTTGATATGAACATAGTCTTTTCCTTCTCAGAAACTCTGAATGTATCCTAGTATTGTATGTAAGATGAACAAATGAGAGATTAAACTTTTGTTTTCCTAACCCAATACCAATTTTTTAAGCATTTTTACTATAATTGTATGTTTTCTTCTATATAATTGTATATGTAATTGAGGCATTTGCACAGTACCTAACCAGTCTTTGAGTTTAAGATGTTATGATATTATAATTTTTAAATAAATTTAATATGTTATAAACAACTAATTACCTATTATAAACTGAATTGACGGTTTAAAGAGCGTTAAATTTATAAAATTATCGTGAAAAATGTCACAATGAAAACTTTGTTTAATACTAAATTATTTAAAAATAAATCTGGATTAAAAAAAGAAAAAAAGAGGAAAATATTATTTTCCGGTTTTGAATTTGAATGTGTATGTAGCTGCTAGGTTGTTGCTTGCCATGTCTTTTATTGCTGCTCGTGGTATGGTTACTGTGTACCATGTGTTTGCTGTTCTTTTGCTGGTTTTGAGGTAGAGTGTAGTTCCTTTGATTATTTTACTTAATTTTACTGTTTTACGTGTGGTTAGGTTTTTGATGGTTATTTTGCTATAATATATACTTGCTTTGATGTTTTCACTGAATTTAATAATAATAGTGGATATTCTGGATATTTTGGTTTTTTTGTTTGTTGGTGTGGTTTTGATTACTTTGGGTGGGATTTTGTCTATTGTGTAGGTTTGAGTGTATACAGGTGAAATACCTTCTAGATCGCTGGCTATGTACTTCAAAGTTGTTGTAGTACTGATAACAATCGGATTAATGTATATGGTACTAGTAGTGGTTGGATTATTTCCATTGAGTGTGTAATAAATTGTTCCAGGCCGGTTCATAGTGAGAGTAACGGTTTTAGCTGTATTGTAATAACCTCCAGGGGGTGTAGCCGATGCTGTGAGACGATCCTGGATAGCATACAACATCCTATCTTCGCTTCCGAAGTATATGGTTCCATCATTGCCAATAGCCGGAGACGAAAATACAGAACCTCCGGTAGTGTATTTCCATTTTTGTGTTCCATCTGGGTTTAAAGCATACAAATTGTCATCTTCGCTTCCGAAGTATATGGTTCCATCACTTCCAATAGCCGGAGACGATTCTATATCATATCCGGTGGCAAAGGTCCATTTTTGTGTTCCATCTGGATTTAAAGCATACAAATTGAAAGAGCTTCCGAAGTATATGGTTCCATCTTTGCCAATAGCCGGAGACGAAAATATACCAGATCCGGTGGAGTAATACCATTTTTGTGTTCCATCTGAGGTTAATGCATACAAGTTACCATCTTCACTTCCCACATAGATGGTTCCATCACTACCAATAGCAGGGGAGGAATCAACCAAACCATCAGTGCGGAAGGTCCATTTTAGCTTTCCGGTAGATGAAACAGCATACAAATTATAATCATTACATCCGAAGTATATGGTTCCATCACTGCCAATAGCCGGAGACGACAATATACTATTTCCGGCGGTGTAGTTCCATTTTTGTGTTCCATTGGGGTTTAAAGCATATAAATTGTTATCATCGCTTCCGAAGTATATGGTTCCATCACTGCCAATAGCCGGAGACGAATCTATCCAATTTCCTGTGGTGTAGTTCCATTTTTGTGTTCCATTGGGGTTTAATGCATACAATTTACTATCCCTGCTTCCGAAGTATATGGTTCCATCACTGCCAATAGCCGGAGACGTCCTTATACTATTTCCTGTGGTGTAGTTCCATTTTTTTGTTCCATTGGGGTTTAAAGCATATAAATTGTTGTCATAGCTTCCGATGTATATGGTTCCATCACTGCCAATAGCCGGAGACGAATATATCCAACTTCCGGTGGGGTAAGGGTATTTCCATTTTGTATTATTTGTTTGAGGCCCTTTGTATTGTGATTGTCCAGTGTTATTGTTGTCATGATGGAATTGAGGCTGTGGTGATGTAGCCAAGCTTGCAGCTGAAACTGCTCCAGAAAAAATAATCGCACCTAAAAATAGCAATATTAAAAGTAGTATATACTTACTTAATTTATTTTCATTTATAGACGCTTTACTGTATTCTATAAATTTTTCCACCTCCATCCAAGGTTTTTTTTATTTTCATTAAATTTTTTATTAACTTGATTCAAAATGTTATTTTTAGGTTTTAAATAGTTTAGTTGCATAGTATACGTATGTTGTACGTATGATTTTTTTTGTATGTGTATAGGAAAGTTTTTGTGTTCATAAAATTTAATAGAAATATACATATAAAAATTATGAGGGGTTTTTAAACTGAAAAAATATCGTATTAATACCACAATCTCCCTAAAACATCAGGCAATACTTAAAAAGCATGCTGAAAAATTTGGTACTCAGCAAAGTGTGTTGGAAAATGCCCTTGAAAGTCTTGAAAATAATTCAAATCATCAGAACCCTGAATTATCTCCAGAAGGAGAACTCTGGATGCGAATATACAGAGAAATTAAACCTGGAATGACACTTTTTCAGAGGGATATTACCAAAATGTTGTTTGAAACTTTTGATATTGAACAGTTTAGGGGATTTGTTAAAAATGAAAAACCTGCCGAGTTTTCATTAGAATGGTACTATAATAAATCTATTAAAGAGTGTAGTTTATATGAAATAATCCAAGGTATAATCGTCAATACCAATATTCAAGGAGGGGCAGATACAGTAAATTACAAGGAAGATGACAATAATTATAATATAAATATAACTCATAGCATGGGCATTAATTGGGGTAATGGGCTTGTAATATTTTTTGAAAGCTTGTTGAAAAGTTATGGAGCGAAATTTGAGAGCCATTTTTCAGAACGGAGTGTTTTCATTAAAGTATTAAAAAAATGAAAAACTAACAGAGTTTACGTTATAAACATTGCTCACAGTCCCAACTTTCTTAATTATTATCGTTTGATATATTAAGTGCTTTCATACTCTTTAAGAGGAAAGGAAGCTTGAAAAATAAGTATTTTGCCCATAAAAACTATTGCATCTTTATAATATTTAAAAATTGCAATTAAGAAAACTTTTACTCCTTATCAATCGCTTGCTCGTTTTATTAAGAAATTAATCATAATAATTGATCAATCAGTTAAGAGATCGGTTAATCCCAAAAAAAAGAGAAAAAAAGAAATATTTTTATTTTCCTGTTTTGAATTTGAAGTTGTATTTTTTTTGTAGGTTGTTGTTTGTATTGTCTTGTCTTGCTGCTTGTGGTATGGTTATTTGGTACATGTTATGTGTGTATCTTAAAAAGATCATTTTGATGTAAAGTGTGTTACCTTTTATCTTTTGTGTGATTGAAACTTTTTTCCTTGAGTTAGATTTTTCATCTGTATTTTTGACCAGTTAGTGCTTTTTTTAATGTTTTCATTGAATTTGATAGTTATGATTTCTGTCCTGCTAAAACCGGTTTTCTGATTATTTGGTGTGGTTGATATGATTTTGGGTGCTTTTTCTATGATATACTTGTTTGTGTAAATAGACATTGGTTATTGTTAGATTGTTTATTACTACATTAGTTCCGGGTTGAACTTGGAATATCCAGTTGGTATTGGTTCCGTTTATTATGGTACCTGTTTCACTTTGACCTTGGATAGTGATGTTTTTATTAATTGTGATATTTGTGTTGTTTGTTCCAGTGTATTGTCCGTCTGCAATATTTATGATTCCATTAGGAGTAATCATTAAAATTGCTTGTGAAATGGTTTGATATGAATGACTTGTGCTTCCATCTCCAGTAATATCATTACCAGTAGTTGAAACATAAATATTCGGATTGGTAACCGTGATATTGGTACTTACATTTGCATTGTTAGCTGTAGCGTTGACTGTTACAATTCCGGAGTAGATATTTGGTGTGTAAGTGATTTTTAAATAAGGAAAGGAAGCTTTAATAATAAGTTTTTTGCGTATCTAAACTATTGCCTTTTTATGATAATTAAAAATCGCAATGGACTGAATTTTAGTCGCTCTATCAATTGCTAGCTCGCAAGATCAATCAATGGATTGTAAATTATACGTTTGCATCATATCCGTACTACTTGATATGGATTAAGTAATCTGAATACGGTTTTATATAAAGCTATCTTGTTTCATCATAGTTCGCTTACATTATTTAATATGTTTGATGTAGATTACATCATTTAATCAGAGATGTATTAATAGAGGGTAGCTTAAGTTTGTTCATTAGCTATTTTGAAAATTCATCCAGCAATCGATCAATCACGAAAGAGATTAAAACAAAGTTGGATTTTATAATATAAAAAAAATATTATTTAAAATTATTAATTTAACTCTTACCTTTTATTAAAACACCAATGATTCCACCTATAATACCCATGATTCCACCAACAATTATCGCAAAGATTAGTACTGTAATTATTGCTACCAATCCCGCTGCAACTACACCGGCTGCATATGAACTACCTAATCCAAGTAAACTGAGTATAAGCACAATTATTGCTGCAATAACACCAACGAGCACTCCATAGATAGCTCCATTCTTGAAGTCTCCACCTACTGAGTAACCAACATATATAGATCCTATTAAATATCCTAATAAGTCCCCCCATGATGTTAAAATTCCAAGGATTATACCAAGTATAATTGCGATCACTAAACCAATTATTACAGGCATCCATTTTATTTCTACCATCTTTTCACCCCATTTCAAACAATTAATATATATTATGTTTCAATTATTAAATATCTTTTTTTAAACTTTATATTGATCAATCTCTTGATTGTGGAGCGAGTAATTGCACATTCTATTTATAGATATGTTTCGAACAAATTATATATTTGTTATCTCTTGTAATGTTTTGTTGCTTGATTGATGCTCTTAAAAACTCTAAAGGAAGCAAATATTTAAATATTCTTATACCCTTTTTATTTAGATTCTCTAATGGATTTATCATGAGTTGAGGATACATTCATTTAATCTATCACCAAGCTTGGGGAAACGAATGCATAGTCTATATTACAATAATTTGAATGAAATATCTATGAAATATTTTCATTTATAATTGTCTGAATTTGGAATCAAAAATTTATGAATAATGTTTCTTAGATTTTTTTCACATAAACTTTGTTGTTCTATTATATGGGAGTGAGTGCATTTTGTAATCATATAAACAGGAAGGAGGTGAAAAAGACAAATGAAAAACTATAAAAACAATACAAAAATGTTTGGAATCTGTTTACTAATACTTGGAATTGTAGCGATCTTTTCTTTTGGAATAAATGCTACATCAGCGGCTAATTCATCCAGTGTATATGTAAGCACTCATGGAAACGACGATTATGATGGATTAAATGCCACATGGACTAGTGGTATAAACGGACCTAAAGCAACAATAAAAAACGCCACAGGCACAGTAACATCTGATGGAACAGTCCACATAGCCAGTGGAACATACAATGAAAGCAATATCCAGATCAACAAGAATATGAATATCATAGGTGAAAACCAGAAGAATACTATTATAAACGGACAACAATCTGGAAACCCAATATTCACCATAGCATCTGGAATAAACATCACAATCATCAATCTAACACTAACAAACGGAACGTCATGGCAGGATGGTGGTGCTATCGACAATTATGGTACTTTGTCTATTAGTAAAAGTACTTTCACAAATAACAGTGCAAATCGTGGTGGTGCTATCGACAATTATGGTACTTTGTCTGTTGATACCAGTACTTTCATAAATAATACTGCAAATTATGATTATGGTGGTGCTATCAACAATGAAAATGGTGGTACTTTGATTGTTAATAAAAGTACTTTCAGAAATAACACTGCAAGTAATCATGATCTAGGTGCTGGTGGTGCTATCGACAATGGGTCTATGGCTACTTTGACTGTTAATAACAGTACTTTCACAAATAACACTGCAAATTATGATTATGGTGGTGGTGCTATCTACAACTTTGATGGTACTTTGACTGTTGATAACAGTACTTTCACAAATAACACTGCAACTTCTGGTGGTGGTGCTATCTACAACTTTGATGGTACTTTGACTGTTAAAAGTAGTACTTTCACAAATAACAGTGCAAATCGTGGTGGTGCTATCATCAATGATTATGGTGGTATTGTAACTGTTAAATTCAGTCGAATTGTTGGAAACAGTGCAATTGATATCTACAATATCGGTGGTAGTATGAATGCTCTTGATAACTGGTGGGGAACTAACTTTGTAGGAACCAATCCACAAGATGCTGGAAGAGTCAATTTTACAGTAACTAAGTGGATAGTATTAACGGTCACTGCAAAACCTCAAACTATCAATGATGGTGATAAGTCTACAGTCACAGCAGATTTACTACATGATAATTTAGGCAATTATCTTAACCCAGTAAATGGTCATGTTCCTGATGGAATAACTGTTAACTTCAGCAGTGATGGATTAGGAACTATAAATCCTGAAACCAACAACACAACAAACGGATCAACAAACACAACTTTCAAAGGGAATTTCATAGGAGTTTCAGTAGTATCAGCCACCGTTGATCAACAGACAGTGACAACAAATATTACAAATCAATTAACTCCAACCAATTCAACAACAGTAAACGCAACTACAACAACCACAAAAATACCAATGCAACACACAGGAATACCAATAGCAGGATTAATACTTGGAATACTATCTGTACTCGGTGGATCAGTTATGTCACGTAAAAAATAAATATAACTTCTTTTTTTCCCAAATTTCTTTTTTTTATTTGATCAAATTATAGTGAAGTACCAAAAATTTTATACTATTTGTCTATGTAAACCGGGGAAAAGTGGTTTTAAGTCAGTTAAATACAAGATATAGTGGGATGCATAGATTCAACATGTTTAATAAATTACGTTTTTAACTATTAGATTGTGAATGTGGCGGAAAATTAGAATTAAAGGATATAGATACTCACAAAGGATTTGCAGATGATATTTATTAAGCAAGCCCGCAAGTGTGCGATTCCAAAATCTAATATAAAAACCATAGCCAAGTTGTTTAAATCTGTATCAACTAGACTAAGTATATCATAGTAATTTATTTAAAATTAAGATGTTAACATAGAATTTATAATAGTTACTATAACTAGGAGCTTGCCCCATAATGTTCCATTTAAAACTGTATTGGTTTATCATAGTTTTTTTTACATAATTTAATAGGATCATTACAGACTACTATAAGTTAATCAGAGGTCACGTTAATTTAAAATGACTACTTTTAGTTTGTTTAAATATTTAATTATTTGAAAATCGAAGGGTTATTAATGTACAATTACTGTTAAAAATTGTCCATGATACGGCAATATTTAACATATTCTGACATTTTTTCTATGTATTTAAGGGGCAAATTTTAATAATTTTCCCGACTGATTTGTTATTGTAATTATATATAGCCTAATAGAATCATTGCTTTAATTATTATTCCTTTAATGAAACAATTATTTTTGTATTTACTATGATATGTGTATTTTATGTATTATTTACGGTTCATTTAAGCCTGGTATTTAAGTAATTTAACAACGCACTTTGAGAATGTATTAAAATTAATGTGTTATATGCTGAAAAAAATTTTATTTTATTATTAAATATTATTTGATCATGTTAATTTGAAATTATTATGTTAAATATAAAATATTTTAGTTAGATTTATAGATTTTTCTTACTATTTTTAAAATAGATTGTATTAGTTATGCAATGCACCACTATTGATTTAATGTAGATTTTTTCTTATATAATGAAAATAAAATTATATTATCTTAACTATCTTCAAGTGGTCGAAGGTTCTGGTTCTGGTTCTGGTTCTGGTTCTGGTTCTCTGCTTCTGCTATTGGCATACTCGCCCTTTTATTAAGTACTTCTTTGATAATAACTTTCATATCTTCACTCATATGGACTTCATTTTCTTTTTCACTTACCATTTCGTCTAGGTTTTCAGTTTTAACATTCTGTTTTCCCCATCTTTCATGGTATCTACGTTCTAACATCCATACAGCTGCACTATAATTTTTTTCAGCAGCTCTAGTGACCAAAGCAACTAATCGTGCTTCAGCATATGCCATTGCTTTATTTACAGCATCACTAAATATTGTGTATATGGTAGATCGTTTAGATTGTTTTGCCTTAATTAACCATTGATAAAATGTAGTTTTGTTTATACCAACAACTGCACATGTTGTTTCGATATAATTCCCCATTTTAAGCAAGTCTACGATCTCTTTCTGTAATTCAGGAGTTAATTTAGTTGGTCTACCTTGTTTCTTATTATTTTTCTTTTTACTTTTCATATATATTCCATTCCTTCAAAAGTTCGTTCATAATGTTGTAGAATTTCATTCTTCTACATTCTATACTGTAACGCAATAAAACTATGTTGGAATTTAAAGCTGTTTTAGCCATTATTTTTTAAAAAAAATCCATATTAGACCTTAAAATATATAAGGGATGAGTTAAATAGTATAGTTTGCACTCATTGTATTGTTACAGTGTTGCTTTGAATTTTAGACAGGTAATAGATTTTGGATATTGGTTTATCCTTTATCATGAGATGTATTTGTCTATTAAGGTTAAAATTTAAGAAAAAATTGAGGTGAAAATATGCTATATGAACTATATGAATCCAAATTTGAATTATTTGAAGAAACTTTAAAAACAAATATGGTAGCAGATGCTACGCATGTAATAAGAGATATATTTAATATTTTACATGTTACTTCAGTTAATCAGTTTTTACATCCTGAAGTACGTAAAGAATATAGAGATGGAATACATGAAGATTTGCAACAAATAGCTAATAAGTATGATTTCCGATTTAAAATGGGATTCGTTGTAAAAGAATGTGATAAAATAGAATGGTATTATAAAGGTATAAGAATAGCACATCTTAATGGCGTAATAAAACCATTTACTACTAATACTCAGATAACTCCGAAACGAAACCCTATTAATCCTGCTCTCCGACATGAAGTATTACATAGAGATGGATACAGATGTCTAGAATGCGGAGCAACAAATAAAGATATACAATTAGAAATAGATCATATCATACCTGTTGCACAAGGAGGCACAGATGAATTAAATAATCTACAAACATTATGCATGACATGTAACCGAGCAAAAAATAACCGTGCATGGACAGCTGGACAGATATAATAAATTAGAGTACAGATGTTCAAAATACTCCAATATTTAACATCTCTATACTCAAAATGAGTTATATTTACAATAAAATAAGGGGTAAAAATATTTACCCATTAATATTCACTGTGTGTTTATAAAATGCACTAGAATAATTTCCACCGCTAAATGGACTATCAAAGAAGTATAACACAACTTTGGAGGGTTTACCTGAATTATAAAGATCAGACATTCCATTAACTTTGTATACTTGTCCTGATACAAGATTATTTGAATTCCAAGATAATGGGTCTTGATTTATAACAGCACCACTTGCATCATACCAAACAGCAACCATTTCGACATAATCTATGTTATTAGTTGGAATTAAATCTCCTTTAATAGTATAAGACCCATATCCATCACCTAAATATTTTGACAATAGTAGTATACAGGCAAGATACTATATTAAAGTCAATAGTTTTATTAATATTTAAATCACATGTTTTGTAGATGATTTAAAATAATCATTAATAAGTCCCATTTACATAAATTTATACTGTGTCAAAATCTCATGATAATTTTGAAATGTACTATAATAAAAATTGTAGGGAAGACATCAGTGGCTAATTGAAAATCATGATAGTCCTCTGGTATAAGGCTTATTTATTATAAAAAAAATAGTGATAAACCTCGGGTTGAATACAATGAAGCCGTAGAAGAAGCCCTTAGCTTCGGGTGGATCGACAGTAAAGTCAATATTTTAGATGACGAACGATACATGCAAATATTCACACCACGAAAACCCTGGTAGCAACTGGTCAAAAACAAATAAAATTCGTGCAAGAAAACTTATTAAAAATGGTTTGATGCAGCCAGCTGAAATGGAAAAAGTGAATGCTGCTAAAAAAGACAGTTCATGGATTTTCTAGACGATATTGAAGATCTGGTGATTCTTGAAGATTTGAAACGATCATTAGAACAAAACACAATAGCTAAAGCCAACTTCGAAGCTTTCAGCAATTCATCCAAAAAACAAATACTTTACTGGATAATCAGTGCCAAACGACAAGATAATAGATTACAAAGGATTAAAAAAACAGTTGAATTAGCATCAAAGAATAAAAAACCCTGATCATATCATTTGTCCACTATATTAATCCGTAATTTAAAAATTAATTATGATTTCTAAACATTATCTCATCTTCCTATTTAAAGGATTTTATATCATCCAATTGTGTCCTAAAATGAAGGAAATTTTAAAAATTATTCTTTTAAAATTTTATTTTGTTTGCACTTTGATGAATTGTGACATAATTAAACCTAAAAGGAATATTATAACTATTACATAAAATGCGTTTAACAAACCACCCGTTAATTTTTCAACACTTAAAGCATTAGTAGTCCCCATTAATAATATAAATCCAAATATAGCAGTGCCTACAGACGTGTTAAGGTTACTATTAGTACTTCTAATAGCAGAAGCATCAGATTGTTTATCATGACTAATCTGGGAAAAAGCAAGATTAGAACCATGAGGGGCTATAATACCCAAACCCAGTCCAATCAAGGATATGCCTAATATTATCTGTAAAAAACTAGGATGTGAACTGAAAACACTAATCAAATAAATACTTCCAATTAAACAAACTATAAAACCCAAAGATATAATATAACGCGGTTGAAATCTTTCTGAAATAGTACCTGTGGTGAAGGTTACAAAAAATGTTGGAACAGCCATCGCTACAAATATATATCCTGTTATTAAAGCACTATATCCTAAAACAGTTTGTACAAAAACTGGTATAACAAAACGAATACCACTAAGAACTGAACCATACAAAAATAGGAAAATATTACCTAAAACAAATGATCTTATTCTAAAAACTCTAATATCAACCAAAGGATGCTTATCATTTTTTATTCTACTCCTCTGATCAATATAGAATACTAATAAAAGAATAACCCCTGCTAATATTACATACGGGCCAATGAACAAAGTGTAAGGGTTGTTGAGTAATATTAATCCATAAACCAATAAAAATATACCTAAAGCTGAGTTAATACCTCCAACTATATTAATTTCTGACCAGTGCATGATTGCTGGAAATGATGGTATAGATCGTGAAAATACTAATATGAAAAGTATTATAATGAATTCTAATCCGAATGCATACCTCCAACTGAAATAAGTGGTTAAAAAACCACCAATAAATGGTCCCACCACTAAAGCTACAGATGCTATGGAGGCGCCTAAACCCAAAGCAGTAGCTCTTCTTTTACCAGAATAACTGCCGATTATTATGGAATACATGGATACCCACATTAGTGCCCCACCGGTACCTTCCAATATTGACCATCCAAGAAGCAACATATTACTATTCAAGCTTAATGCAGCAACAAGATTACCCACTCCAAAAATAAAAGCCCCTATAAGAAACGTTCTCTTCCTACCCAAAACCTTTTGCAATTCACCGCTAAGCAGAGTTAAACTTGCTAAAACCAACGCATAAATAACAATAATACTCTGAATGGCAGGTATAGTAGTATGTAGATCATGAACCAAATTGGTTATTGCTACATTCAAAAAACTAATATCGATTCCAATAATAAAAGCAGCTAAAGTTACAATTATTAAAGGAAACCAACCAATATTTAAATCACCATCATCATTAATAATATTACTCATTTTAATTGGTCCCTTGAATTTTTAAAACAACATTTTTTATTGTTTCAATACTTTTACTAAGCTCTTCAAGCTCTTTGTGATCTAATGGAGATAATAATTGATTCATACTTTCTGTAACGGTTTTATGTGATTTTTTTATGTGATTTTTTCCTTCAGTTGTCAATACAATCCGAAGTACTCTACGGTCATTTTCATCAGGCACTCGCTCTATGAAACCAACATTAACTAATTTATCAATTTTAGTTGTCATTTGTGTTTTTGATATGTTTAATGTCTTGCCAAGATCGGACATTGAGGGATTATCATATTGTTCTATTAGTATTAACCAAGAAAATGTTTTTATAAATTTTCTTTCTGAAAGATTAATTAATTCTCTGTTAAAAAGTTTAATATAAATTAATGAATCTTTTAACATCTTTTCTACCAATTTATCAGATTTTTTTTCGATAATGAAAATCTCCTCTATAAATTTTTGAGTTGTATTTATGCATTATTATTATATTAAATAGTACAGTTTTATGGACTATATACAAAGTGTACTATTAATATATTTAAAGTTTTTGGTCCAATTATATAAAAATTACTAAAATTAGATTTAATTGCAATTTTAGTTCAATACAAAAGAAGAAATAAAAAAAATTGATCATTTACATTATTACACTTTAAGATTAAATCATTCTAAACTAACAAACAATTAATGAATAATTGGAATAGGTTACAGATAATACATTCATAATTTTATTATTCACTACAAAATAGTAATACCAATATAGATCCTTGCTTTTGACATTATGAGAATAGAATGCAGGCAAAATACTATTTAAAAGTCAATAGTTTTATCAATACTAACTACAGATTTAAAGAATGAATTTTTAAGGTATTAAGAATAATTTAATCCAAATTGTAGGCTAAACTAATTTAAAATGAGTTGTCCTAGAATTATCGATATCATATATCAATAGTTGTATATTTATGAAGGTTAAGGATCCTCAAAAATTGAACTTTAACTTCATTTTAGAATTTTCTTTTTTGATTCATTTGTAGCAAAAATTAAATATCATGGATTGTACGATTTATTTTTTCTTTAATTCTTAACTGAAGTATTTTTTTAGTCTGTTCCAGAAATATTCTGTCCATCCTTCCAACAGATATTCCTCCTCTACTTGCAGTGGGAGGTTAGATTGGACCAAGGTTACTTCAGTACCTTTAGGCACCGCTTTGAAGGTTAATTCAACTTTTGAAGGTGCATACCCTTTGGGCCAGCTTGAGTTTACCCATTCTTCAACTATTCTTTTACCTTTTTCCAATTCCAAAAATTTTCCAGAAATATCGTAAACAGTAAATTTTTCTCCAACCTTGCCAATGCCTATAAATTTGTCCCCTGTAAACTTACTATATATTTTTGAGTTAGTAAAGGATTCATAGACTTCTTCAGGAGTGGCAGGGATAATTGCCTTTTGTTTTATTGTATGAGTTTGCATATTCAAACATATCACCCAATTAATATTTGGTTTTTAGATTTATTAAATTTATATTTGATTCAATCATTATAATTTTCACATCATGATATATTATGAGTTTGGTTGACTAAATTTTAAAGTTGATGTAATGTTAAATTGTTCAAAACATTCAAACTTATTATTTAAAAGAATTTTCAGACTGTTTCTAAGAATAGTTTCCAAATAATTTCTTATTTGTAGAAATACTGTATCATTGTTTGTATTCTAAAATTTTTAATTATTTATATCATTCAAGTTGAACATAATACTTTTAGGGGTTGATAGTAATGGATACAATTAAGTCAGCTTTGATTACTCCAAAAGAAATAGATCAAAAGAAAATAGTTTTAGAATATTTTAAATTAATCGGCTTAGGAAAGTTTAGAGAGGGGTTAAGTTTCTTTCGAGATGATTGCAAGACACATAATCCTTTCATATCTGGCAGTATAGAAAATCTGACCGATGCAATGGTCATGGCGGCTAAAGATCTAGATACACAGAATGAGGAAGGTGAATTTACTGTCAAGCATGTCCTTGCCGACGGAGACCTAGTCGCAGCACATACTGAATTATTGAACTCCAAATCCAAACCTAACAAAGGGGGATTGAGACAAGTTCACCTTTTTCGCTTCGAGGGTGACAAAATCGTTGAATATTGGGATATTACACAACAAGTGTTACTAGATATGCCAAACGCAAGTGGAGCATTCTAACGAATAATAATAAATATATCCTTTATTTTTTTTCATCCTGCTTTTTCAATAATACTAAAATAGGATTACTTACATATAATATTTTATTGAATGTTTAGTTGATAATAAAAAAGGGGGAGTGAAATACATTAGTACAAAAGATATTGTTCAAAGATATTACAAAAGTCTTGAAGAAAAAAGTGATGACTCGTAGTAATATATGATAATATGATTTACACTATTGGTCACAGTAACATTAATCAAGAATCTTTTATTGAAATATTGAAATCGTTAAAAATCCAATTAGTGGTTGATGTGCGTAGTTCACCCTATAGTAAGTATGTTCCCCATTTTAATCGTGAAAATATTAATAAATCACTGAAAGAAAATAATATTAGATACATATTCTTAGGGAGTTATATAGGTGGAAAACCTAAAGAAGAGAAATATTACAAAGACGGAAAAGTAAATTATGATTTAATTGCCAAAACTGAACATTATAATGAGGGCATAGATAAAATCATGACATTAAATAGAGATGATAATATTGTTCTAATGTGTAGCGAAGAAGATCCAAAAAGTTGCCATAGACACCATCTAATAACACAATCATTAGTAAATAAAGGGTTTGAAGTTATTCACATCAGGAAAAACGGAAAAATAAATAAAATAACCAAACCAAATAAGAAAGACGTCCAGAAAACTTTCTTTTGATAATATAAATATTTATAACATAGGATTAACTTAGCAAAACTGCAGAAGACTTCTTCAAATAACTAATATTTAAAATTATTCATTTACAATTATAATAGTGGTGAATGATCAGAAATTTTAGACTCTCTAATTGATTTATCGTGTGTTGATGATATATCCATTAATTTTGACTAAGCTTTGAGGAAACGAGTGCATAGTCTATTATAAACCCAGTTTCTGTATGGTAGTACCAAGTATATCTATCAGAGTCCTCATATGGATTATATTTCATAAGGTCAATGTATCCTAATTCCTTCTTGGTTTGATTAAATCTTTAGGATTGTAATCCTACCATGGAATCCTCATATTATCTGGTGAAACTGTAGATTATCCATTATAATCAACCTTGTTAATTAAAATCAGAATTAATATGAAGATTAAAGAATTTTAGGGAATATATATAACTTATTTAATATGAGAGATGTATGAAATTAGTGTGATATCTATTATGAAGCAGTTTGATTTTGATAGGAAGTGTAGGAGAGGTTTTTTTTTGGTTGAAATAAATTACAGATATTAATTTTAAACGTCATTGTGCAACTTATTTAACTAAGCCATATGATAAACACATATCTATTATTATGAGTTGACAGGATCAGTCCCATTTGGAGTATGTAACATTAAATCCAGGTTAAACTGATTTTTATTATATCTCAGAGTATCTACACCATATTACAATACAAGTTTAAAACTAAATTATATTGTACTATACATCTTTGAATAAAAAATAAAAAAAAATAAGTAATTTTTATTTTAATCAGTAGGTTCTGTTTCTGTCAGTTTTCGGTTTTCCTCGTTTGATGTAAATATCAATCCAAGTGATCTCGAGAAGAACATTACAAAATAGGGATATATAACTAATAATGCTATAATAGTTCCTATTAATGGGATTATATTCAAAATACCTGCTATTAATCCTACTATTAATGCAATAACCCACATAACTATGTACCAGATGATGTACTTTCCCCATCCTATCATTTTTATTTTATCGAGTATTTCACTGAATCTGAAGGCTGCTTCTATTTCATCATAGTAAGCCATGTTTGCTACTGCGATATAAGCAAATAAAGCAAATATTAAGGCTAATATATATCCAATAATCCCTGTAACGCCTATTAATGCAAAGAATGAAGCAGGGGCAGTATATATGCTGGTGTTTGTAGCTGCTAAAGATGCTATCGATGTAAATACACCAGCAACGATCACGATCCCGGGGATTAACAAATATACTATGTAAACTACTAACACTTTTAGACCATCTACAAACATATCACCCCAATCATCGAATTCTGGAAGTTCATCTACACCTGCAATAGTTGATTTTAATATTCTTAGGAAATATCCTAACACAAAGAAAATTCCTACAATTACGATGCTTAAAATAAAAAAAACACCCAAAATTATTACTTTCTTCCAGTTAGATGATGGATATTTTACTGCATCTGATATAATTTCTCCAATCTCCATATTTTTTACCTCCTTTTCCTTATAACTTATTTATTAAGGATTTATCTATTTAAAATAGTAAGTAAAAGAGAACTTAACAAAAAAAATTAGTTTATAATTAATTCAGTATGCTATTATAAAAAAAATAGAAAAGATTTTATTTATTATCTATTTACACAAGTTCAATATTAAGTGGGCTTATCCTCGTTATTTTTATCCTATTTCCTTGTCGATTATATGATCTAACTTTTAAAATATATTTTCAGTAAAATTAGGATAAATATACCCTCGAAAAAATTTAACTTCTTTAAACTTCTCTATTGTTAACAATGTGGTTGTAATATTAAACTGATTTCAGTTGAATAATAAATTCATTCTATAATATTGAATAAACTGATTAAGTAATGAATTTTTTATTTAACACAAGTTTGTTGAACCATCTCCATTAACCCTTCCTATATTAAAATATTAACAAAAAAAAATTAATTATAGAATCCTTTGTAATGTTATATATTGAATCATAGATAGATTAATTATTAGGGGGATTTGGGTGGAGAAAGATAATTCAAAAGAATTTATAACTTGTACTAAATGTAATGCAAAAGTTCAATCAGGTAATTTTTGTACTGAATGCGGAGATCATATTGAAGAAAATGTTGTTAATACTGATTTGATACAATCAAATTTGATAAAATGTCCTTCATGCAATACTGAAATTTCTCCGGAGAAAAAATTTTGTACAAAATGTGGAAAATCTCTAGGAGTTAATTCTAATAACAATAATAATTTTACAACCAATTCTCCACAATTCGATGCAACTTTAAACACCCTTAAAACGTCTGGTAAAGATTTAATGAAGGATTTAGGTGGATTTTTGGATAAAACAGCATCTGCTATTGATGATAATTTAGCTCAAAATAAATCATCATATAATAATAAAGATATCAGTGATAGACTCAGTAAAATGAGAGAAAAAAGAGAAATTTCTCCAGGCTATTTGATCTGTGATTCTTGTGGTGGCTATTATGAACTTCAAACTGATGAGAAAGCAGAAGATTTTAGTAATGAATGTGAGTGTGGGGGAAATTTAAAACATCACATTAATCTTCCATAATAAATACGGTGTGATTTTTAATGGAAAGAAAACAATTAGTCAAGCTAAAACCATATGAATATGAACATAAAAATGACAAATATCTTTTAACTAAATTAGAAGGGACTCCTGGAGCAGAAACATTTGGAAGAGAATTCCAAAAACGAGGCCTAGAAAAGTATTATACTATCATCTATACCGGTAGTTACTTAAAAGTAAGTGAAAGTCAATTTAGTGATGTTTACGAAATATTAAAAGAAGCTTGTCATATTATACATCTCGATGATATTCCTGATTTATACGTATTTCCCGGCTCTGGAGTAGAAGCATTTGCTTTTGGCTCAGAAAATCCTATAATTCTCATTTCTAGAAGAACTGTGGATTGGTTGGAGACGGAAGAATTGTTAGGACTGATTGGCCACCAAGTAGGCCATATTAAAAGCGGACATATGTTATACCAAGATATGGTAAGAATTCTCCCAACCGTGGGGAATTTGATAAGTACAGGAACGTTGGGTATAGGAAAACTTGTTACTCAAGCTATAGAAAAAGGATTACTCCAATGGGCCCTAATGTCAGATTTCACTGCCGATCGAGCTGGACTTTTAACATGTCAAGACTTAAATGATTATTTAAAATTATTAATGAAAACTGGTGGTGCTCCAAGAAAATATTATAAAAAAGGAAACGAACTTGATGTTGAACCATTCAAAAAACAGGCACGTGAATTCCATGGCTTTGATACTAATTCTTTAGACCAACTCGCCAAATTAGCAGTAATAATGGAGCAATACCATCCTTGGGCAGTTTTAAGAGCATCTGAACTTCTAAAATGGATAGATTCTGGGAAATATCAAGAAATAATAGACAAAGATACATCAAAATCAATTTTCTGCTTTAAATGTCACTCAGAACTACAAATAGATGAAGTATTCTGCGGACATTGTGGTGATAGAATTTTGTCTCAGATAAATTAATTTCATTTTTTTTGTAAATGTATGTTCCTAGATTTCTAATCTACTTTTGAGCAGACAATTATTTTATAGAAATCATGGAGAGAATCATAAAGCTATCAAAATGGCTTCAATTAAATTTGAAACTAGCACTCGAAATATTTATAAAACTTTAGAATTAGGACAATACAACTTAGTAAAATATTGAGAAACAGTCTTAAAGAGAGAATTAATGGAAAACTATCCTTTTAGTTCAAATTTGGAATTGATTTAAATACGGTTCAAATTTGAATTTGATCTAAATACGGTTCAAATATAGTATTGATCAAAAATATGGTTCAAAATACAATATTAAAACAAAGGAAATAAAATGATATTTACAAATTGTTATTTTGTCTTTAGGATGTTTAATGGCAATTTTAGGAATTGCAGTCAAAATAATGCTAAAACCTTACAGTGCCCAGATGGATGATAGTGGTATGAAAGGTGCCGGGTTTACGATAGGTATTTTGAAAGAATTCTTATTTTCACTTTCGTTTTAACAAATTAATATTCTGCTAAGGATTTTTACAATTATAACATTTGCTCTGATTGTTTGATTTTTTTTCAAACTAATTTTTGGAAGTTTAATAGTATAACTTTTTTTAACTTATTTTTTAGGGAATTGATAGAATTATTGTAGAGATGATGTTTGATGATAAGGAGCCAATTTGGAATTCAGAAATTATGCTCTTGAACAATATTTAATCGGAAGATTTTATCAGAACCTCAACTGACCAATATCTGGACTCTCAAAATATTTATATCTCTTTTAGGAATATAAACTTAAGGAACTTCATCTAATATTTAACTAATATTAAAAGAGATACATTTAACTATTAAACTGATCATAATATACAATAGTACAAAATTTGAGGTGAATATGAATATGAGTAAAAAATCTGCTGAAAATGAAACAATGAAACAAATCAGCATTAAACTTCCTAAAAGTTTAATAAAACGATATAATGAATACGCTAAAACTAAAAGCAATCCTCGAAGCCATTTTATGAGGGAAGCACTTGTAGAATATATAGAACAAAAGGAGAAAAATAATAAAGGATCATGAAAGA